>Ga0105240_10012996_pt1 | contig 11466 bp, 8 predicted proteins | sample KBSC54metaG_FD_80426 | JGI IMG/M metagenome (GOLD analysis project Ga0105240, IMG submission 80426) | Corn rhizosphere microbial communities from Kellogg Biological Station, Michigan, USA - KBS C5-4 metaG | ecosystem: Host-associated > Plants > Roots > Rhizosphere > Soil | place: Michigan, USA...
ATGTGCTCGAACTCCGGTGCGAATCTCGCGATCGGATCTTCAAGGCGAAACCGGCCTTCTTCAAACAGCAAGAGAGCCACGGTGGACGTCATCGGCTTGCTCATCGAGGCAATGCGGAAAATCGTGTCCCGCTCAACAGGCAAGCGGTTCTCCAGATCACGCACACCCGCGCACGTAACCCGGACCGAGTTCCCGCGGCTTATCAGTGTCGCCGCTCCCGCAAGTTCGCCGTTGTTTACTACCTTCGAAAGCGCAGCCTCTATCGCGTCCTTAACAATCATGGTTCCGACTATAACATAATTAAATTATAAAATAACACTTACATATAATCTGAATATGAAGAATACGTCGCCTCCTCTCTCTTCCGCGCGTCGAAAGCCCAAAGGCGACAAGCGGGAACGCACACGTGCAAAGCTCCTTGAAGCCGCGCGCCAGCTCGTGCGCGAAGAAGGCTACGAACACACGACTCTTGAGGCAGTGGCAAAACGCGCAGGTATGACCACCGGAGCCATTTACGGAAACTTCAAGAACCGGGAAGAACTCTTCGTCGCCTTGGGTCAGGCGTATTGGCCTGACATCAAGCCAAAAGTACAACCAGGAGCAAGCTTTCCCGAGGTCATGCGTGCACTGGCCAAAGCAACCATTGCAGTTATCCCGGATCGAAAGGCCGCTGCAGTCGGCAGACTTACTGGGGTTGCATACACCCTTCGCCACGAGGATCTCCTCGCGCAGGTTCAGACAGTGACGGCGAAAAGCTACGCAGCCGGGGCTCAGTGGTTGCGCACCATGGTAAAGGAAGATGAACTGCCAATGCCGGCCGAACAGATGGTCCGCGTGATACACGCGCTCAGTGAAGGGCTCGTTCTACAGTCACTCCTCACACCAGATCTATTCCCGAGAAGCATCCTTTATGCAGCCTTCGATGCACTGGCGGCGCTCCCCAAACGGGCTAGAGGCAAATAGTCCCTCGCCGAGCAGAGTAGTTCGATGGCCGCGCTCATGGGTAGTTTCAACATGGTACAAATTACGCGATTCACGCGGAAATTGCGCCGGAGGATTGCCTTCCTCTCGCGGACCCACGCCTAATTAGTTGAAAGAGAACTCGCTTGAGCCATTCCCGCTAACCGCCGGTTTTGGCACGGGGCCTGCAACATCCCTTGAACCTCGTGACCGCGTCGCGAACGTAGAGGTGCGGAAGTGTGGAAACTGATGGAGGATCTCTATGAAACCATGCATGCCGCTCGCGGCGATGCTCTTTGCCGCAGCAACCTTCCCCCTCATGGCGCAACAACCAGCTTCACCTGACCAGCCAGGCAACCCCTCGGGCCAGCCCACTACTCAGCAGAACCCTTCTGCCACACAGGCGCCAGCGCAGAATAGCCCCGCAGCGCAGAATAGCCCCGCAGCAACGCCGGACACATCCGCCACACCGCTGAGTCCCGTGAATGGCGAACTCGTAAGCAAGCTCGATTCAAAGACCGCCAAAGTCGGTGATAACGTAGTCGTCCAAACCAAGGCCTCCGTGAAAACGGACAATGGGACCGAGGTTCCTGAAGGATCGAAGCTCGTCGGTCATGTGCTCGCGGTACAGCCGAGCGGAGAAGGGACGAACTCCCAAGTGGTGCTCCAGTTTGACCACCTTGAACTGAAGGGCGGCCAGAGTCTGCCGGTCCATTCGCAGATTGAATCCATTGGTTCAGCGCAGAACACGGGATCGACCAGCGGGCAAACAGCGGGTCCCCCGGATTCCATGAGCGCGCCTCAAGCAGGCAGCGCAGATCGCTCCCCGAATCAGAGCTCAATGAGCCCGAGCGCGAACGGTGCAAATGGAAGCAATCCAAGTGCGGCCGGCAGCAGCAGTGCAAGTGGGGCTAACGGCGGGAATGCACCTAGTAGCGACTCCCGGACAGCTCCCATGGGAAACAGTGCCCCGGCGGCAGGAACCGTGGTAGCCAAAAACGGCAATATCGCCATCCAGACCACATCGATCCCGGGTGTGCTTCTGGCGAACAATGCGCCAGGCCAAAGCGACCCCAGGATGGCAAGGGCTTCCAGCATCCTGCTCGGGCTGAAGAGAGATATTCAACTGGAGAGTGGCACGCAGGTCGTGGTTGGCGTCTCTCCCACGCCAACCGCAGCGCACTAAGCTTCAGTACCGGTCGCTGCGGTCGGATCGCATTCGACCATCCCAGGGGCTCGGTAATTAACTCCGGCCCTTGGGATTTCTTCGTTTTCTGATGTTGGGCCTGGTCCATCTCCCAATCGGCGGCGAATACGTCAGGTCTCAGCCGTTTGCATCTCACTCCTCCCCGCCCTGATTCTCACCTCGAATAATATACCTATTTACAAAATAGCTATCCAGAGCTACTATCGCTCCATGTCCAGAAACTCCGACAACCGCGACCTTTTCCCCGGAGCACTCGAAATCATGATCCTTCAGTCGCTTCGCCATAAGCCCATGCATGGCTATGCCCTCGTGAAGCACATCCAGCAGGTCTCCGATGACCTGCTCCAGGTCGAAGAAGGTTCCCTCTATCCTGCCCTCCAGCGCATGCTCCGTGAGGGGCTTCTCCAGTCCGAAGAAGGTGTTTCCGCGAAAGGCCGCCCTACGCGCATCTACCGTGTCACCAACGCCGGTATCAAGCATCTCGAACGGGAACTCTCCAGCTTCGGCAAGATGTTCGACGGCATCACGCGCGTGCTCGCCTTTTCGCAATCCTGATCGAAATCGCCGCCTCACGGCGGAGACCCAGGCACCCGACACAAAGCTCGTCGCAGGAGAGCAAGATGAACCCGATTCCCCGCCTGTTCCGTCGCACCCGCCGCTATAGCGACATCGATATCTCCGTCAATGAGCACATCGAGGAGCGCACCGATGAATTGATCGCTGAGGGGCTGCCCCGCAAGCAAGCAGAGCAGACTGCGCGCCGCGAATTCGGCAACGTCGCCCTCCTCCAGCAGCGCAGCCGCGAGCAATGGCAGTGGCCCGCGCTCGAATCTCTGCTCGCCGATCTGAAATTCACCCTGCGTCGTCTGCGCAAATCCCCAGGCTTCGGCATAACCGTCCTGCTCACGCTGGCCATCGGTATCGGCGCCAACACGGCGGTGTTCAGCGTGATCGACGGAGTCTTGTTAAAGCCGCTTCCCTATCCCCAGCCGAACGAACTCGTCTCCCTATGGCTAGATGCCCCGGGCGCGCCGGGCCTCGCAAACTTCCAGAATGGCCTGCGGCTCTCGCCGTCCATGTACTTCACCTTCTCCGAGAACAACCATTCATTTCAGTCTCTCGGCGTTTTCGTGCCAAACACGGCCAACGTAACCGGCATCGCGCAGCCCGAAGAAGTCCACACTCTCCTCATCACCGACGGCATCCTGCAGACCCTCGCAATCCCTCCGGCGCTCGGTCGCTGGCTTTCACATGACGATCAGGATCCCCACGCAGCCAAACGCGTCATCTTGAGCTACGGCTACTGGCAGCGCCGTTTTGGCAGCGATTCGAGCGTAATCGGACGCAGCCTTCAAATCGATTCCCAGACCTGCGAAATTGTAGGCGTGATGCCTCGCGGCTTCCGCGTCGTCGATCGCGACTTTGATATGCTCGTTCCTCTGCAATTCGATCGTGCCCACGTTAAACTCGCTGGCTTCGGATACGACGGCATCGGCCGCCTCAAACCTGGAATCTCCACTGCGCAAGCAAATTCAGATGTCGCCCGCCTCGTCGAGACCTGGATGCACACCTTCACCAACGGCCCCGGAACCAACCCGTTCTACTACCGGCTCTGGAGAATCTCTCCCGCATTCCGTTCTCTCAAGCAGCAGGTAATTGGCAGCGTCACCAACGTTCTCTGGGTCGTGATGGCTACCGTCGGCCTCGTCATGATGATCGCTTGCGTCAACATCGCCAACCTCCTACTCGTGCGCGCCGATTCACGTCAGCACGAATTGTCGATCCGCGCAGCGCTGGGAGCCGGCCGGATGCGCATTGCCCGAGAACTCCTGATTGAAAGCCTGTTCCTCGGCCTGACAGGCGGCATCTTAGCCATCGGAGTTGCCTATGCCGGACTCCGCCTCCTCGTAGCCTTCGGTCCAGCCAATCTCCCGCGCCTCAGCGAAGTCACAATCGATACTCGCTCGCTCCTCTTCACCCTGGCCGTGTCGATCGTCTCGGGACTACTTTTCGGATCGATCCCCGCACTCAAATACGCGCATGCCCGAGCAGCAGCTGCCGTCTCCGCAAATCGCACCGTCAGCGCCAGCCGCACCCGCCAGCGTTCGCGCAACGTCCTCGTCGTCGTTCAGGTCTCCATGGCGCTCGTACTTCTCGTCAGCGCATTGCTCATGATCCGGACCTTCGCATCCATGCGCAAAGTTGATCCAGGATTCAGTGACCCCGCACATCTCGAAACCCTAGTTGTCTATTTGCCCGATCTGCTGGTCACCGATCCCATCGTTGTAACGCATGTGCAGAACGAAATTGCCGAAAAGATCGCAGCCATTCCGGGAGTCACCTCCGTCGGATTCTCCGCCGCTGTGCCAATGGAGGGCAACGATCCCAACTGGGACGAAATGTCTGTAGAAGGCAAAGTGTATCCAGGTGGAGAACCACCTATGTTGTTCTTCAACTACGTCTCCCCTGGCTATTTCAGCACTATGGGCACGGCAGTCGCCGCCGGCCGTGAGTATTCATGGGACGACGTCTTCGGTTTGCGCAACAACATCATAATTTCTGAAAACTTTGCACGCGAAAATTGGGGATCTGCTTCCGCTGCGGTCGGCAAACGAATCCGACAATTCAAGAGTATGCCGTGGCAGGTGATCATCGGAGTCGTTCAGGATGTTCGTCATAATGGCGTAAACGAAAAAGCGCCTGAGACCATCTACTGGCCTGCAATGCTGCAAAGCCCCTATACGCACGAACCCACCATTGATGGTCCGCGTTCCGTCACCTTCGTAGTGCGCAGCAAACGCGCCGGCTCAGAAGCTCTCGTTGCGGACATTCAGCGCGCCGTCGGTTCCGTCAATGCCAATGTTCCCATCGCCAACCCGGCAACCATGCAGGACATCTACGCCAAGTCCATGGCGCGCACATCCTTCACGCTCACCATGCTCGCCATCGCCGGAGCCATGGCGCTCCTGCTCGGCATCATCGGTATTTACGGTGTGATCTCCTACGCCGTCTCGCAGCGTACCCGTGAAATCGGAATTCGCCTCGCTCTTGGAGCACAGAAGGCCGAACTCAAATGGATGTTCGTCCGCTCTGCGCTCGTCCTCACCATAGCCGGAGTGGCAATCGGAATCATTGGAGCCGCTGCCCTTACCCAATCCATGAAGTCGCTGCTGTTCGGGATCAGCCCGCTCGATCCGCTGACCTATCTCACAGTCCCATTCATTCTCGTTGCTGCTGCGGCGCTCGCAAGCTACCTGCCCGCACGACGTGCTGCAGGTGTCAATCCGGTTGAAGCTCTTCGAGTGGATTGAATTGGCAGTCGCTTAGCCGGTCTACCGTGTGCGATCCACGTAACCGATCGAGGGCGTCCAGCTCACGCTGTCGTGTGCGTTATCCCCGTTTGCGTGGACTTCAAACCTGAGCACATCACCCTGTGCTACGCGGATCGTGTCCACATCGGTGGCATAACCGGTCTGGTCGCTGCTGGCAATCAGTTGCCTTCCCCCTGCAGCGGGCCAGACTTGCGTCACTCCTCGTAACGACACAAGATTGACGCTCGCTTGCGCACCGTTGCCACCGCTTGGATCCGACTTCACCACACGGCCTCGAATGCTGACAGTGCCCGCGCGCGGAGCCACCCAGGCCCGGGCAACGCCCCCGGTCGTGCAGGCGCCAGAACAACCCGCCGGCAGCAGATTGAACGCGCTCACAAATTGGGAATCGCCGTTCAACCAGGCTCCGTTCTCCAGAGTCGCCGAATACTGCGGCAGATCACTCCAATTCGATACCGACGACTCATATAAGTAGCGCCACTGATTCTTACCCTGGATCGGCGAAAAAAGCTCGGCAGCGTAGTTCGCCACAAGCGCTGTCTGGTGCTGATTCACATTTGTGATCAGTGCAATGTTTTTCCCGGCCAGAAACGGACCATGCTGCTCGAAAAACAGATTGTTCCGTATCTTTCCCGTCGGCGCGCCATATCCTCGACCCTTGTTGTCTTCCCAGATCGACGCAGCGCCGGGCCTGCGTGAATGCGCATTCTGCGCGAACGTGTTGCTGGAAAAATCAATGGCGCTGGTATGGTCGCCGGGGTGAATGTTGAGAATCTCGACCGCCGGACCGGCATTGCCTGCGAATAGATTCGCATGCAGGTCCACTTCGTTCTCTGACCATTCAAAATCGATTGCTGTTTCGTCGGGGCTGCCCGAGTGCGGAACACCAAAGAAAATATTATTGATGAATCTAACTTTGCTGACGCGCCCCAGGATCACTGCCGCCGTCCCGCTCGGCGTCCGGCATCCTGCTTCATCCAGCAGAACGGAGTTGATCAGCGTCACGTTCGTCATGCCAAGCAGACGAAGAGCATCGCTGCATCCCAGCCCGGCCCGTTGGTATACGTCGCCTGCGTGCCCGTTGTCGCTGGCGAATACCAGCCCGTTCATCACAACATCCTGAAATGCGTTGTGCCCATCCTGGTTGTCGATCGTGTTTGTCTCCGCGTCGAATGCCACACTATCGACATTGTTCGCGCCGCGAACATCGCTCACCGTAACGTCCTTCAGAACATACTGCGACGACGAAAACGTCAGGTACGAGGCAATATTGAACAGAATCCCCGACGAGAGGTTGATATTCAGACTTGTCGCGAACGGATCCAAAACTTTGCGATGAACTGGATAATCGGGTGAATAGCCTGCCCAGATCCCCTTATTGTCGTGCGCGTAAATATGGCTGATCTTTATCCCATTGTTGAACAGCTGGGTGTAATGCAGCAGAATCCCGACGCTGGCGCGCCCCACTTCCAGATTGGTGACTTTCCAATAGCCCGCATCCGTCAGCAGGACACAGATATCATTGACCGCCTGGTTCCGCAGAATCTTCGGATCTGGCCCCATTCCGTAGGCGCCAAGAGTAATCGGCTCACTGGCTGTACCGTGCCCCGCGAGACTCAGTTGCTGGTTCCAATTGCCGCCTCGCGCTAGCAGGATCTGGTCTCCCGGGCCGAAAGTCCTCACGTTGTTTGCCGGTGAGAAGGTGCACCATGGCTGAGCCAGACTGTGTGGCCCTCCATCGCTGCACTTTGAGTCTGGACGATTGTTGATGTAGTAGGTCGTTCCAGCCGCAAAAGCAGGACACGCAAACCCGATCAGACCCATCAGCACGACCAAAGCCGCGACCATGCGCCTGCGTCCCCGCACCGGTGAAGCGGGTTCCGGTAGCCGCACGGGAATGTAAGCACCGGGAATGCTCGAGTAGACAGGCTGGGAATCTCCCGCAACACGAACCGAATCTGCCTTCAAGAACAACAACGAGCCCAAGGCACAACTCCAGCGTCCGCGTAATTACGTCGGCCGCAAACAACAGAACCGTCACCTCGCGCGCACACCTATACCCTGGGTCGCAATCGCAGCGAGAGCGTTCAAGCTGTTGATTGATTTCCTGCAGTTTACACAATGGAAGGTCGCACTTGTATGTAATTTGCGTCACACCGTTACAGCAGTACCGCGCCGGATCATATTTTTTTGGCTTGCCTTTTGGCCCGGTGAACGGTGACAATCCCTGCGTTGTATCCGAACCGTATACTGGAGTTGCGCTTACACCTCTTTTACTTGCTCTTGGACAAATTGCGCTGCACTCTTGCTGTGTGAGGGAGACCCGATGTCAACTGTTCCGGCTCAAATCTGGAAGGGTTCCACCTTCCACATCGAACGCTCGCAGGGGCAGTTCCCCGATTCGCTCGTCTTCCGATTCTCAGGACCTTTTACCGCCAGAGACATGTACGCAGCGCTGACTCCCGCGGCTTTAAAGAACCTCTTCGAAACCGAACCCACCCCGCGTCACCCCGCTTCGGTCAATATCTTCGATCTCACCGATGTCCCCTACATGGACTCTTGCGGACTCGGCCTCATCGTCGGGCACTTCGTACGGTGTCAGAACAAAGGCGTGCGGTTCCTCGCCGCGGGCGTGAGCCCCAGAGTTCTCCAACTCTTCCAGACCACAAAGACCGACCACCTGTTCCCCATCACCGGAACCGTCGAGGACGCAGCCAACCTCTCCCAGCACAAGCCAGCTAAATAGCATTACAGACCAATGCTGATGCATTTCAGCAACGGCTCCGTCGGTCCAGGCCGGGCATGCGCTTCACTCTGCGTGTCTATGAACGCTCACTTACAACCCGCCGGACACGCTTGAAGAAGCACTCTCTCGTCCCACATCGAAGCCTCCTGCAACCCTGCATCCCTCATCAGACACACTGCAGCCTGAGCCGGATCGCTCACGACCCGCTTCAGGCCTACTCTCCCACGGAGCGGATTTTATGGCTCAAGTCGAACTCCCCCAGCACACCGCAGTTCCCATTGATCAGGTAGCCGAAGGCATTGAAGGCTTGCGCATCGCCTTCGTAAACATCTTCGGAGTGCGGCACACCGATCACTCCTGGACCCTTATTGATGCCGGCATCCCCTGGTCCGCCGCGCTCATTCGCAACTGGGCCGAAAAGCACTTCTCCGCATCTCCAGTCGCAATCGTTCTCACCCATGGCCATTTCGATCACGTCAGCGCCGCTGGAGAGCTAGCCGACCACTGGGACATTCCGGTGTATGCCCACCAACTCGAGGCGCCCTACCTCACGGGAGAAAGGGAGTACCCGCCTCCCAACACCGGCGCAGGCGGAGGCCTGATGTCGCTGCTCTCGCCGCTTTATCCACGAGGCCCTGTGAACCTGTCGTCGCGTCTCCGCCTCCTCGATGATGGTGAGGATGAAATCGAGGTCCTCCCCAACTGGCAGATTGTGCACACCCCAGGCCACACGCCGGGACACATCTCCCTTTTCCGCGGATCAGACCGCACCCTCATCGTCGGCGATGCCTTCTGCACCACCAAACCCGAATCGTTCTTCGACGCCGCGATCGCGCAACCACCCGAACTCCACGGCCCTCCGGCTTACTTCACCTCCAACTGGAACGATGCGACTCTCTCGATTCGCCGTCTCTCGCTCCTTCATCCCCGCATCCTCGCTCCCGGACACGGCAAGCCCCTTGCCGGCGCCGAGGTTGAACAGAAGTTCGCCACCTTCGCCAACAACTTCGCCCACAACGGAAACGCATGAGCACGCTCTATGCGTTTCCGGGCACAACTCGCAAAAGGGGGGATCTCAACCTAGCCAGAGGCACGAAGCACCTTGGCTCGCAGCGAGAAGGTGTCAGCTAGAAGTGCCTCACCGCCTTTGGAATCCACCCTCGCCCTGTGTTATATTTTGGAAGGATCGGAAGAGAAATTCTGCTGATTCACGCTGTGCATCAATCCCCGCCGCACAACGATCAAGCCCTCTGGACGCGTAGCTCAACTGGCAGAGCATTCGGCTCTTAACCGACAGGTTGTAGGTTCGATTCCTACCGCGTCCACCATCTCCGCACACACAAGTTCGCTCCCCAGAACGCACATTTGCGCCAGGCGATCTCCTGTGAATGATGGGTTTGGATGAAAACTTGAGGGGTCGTCCTTCCGAAACCTAGAAGGTGAACGCCACACCCGCGCCGATGCTGCGCTGATCCTGCGCAAATACCACCACGCCGCCATTCGTGACGTAGGGTCGGTATCCCTCAGCCAGCAGGTTGGTCACGTTCAACAGCGCTTCCACATTCACGCCGTTATGGGTGCAGATTGGCTGTCGCAGATGGAGATTCAGATACGGTTCAATCGCGCTGATGGAATACGGCGCAACCGCAGTCACTGTGTCTGCCGGTTGCCAGCGATAGCTTGCGCGCCATCGTGTCCCAGTGCCTTCCAGCCTTCCCGAGAGCGAGATCGCGTACATCTGAGCCCGTCTCGGCTTTGCTGCCGCGAAGATTTGATTAAGCCCCGTGGTGCGAACCACCGCCGGCATCACCATCGCGTTTCCATTGGCATACGCCACACGTACGCGATTGCCGCCTGCCATCGTGTGCTCGAGAGTAGCCACCACGCCTGCGCTTGAGAAGTCCTGCCCTGCACCACGCATCAAGCGGCTTCTCGGATCAGCCAACACGTGATCCTCGTCTGAGGCCGTTCCTCGCGCCTCAATCACCGGATTTTCCAAATGATCCGAGTAAACAAGGAAGGAAATACCTGACGCATCGCTCCGGCGCTCCCACGCAATCTCCTGGTGCACCCCGCGCTCCAGCGTCAACTGCCCGTCGCGCATCGCAAGCCGCGGCATGAAATACCCGGCCCGCGACTCGTCCTGCCCCACACCCGGCAGCGCCGTCGCCAGCCGGTAACTCACCGTCGAGTTCGGACCGTGCCAGGCGACCGTAGTAAACGGCAGCGCCGCTACAACCGTGTTAGGCGAGTTCTGGGTGAACTTCGCCAGCACCTGCTGCGATCCCGCTTCTATCGAAAACTCATCGCCGAGGTTGATCGTCTCGGCGCTGCGCATCATGGCCTCGTCCAGACCCTCGCTATCTGGCCCTTCGACAACTGGGTGAATTGAAATAGCTCCCAGTGACTCTACCGATCCGGCAAACCCAAGATCCTGCCGGAAACCGAGCATGGATTCCATTCCCTCATCGGTGTTGGGAGCGAAATCTACCCGGGCCAGCAGTTCGCGGCTGTTCGAAGGTGTGTCCTCAACGTTGGCGGTAAAGCGCTCGCCGCTCTCCCCAAACGTGCCATCTTGTCCCGTTGCCATCAGCCGCGCTTTCAGCTTTGGCTTGCCGCCGGGCCGATCGGATACAACAACCAGCGGACCATCTTCCAGCCAGCGAAGCAGCGGCCGGTTAGCAGCGGAGCGCAGCGTCCACTCCCAATCGTCCTTGTTTGCGTTTGCTGTCTTCGGCTCGGCCGGAAGCCACTGCATCACTTCATAAAGCGTACTCAGGGTCAGGTTCACAACCGCAATGGTGCGAAGTCTGACGTTCTCCCTCAGCGAAGGCAGGAACGAAGTTCCCATAGCCTTGATTGCGTAACGGCCGGGAAGAACATTTGAGAATGTATAGGAGCCTTTGTTGTTCGTATAAACGGCGGCAACCACCGACAGATCGGGCCTCAACAGTAGCACAGCGGCGCCCATCTGCGGCACGCCCGCCGAGTTGCGCACTACACCTGAGATCGTACCGCTCGACGCGCCATATAGAGGCACGCCCGCTATCACGATCAGCGCAACCATTGAGACGAGTTGGAGCCTGCGAATCATCCTTGCATTGGTGACCCGGCGGCATCCTGGCTAAGTCCTGGGAATCAAATTCAGCCCGCAGGTTTTCCGATCTAGTGTCGGCTAACCCGATCGTGCGGGGCTCTTCGTACTATTCCACGACAAAAGG
>Ga0105240_10012997_pt1 | contig 11466 bp, 9 predicted proteins | sample KBSC54metaG_FD_80426 | JGI IMG/M metagenome (GOLD analysis project Ga0105240, IMG submission 80426) | Corn rhizosphere microbial communities from Kellogg Biological Station, Michigan, USA - KBS C5-4 metaG | ecosystem: Host-associated > Plants > Roots > Rhizosphere > Soil | place: Michigan, USA...
CCGCCCTGGACACTGTCGGCTATTACGAGCGCCTCGGTGCTGATAACGGCCCCGGTCCTGTCAGCGACTGGAGCCGCTTGTTCCTGGTTCCAGGCATGGGTCACTGCGGCGGCGGCGAGGCGGCGTTGGATCGGTTCGATATGCTCTCGGCCATTGTGGATTGGGTAGAGCAGGGGCACCCTCCGGAAAAAGTCGTCGCGAGCGGCGCTGCGTTCCCCGGGCGGAGTCGACCCCTGTGTGCGTATCCGCGCCATGCGCAATATCGCGGCAGCGGAGACTCGCAATCCGCCGAAAACTTCACGTGCCAGGAGTAAGATTTCCGCCGGTCGCCTCGGCCGTCGGAACAGGCTATAGGAGAATACGGTGATCGGAATGGCAGTGATCGGATGCGGCAGGATCGGCCGCATGCATGCAAGGAATCTGGCACGGCACGGTCGCGTGAAGTTGGTTTCGGTATTCGACCCCGCGGAGCACAGTGCTCGCGAGACCGCCAGCGAGCTCGGCGTAAAAGCCACGGCGACCGTCGACGACATATGGTCCGATCCGAAGGTGCAAGCTGTGCTGATCGCTTCGCCAACCGACACCCATGTGCCCTTGATCGCCGCGGCGGTGGCGGCCGGCAAGGCCGTTCTGTGTGAAAAACCCATCGACCTCGATCTCGAGCGCGCGCGGGCCGGCTGGGCGGCGCTGTCCGGACAGAAACCCCCGGTGATGCTCGCGTTCAATCGACGCTTCGACCCGTCGTTCCGGGCGCTACGCGAGCGATTGCATGCCGGCGAGATCGGCCGCCTGGAGCTGGTCGTCATCACCAGCCGCGACCCCGCGCCCCCGCCAGCGGCCTACATCAAAGCCTCCGGCGGCCTGTTTCGCGACATGACGATTCACGACCTGGACATGGCACGCTACCTGGCGGGCGACATCGAAGAGGTGTTCGCCTTCGGCGCGAGCCTGGTGGACCCTGAGATCGGCAAGCTGGGCGACATCGACACCTGTACCGTGACGCTGAAGGCGCGCTCCGGCGCCCAGATTCAAATCAACAACAGCAGGCGTTGCTCATACGGATATGACCAGCGCGTGGAAGTCTTCGGCTCGACGGGCATGCTCCAGGCCGGCAATCAGCGCGCGACAGCGGTGGAATCATGGAACGCCGAGCGCACCGCCGCGCGTGATCCCCTGTTGAATTTCTTCATAGAGCGGTATCGCGAGGCGTACGACGCCGAAGTCGACGCGTTCGTCGCCGCGCTCGAGGAACGCTCGGCCATGAGTCCTGACTATGCGGACGGCATTGCCGCACTGGAATTGGCGGATGCCGCCCTGCGCAGCCTCGAGTCGGGAGCGACGGTCAGACTCCAGCGCTAGCTTCTTCAACATTTCGCCCGTCCCATCAAGAGCGGGCGAGCCCGTTCCGCGCACGATCACCTCGCAGCACGTCGCTGTGGATAGGACCTGGGAGTTATCCCATGAAGATCGTAGTGATTGGTGGCACGGGACTCATCGGCTCCAAGCTCGTGACCCTGCTGCGGCAACGCGGCCAGGAAGTACTCGCGGCCTCACCGAATTCGGGTGTCAACACACTCACCGGAGAAGGCTTACCCCAAGCGCTGGCCGGCGCACAGGTGGTCGTGGACGTCGCGAACTCGCCGTCGTTCGAAGACACGGCGGTCATGAATTTCTTCAAGACCGCGGGGCACAACCTGCTGGCTGCCGAGGCCGTGGCGGGTGTGCGGCATCACGTTGCGCTGTCGATCGTCGGCGCGGATCGATTGCCTGACAGCGGCTACCTGCGCGCCAAAATGGCGCAGGAAGCTCTGATCAAGAGCTCCGGCATTCCCTATACGATCCTGCGATCGACGCAGTTCTTCGAGTTCGGCAACAGCATCGCCGACGCGGCTACCGCCGGGAATACGGTGCGGGTCCCCGACGCCCTGATACAACCGATCGTCTCGGACGACGTGGTGTCGGTGCTGGGGGAGATTGTGCTGGGCCAGCCAGTCAATGGCACGCTCGAAGTGGGTGGTCCGGAGCGATTCCGCTTCGAGGCCTTCATCGATCGCGTGTTGAGCGCCAAAAACGACAAACGCAATGTCGTCTCCGACCTGCACGCCCGGTACTTCGGCACCGAGCTGGCCGAGGAGTCGCTCGTTCCGATCGGCCAGGCCCGACTTGGCCAGACGCGCTTCGACGCCTGGATCAGCCGTCATCAGTAAAGGTGCAGCCATGACAACGTTACGTACTGTTGCAACGGCCCTGGCTCTGTCTTTCAGCACGCAGCTCACGCCGCCCGCGCTTGCCTCGGAGCCGCCGGAGCCCATTGTCACACCGCTGATGCTGAAGGACCTGGCGGATGAGCCGGGCAAAGAGATGTTGATGATCACCGTCGTCTATCCACCCGGAACGGTAGAGCACATCCACCGGCACGATGCGCATGCCTTCGTCTACGTGCTGGAAGGGACGATTGTCGAGGGGGTGAGGGGTGGCAAGGAGGTCACCTTGACCGCCGGACAGACTTTCTACGAGGGCCCCGGCGATGTGCACACCATCGGGCGCAACGCGAGCCAGACGAAGCCGGCCAGGTTCGTCGTGGTCTTGCTGAAGAAAAAAGGCGTCGACGCGGTCTTGCCCGCGCAATGAGCGTCCTTGCGGTCCGCCCGTCGTAGCAAAGACGACGGGCGGAGGCGTTTGTGACACGATCAAGTGTACCTTTGTAGTACAGGCGGGGGGCTTGCACGTGCGCAGCGGCCAGTTATGCTCGTAACCCCGAGATACGGGTTGGAGCATTGCGATGACCCGAGCCCAAGCTCCAGCCGAGGATGCTCGGAGCGCCGCCAGCATTTCATTTGGGCCCTTCCGGCTGTTCCCTGCGGCCCGCGCCTTCGAGAAGAACGGCGTCCCGCTCGCATTGGGCAATCGTGCGCTCGATATCCTGATGGTCCTGGTCGAGCGCGCGGGCGAGGTCATCACCCATCGTGAGTTGATTGCGCGCGTATGGCGCGGCCTGGTCGTGGACCCGAGTAATCTGCGTGTTCACATGACCGGTCTGCGCAAGGCGCTCGACGATCGCGACGGGAAAGAGCGCTACATTGCCAATGTGACGGGCCAGGGCTATTGCTTCGTGGCGCCCGTCGAGCGTGAAGCGGCTGTGGGTCGGCCAACGCGGGTTCCGGAATACCCGTGTGGTACTGCGAGGCAGCGGCTCGTCCTGCCATCGGCACTGACGCGGATGATTGGCCGCGACGACGCCGTACGCACCATTGCCGCCGATCTGATCGCGGAGCGGTTTGTGACGATCATCGGACCCGGCGGCATGGGGAAGACGACAGTCGCCGTATCGGTCTGTCACACCTTGTTCGAGGAGTTCTCAGGCGCCGTATGCTTCGTAGACGTCGGCGCGATAGCAGACCCGAAGCTGGTAGTCCCCACGGTAGCCGCGACACTCGGTCTGACGATCCAGACCGACGACGTACTGCCGGCCCTCATGCTTTGTGTGCGTACGCTGCGCATCCTGTTGGTGTTGGATAATTGCGAGCACGTGATCGACGCCGTTGCGATGCTCGCTGAGCGGATTTTCCAGGAGGCGCCCGGTGTCCACATTCTTGCAACCAGTCGCGAGGCAATGCGAGTCGAGGGCGAGCATGCCTACTGGCTCCCCTCGCTCGCGAGTCCCTCGTCCAACACTGGTGTGAGCGCCGCGAATGCTCTGAAGTTTCCCGCGGTGAAGCTGTTCATGGAGCGGGCGGCCGCAGGTGGCTGCCGCTTGGAGCTGAGTGATGCGGACGCATCGCTGGTTGCCAAGATCTGCGAGAGCCTCGACGGGATTCCGTTGGCGATCGAGTTTGCCGCGGCCCGTGTGGCCGCGCACGGCATCGCGGGAACCGCGGATCTCCTGGAGCGCCGCCTCGGTCTTTACTGGCCCGGGCGGCGAACGGCTCATCCCCGGCACCAGACGCTCCACGCGCTGCTCGACTGGAGTTACACCTTCCTGACCGAGCCCGAGCGGCTCGTACTGCGACGGCTCGCGATCTTTGTCGGCCCCTTTACTCCCGAAGCGGCGCGAGCCGTCGCGTGCGACGGCGGGTCGAACCAGGCGCAAGTAGTCGACGCGGTCGAAAACCTGGTTACGAAGTCTCTCGTGTCGGCCGTGGCGGCCAGCGATACAACCCGTTATCGGCTCCTGGAAACGACCCGCGTGTTTGCCATGGAGAAGCTGGAGCAAAGCGAGGAGAAGCCGGCCGTGGGTCGGCGCCACGCCCAGTACTTCGCAACCTTTCTAGGCCGCATCGACACCCGCGGCGCTGACGATGGAGGCCCGCCCGCGGAGCTCCTGGGTAACGTGCGGGCCGCACTCGAGTGGGCTTTCAACGACGACCCGGTCATTGCAATCGACCTGGCAGCCGGTGCTGTGCCGATTCTTCAGGAGCTTTCGCTACTCAACGAATGCCACAAGTGGAGCGGGGCGGCCCTGCTGCTGTTAGATGACAGGAGACGGGGAAGTCGGCAGGAGATGGTGCTGCAGGAGGCCCTGGCGGTGTCATCCACGTGGACTCGAGGCAACGGCGACGATGTACGCGCGGCCATCATGCGGGCGCTGGAGATTGCCCACAACCGTAACGACACCTCGACTCGTTTGCGACTCCTCGCCGGGCACCACCTGTTCCTGCTGCGTGCCGCGGATATTCGCGGCTCCCTGGCCGTCGCCGAAGAGCTGGCGAGCGCGGCAACGGCCGCGATGGATGCGTCCTACAGTGTTATTGCGGATTGGTTGTTGGGTGTCTCACACCACTTCATGGGCCACCAGTTCCTGGCCCGACAGCATCTGCACAGTGGGCTCGAGCGCGCGAGTCATGTCAATGCGGAACTTTTCGGGCTCGACTACCGACTGAGAGCGCTCATCGTGCTCCCCCGGGTACTGTGGCTGAGCGGCTTTGCGGATCGCGCGCTGGAGGTCGCTCGCGAGGCCATCTGTGAGGCCGAAGTGTCGAGCAAGCCATTGAATATCTGCTTCGCGAGTCTCTACACCGTGCCTCTGTTCCTGTGGTGCGGTGAGTTAGGAGCCGCCCACGAGGCGCTCGAGAAGCTGATGACTCATCCAAACTGGCCCGCCCTGCCGTCGCTACACGCAACCGCGTTTGCCCTGCAGGGGGAACTGCTGATTCGCCAGGGCGAGAGCGAGCGCGGCCTGGCCCTGCTGCGATCCTCGCTTCCCATGATGAGAGCCGATCGTCAGAAAATTCAGCAGGCTCGTGCGAGCTGCGTGCTGGCTGAGGGACTCGCCGCTGCGGGTCAACTGAGCGAGGCACTCACCGTGATCGAAAGCGCGATAGCCGAGACCGAAGCGGGTTCCGAGACTTGCCAGTTGCCGGAGCTGCTGCGTGTGCGAGGCGACATTCTTGTCTCCATGCCATCCGCCGATGAGGCGCTCGCGGAATCGGTCCTGGCGCGGGCGCTCGCGGAAGCTCGTAGTCAAGACGCACTGGCGTGGGAGCTCCGTGCGGCGATGACGCTCGCACGACTTCGAGTACAGCAAGGTCGCAGCGAGGAGGGCAGGGAGTTGGTGTCCTGCGTCTATGCGCGCTTTACGGAAGGGTTCGGCACGCGCGATCTCGAGGCTGCCCGGGCTTTAGTGCACGTGCACTGAGCCTCTACAGCTTCTCGGGCGTTTTTTCCCCGGCATAGAAGCCCATGGCGTCCAGGTCGGCGACGTCGACCACCCAGGCCGTCTCTTCGTTGACCTTGCCGCGCATGTTGGCAATCGTCTGGCGGGTCGCCATGCGCGGATAAATGACGGTCGTCCCCTTGTCGTGATCGTAGATCACGAATGTATACACCGTGGTGTACATCACCTCGGCCACCGGTGTGGCCTCGGTCTGCGGGGTACTTTCGCTGTTGGTTTGGGTTTTCAGGCCGGATTGCGACACTCGAAGTACCTCCGTCGTTCAGCAAAAAAAACGATAGCACGACGGGCGGCCATGATTTTGTGATGCGCGTAGCACGACGCGCGCGGGCAGGTGTAGCACTCACGCTACTGCCGAGCCCGCGCTGGCCTTTCACTGCAATGCACAATCGGCGTGCACATCAGTCATCGTGAACATGCAGCGCCTTCGATAACCAGCGCTCGTCATACGCGGCTATCTCGAGATTGTTCATCTCGAGCATTTCCATATGCCCGTTCCCAGTTATGCCCACCGTCGGCAGGTACACCCATGTGTTCTTCACTCCGGCCTGCGTGAGGAACAGCGAAGTGCAGTAGTCATAAGTGGCGTGATAGGACGCCTGGCCGGTCTGGACCAGGATCGGAATGCCGTTGAGCCAGGGAAGCTTGTGGATCGTTGCAGAGCCCTGCAGCCAACAGTCCTTCAGATTCGCTGCCGGCTCGCCTTCGATTCCACCTGCCGGGGGCGGTGTCTGCTTGAGGGCGAGGTCGGCGGGGGCGCTGATCGGCGGCGTGAAATTCAGGCACAGGTCGGGCGTGAAGGTCGGACCTCCGTTGGTCAATCCGCAGTTGGTGCCCGGTGCCGTGTTGCCGTTGAGGCTGGAGTTTCCCGTCGGCTCGACAGCCAGCACCGCTTTGATCATCCCCGGATTGGCCTGCGGGATGAGCCAACTGACCGGACCGGTCATCGAATGGGTGATGATGATGGCCGGCCCAATTTTCTTGATCAGCGCCGTGACGGCGATCGTCGTCAGCTCGAGTGCCTGGTTGCCGTTCGGCATATTCGCCACCTGGGAGGCGAAGAACTGGTCAAAGGCATACTCGCCGGGGACCCCGCTGCCGTAGCCACCTGGCCACTGGTTATGGAGCGCCGCCTGCGGCCACGCAAGCGGCACGGTGAGCTCAGGTGCGGTGAACATCTTCTCGACGGTGAGCGGGCTCGGGTTTGCCGCCTGCGGGCCGTAATCCTCGGCACCCACCAGCGGCGGTGGGCCGGCGGTGACCCAAGGGAAATAGCCCGACTTGCCCCGTCCAGGCTGATCGATGACATACACCGGCCAGCCATGTCGGACATAGAAAGCAGCCCAGCCGGCCCGCTGGTCCGGCGTCCCTAAAAAATTGGCGCCGGTCTGCTGGCTGCCATGGATCATGATGATCGGAAACCGCCCCGAGCGTTGCCAACTCCAGCCCTCCTTGTCGTCATTGTCATTGTCATACCGGTGTTTTCTGCGACCCGGAAGCTGGTAAAACACGTACATCTGGCCGGTCATGTGGTTGAGCCCCATCGCAACAGCATCCCCCGTCGACGGGTAGGCCGGCTTGACGATGGAGCCCTGGGCATCCTCGTAGACACCGCCTTCGTAGAGCACGCCTTGCTCCGCGACCACGAAGGGACCCAGCTCGTCGTCGGTCGAGTTTGCGGCCGAGATCGGAATCACAAAAAGGCCCCCGGCAACAAGGGCCAGAGACTTGCTCGCAAGCTTGATGCACATGGTTGGCTCCTCCCCAAAGCAGGTGATCAGTAGCTCACGCACCTGCGACTGTGGTCTAGAACATTCATCCGAAGCGCAGATTCAGACCCTCTTGCTCACCAACGCGGTGACGAACGCGTGCGCCTGGGCGGTGGCGTTCCACTCCGTGCTCGCATTGAAAGAGGGCGATGACGCCACCGAAGAGCTGCACGCGAAGCTGCTGGCCGCGCCCGCGACGCGCCACTGACCCGCCGTGGCCGGCGGCCTGCGCAGGCGAGCGACCTTCGCGCCATCATCGCCATGCGAAAGGGTCACTGCCCAAATTTGTCTTTTTGATATTGAAAAAACATCGTGCTTGGGACCATACTCCGCCGGGGGTGATTTCTCGGAATCCTCATCATCGTCATATCTCGCAGCGGCAATCTGGCGCACGCGTTGAGCTCCCTCGCGGTCTGCGGGGCGCTCCTGTCGACCTGTCTGCCTTTCCGGGCCCACGCCGAGGATGGCCAGCCGCCGCGGGCCCCCATACTGCGCACACGCCTGAACTCCGACATCGTTTCGACTGATCCCGGCACCCGACGCGACGAAAACACCGACGGCGTCCTGCTCCACATCGTCGAAGGACTCGTCGGATCGCGGGAGGACGGATCGGTGGGGCCGATGTTGGCCAGCCACTGGACGATATCCCCGGATGGCCGGGTCTACACCTTCGCGCTGCGGCCCGAGGTGCTATTCCACAACGGCGCCCCGTTGACGGCGGCCGAAGTCGTCTGGTCATTCCAAAGATACTTGAAGCCCGAGACCCGCTGGCGGTGTCTCGATGTTTTTGGCCCGCACGGCATCGCCCGCGTACTTTCGGTGAAGGCACTCGACCCGCACACGGTGGAAGTGACACTCGACCGACCTGCGCCGATGTTTCTCACCACGCTGGCCCGGGCGGATTGCGGCGCTACGGGCATCCTGCATCCGGACTCCGTACGAGCCGACGGGAGTTGGGTTGCGCCGATCGGGACGGGGCCGTTCCAGTTGGGCGAGTGGCGCCACAACCAGTTCGTGCAGCTCAAACGCTTTGCGCGCTATGCCGCTCTTCCGGGCCCCAGGGACGGCAACGTAGGCGGGAAGCACGCCCTGGTCGATGAGCTTCGATTCCTGGTCATACCCGACAGCTCGGCGGCCCGCGCCGCGCTCGTCAGAGGCAGTCTCGACGTCATTGATAACCTGTACCCCTCGGATCTCATGGGGATCCGGGGCCGCAAAGACCTGCTGTTCCAGTCCGTCCCCGTCCTCGACTGCTATTCACTGCTCATGCAGATCAAGGATCCCGAGCTGCGGGATGTGCGGATCCGGACCGCCATCGCGCTGACGCTCGACGCGCCGGCCCTGACAAAAGCCATCACCGGTGGCACCGGTACCGCGAACAACTCCCCGATCCCGGCCGCAAGCCCGTTCTACCACCCCGTCGAGGCCCGGCTCAGAGCGGTCGATGTCGCACGAGCGCGCCGCCTTCTCGAGGCCGCGGGCTATGACGGTCGCCCCATCAAGCTCGTCACCAGCCGGCGGGATCCCCAGATGTTCGACATCGCCGTGGTCATCCAGGCAATGGCGGCGCGGGCAGGAATCCATGTGCAGATCGATACGGTGGATTGGCCGGCGCACCTGGCGCGCTACACTACGGGTGACTATCAGCTCATGGTGGAATCGTTCTCCCCGCGGCTCGACCCGGCGCTCAGCTTCGGGCTCTTCATCGGTGACAAGCGCCAGGAGCCGCGCAAGACCTGGGACACGCCACGCTCGCGCGAGCTGTTGGAAGAGGCCATGCGGACCGCCGATCCGGCGATGAGGCAAACGGTGTTCGATCAGTTGACACTCGATTTCCTCAACGAGGTTCCCGCCGTCGTGCTGTTCAACTCGGCCCGCCTGTCCGTCGTCCGTGCGGCGGTGACCGGCCATCAGAACTGGATGTCGGGCCAGGTACGCCTCTGGGGCGTCGGGCTGCGCTAACCAGAACCCCCCAAAACCATGCTCGGCTACATTTTCAAACGGCTGCTGTTGGCTCTCCCGACGCTCCTGCTGGTGGCGGTCGGGGTCTTTCTCCTCATCCGCCTGATTCCCGGCGACCCGGCGCTCGTGCTGCTGGGTAACGATGCCGACGCTGCCTCTCTCGCGGGCATGCGCGCCGACCTCGGCCTGGACCGGCCGCTCCCGGTGCAGTTCCTTACCTGGGTCGAGCACGCAGTACGAGGCGATCTGGGGCGATCGATCGTCTCCGGCGAGCCGGTGAGCACACTGATTCTGAACCATTTCGCGGTGACGGCCGTGGTGGTACTCGTGGCCGTTACCCTGGCGACGCTGCTCGCGATTACCGCCGGACTCGTTGCGGCCTGGCGGCAAAACTCCTCCCTCGATCTCGCCGTCGTCGGTGCCGCCACCGTCGTGTTGGCTCTACCCAGCTTCTGGCTCGGCCTGGTGATGTTGCTCCTGTTCGGAGTGAAGCTCGGGTGGTTGCCGTTCGTGGGCTACGTTCCCTTCTCGGAGAGTGCCGCGGAGGCCGCCCTTTTTCTGGTGATGCCGATCGCGACACTGACAATAACGGAGAGTGGGGTGTTGACTCGAATGATGCGCGCCAGCTCCATCGACGTTCTGCAACTCGACTATGTGACGCACGCGCGCGCCAAGGGTCTTGCGGAATCGACCGTTCTCACACGGCACGTCTTTCCCAATGCATTCGCACCGACGCTCACGCTGGTCGGACTGACTCTCGGGCATCTGCTCGGGGGTGTCGCAGTCATCGAGACGGTCTTCACACTGCCGGGGCTCGGACGGCTGATGGTGGATTCAGTGCTGTCACGGGACTATCCCGTGGTCCAGGGCTGTCTGCTGTTTACGGCTGTCGTGTACGTCGTGGTCAACCTCGTCGTTGACCTGTGTTACCCGATCTTCGACCCGCGTGTGACAGCGCGATGAGCCTGCGGCTCGGGATTGCGCTCGTGGGCGCTCTGCTGCTGACGATCGTGGTCGGGCTCGTCTGGATGCCCTATGACCCGATTGCCATCGACCTGGTGCACCCGTTGAGCCCACCGGAGCTGAAACATTGGTTCGGCACCGACGAGTTCGGCCGTGATGTCTTGAGCCGTTCGATGTTGGGAGCCCGAATCAGCGTGCTGCTCGCGCTCGCGACCGTGGCATTGGCGATTATCCTGGGTACGGCGCTGGGCCTGCTGGCGGGGTATTTGCGCGGCTGGACCGATCGCTTGCTGATGACGCTCACGGATACCGTGCTGGCGTTTCCCGGCATCCTGCTGGCGCTCGGTTTGATCGCGGTCCTGGGCTCGAGCGACAGCAGCATCATTCTGGCCCTGGCGACGGCTTACACACCGTCCGTCGTACGTGTCGTCCGCGGTACTGTCCTATCCATCCGTGAGCGCGAATTCATCGAAGCCTCGCGTTCAGCGGGCGACAGTGCCCTCGAGACCATGTTACGGCACGTCCTTCCCAACATATTGCCACCGATCGTCGTGCTGGCAACCAGCCTGTTCGGGTGGGCCTTGTTGTCGGAGAGCGCGCTGAGTTTCCTCGGCGTCGGAGTCCCTCCACCGGCCCCGACGTGGGGCAACATGTTGTCCGACTCGCGACCTTACATGGACGTGGCGGGTTGGTTGAGCATCGTCCCCGGCCTCTGCATCGCTGGCACATTGCTGGGAGTCAACCTGCTCGGGGACGCGCTGCGCGACCGGCTCGATCCCCGGAGGCTGTCATGACCCACGCAGGATCAGAGCCGTTGCTGCGGTTCGACGGCGTGTGCATCCAGACTGCGGGGCCCTCGGCGGCGGCCCGCACATTGTTGGAGGCACTATCGCTCGAGATTGGTGCCGGCGAGATGGTTGCGCTCGTGGGTGAGTCCGGCAGCGGCAAGACCCTGGCCGCCCGTGCGATCCTGCGTCTGCTCCCGCCCGGCGTGCGGCAGTCGGCCGGGAGAATCCAGTTGCGAGGTCGCGACCTGACGCAGTTGAGCGCGGACGGCATGCGAAAAGTCCGCGGCGCGCAGATCGGCATGGTGTTCCAGGA
>Ga0105240_10012998_pt1 | contig 11465 bp, 11 predicted proteins | sample KBSC54metaG_FD_80426 | JGI IMG/M metagenome (GOLD analysis project Ga0105240, IMG submission 80426) | Corn rhizosphere microbial communities from Kellogg Biological Station, Michigan, USA - KBS C5-4 metaG | ecosystem: Host-associated > Plants > Roots > Rhizosphere > Soil | place: Michigan, USA...
AATGCCCAGCGGGTGCAGATTTTAGCCGCGATGGTGCACGATCCGGAACTGCTCCTTCTCGACGAGCCGCTTTCAGGCCTTGATTTGATGGCGCAGTCCGAACTGGTATCGCTTCTTGCGGAATTCCGGGCACGCGGTGGGGGCGTTCTGTTTTCCACGCACTCCATGTCGGCCGCCGAAACGATCTGCGATCGGGTGGTGATGCTATCGGGTGGGCGCACTATTTTCGAAGGTGCAGTGCCCGATGCGTCGGCGCTTGCGCCACACGGGGCCATTATCGTGACCGCCGACGCGGACGGCCTTGGGGCCTCGGCGTCCATGTTGGGCGGCCACATCGTCCCAATGGCGGGGGCGATAGGCGAAGCCGCCCGTTGGCGTGTTGTGTTGCCGCGCCATGTTACCCATCCGGCGCTGATCCGCGCGCTATCCGAGTATGGCGTCGCAATCCTTGCCTTTGAGCCGATCAGGCCGGGTCTGGAAGGCGCATTCTGGCACCTGGTGCAGCATCAGCCTGTGGAAAGCCGTGCCGCATGACCTCCCCGACCTGGCTGATTGCGGAGCGTGAATTCCGGACCTATGTCGCCACTCTTAGCTTCTGGGCGGCGCTGGCGATTGGCCCCCTGGCCGCTGGCGGCGGTCTCTTTCTGGCGCAAAACGCGGATCCGCCCGCCCAACCGGTCACGATCGCGATTTTGGGCCAGAACGCTAATCTAGCCAGTGGCGTGAAAGCCGCATTAAACGAAGCAGCCGCACTCGATGGCCGTCGCCTCAGATTCACGGACACGGGCGCGCGATTGACGCTCACCGCGATCCGACCGGGGACGGTCGTTCTCGGCTTTGAACCTGCCTTTCCGCTTTCCGCCGCTGGTCGCGCCCTGGTGGCACGCACATTGGAGCGCGATGCGGCGCGAATGGCCTCAAACTCGACAGCACTGACCGTCCGCCAGGCCTGGTCGCAGGAGGATTCGCGGCGACGCGGTCCGGCGCAAATGGCCCGCTTTCTTTTGATGGCCATGCTCTGGCTGACCCTGACGGGCTCGCTCGGCATGCTGCTCCAGGCAGTGGCACGGGAACGCGCCACACGGTCATTGGAAAGCCTTTTGGCGGCGGCTACATCCTGGCAAATCATGGTCGGAAAGCTAGCGGGCGTGGGCGGGGTTTCTCTTCTAGTGCTGGCGGCGTGGATCTGCTGTTCGTAAGCTTTGGTCTTGCTGGTGCCCAAAGCAGGATTGGCGCCCTCCATCATCGCCGAAGTGACCCGGCCAACCCTGCTTGCTCGCGCGGCCGTGATCTACGCCCTGGCCTATGCTTTTTACGGATCCATAACGGTGGCGTTAGGGGCATTGGCGCGAGACACTGCTTCCGCACAGAATCTGGCCCGCCCGATGTTCATCCTGTTGATGGTTGTCTTTTTTATCGCGCTGGCGTTAGCTCTGGAGAGCGCATCTGCATCTCCGTCCTGGCTGCTGTATGTCCCGCCGCTCACTCCATTCCTATTGCTGGTCTATCCGGCAAGCATCTTTTCCTGGAGCACGCAACTGGGCCTCTTCGCGTTTATGGCGGCGCTATCGTTTTTGCTAGCGCGCATCGCTGTAAACCTGGTTTCCCTACGCGAAGCGCGCGCCGGTTTATTTGGCGCAGACGCGGCAAGCCGTTAACTAACGGCGGCTGAGGGTACCATGGCGGGATCCCCAGGAGCCTCGCTTATCAGCCGGCTAGCCACCCTGTTTGCAAGCCATATCGCGAACGCCGCCACTGCAACGCCGGCGATCACGTCCACAACATGATGGCCGCCTTGAATCGGGGTGGATGCAACGACCAAAATATTAAACATCATAAACGGATAGAACAGGACTCCCAGCTTGCGCGCGTACCAGGCGACTACGATAGCCTGCGCAGTATGGAAAGACGGAAAGCCAACAAGGCCTTTGATCGTGGCAGGTGATATGAAGCCCGGCCCGTGCGCCTGCAGATAGAGAAGCGCGCGCGCATAATCTAGGTTCAACGATAACGGCAGTCGCTCGGCAACCGCCTGAGGCAAGCCGTATACCGTGATGGCGCCGAAGGATGGAAAAAGAATCCAGGTCCCGACTGTAATCAGCCCGGAGGTAATGAGCGCCAGGCAAAGTTGCTCGATGGTCCCGTTCCGGTCTTTCCAGCCCAGCAGGATCAGCAGGATTGTGACCTGCCAGACCGAAAGCTTATACGCAACCAGCAAGATCATGTTGAACCTGGGATGGGCAGCCGCAAAGCGCATCAACGCGGGCCAGTCCACGCCGATCGCCCTATCCATGGCGGCGAGAAGATCATCAACTCGCGAGCCCGCCACTGTGAGACCGAGATAATTGATAATGTTCAAGCTGGCGGCGGAGGCGAAAATAAATCCCAACCCAAAGAGCAGGCTGCTGATGCAAGAGTTCTTGCGTACGCGATCATAAAAATAGGCGCCCGCCATGAAAGCCAGAAACAGAAACATGATGGCGCCATATAGGCGAACATCTACGCTGAAATGTCCGATTTGCTGCCAGGCGAACTCGATCGCAACCAGCACGACGAGAATGATCAGGAGTAGTGTGCGTATCGACGCCATTGGATGCCACATCTGCGATGCCGACAATGTTGATGATATGCACACCGCAATTAAGTTCGAGCAAACGCGGCGTAAATTGATAATGCGTGCAGATCCATTCCATTGCGCAAACTTTTTGAGGCGATTGCGAACCCCATTCTCGTTCGCAATTTTCAAAGCTGCTTTCTAGCTTGCAAACGTTGGTCGTTAACTATGTTTTTCCCAGAAGAGCGCCATGCGAAATCGCGTTTTTATGGAACTCCGTAAATTAACCAGCGAAACGGAAAATCGCCGGGAGTCAACGCATTAACTCCCGATTTATCTTTACAACCTGTGGAGCTTTTGCGACTGTTTTTACACGTGCCAAGAGGCACTGACATGCGAACTGTTTTTCGAAGGGGCAGCCGCAAGTCACAAGCAACAATGGGGTCTTTTATGCGCGAAATAATTAAATCCTATGTTTCTGATGAGTCAGGCGCGGCTGCGGCTGAATATGCTTTGATCCTGACCATCATCGGCGGAGTGCTTTTGGCGTCTGTAACGACGCTGGGCACTGACATCGCCACAGCGCTTTCGAATGCTGGCGCTGTGATCAAGGCTTATAAGTTCAGCTAAGGTCGCTCTTGCAATCCTTTTCGAAGGGGGATTGCACCGGGTTTCAAAAAATGGGGCTTATCATGCGTAACTTCCTTAAATCTTATCTTTCGGATGAATCGGGCGCTGCTGCGGCCGAATATGCTCTGATCTTGACCATTATAGGTGGAGTGCTTTTGGCGTCTGTAACGACGCTGGGCACGGATATTGCCACCGCGCTGTCGAACGCCGGCGCTGTGATCGCGGCTTACAAATTCTCCTAGTGGTCGGAGGGGGCGGCCGGCGCTGAAGGGGCACCGGCCGAGACTCCTGGTTCAGAGACGTCCTGAAGGACAAACAGTCCGACGGCCAGAAGCCGAATGCTTCGGTGCGGCTGGTCGGCGAAGTTTGGGGGTGGCTATGTCTTCAATTTCTCTGCGTGCGATTTCCACGCTGGCGGCGGCGATTTTTCTGGGTCTGATCGCGGTCGTTCTCACGCGTTCCTATCTCAGCAACGCGGTACGGACAAATCCGGCCGTTGCGACCAGCAATGGTCCTGCCATCCCAGTGGTGGTCACGGCTGCCGATGTACCGCGCGGCGGCGTGCTGCAGCCGGCGATGTTGAAAGTCGTGGCCTATCCGGCCAACGCCGCGCCAACCGGAGCTTTTCATGCCATCTCCGAAGTCGCCGGCGGCCCGGGGCAGCAACGTCTGGCCTTGCGCAGCATGGTCGCGAACGAACCGATCCTCCCGGGCAACATCTCGGGGCCCGGCGGAAAACTGAATCTGTCGGGAACTGTGGCCGCGGGTATGCGAGCGGTAAGTCTTCGCTCCAACGATGTCGTCGGCGTAGGCGGATTTGTTCTGCCGGGCGATCGGGTGGACATTCTTCTGACCCGGACCGGCACTGGTGGCGACGCAGCGAAGAATACGTTGACCCAGATCCTTGCCGAGAATGTGCGGGTCCTGGGCGTGGACCAATCCAACAATGACGAGACCGACAAGCCGGTAGTTGCGAAGGCGGTCACGGTCGAGGTGACGCCCGCACAGGCCGCAAGCATTTCCTTGGGCCAGCAGATTGGCACCGTCTCACTAAGCCTGCGCAGGGTGGCGGACGATGCGCCGCTAGCTTCCAAGGCATTAACTGTTGCCGACCTGGGACCGGCGCCCAAGAAACCTGCCAGCGCTCCCATCCCCACGGTCCATGTCATTCGCGGGGTCGAGTCTTCTCGTTTCTCCTTCGGTGTCGGCGGCGCCCTGATAAAGGCGGCCGCTGAGACGCCAACAACGGTGAAAACGCCATGAGCACAAACATGACCCGTTCCAGAGCGCTCACAGCCGGTCTCTTCTCTGCCGCGATCGTGGCGCTGGGTGGCGGGGCCAGCCTGGCGGCGGATGCGCCCGTCACGGTCAGTGGCGCGCCGGCCGACAGCTTTACGCTGGCAATGGGCAAGTCCAGGCTCGTGGAATTACCGAGCACCTACTCGGATGTGATGATCGGTGATCCCAAAATCGCCGACATCGTGCCGCTCAACAACCACTCTGTATACGTCGTGGGGCGTGGCATGGGCACCACCGCATTGACGGTCTATGGCGCGGGCAAGAAAGTGATCTACACCGCGGATGTGGTCGTCTCAGCGGATCTGGACGGGCTTAAAAATCGCCTGCATGCCATCTTGCCGAACGAGAACGGCATCGCGGTCAGTGCCGCCAATCAGTCCGTGGTCGTATCCGGCACGGTTTCCAGTCCGGCGGCGCTGCATCAGGTAACATCGCTCGCGGATACTTATGCGCCCGGTAAGGTAGTGAACATGCTGTCGGTGCAGGGCACACAGCAGATCATGCTTTCGGTGCGCTTCGTCGAGATGCAGCGCACGGCGGCCAAGAACTTGCGCCTCAATACCCAGGCGACCGGCATTGGCTCGAACCCCCTGGTCAACATAACCACGGGCGACACGCTGATAAACACCTCGCAAACGACGCTGGATTCCATCGGTATTGGGAGTTTGACCTGGGGCATGGGCGGCGGAGACTTGTCCTTCCTGTTCGACGCCCTGGAGACTAGGGGCCTGGTCAAAACGCTAGCGGAGCCTACGCTGGTTACCATGTCGGGCGACACCGCCAACTTCCTGGCGGGCGGTGAGTTTCCCATTCCTGTTGCCCAAAGCGGCAATGGCCTGACCGGCGTGCCGACCATCACGGTTGAGTTCAAGCAGTTCGGCATCTCCTTGGCCTTCACGCCGACGCTTTTGCAGGATGGCCTGATCAACATGGTGGTCAATCCGGAGGTCTCGAATATCGACCCGACCACCTCCGTACGGCTCGGCACCATCCAGGTCCCTGGCATTAAGGTGCGCCGTGCCCACACCACGGTCGAACTGCGCGATGGAGAGAGCTTTACCGTGGCCGGTCTCCTCTCGGATAATTACCAAAACAGCATTCGGCAGTTCCCGTTCATTGGAGATTTGCCCATTCTCGGAAGCCTGTTCCGGTCTACTGGCTTCCTGCGCGATCAGACCGAGCTGGTCATCGTGGTGACTCCCCATCTGGTCGTGCCGCGCCGCGTGGCCGCGGCCACGCCGGCCGATCACTTCGTGCCGCCCTCGGATTTCGAACTCTTTCTGTTCGGCGCCCAGCGCGGCAAGGCAGCCAACCTGAAACCCGAAGACCGTGCCCTGATGTCTGCCGATCCCGGCAAGGGTGGCATGGACGGCCCCTATGGCCATGTCCTTTATTGAGGAGGCAGCTGTGAAGATTGCCCGCACCAGAATTGTTTTGGCCGTTGCAGCGCTCGGGCTCACCGCCTGCACCCAAAGTCCTATGCAGAGCGAGATGCGCATGTCGCCGGATTTCGGTGACGCGGTCCGCGAAAATCTGGCGGCCCAGATCGCCAATCCGGATGCCCACTATGCGGGGACGCCGGCGCCAGGCGCATCGGACGGAGCGCGCATTGATCTGGCCCAAACCCGCTATCAGCAGAATCAGGTAATCCCGCCCAGTTCCACAACCGCGTCCAGCCGCACGGTCGGCGCTACCGACAACAACAACGGCGCCGGTGCTCCCAGCGCTTCAGTGGGGACCGCCCCTTAGCGGGAGCCGCCATGCAGCGCGAAATCCGGGAGTGCCCTCGTTGATGGATCTCAGGGGAGGATTAAAAGGATTTGGCGCGCCGGCGGCAACGGCCAGCGATCTGCTGAAACTGGGGATTGTGTCGGGCGCTTTGACGGAGGGCCAGGCTACGAGCATGGCCGCCCTGTTTCCCAGAATACGCTTCGAGTTCCTGGGCGAAAATCTGCGCGACATTCCCGCCGATCTCGACATTCTGTTCGTGGCTGTTGATGGCGCGGCGCCCCAAAAGATTGAGCAGGCGGTCCGCCAGTGCAAACTCCATCCCAGCGAGCTACGCACGGTTTTCGTGCTTCGCCAAGCAGATGTTTCCAACACGCGTGCCCTGCTGCAAACCGGTGCCGTCGACGTGCTACCCGCGCCCGTTGGCGAGACGGCACTGGCCCTTTGCCTGGAGCGCCTGGTGGGGCGTGGCAGGCCGGCGCGTATGGCGCCGCGCTCCGCAGGCCAGTTGGTTGCGGTGATGAAGGCGGGCGGCGGTGTCGGCGCCACGTCACTGGCGGTGCAAAGCGGGCTGATGGTGGCGGCGCGGTCGGGTGCGGCCGCCAGCGTATGTTTTGCCGACCTTGATCTGCAGTTTGGTAGTGCTGCCCTCTATCTGGACATGGCGGAGTCCCTGACCGTGTCCGATTGTCTGGCGGTAGGCGAATTTTTGGGTGATACGCAGTTCGCCACCGCTCTTGCCGCGCATCGAAGCGGAATGCGGCTTTTGGCAGCCCCGCGCGAAGTGACGGCTTTGGATGCGCTGACGCCGCAGCTGACGGACGCCCTCCTGACAGCTTTGCTGCGGGACTTTACTGTGACAGTCGCCGACATGCCGCCGGTATGGACCCCCTGGACCTATCGCGCGCTCCAGATGGCGGCTCGCATTGTGTTGGTCACACGGCTGTCGGTCCCGCATGTCCATCTCCTCCGGCGGCAGCTCAATCTGCTCGCGCAGCAGAAGCTCGATGCGGTTCCGCTCACGCTGGTTTGCAACGCCGTCAATAACGACCGCCAGAATATGTTGTCGGTGCGGGCCGCCGAAAAGGCGATCGGGCGCGCCTTCGACATCGTGCTTCCTGAAGAAGCCCATGTGATGGAAGCCGCCTGCAACCAGGGACTGGAGATCAGTGCCGTGCGCCGGGGGACCAAGTTGGAAAAAATGGTTGCCACGCTGGCGGACATCATCACGGCGAATACGCCGGCATTCTCAGTCCCAAGGCTACGGTGATACCATGCTGTTCAAGGAAGAGGCAGCCCGGCAAGACAATGTCCCAGAGATGGGCGGGCGGGGACTTGCGGCCGTAGAGGACGCGAGCGCGCTGCGCCTCAAGATCCATGAACGCCTGCTCGATCTTCTCAACCTCAGCCTGTTGGACAAGACGCCGCGGGAGGCTCTCCGCGCGGAAATTCGCGGCGTCATCAGTCAGCTGCTCCTCCAGGAAAAACGGCTTCTGACGCTGGGTCAAATCGATCAGCTTGTCGAGGATGTCCTGGATGAGCTGCTCGGCCTGGGGCCACTCGAACCGCTCCTCAAGGACGAAACGATCAATGACATTCTGATCAACACGCCCAACATGGTGTATGTCGAGCGCCGCGGGAAGCTGGAGCTCACTGACATCCGCTTTCAAGACACGCGGCATCTATTGCGAATCATAAATAAAATCGTGTCGGCTGTCGGCCGTCGCGTGGATGAATCCCAGCCCATGGTGGATGCCCGTCTCGCGGACGGCAGCCGCGTCAACGCGATCATCCCACCCTTGGCAGTGGATGGCCCGCTGGTGTCAATCCGCAAATTCGCGTCAACTCCCATTCTCGTAGAAAAATTGATCGAGTATCAGACTATCAGCGAGCAAATGGCGAGCCTGATGCGGGCGATCGTCAAGTGCCGCCGCAATGTTCTTATCTCTGGCGGGACAGGGTCCGGAAAAACAACGCTTCTCAATGCGCTGTCCGCTTTTATCGATCATCGTGAACGGGTCGTGACCATCGAAGACTCAGCGGAGTTGCAACTGCAGCAGCCCCACGTCTGTCGCTTGGAAACGAGACCTTGCAATATCGAGGGACGCGGCGAGGTCACGCAGCGCGATCTGGTGCGCAATGCACTGCGTATGCGCCCGGATCGTATCATCGTGGGCGAGGTCCGTGCCGGCGAAGCATTCGACATGTTGCAATCCATGAACACTGGTCATGACGGGTCTATGACCACCGTCCACGCCAACACCCCCCGCGACGCCCTGGCGCGAGTGGAACAGATGATCGGCATGGCAGGCCTGGATATCTCGCCTCGGTCCATTCGTCAGCAGATCGCGTCGGCGATAAATGTCGTGATCCAGCTCGAACGGATGGAGGATGGCGGCCGCCGGGTTGTTTCGATCTCGGAAATTGTCGGCATGGAGCAGGACGTCATCTCAATTCAGGAAATATTCCGCTTCCGCCGCCGCTCGTTAGGCCCAGACGGGACTATTCACGGGGATTTCGAGACAACGGGCATCCGGCCGAAGGTGGCGGAGATGATGGCGGCCCGTGGAAGCGAAATGCCGCCCATGACATTCGCCCCCGGTAGGAAATCGGTCTGACCATGCAAGCTCTACTGGCTCTCGTCATTTACGGTTCGGCCTTCCTGGCCGTCATTCTGGCCGTGCATGCCGGCTCCCAGGTCCTCTTCGCCTCAAGCGACCAAAGAGGGAGGATCAACCGCAGGCTCCAAATGTTGGCCTCCGGCATGGCTCCCGAGGATGTCTACCGCACCCTGATGCGACGTTCAGCGGGACAGGGTGCACAGGGCATCATGCGTTATTACGAGCTACTGTGTCTCAAATGCCGGCAGGCCGGAATACGCGCCAATCCGATGCACATCCTCCTTTGGGTAGCGGCAGGTACCGCCGCCCTCTGGTTGTTTTCCCTGTCGCTGTCGCGCGCTGCGTCCTTCTTGGGTTTCGTGGCGAACGGAACGCTTGCATTGGTTACCAGTCTTCTGATCAGCGGAATGTGCGCGTGGCTCTGGATTGGGCGTCAGCGTGCCAAGCATCTGCGGCTCCTGGAGGAGCAAATGCCTCTCGCCCTCGATGTCGTGAACAGGGCGCTTCGCGCAGGACATCCGGTGATTTCAGCCGTTCAGCTCGCAGGAAACGAACTGGGAGATCCGATCGGATCCGAATTCGGCCTTATTGTCGATGAGACCACCTATGGATCTGAATTTCGCGAGGCGCTAGCAAATTTCGCCCGGCGCTCCGGTTCACAAGATGCCCATTTCTTCGCGGTTAGCATTGGGATCCAAACCGATACCGGGGGTAATCTGGCAGAGATATTGGAAGGCTTGGCATCTGTTATTCGGGGCCGGGCCATGCTTTCCAAGAGGGTGAAAGCGCTTTCCAGCGAGGGACGCGCGTCGGCGCTCCTGCTGAGCGTCCTGCCAATCTTCCTGATTTCCTTTGTGATGCTTCTCCATCCTGACATCTACACCTCAAAATTTTCCGATCCGATCTTTTGGCCTGCGGCGACTTTAATCGGGGTCCTTTATTTGATCGGCTGGGTGTTGATTCATCGGATTATTAACTTCCGATACTAGGACCTGCGCCATGACAATGCATCTGGACCTTTTCGCCGAAGTTTTAGTTTTCGTCACTATTGCCGCAGGAACCTGGTTTTTTGCCCGGGATGTTGAAAGATCGGTTGAGCAGCGCCGCCGCTTAGCAGGCCAAGGAACAGCGAATGTCGGGTCCACCGCGCCCTTACTGCAGGCCCAGCATGTGCAGAACCGCTTCTTTCAATGGGTTCAAGCTTCGACGTCAATCAGCGAGCCGGCCTATCTGCAAAAGTTGCGGGCGGATCTGGCGTTGGCGGGGTTCAATAGCCCTTCTGCTCCCATTTGGTTCGTCATCATTCGCTTTCTGCTGGCGATCGGGGATCCACTTAGCTTTGCTCTGAGTCGAATTATGACGGCAAAGCCGCTTACCGGCTCGGGCTTTCTGTTCGGCATGGTCCTCTTTGCCGGTCTCGGATTCATGGCGCCAGCGCTTTTCATAAAACAGCGGGCACGCTCTCGGCGCATGGATATGGAAGTGGAATTCCCGGATGCCTTGGACCTCATGGTCGTCTGCATCGAAGCGGGCCTTGGACTTGATGCCGCGTTTGTCCGCGTGGGTGAGGAAATCCGCGAATCGCATCCACGAATCGCGCGGGAATTTGGGCGAATGACGCAGGAATTGCGCGCCGGCAGGAGCCGCGCCGAAGCATTGCGCGCGATGGCGGACCGCTGCGATGTTCAGGGCATACGCTCATTCGTCGCCTTGCTTATTCAGACGGAAGTTCTTGGTGCGAGTATCGCGCAGACCCTGCGAACCTATTCGGCTGAGATGCGCCAGACCCGCTATCTGAGGGCGGAAGAAAAAGCCATGCGCATTCCCGTGCTCATGACTATTCCCTTGGTGGCCTGCATTCTTCCCGTCATCGTTGCGGCGCTTTTGCTGCCCGCCGTCATAGATGTCATTCGTTATCTTGGACCCGCACTTAGGCATCAGTGAGGCTTTCATGAGGCAAGTTGCTCAAAGCGTCCGGCTATCGATGGTCTTCCTAAGCGGTTTCGGCTGCGCCGCTTGTGCACCGCTTTTTGCAGACAGCAGGGGGCAGCATGCGGCTGGACCGCGCGCGGTGCAGACGGAGTCGGCATCCGCGGCCAGCTATTACGATATGGCTGTTGCATCCATCAATGCACGTCATTATGCGCTTGCGCTGGAGTATCTGCAGGCGGCTCGAACGCAAAGGGTCAACGATGTACGGGTGCTAACGGCATTCGGTGTGGTTTATGACAAGCTGGGACGTTTCGATCTCAGTGCACGCTATTATTCCCAGGCCGCTGCGGTGGATCCTCAATCCAAAATCGTCGCCGCGGATGTGGATTATTCTCGTAGGCTGCAGGGTCTCGCGGTCGCCGATTCCGCGCCCGTCGTGGCTACCGCTGCCCCAGGCCTTTCTCAAATACCCCGGCCCGTCATCGCGGAAGGGCCGCCGACCCAAGCCGCTTTGCCGGCGCTTAAGTATAACATCGCCGTTCCGGACCTGGGCTATTCCTCGCTTTCGGTCACTGCTGACCTCCCCGAAGTGCCCCGGCCGGTCATCGTGGCGGAAGAACAGCGAGCGCGCCCCACTGCGCCGGCTGCTCAATATAAAATATCCGCCCCGGATTTGGGTTATTCCGCACCGCTGCAAGGGC
>Ga0105240_10013001_pt1 | contig 11462 bp, 12 predicted proteins | sample KBSC54metaG_FD_80426 | JGI IMG/M metagenome (GOLD analysis project Ga0105240, IMG submission 80426) | Corn rhizosphere microbial communities from Kellogg Biological Station, Michigan, USA - KBS C5-4 metaG | ecosystem: Host-associated > Plants > Roots > Rhizosphere > Soil | place: Michigan, USA...
ATGACGCGGACAGTGCTGGCTTGTGGCCCTTTTTCTCCCAGCTCTTCAACAAACCTCATAATTGTCCCGACCTTCAAACGTGCGAACGTCCGGCCAAGAACACTGTTTTTGTGGAAATAGATCTCTCGTCCGTCATCCGAAGTCAGGAATCCGTAACCTTCCTGCGGCAACATCTTGCTCACTCGAGCTTCGGGAAAGACTGAAGGACTCTTGATATCGCCGCGCTGCCGGCGGGCATAATCCTGCAAGCGGCGCCCTGCGGCCTTGAACGCATCATTAATTGCTTGCCGAAGCACCTTATGCGGGGCTTTTACTTCGAATTGCTTCTTGCTCCCTCGTTCGCCTAGATGACGAGCCTGAGCATTAAGGCTCGGCTCACGATTCACTACGATTTCTCCGCCACGCACAGTCAGGTCAATGCGAATGTGATACGGACTTCCTTTCCTATGGTGACGATGCGGGACCTCAACTGCCACGCGACATCCCATCACCCGATAGTAAAGACCATCGAGCTTAGCCGCCTCGGCGCGAATCCACTTATCGATTTCTGTCGATGGTTTCATATTTCGGTACGTAATCTGCAGTTCGGATTCCATCACTTCACCTCGTTCGCATTAGAGCTTGGATGATTCTCTGTTCGGTGGCCCATTCCATCCGTGATCTTGTTGCTAGTTTATTTTCAATCCTCCTAGAACCCCATTGGCCGCTCGCGCCAGATGCCATCCTCCTCATACCTGATAGTGTATATGTGGAGCAACCGCCATCCCGCCGCGAGAAGCCGGTTGACTTCCTCTCGGCCTCGGGCTTCCAAGTTGTGCCCGGTAAGTTCCACGACATCCAGTTGCCATAAGAGTAGCCTCTCAAGCACGCTTAACGGCACATCGTCGTCAGCTTTTTCGTGATGCGTTTTTCGCTTGGTTGGTCATGGATCCCTCGCGGATGCCTGGAGTCGCGCTCTGGTCTTGTTCCGCGCGCCACCTCTGCAAGCCTTTCGTTCTCCTTACTGCTGCGTCTTATGTACATCACATCTGTCGAAGAGCTCTGTGACCCCAATCACAGATCGCAGCAGATAAAAGAACTACAAAAAGACTTGTCAATTTGTCCCACGAACTACAACTCTTGAGTTCGTGACGAGCGGATGCAATGAAAATATTGCTGGCAGTTGATGGTTCCGAATTTCGCCAGGCAGCAAGGAAAGGTGATCGGTGTCGTTACAGATCGAGACTTGTGCATCGCTTTGGGAACGCGGAATAGGTTGCCAGGCGACGTCACTGTCGGGCAGGTCGTCTCGGGTAAGGTTTTCACCTGTAAGCCGGACGATGACATTCGCGACGCTTTGAATGCGATGGCGCGAGAGAAAGTGCGGCGACTTCCAGTCGTCAACGATGCTGGACATCTAGAAGGGATTCTCTCGATGGATGACATCGTACTTCTCTCAGAGAGTGGCCTTGCCGGGAAGACGCCCGAACTCACCGTCGTTAATACACTCAAGCAAGTGTACCTCCCTGATCTTCCCGCGACATTACGTCAAGAAGCTGCTGGTGCTTAGTGCGAGCGTAATAATTGCGGTTTGGTTAGAGAATCTAAGAGAGGAGTAGCTAATCGTGATGACACCCAGCGTCTCTTTAATTGAAAAGTGGATACTGCAGAAAATCCACACGGCGATTGGCTGCCCGCCGATTCGCCTCGCAGTTAGGGGCGGCCCAGAAGTTAGGCCAATAGGCACCGAACCCGTAGCGAGCGTACTCATTTCTGATTGCAGCGCACTTACTCGATTACTTCTGAACCCCGAAATTGGCTTTGGGGATGGTTATGCCGAAGGCCGTATCGAAGTTGAAGGAGATATTGTCATCCTACTCGAGACAGTCCTTCGAACGATGAAAGCCTACGATACCAACGGTTGGAAATCAGCCTTATTATCTCGATGGCTGGAACGAAATCAAGCGAACACGCTAGACGGATCGGTGAAAAACATTCACCAGCACTATGATCTCACGACGGACTTCTACAAGCTTTGGCTAGACCCTCAATTACTATACAGCTGTGCGTACTTTCCTGCTCCTTCCACACCACTAGACGAGGCTCAGCTCGCTAAGATGGATTACATCTGCCGGAAGGTCCAACTCCAACCAGGTGACAAAGTTGTGGAGGTGGGGAGCGGGTGGGGAGCACTTGCGCTTCATATGGCCAAGCATTATGGCGCCACAGTAAGAGCATTCAACATTTCCAATGAGCAAGTTTCCTTCGCGCGGGAGCGCGCGAGGAAAGAAAACCTTAGTCATCAGGTGGAATTTATCGAGGACGACTACAGGAATATATCCGGACACTATGACACCTTTGTGTCCGTGGGGATGCTTGAACACGTTGGAGCCAAATATTATAAAGCGTTTGGACATATGGTCCATCACTGCATCGGAGATTCCGGACGTGGGCTCATTCAATTTATCGGACGCAATCAGTCGTGCCCATTCAGTCCCTGGATCAGAACACGCATTTTCCCCGGAGCCTATATCCCTGAGCTCCGTCAAATTATGGATGTATTCGAGCCTTGGGATTTTTCCGTCCTGGATGTTGAGAACCTTAGAGACCACTATGCTAAAACCCTGGAGCATTGGTTGAGCAGATTCGAAAATTCAGTCGACAGCGTTTATAAAATATTTGGATCAGAATTTGTTAGAACGTGGCGGCTCTATCTCGCTGGGTCGATAGCTGCCTTTCGAGTGGGGAGACTCCAATTGTTTCAGATAGTGTTTGCGGGATCAGAATGCCAGCGCATTCCATGGACGCGCGCCAACCTTTATGCAGAATCGCAGCCAGGAGTAAAGGAACAGAGAGTGATTCATACGAGGTCCTGATCGCTGGGGTGGACCAGCCGGTTCGTCCTGTGCTTGGGAACTGCGGCGGGACGAGGGAATCCGGCCCGTGGTGCACTCCGGGCTGTTGGCGGGGGTTGTTATTCTCTCGCCTGAGGAGAGTGTATAAGCAGACGACGTTGAAACATCCAAGAGTTTGCTTCTTCGCAATTCGTAAGGGTTCTTCCGGTGAACCTCAGACGTTCCAGCTTTTTGAGAAATGTTTCTAAAAAGTCCCCGTTTTTACGCAAATAGGCGAGCTCTTCGGCAGAAAAGTGGATCTTCCTGATCGTGATGCGACGAAGCGACACGGTGGGCGCGCGCAGCAAGCCGCTATTCTCGCTTCTGTGTTGCTTTCATTCGAGCCTGATGTTTAGTGCGACGCCAATTGTGTGAATTGCGCCCAGATGTATAGGGGCATTTCATTCGAATGATTCACGTGGCTCCGCGCCTTGTCTCTTTTCTTCCGGTTTTTCAGTGAGAGTTGCCTCAGCCAGCAGCAGAACGCTGGCAACAGAAACAGCATTCTCAAGCGCGATGCGAACGACTTTTGTTGGGTCGATAATTCCGGCCTCCGCAAGATCCACGTATTCGCACCGGGCAGCATCAAATCCAAAGTTTCCCTTGCCAGAACGCATGCGATCGACCACAACTCCCCCATCCACAGTCGAGTTCTCCGCAATCTGGCGCGTTGGGGCTTCCAGGGCACGCCGCAGAATCGACAAACCTGTGCGTTCGTCACCGGAACAATGCGACTCTTCCTCTTGAACGGCATCGATCAGCCGCAAAAGTGAAAGGCCACCACCCGGCACGATTCCCTCCGCGAGGGCCGCTTTGGTTGAACTGATGGCGTCTTCAATCGCTTCCTTGCGATTTTTCATCTCGGTTTCCGAGGGCGCCCCCACTCGAATCACAGCCACACCTCCCGCAAGCTTTGCCAATCGTTCCTGAAGCTTCTCTTTGTCATAGGCGGATGTTGCCTTTTCGATCTGTTTGCGAAGTTCGGAGCATCGACCCTGGATGGCACTCTTCGACCCTTCGCCCTCAATGATTGTAGTTTTATCCTTATCAATCAGTACGCGCTTTGCATGCCCCATTTCGTTGAGAGTAAGATTCTCCATCTTCAGGCCCAGCTCCTCGGCAATCACTTGGCCGCCGGTCAGGATGGCGATGTCCTGCAGCATATCCTTTCGCCGATCGCCGAATCCCGGCGCCTTCACAGCAGCGGAGAACAACGTGCCCCGAACTTTGTTCACAACCAACGTGGCAAGTGCCTCTCCTTCCACATCTTCGGCAATGATCAAGAAAGGACGTCCCGCCTTGGCAACTTGTTCCAGGAGTGGAAGCATGTCTTTGATGTTCGCCATGCGCTTTTCATGAAGAAGGATTAACGGTTCATCGAGCACCACTTCCATCTTTTCTGGATCGGTAATGAAATAGGGCGAGATAAATCCCCGGTCGAACTGCATCCCTTCGACTACTTCCAACGTCGATTCGGTGGTCTTTGCCTCCTCGACCGTGATTACCCCCTCGGCCCCGACCTTCTCGTATGCATCTGCCACTAGTTCACCAATGGTTGGATCGTTGTGTGCGGAAATAGTCGCAATTTGTGCCTTTTCTAGCCGGCTGGAAACCGGTCGCGAAAGTCCTTTCAATGCAGTTATAGCAGCACGAAGACCGCGATCGAGGCGCCGTTTGAGATCGACCGCGCTAGCTCCGGCCGCCACATTATGGAGACCTTCGGCAAAAATGGCGTGCGCCAGAATTGCTGCTGTGCTGTCCCATCACCCACTGTATCGCCGGTGCGCTCCGAGGCCTCACGTATCATCTGCGCCCCCAAGTTGGCTTCCGGATCTTCTAGCTCGATTTCTTTCGCGATCGTTATTCCATCGTTGCAGACAATCGGCTTTCCCCACTTCTTCTGGATGAGGACACACTTGGATTTTGGCCCAAGTGTGATTCGTACGGCATCCGCGAGTGCGGATGCGCCGCTGAGTATTTTTTCCCGTGCTGCAGATCGAAAGAGCAACCGTTTAGACGCCATTGAACCTCCTATCGAATCCTGGCCTATTCAAACCATGTTTTGACTTGCCAGATGTGGAGACGCGAAGTGTCACGGTCACTTCCCCATTGTTCTTCTGTCAGAACCTCAAAAACAATCGCCGATGGTGCCGAGCCATCTTGGCCAATGCAAACAAGCAGCCTCTCCGGTCCGCGACCCATTGCTTCGCTACTCTGCGCCGGCATCGGTTCAACCCATGCATCATTGTTGACCAACTCTAGACGTCGAGCAGTGATACAAGTCACAAATGAAAATGACCCATGTCATAAAGGACTGAGTCCTATTTGAGACGAGAATCCGTCCAGCCCCCGTTTAAGAAATCTGCTTACATGACTGGAATTACGTCCGGCTGTGATCCAAAGCCCAGATCATTTCTAATAGTACAAGTTCAACAATGAGGTAAGACATGCACGCGCGTCAGCCAGCCGCAAGAGTTCCAAGCGCCCTCCCTTGGAAGGGTTGCACAACAGGATCTGTGGAGACCAGGACGTATACCATTAATCAGGATTTGAACAATTCGCGAACATACGGCGCAGCCTCCACATGGGCAGCGATGCGCCACCGCTAGCCATCCAAGAGCCTAGCGTTCTTCTCAGGTCGTGGACGCGCAGCCGCACGGCGCGGTCCTCGCCGTATAGCCCGGCATCCTTGAGCAGCAGCTTCCACTGTTTTTTCAGATCGACAAGGTGTCCGGTTTTGCCATAGCTAACAAAGACGACGTTGGGCGGTCATACACGATGACGGATCATAGGCAGTGGGTCTGAGGCAGTAAGTCTGAAATTAGGATCAACGAGATCGGCGTTGAACGATTTTGCATGTGGCGATATTGTATAGTCCCGCCCTTAAGTGGGTCCCTTGCGAGGAAATGCGCCATGAGTACTGCCGCCCCTAGTAGAGTCAGCAAAACCGGCAAAGTACGTTGCGAAGCATTGACAACCGAACGATCCCTTGTGTGCTTACCGCGGTCACGAACAATAATGCAGCTTTTTATTTTTCCTGGGGCCTCTTGTGACGGAGAGCACGATATGACTGAACTTACGAGGTATTTTTTGGCGCAAGTACAATAAAAACAAAAGAAAGAAACATGCACAACCCGCGATTGCGGATCTTCCGCCGATGGAGGCGGTGGCGGATGCGGAGCGGAAGGACGCCGAAAAGATGATCGCCCAGGTCAAGCCGGGGGAGTCTATGCATCGTTGTCGAGGCACCGCAGAACGCCGCGAAGTACCCATCTGTAAAGGAGTGAAAGTATTATCGAAATTCGACAGGAAAACGCTCGAGTTCATGGCCGAAGCGGTACGAGCAAAGGACACGTATTTATAGTGAGTGCTCAATCGAAAGGAGTCGTCAATGAACGCCGTACAAATCGAACAGAAGAGCTACGAGATGCCGCCGAAGGAAGGGATCAGCGTCGCGCATTTTCTCACCGTTGCCGACGTCGAGCGATCGGCTCGCTACTATGAAAAGGTATTCGGCGCTCGCATTCTGACCATGGGTGACGGCAACGCGCCTCCGTACCTTCAGCTTGCGAATATCTGGATGATTTTGAACGTAGGGGGCGGCCCGACCCCGGACAAGCCGACGGTAACGCTCAGCGTGCCCGACCCGGACCACATCAATAGCTTTATGAATTTCCGCGTTGCCGATATTCAAGCGTGCTACGAATTGTGGAAAAGTCGGGGAGCCGAGTTTCTCACGGAACCGATTGCCAAGTACGGCGAGATCCGCTGCTACATCCGCGACCCAGACGGTTACATCATCGAGGTCGGACAAAGCACCTCCCTCAAATACGGTTAGCGCTTGAAGTGGATAGGGAGGAGACTCTGCGTCTCGTCGTTGCGGTTCTGTCAATCTTTGCTTCGAAGTCATTTGCGTTAACATCGAAAGGAGTCACAGATGCCTGACACAAATGGGCCGAGGGAGCCCACGCGTAGCGTGAACGGTCTTTCCGCACCGAGAAAGGCTATGGTCGGCGAGCGGCCAAAACCCTTTGGCCAGGCGCCCGGATTTGGCTCAATCAAATCGACTTTAATCTGCGGCGAATAAGACGAGGCGCTGGTAGATTCAATGATGAGGTCGCTGAGGCCGAGGCGCTCGCAAATTGGGTTGCTCTGCGCAAGTTAAGATTCCGGGAAACAGATTCGATTCCAGAGAGGAGAACAAAATGACAACAAAAGGAAAAGTCTTGGTACTAGTCTCGAGCGGTCACGGCTTGCCGTTGAAAGATGGCAAGGTTTATGCCGGCGCCGGCTACTATCTCAACGAACTGACAGTGCCTTCGCGCCCTGATGAAGGAAGGCTACGAGATCACTTTCGCCAACCCCAAAGGTAACACGCCGCAAATGGATGTCCATTCGGCTGTCCCTGATTTCTTCGCCGGGGACGAGGCCAGGCTCCAGGACTATCTGAAGTTCCGCGACAGCCTGACTGGACTCAAAAATCCAACGCGCATCTCGGACGTCATCGCATCGGGCCTGGATCAATATGACGCTGTTTTTGTTCCCGGGGGCCATGGCCCGATGATGGATCTTCTTGACGATCCCGACGCTGGCACTGTGATGAGGCACTTTCATAATAAATCCAAGCCCACCGCGGTGCTCTGCCATGGGCCGATTTCACTTCTCTCGGCTCTGCCGAATTCGACGGAGGTGGTCGGAGCGCTGGCAGCAGGCGATGCCGCTGGAGCGCGGGCCAAGGCTCAAGGATGGATTTATTCTGGATATAAGATGACCATCTTCTCCACGGCGGAAGAGCAGCAGCGGGAGCCGCTTGAGATTGGTGGTAAGGTTCTCTTCTACCCGGACTTCGCCTTGCGTACGGCGGGGGGTGACGTAAGTGTGGCCGATCTATGGAAGAGCTACGTCCTCCAAGATCGCGAGTTGATCTCGGGTCAGAACCCATTCTCGGACGAAGCGCTTCTCAAACTTCTTCTACCCGCGCTCAACGGGAGAAGAAGTGCGGGGGCTGGCGCATAAACGAGTGAGGTTCTGGCAGCATACGCAAAAACCAAAACAGATTGCCCATACTTCAATCCCTGCTTATGGGTCTTCCGCATGGCGTTTGTGGTTTTTGTCATGCTCGCATAATTTCAAGTGCCGGGCCAAGCCCAGGGAGAGGAACGCCCCGTGAAATACTCGACTTCTTACCGTACGATTCAGATCAATGGACTCACTATCTTCTACAGAGAAGCGGGCCCCAAAGACGCGCCGACTCTTCTCCTGTTGCACGGACTTCCCTCGTCATCGCGGATGTTCGAGCCTCTCTTTATCCGGCTGTCCGACCGCTATCATCTCGTCGCTCCCGATTACCCGGGCTTCGGAAACAGTGATTGGCCCGACCCGAAAAAGTTTGCATACACTTTCGATCATATTGCGGAGATGATGAATCACTTCACCGAAGCACTCGGCCTCTCGCACTACACAATCTATATGCAGGATTACGGCGGCCCAGTGGGCTTCCGCATGATATTGGCCCACCCAGAACGGGCGCAGGCTCTCATCGTTCAGGACGCGGTCGCGCACAACAGTGGCCTCGGCGAGAACTGGCAAACGCGCCGCGCGTTTTGGGCGGATCGCTCCACTAATGAAAGCGCGCTTCGCAAGAATCTGCTATCTCTCGAAACCACCAAGGCGCGTCATGCGGGCAACGATCCCAACGTGGAACGCCATGATCCGGATCTTTGGATGGACGAATTTTATTTTCTTAACCGGCCTGGCCAGGCCGACATTCAGAGCGACCTATTTTACGATTACCGAAACAACGTCGATGCCTATCCCAAGTGGCAGGCATGGATGCGCGAGAAACAACCACGCCTGCTGGTGATCTGGGGCAAGTACGAAAGCTCATTCGACTCGTCGGAGCCGGAGGCCTATCATCGGGACGTGCCGAATGCCGAAATTCACATCGTCGACGGCGGTCATTTTGCATTGGACACGGCGGCCGATGAGATCGCCGCGCTCGTCCACGGCTTTGTTTCTTCTCCACAGAGTTCCAAAACGTATAACCGGGGTGTTGCTGCACAGCAGTAGAGGTGCCGTTGCTATCAGCTTACGGGCGCAAATTCCCCAGCTTGCTGGAAAAGCTATGGATAGTGCGCGCCCAAGGCAAGCGCGCGATCAATCGTCTCGGTTCCCAGCTCACGGCTCGAAATCTTTTTGCTTTCAGACAAGGACGGTTGCCAGCACCTTCGTGCTCACTGGTTTTGGGACGATCTTGCCGTCTGCCGCGGGTTCGACCTGTTCGTGTCAGCAATTGAATTCGGTCGCTAAATCGTGGTTCTTTCCGAGAAATTCCTCTGCCTCAGCGAGTGCGGAAATACGCTACGGTGAAAAGAATCGCGAAAATCGGGTCGGCGAAGGCTGTGCCCAGGACATTGCGCTGCACCATACCCATCAAGTACAGAATCAACACAGGCACCGTGTAGGCAAACTTCTCCAGGACCGCGATCGGAATGATTTGTCGGTAGCGCAAGGGATCGAGCGCAATCAAGACGAAGATGCACTGCCACAGGAGAGTGACGCTCACGAATCCGTAGTAAAACTCCGGGTGGCTGATCGCGGGCGGCGCTTTCTCGCCGATTGCGCTCATCAGGAAATACATCGGAATCAGTAAAATGAATCCGTAGATTGCTGCGATCCAGAAAACAATTTTGGTGAATTTCATTGCTTCTTTAGCTCCTGTGTAACTCGCTGCGCAAGATCCATATCGCGCAGTCACTTCCGAAATAGCGCAGGTGAGCACGTCGACCGATTCGCGGGAGTGCCTTGTTACAAATTCGATTTCCCGTTCTCTCAAGCTGCATTTCCGGATCACTCCTTGAATCCAAAAAAACTGGACTAACTTCGCGGACCGTCAAATAGGCTCCCTGTAGGCATCTCTATGAACCAGGTCCGGGGAGAACGCTGGAAGGCATACAGCAACATACTCCGCGCCATCTGGCCCCGGGGTGCTATAGGAGACCCATTCACCTTTGCGAGCGACAATGATCTGACCGGCCCTTACATCGATGGATGCTGCTTGCGTGCGCACCCGAAGAAGGCCGCGCAGCACCAGGGTGTACTCGTCGAAATCGGGAGTTTGGCCTGGCTCGCTCCAGCCCGACGGACTAACCATTCGAGCGATGCTTATCGCTTCCGTTGCAGAATTCAAACGTCCGACGTACTCCGCAATCTGCTTGGGCTTATTACCTGCTGCCATTAGGATTCGAGGCCGCACAATCAGATCTGCCATGATATGTCCTTTCTTTTTCGAACATTCGCACTATTCCCTGGAGAAAGGTTTACGAAGCTCAGCATCCACGGCGCGTCCGACTCGCGAAACGATTTCCGGTACCGCTTCCACATCCGCTTCCGTGGTGTGAAAGTTGACGATACAGGCGCGCAGCAGGGATTGGCCGCCTACGACAGCGTTCGAGACAAATATTTCGCCGCCGCGCTGCAGTCGATCAAGAAGCTCGCGGTTGAGTGCATCGAGATGGCGCCCAACCTGCTCGTCTCTTATGTTGGATCGGAGATCCAGCGGCACGTAGCGGAAAGTTGTTATGCTCAAGTTCTGGGTCACGAGCTGCAATTCCTCATGACGACTGACCGCCCGAGCGAAGGTCTGAGACAGGCGAATGTCGTCCGCGATCATCTTGCGATAACCAGCGGCTCCAACCTGCTTCAGAGCAAGCCAAACTTTTAAGGCGCGGAAGCCGCGCGAATTTTGAGGACCGTAGTCAACGTAGTTGGTGGCGTGCTCGTCGAAATGATAGTAAGGCGGATGGTATGCGAACGCCGCGCGCAGCGATTCCGGATCGCGTACTAAAGCACAGCCGGCCTCGAGCGGCGCGTAGAGCCATTTGTGGGGATCAACGGCGATGGAATCGGCTTGATTCAGCGCTCGCAGATCGTTCGAAGCGTCGGCAACTGCCGCTGCAAATGCACCGTAGGCGCCATCGACGTGGAACCAAATGCCGTGCTCCTTGCAAAGCGCGCTGATCTCCCGCAGCGGGTCGACCGCGCCAGTACTGACCGACCCGGCGGTTCCCACCACCAGGCACGGCACATCGCCCGCCGCCACATCGGCCTCGATCTGACGGCGCAAATCGGCCACATCCATTCGCAATTTCTCCCCGGTTGCGATCCATCGAATTGAGGAAGTACCCAGGCCACTCATGTCCGCGGCCTTCTGAATCCACGTGTGCGTCTCGACGGAGCCATATATGCGAAGCTTGCGACCCGTTTTACCGGGTATGCCGTCCTCGCGTACATTCCAATCTGCTCGAGCATTGCGTGCGGCAAGGAAGCAAACGAAGTTCGCCATGTTGCCGCCGCTAACAAGTAGTCCGCCGCAATTCACCGGGTAGCCGATGAGTTCGGCGATCCAGCGCACCGTCTGGGATTCTATTTCTGTCGCGGCCGGCGATAGTGTCCAGGCGCCAACGTTAGGATTTATTGCAGCCGCCAGAAAGTCCCCTAGAATTCCTATCGGTGCCGGCGCCGCAGTAACATATCCAAAGAAACGCGGGTGCCCATTGAATAGCGAGTGAGCAAACAACCGCTGGGCCG
>Ga0105240_10013003_pt1 | contig 11461 bp, 8 predicted proteins | sample KBSC54metaG_FD_80426 | JGI IMG/M metagenome (GOLD analysis project Ga0105240, IMG submission 80426) | Corn rhizosphere microbial communities from Kellogg Biological Station, Michigan, USA - KBS C5-4 metaG | ecosystem: Host-associated > Plants > Roots > Rhizosphere > Soil | place: Michigan, USA...
CTTTATAAAAAAGAGAAGTTTGGGGCTACCCCGCGGTGTGTGGACCTAATAAGGTATAATTCCGTTCGAATCCTCTACAATCTGATCGAAGAATAAACATCTCACGCATCAGACCGAGTCTGAGTTCATCCTTGCGAATGAACTTAATGGGGCTCCCCAAACTTCCGCTAATACGATAAAGCGTACTCCTTTTTCTTCAAGTGAGATTTTATGTCACTGGTCCTATCCCAATCAAAATACCAGGTATGACCGCTGACTAGGTTGCGGAATCTACCAATGTCGCTAATTAATGGCGTAGAGGGTGCATGATGGGATAATGCTTCCAAGATTAGACTATCTTTTGCCATGTTATCAAAATATGGGGACGAGACCAAATCCAGCAATAGGTGAGCAGATTCCGAGAATTTGTAAGGATTTAAGAGCTTTACTATCTCTTTTGCTTCTTGCAAAAGATCCTGCTTCACACGAGCGTAAACGGGATAGTCTCCGATGTAATAGAGGAGTGATATGATCTCGAAATAGGTTAACCTGGGATTGGTTGTAAACTCACACCGATGCTTTGCTCTAAGCTTAGTGATTATATTTTCCACATCCCATTGAGACATTGGATTAACGTCATAAAATTCTGCGAGTCCGCTCAAGATGTTCATAGCCTCAAGCGAATAGCCGTTTTGAAGGGCCGTGTATAAAGCTCCGCGTAGCTCGTGAACTATCTTATCTAATAGCTTCATCCGGTTAGCTTGTTCCAGAACAGCCCATTTCTCTCTCAGATTAATTACAATCGATAACACTCGGTAGGTGGTGGGAACCCGAATATCCATTCTAAAAGAGTGAAAGGTAATATCCGCCAAAACGTGTAGGGCGTCATAAAGTTTGCCTAAATCTTCAATTTTCAAGCCTGCTGTAATTCTCTGCAAAGTGGATAGTAGAAATACGGAAATGTCTGAAAAATCTATCGCATCTTTTTTAATTAGTGATCTGAGCTTGTTAATTACTCTAGAAGAGTCCCTTAATGTCAGGTCTCCACTATTTGCCTGTTCTGCTATTTCTTTTAAAAAATGGGAAAGTTCTAACTTAGTTATGCTAATGTCTGAAATGAATGGTCGATCGAGACAGCGCACTTTTGCGTTGTTTATGTATAGTTTATATTTCTCCAATTCTTCGCCAAGAATTTCCTCGAAACGTTTCTTGTGGGATTCGTCGTTAAAAAAGAAAAAATAATCATCGATGTATCTAGCATACCAATAATCGACACCTAAACGTGGATGGGCGTCCCCGTCATCTAAACGCGTGAGCACCTCGCTATCGATTCGCTGCAAGATGATTTCAGCGAAAATGCGACACAACTCAGGCCCCACTATAATGCCATGAGTTTCTTTCCAATTCATTGAATTGAGCAGGGTGTCGAAAGTATCATCAAAACAGGGGTGCTGCTTACCATTGGCTCTGCTGATAGACTTGTCCTTACCTCGAACTTTTCCCTGAATGGCCCAGGAAATCGCATGCGTATACATACTCGGAAAACATTTTGCAATATCGAGATAAAGCACATTTGAGTAAGCCTTCTCGAGTTCGGTGAATTCATCAGATTCAAAGAACTTGTATAAATGGGAGTAGTTACTGTAAGTAAAGTATGATGATGCATATCGCGTTTGCTCGGTTATATCCTCAATCCTCTTAAGATCTTTATTGCCCCCTTTCTCACCGATGTAAAACTTTGCTATATGATGAGGCCTCCGAAGGCTGGTGGTACTTCGACGGCAGGCCTTAAGAATTACTAACGCATACTCCTTATAAAGCGAAATGATATCCGCACTATGCTTCGGATGCGCAAGAGAAAGCGTTCGAAGAGAATTATTGTCTTTTGCTATTTTATAAGAATAGGGAATCCCGTCATTTTTAGCTTCAAGCAGATAATGTAGGGGAGTGAATGGAGGCGACGCAAAAATATCTTTTTTTGTGTGATAGTTATAGCTTCCCCAATTGGAAAACCGTATTGGAGTTTCATATGGCGTTATCTCTGTGAGCAGACACCGAGCATAGTTATTCTGATTAATGCGTCGTCTACTCATATTGCCACGCTTTTCTTATATGAGACATTCGCGTTTGACTGATAGAATATACAATGTGGTTGTCAAAAGACCTTGTGAAAGAAAGTTTATCCAAAAATGCGAGCTCAGCACTACTCATTCTACTGCGGAGACTCCGGCTCAGCGTGTAGCGCTTAGAATAAAGCAGTCCTTTCAGATAACTATCAAGTTCATTTAGCTGTTTACCGATTTCGACGGGCGTACAGTGCTTGTAATTTATTTTGATACCCGAATAGACTCTTTTTTGTCGATCTGCTTTATGTAAACTACATAATGTACTAAGAAATTTCAGCCTCTGGGCCAATAGGTCGAAGTCATTAGTTTTCAGGTAATCTTTTAGCGATAGAGCTATTCTTTTTTTAGTCTTCGAAATCTTGCTTGGAGCAATACTGACGCACTGCGGAGTGCCTAATGATATTCGATAGCCTAAGAAGTCTAGATGATGAGGGACCTCTATCGGCAGATGGCGAGTTTTGCGAAAATTAAGATCCAATCCAATGCTCTTTAAGCTATTCTCGACCGTTGCTTTAATTTGCTGATGATCGTCGAAATGGATTATGCATATATCATCAACATATCGAGTATAATACACCACACTCTTTCGTCGCAACCATATCGTGTCAAAAGAGCGAAGGTAGTAATCCGCCAGGGTGGAGCTTAATGCTAATCCTCTTGGTAACCCGGGATAAGAGTGAACGCTCAGCAGGTGTTGATTTATTGAGGTAAGGTGCTTGATGACGCTACTGTTGCGAAGTCCTTCATCCTGGATTTGTTTGATGACGTCTGAAAATTTAACACTTTCGAAGAAAGATTGGATATCAGTCTTAAAAACAAATAGTTGAGCTGGAGATAACAGTATTTGAAGTAACTGATAAACTTCATGTTCTCGATTTAGAATATTAGTCTTAAATGCATGTCTTAGTATCTGATCCGTTCTCCTGACACATAAAGTGTCAATAAAACCTAAAGGAGAATATAAATTTCTTTCTCTGACCTCTGAGCGCCTGAGAGGTCCTGTTGCTAGTCCTCCATCGTAAAAGCTCTGGGCTCCTGCCGCAATGTCATCATCCAGCGTGCTTTTGACAGCCCCTAGATTATAGAAGTCTGTATTGCGTACGCATTGTTTTAGCTCTTTTGTCGAGTACGCTAAATTAGTTATGTCGGGTTGAAAACGCATGGCGCCGTGGTTAAGGAATAGTGCGGTTTCGATTACAAAGGTAGTTCCTAATAGTGTACACCTAGCTTATAACCGGTTTTTGGTCTTAGCTTTCGAAGGCGCTCCCAATAGGCCACAATTTCTTGTTAAACCGGCAATCGGATTTATGCCATACAAAAGTAGTATTTAGTGCAAATCCTACATTCAGGCGAAGGCTGGAGGATGAGGGTGGAACTCTCATAAGTGTAAAGCTCAGCGCCACATCGCCATAGAAACACAAGCAATATGAATTTTATGGCGTTCATAGATTACGCTGTGAAGCTTGGGAGGTGAGTTGTCGTTTGCTGTCACCCTATCCATCCGAGAGGCAATGGAATTGCGCGGACAATTGCGTTCCCAAACACGCACACGTGATGGAGTTTGGAGACGAGGAGGCACCGTCGCCCGGAGGTCGGTGGTTACCACGGAGGAAGCATCCGCCGCTAGGGATTGGCCGCCCGGCCCATTCAAATTTGTGCCCGGAATATATTTTGCACTCTGCGCAGGAGTTGCGGCGGCTACCTGCTGTACCGATGAGGAAATAACTTCCTGGAAATCAGACGAGAGAATTTCGACGGAGCCTTGTGGCGAGAATCAAGAAGATCATGCTGCTGGCGAGCAAGGCCCAGGTGGAGGGCTCGGGAGCGGCGATGACTTGGAGGGTGGTGCCGTTGAGGGCGAGTTCGTAGGTATAGCCGCCCATGGTCGAGCCGAGGGTGAACTGGGAGAGGTCGAGATTATTGGAGGTGGTGCCGGTAAAATCGATGAGGGTGTAGGTGCCATTACTGAATCCACCCGAGTCGGCGAGGTTGAGGACGAGGTGGGCGCCGGGGGCAACTTCGAGCGCGCCACCTGCGACGGCGAGCAAATCGCTGGAGATCCCGAGCCGGAAAGTGAGCGACGATCCGTCGGCGAGGTCGAGGCCGCCGTTGAGGGTAAGGGTGCCGGGGGATGCGCCGCCGGGGGCGAGCGTGGCTCCGGTGTCGACGGTGACGGAGCCGCTGAGGGTCCCGATGCCACCGAGGGTGGCGCCACTTTGCACCGTGGTATGCGATTGCGGCGCGAGTGAACCGTTGACGAGAAGGGTTCCGGCCTCGACGGTGGTGGCTCCGTGGTACGTGTTGGTGCCCGACAAGGTGACGGTACCGGTGCCGACCTTGGAGAAGCCGCCAGTGAAAAGGCCGGGGTTCAATCCTCCTTCGTTCTGGATGGTGGCGCTGATGACGTCGTTGTGGTTGAGGCTTCCGACCGCCAGGGTGATTCCACTCAGGCTGTAGGTGCCGCTGCCGGAGAGCGAGCCGATGGTCTGAACCGGAGCGATCGAGGCGGTCACGTCGACGGCGCCGTTGACGGTGACCACGGTGGCGGTATCGGCGGTGGAATTGTCCTGGAGATAAAGGGCGCTGCCGGCATTGACGGTGATGTGGGCGGTGCCGGCGTTGGAATTATCAAAGAAGCCGACGCCGCCCTGGACCGATTGCGCACCGTTGGAAATGATGGTGGCCGTGGCCGCGGTGGAAGTGTCTCCGAATCCGATGAAGCTGTTATCGTTTGAGATCACGGTCATCTGCCGGGCCGAAGCAGACCCGAGAAAGTTGAAGCCGGCTGTGTCGTTGGTGGTGACGGTTCCGGTGGGATTGATGCTGCCGGACAGGTTCATGCGGCCATTGCCATTGACCGTGGTGTTGCCGGAATAGGTATTGGTGCCAGTGAGGGTGAGGAAGATATTGTCGCCGACGATAAGGCTGGCGCCGGTTCCGCCAGCTGCGCCGCCGTCCTCGATGCTGCCGCTGACGGTGCCGCTCTGCAGGGAGGAGGCGGAGAGGGAGAGATTATGGGAACCGAGCAAAAAGCGTCCCGAACCGGAGAGGCCACCGGCATTCGGCGTGGTGGAAAGTCCGCTGAAATCGACCACGCCATCGTTGGCGAAGGAGGTGCCCGCGGCGGAGGCGGAATCCTGCAGGTAGACCGCTGTGCCGGCCGAGACCTGGACCGAGCCGTTGCTCATGACGGCGTTGTTACTGAGGTAAATGGTGCCGGTGGTGGAGATGGCGGAGTTGCTGACCGTGGCGTTGTCGCGGAGATAAAACGTGCCGCTGTTGGTGATGGTGGCATTGGTCAGGCTGGAGAAGTCGTGGAGGTCGAGGGTGCCGTCATTGGTGATGGTGGCGTTGCTCGAGGACGAATTGTCCTGGGCGAGGAACGTCGATCCGGTGGCGATGGAAATCGACGAACTGACGAGCGAAGCGGTTCCGGCCAACAAGAGATTGCCGTTGTTGAGTTTCAGGGCGCCGGTGAAACCGTTGCTGCCGGAGAGGGTCAGGGTGCCGGTGCCGGTTTTGATGAGGGAGCCACCCGCGCCATCGATGGAACCCGCGAAAGAGTCCGAAGTGTTCAGTGTGCCAACGGTCAGGGTGTGGGATCCCAGCTTGACCACACCGCTGCCGGCGAGTGAGGTGGTGGCGAAACTGCCGGAGGTGGTGGAGCTGAGGTCGAGGATGCCGTCATCGATGACCGTAAAGTTGGAGGAGCTGGAATCTTGATCGAAATCGACTTCGCCGCCGGCGTTGATGGTGAAGGTGGATCCGTCGGAAATGCTGTGGCTGAAGAAAGTCGCGAAACCTCCGTTTTGAATCGTGATGTTGGTGCCGTTTGCGGTGGAGTCATCCTCGAAAATGAGCTGGCAACCGGCGCCGACCGTGATGGTGGAAGAGGAGGCCGACGACGTATCGTTAAAATCGACCTCGCCGGGAATATTAAGGGGCGAGGCGTTGAGGGTGTAGGTGGCATTCCCGGCGGTGCTGCCGTTGAAAAAAATAAAAGCCCCGGCATTGCCGATGAAATTCAAAGGAGAGGTGGAATTATTTACCACGCCCAGGTCATAAAATTGGAGGTTGTTGCCGTGAATGCCCGTGTAATTGACCGTGATCGTATAGGCGGGGGCACCGGGATCGATCTGGAGGGTTCCCACATCGAAGGAGGTATTGATATCGATGGAGGTGACGGTGGAGGCGCCGAACTCGGCGGTGGCGGTCTGGGAATTGGGAACGGTGTTGGGAGTCCAATTCAGGCTGTTGTTCCATCCGGTATCGGAGGGGGAGGTGGACCAGGTCTGAGCGTGGACGTTGGGGATGCCGGCCAACGCAAGACAGGCGCAGAAAATGAAGAAAGAAGCATTTCGCATGGTCTTGGGAAGGGATGCAATATTCCTGCCAAAAATAATATTTTATCAAGGAAAATGGAAAGGAGATAAAATATATCGAATGATGATCAAGTGGGCGCGTTCGGGTCGGGGAGAAAGGACTCGCGGGAATGGTTTTGGTGGGGGATAAGGGGGGATGAATTCTGGTGCTGTGGAGAGGTTGGCGCGATTTTCGGATGCGGGGGAAGTGGAGGCGCTGAAGACGCGGGCACAGGTGCAGCAGTTGGTGCGGGACTTGTTTGAGCCGCTGATTCCTTGTTTTAGTCCGGGGCGGGCGCGGGTGACGGTGAGTCCGCACGGAGCGTGTTCGTCGATGGCGGAGGCGGGGCTGGAGGGATTTGCGCGTCCATTGTGGGGGATTGTTCCGCTGGTGATGGGCGGGGGAGAGTTTGCGTACTGGGACCTTTTTCGCGAGGGGCTGACGAACGGGACGGACCCGGGGCATCCGGAATTCTGGGGCTGGGACGAGAAGCGCGGGAAGCAGATGCACGTGGAGATGGCGCCGATCGGGTTTGCACTGGCGACGGTGCCGGAGCATTTGTGGGAGCCGTTGTCGGCGAGCGCGAAGAAGAACGTGGCGGCGTGGCTGGGGCAGATTTATGAGGCGCCGATTTGCGAGAACAACTGGCAGTTTTTCCGGATCCTGACACACCTGGGTCTGAAGCGCGTGGGGACAGCGCGGGAGACGGGGCCGGTGGAGGATTCGTTCAAGAAGCTGGCGAGTTATTATATGGAGGGGGGCTGGTATCGCGATGGGGAGGGGCGGGCGTCGGATTATTATAATCCGTTTGCGATTCACTTTTACGGGCTGCTTTATACGCGGCTGGCCGGAGCGGAGGACCCGAAGCGGGCGGCGCGGTTCCGGGAGGAGACGACGCTGTTTGCGAAGGATTTCGCGGCATGGTTTGCGGACGACGGCGGGGCGTTGCCGTTTGGGCGGAGCCTGACGTACCGGTTTGCACAGGGATCATTCTGGGGCGCGCTGGCGCTGGCGGATGTGGAGGCGTTGCCGTGGGGGGTGATCAAGGGGCTGGCGATGCGGCATTTGCGGTGGTGGTTGAAGAAGCCGATTTTTAACGGGGGCGGTCACCTGACGGTGGGGTATGCGTATCCGAATTTGATCATGGCGGAGCCGTACAACTGCGGCGGGTCGCCGTACTGGGCGATGAAGTTTTTTGCGGCGCTGGCGGCGAAAGAGTCGCATCCGTTCTGGACCTCCGAGGAGGAGCCGTTGCCGACGATGCCGCGGGTGATGGTGCAGAAGCCGGCGGGGCTGGTGCTTTGCCGGGAGGAGGGCGAGGTGGTGGCGTTGGGGAGCGCGCAGGCGACGGCGTGGATGCGGGGGGCGACGTGGATGCGGCACGCGCCGGCGAAATACATGAAATTTGCGTACAGCACGCGGTTCGGGTTCAGCGTGCCGGCGGGAGATGCGGGGCTGGAATTTGGCGGGTACGACAGCATGCTGGCGCTGAGCGAGGAGGGGACGTACTGGCGCGCGCGGACGGAGAATGTGGAGTCGCGGATCGAGGGCGAGGTGATTTACGCGCGATGGCAGCCGTGGGCGGATGTGGAGATCGAGACGTGGCTGATCCCGGTTTCGCCCTGGCATGTACGGGTGCACCGGCTGAAGACGGGACGGGCGCTGCTTTCGGCAGAGGGCGGTTTCGCGGCGAGCGAGATGGATGAGGTGCTGGCGGCGGGACGGCGGCTTGAAACGGGGACGGGATTGGCGAAGAGCTACGCTCCGCCGAGTGGGAGCGGCATTCGCGATCTGTCGGGTGAACGCGCGGGCGAGGTGACGCTGACGTTGCCGAATACGAATTTGCTTTTTGCGAAGGCGGCGGTGCCGGTGTTGCGGGGGACGCATGCGCCGGGCGAGCACGAGATGGTTTGCGCGGTGCTGGGGTCGGGAGCGAGGACGTTTGAGGGGAACTGGGGGAAGCCGCCGAAATTGGAGAGGGAGGGGAGGGGGCTGATGATCCGGGATGGGGAGACGGGTGAGGTTGTTTTTACGGCACCGGGGAAGAGCTGATCCGGGTGGGGGCGGACGGTTGATTGGGTTGGCAGGAAAGGAAGTTGAATCCGAATACTACCGGGGGAATAGTGTTTCAGCAAAACTCTCAAAAGGACATTCATGCGCCCGAAGATCATCTCCCACATGGTTGCATCCATCGACGGTCGACTTCGTTACCAGCGATGGTCGAAGCCGGCCTCAGGAATCGATCCCGATACGCTCGACGGGCATTACGAGGAAACCGCCAATCGCTTCAAGGCTGACGCCTGGATGGTCGGGCGTCAGACGGCGCAAAATATGACCGATGAAGCCGTCCCAACGAAGCCCAAGACCATACCTGGCAATCTGCGTGGCACTCACGTGGCTGAGCGAAAGGGGCGCCCGCTGGCCGTCACCGTCGATCCCCACGGGAAGGTCCATTATGGCGGAGACAACATCGAGGGAGATCACGTCATTGCCATCCTGGGCGAGCAGGTCCCTGATGAGTACCTGGCGGAGCTTCGGGAAGATGGAGTTTCCTACGTTTTTGCCGGTAAGGACGGGCACGAGATGTCGGCTGCCTTGGAAATTCTCACGAAGACCTTCGGAATCAAAACTCTCCTCCTCGAGGGTGGCGGCAAGATCAACGGCAGCTTTCTCAAAGCAGGTTTGATCGATGAAATCAGCGTGCTGATTTATCCGGGGATCGATGGCCTTGCCGGTGTGCCCAGCATCTTCGAATATGTCGGCGCGCCAGATGAGAAGCCTGCCGACGGGCAATCCTTGAGGCACTTGGCCACCGAGACTCTGGATGGCGGTACAGTTTGGATACGGTACGCGGTCGAAAAACCGTGATTAATATGGGCCCGATCTCGCAGAGCGTAATGACCCTTTTGACTAATTAGCGCACGTTTAAGTCCTTTCGAGACAGCCGGGACAGACATAGCGAGGACCGAAGGGAGATTTTCGATCGTCATCGGCTCAAAAAAACCAAAGGCGACCTTTCATGTCAGAGGTCACATCTCTTTTGGGATATTCTTGGTTGTTCTAGATCAACTTCGCCTCCAGCATCGAGTATGAGTTTGGTGCCTCCAAAGAAGGAAAAGCTTCCTTTCGCTGAGGTCAAGGCCTCGTCGGCATTCATGGCGGAAGCTCAACTCCTACTTGTTCGAGAAATAATGGGTCGAAGCGGTGAGGTCATCGCTGAAAGCAACCATTTATTATTTTACCACGGACGGGACTGGAAGTATCAGCGAGAAGAACACCACGGATTTACCACACAGACGGGGCATTTGCAGCTCGTTCAGCAGAAGATCACGATAAGTATGGATCAGATTCTGGCCAACGAAATGGCGATCCTGCCACAGCTCATCCTCGGCTTCGGTGGGCAGATGGCGAGCAATATGACTGAAAGGATGGAGGGCGAGATGGCTACGGTTGCTGAAGAAGTCGGAAATACCACGGCGGTCCCCCAGGACAAATCAATGATTGATGCTTACTTGGAGATGTTCGAGAAGGGGCATTGGTCGATCGATTCAAAAGGAAGGTTATGCTGCCCCCGAATTCTGCCAGATGCGAAGAGCTGCCAAAGATTTGAAAGCGAAATGACGACTCGGCGTGAGGAGTTTGAAAAGCGATTCGAAGAAATTCGCTCAAGAAAAGAGTTACTTGCGAGGCAAGGAGAGGAAGAACGTCTCAATAAATTTGATGCCGAAGAATGAACTTTCTAATTTGCATCGGCTGTGACAAGTACGACTCTTTGCGCCCACTCGCCTGTGCCGAAGCCGACGCGAAGGCGGTGTTCGATATTCTGCATGGCGACATGTATCGTTTCGTTATTGCCGTACACTAACGAGGCAGAAGTTGCGGCTCATCTTCCTGAGCTTTGCTTGGGGCTCTTGGATCGGAATGGGCCGCTTCAGAGATCTATCGATGTATTTTCGAAGCAGGATGAACATTACCTCCTGAGCCAATATGCAGTTGCGGGTGATCTTTACTATCTGCCATTGCGCATCACACAAATTCTAGGCTGGCTCGGACTGGACGTCCTTGGGCGGCGTCTACTCGGTGATCGAACTACTTCCGAGCAGCCTATTCGAAAGCAGATTAGAGAACTCTTGGATCGATATGGCCAAGGTCTCTCCGCTGTTTCTGACGCGCAAGGTGCTCCTTTGCACACCTTCCTCTTGACCTGCCGACTGTGTGGATGGGATGACTTAGCAAGGGAGGTTTTGACTTCCCTTTACGCCAGCTTTAGGGCACGGAAAGGTAACGTGACCCGAGCGAATGTTCCGGTTGAACAGGCGGTCCGCTATGTGCTTTCGTTGACCGATACTCCTCTAACTCCTAAAGATTGGAGGCCTGCCAATCCGTCTCATTTGTTGCCCGTGCTACTTGTTTGGGGGAGTCGCTTCGGACTAGCGCCAGATTGGAATTTACGATCGCTGGATCACGTTTCAATGAACTTCTTCATCCCCAAAGATCCTCGCGATTTTTCGATGCAGGTGATCGAGCATGGGATGAATTACGTTCATCAAATTGGCGCTGGCATATGGAAGGTCAACGCCTATGCGAAGGAGTTCGATCAAGAACTATCATCGGCGAAGGAAAGCGCATTATTTATCACATCGCCTGCGGCACGGTTTCAATGTTTGCTGAGCGCGTTCCTGTTTCCTGATCGAATTCCCAATTTTATTGACGAAGGAGATTTTACAAGTGAAGGGGGCCATCAAGGGATTTCCACAGAGGACTAAGAAACCTTGCGGGCTCAAAAGCGACCTTTGTGGCAAAGGTCGCGTTTTTGAAAAACGCGATGCACCAATATCGGGTGCATGCTTTAAAAGTCGGGCCTAATTCAGGAGCCCAAGTTTTGTCGGCGATCAAGGCGAAGAGAGGCGGGGGCGGGAATTGAACCCACGCATTCGGCTTTTGCAGAGCCGTGCCTTACCACTTGGCTACCCCGCCGGAGCTGTCCGGATCAA
>Ga0105240_10013004_pt1 | contig 11461 bp, 9 predicted proteins | sample KBSC54metaG_FD_80426 | JGI IMG/M metagenome (GOLD analysis project Ga0105240, IMG submission 80426) | Corn rhizosphere microbial communities from Kellogg Biological Station, Michigan, USA - KBS C5-4 metaG | ecosystem: Host-associated > Plants > Roots > Rhizosphere > Soil | place: Michigan, USA...
ATACACCCTCGCTGCCAGCTTGAATTGCAATATTGGCCCCAGCACCGCTCAACATGTAGACGCTGCCTTGCACGTGCCTCAAACGCAGCCCACCGGGCAAGTTCGAACCGAGCAACGAGGGACCACTCAAGGCTTGCGCAACTACAGTTGTGCCTGCCGCTGGCGGGGGGCTAACCGGGGGACCGCCGGGCCCTGCTGGCGCGCCACTCGGCACTCCGCATGGGATGATGCTGGACGGAGGCGGTCCCTGCGCGTTCAGCGCGGACGTAGCGACCGCCATTGCAAACATCACTGTCAGTAAACGCTGCATCGTCGATTCCTTTACTGTTCGAATGCAAACCTCGCGCGGAATGGTCGTCACTTGCTGCGTGGAGCGGGGGCGGGTGGAGGCGGGGGCAACGGGAACAACGGAACATCAAGCCACTCCGTAATCTTTTTGTTCTTCACGCGAAAGAAGCCCGCGAGCGGCACGGCTTTTCCGGCTAACGGACCGCCCGCATTCGGGCTGAGCGTGTCGGTCCGTTTGGTCAGCACGGCCGTGTCCCACTCGTTCCCTGCGACGTAGATCTCGTCAACCTTTATGTTCGCAATCACACCGATGAACCCCGAAATTTCCTTCACAAAGGCTGCGCGGCCTCTCTGCATGGATTGGGACGGATCGCCACGAAACACACAATCTTCTGCCATATAATTCGCGACTTTCTGCGGGTCCTTCGTCGCAAATGCCGCCATCCACGCTTTAACGACTTCGGCCGCTTCGCGTTCTTGTTGGTTCCAGGTAGATTGCGGTTTTACGGTCGACTGGGCGTGGGCATCGAGACATGCACCGACAAGCATCCCCACCACCAGCAGCCCTCGCAATGCCCTCATCCAATTCGATCTCGTCATATTTCGTTTCTCCATTCTCTTTTTGTTTCTCCTGGGGCCAAGACGGATCACAGACACCTCCAGAACAAACGGCAACCAGAATAGCCATCCCACTAAATGGCCCGTGTCCACTTCAAGTAGTTGGCGCATCTTAACCCAGCAACAGCCTCGGTCTCGCCGCCCCCGCACACACTTCTTGCCGGGCCATTTAACTCGAGCAGGTGATAACGCCTTGATCGGATCAAGATGACCGCGAAGAGACGCGATCCTCTTTGACTTGCCGCTCCGGCCACACAGTCACGCTGCCGTGGCCATGTTCATTAAACCCCGAGATAGCCGCCGTTGTTCGTAAAGAAGTGTGAAGTGGTTCCAATTGTCCACAGTTTTGCGCTAGAAAAGGGATGGATGGCAGCTAAGCCCCAGAAGAGCAAGTCGATACTGTTGGTGGACGATGATACGCGCCTGTGCACTCTCATGCGCGATTTCTTTTCGCATTACGGCTATGAGATCGAAGCTGTCCACGATGGGGTTCGGGGTCTTTCTCGGGCCTTGGAAACAAAGTTCGATCTGGTCATCCTCGACGTCATGTTACCTGTCATCGATGGTTTCGAAATCCTGCGTCAACTTCGAAAGCGCAGCGCAGTGCCGGTGATTATGCTTACGGCGCGCACTGAGCAAGACGACCGCATCGCCGGGCTCAATGCCGGTGCGGACGATTATCTTCCCAAACCATTCGGCCCGGAAGAATTGCTGGCTCGTATGCGGGCGATTTGGCGTCGCTCCGAAATTGCCGGTCACTCAGACCGGGAGTCTTTAGTGGCGGGACCCTTGAGAGTAGAACTGAAAACTCGAACTGTGTGGGCCGATGGCCAGGCGCTCCCGCTCACCTCGGTAGAGTTTGACATGCTTGAGTTGCTCGTTCGTTCGGTGGGACGCGTGGTCTCTCGGGACGAGTTGGCCGCAAGCGTTCTGCAGCGGGAGTTTACGCCCTACGACCGTTCAGTGGACGTCCACATCGGCCATTTACGTAAGAAACTGGAAGACATGGCTGCCATTCAAACAGTGCGTGGTGTCGGCTATCTTTTTGTGCCGGGGGCGTCTGTGCCCCAGGTAAACGAGGGGGCCTGACAGGTGAGCATAAAATCCGTTTACTTCAGAATCTTTCTCTGGTGTTTCGGGACACTAGCTCTTTGTCTACTCGCATTTTTGATGATCTACCGGTACGTTGAAATGGGTGCGATCGAAAAAGGGGGCCCTTTCTCGCGCCTGTATAATCTGGTTCTAAACGAGTCGATTCATGCCTACGAATCCGGCGGAGCGCCACAGCTCGCGGATTATCTCGATCATGTCCGGGGATTCCTCGGGCAGTCGGAATATCTGACTGATCCTCAAGGACGCGACCTCGTGACCGGAGCGGACCGATCCAGCCTGTTGAAGCTGGTGCACTCTGACGCGGAGGCGCCCGTTTTCTACAACGCGCAGATCATCGTGGCACACTCTTCACCGGACAATCGCTATTGGCTCATCACCATTCTTGATCCTCCAATCGGGCGTTGGACGCTGGTTCCCTACTATGTATTGATGTTCGTAGCCGTGGCCCTACTGTGTTGGGCGCTCGCTTCCAGCATTGCTTCCCCGCTTCGCGACTTGGCCCGTAGCGTGGAGCAGTTCGGGCGCGGGGAACTCTCCGTCCGCCTAAACTCCCAGCGTCAGGATGAAATTGGCGAACTCGCGAGGTCCTTCGATCGTATGGCGGAACGCATTGGAACTCTGCTCACTGCTGAAAGAAGGCTTCTCCAGGATGTATCGCACGAACTGCGGTCACCTTTGGCGCGCATGAGTTTTGCCGTGGAGCTGGCGCGGCGAGACGAAGACCGCAAGTCGGCGCTAGCGCAGATCAAGGAAGAAATTCACCGTCTTTCCGAATTAGTGGGAAGTCTGCTACAAGTTGCACGCAGTGAGGGTGATCCCCTCGCACGAAAGCAAGACGAATTTTCGCTCACGGATCTGCTTCGGGAAGTTGGTGCCGATAACCGTATTGAGGCGGACGCGCGTCAATGCCGCCTGTTGGTCGACGCACCAGTAAATGCGAATGTTACCGGCGACCGGGAGTTATTGAAGCGCGCCTTTGAGAACATCATTCGCAATGCCATTCGTTACGCTCCCGTAGACTCGCATGTTGACGTCAATGTGGTCATCAGCGGAACAACTGCGCGTGTCACCACGCGCGATTATGGCGTTGGCGTGCCGGAGGCGTTTGTCGACAAATTAGGACAACCCTTCCTCCGCGTAGACGATTCCAGAGACAACTCGACCGGGGGTGTTGGTTTGGGGCTGGCGATCGCGAAACGCGCCATCAGTACCCACGGCGGCGTATTGCGCATTGAAAATGTTCAGCCGGGGCTGCAGGTTACTGTCGATCTGCCGCTGTCAGAAACGAAGCGTCCGGCGAGTGTGATCGACTCAACTCTTGAGTCTGCTTCCGCCGGACCACGCCGATTTCAATGAAAGGGGCTTCGCCATGAGAAGCACCACGGCTTTCGACTTGTTGGACCGCAATTACGGCCCCTCCAGTATCCGTTTCCAGATTGATGAGGGCACACAATTCACAGTTGCGTTTATGAGCTAGGGCAGATCGCATAACTCCCGTGCGGACAAACGAAGAAAGGTTCGTCTGGATTTCTCCATTTGCATGCCATTTGACATGCTGAGTTACTCTGAGTCTCGATAAATGAACCTTGGAGCGCGCGCATTACTGTCGCCAAATCCCCTTCACACCACCAAAGTCCAGAAGTCGCCGGATTAGTACCGAGAAACGCGCTTGGCTTCGCCAATCACTCGCTGGTTTCTCGGCAACCGTGCGGACCTCCGGCCAATTCCAAAAGGTTCCGGGCATGTTGACGCTAAGGCAAGCTACCTTCCAGAAAGTTACGTTTGAGAACCGGCCCGAAAGCAAAGCGGCAGATGTACGCCTAATGTACTTCGTGGGTTGAAACCAATGTTCTGCTCGCAGCTAAGTCTTTTTTTGTGGTGCCAAGGGCGGCCTTGAACCGCCGACGCCAGCCTTTTTTCGGCCATACACCCAATATCGTCTATTCGACTGAATATAAATGCTTTATCTTCCGGATAAAAGTGGCGCATTCGGTTGTTGAAGGTAGCCTTCCGCATCCTAAATCATTGATTATAATGTGGTGGCCAGGGACGGACTTGAACCGCCGACGCCAGCCTTTTCAGGGCCGGACTCGTCCAAGGCTATCGCATTGAATCTATAGCACGAAGGCCGTCGCGGCTGTCCCGAAATGCCCAGATTATCGGGACAGTAATGGGACAAAAATCTGGCCGGTCGAACTTGCCTTCTACCCCACCACAATCCCCTTCCCGTTTTTCACGCCAGCGCCGAAAACGAGGTGACCCATGCCGGGAAATCGAGCCGCTGTCTATGGACGAGTAAGTACGTCTGACGGCCGACCGGAAGTAGATAACCAGCTTTCCGAGTTACGGCGTTTCGCATCGACTCAGGGCTGGAAGATAGCGGACGAGTACATCGACCACGAAAGCGGTGGCAAGCCAGATCGCGCCGAGTTCCGGAGGATGTTCGCACACGCAGCACTGCGCCAGTTCGACTTGGTTCCCGTGCGGGCTCTCGACCGCCTGACTCGCGAAGGCGTCGCTGAGACGTTTGAGTACATCAAGCGGCTCACTTCGCACGGCGTCCAGTCGTAAGTTTCACCGAAGAGCACTTCCGCACAACAGGACCAGCGGGAGAGTTGATGATCGCGGTTGCCGCGTGGATAGCTAAACAGGACCGCGTCCGAATCTCTGAGCGAGTCCGGGCGGGACTCAGTCGGGCGCGAGCGCAAGGCACTGGGAGCGGGAAATCGGTGGGAAGACCTAAAGCAATTTTTCGGCGTGACCAAGTACTAAGGCTTCGAGAGGAGGGAAAATCATGGCGACAGATTGCCAGGGAGTGCGGTGCAGGCGTTACAACCGTGCGCCGCGCCTATCAGTCCTCAGCGCCTAGCGGGGCCGTGCCAAAACTGCCCGGTTAGGTTTTGGCTACGGTCGCAAAGAGGCGGCCTTGGTGCGCCATTTTTTTGTCGACTCCTCCGACACACTTCCCAGAAGACTTCCTGGGCATTTAGTTGGTACGAAGGGGATTTCGCGACAGTAATTCCAGAGCGACGGCAATTCTCCGATTCGGAGGTCAGTATCGCCGTGGCGGAGACAATCAAACGGAGTTGGTTTACGACTACCGCGCCAGCATCGCAGCAAATGGACGTGGCAGGCGACAATCCTATAACTTTGAGGTTCGATCCGCACCCGTCAGTGCTTAAATCCGCGTCCCATGCCCGCCGAGCGTCAGCCGGACGTGAGGTCGGTGCTCTGTCCGACCTCGATAATGTACCTGTCCGCATCGGGGATGTAGCAGAGAATCTCGCCCTACTTTTCCTTCGGCGCCCGGGAAATGAACTCGGCTCCTCGACCGTTCCATAATTCATAGCACGTTGGATCCGCAACGCGGATATCCACGAAGCTGCTGGCTTTATCCGGGTCGGCGGGACGCCGAGGGTCACCGACTGCTTGTCCGGGGAAGGGTCCGCCCGCGACGTTGACAATCAGTCCGAGTATTCGCGATCTCAATGTGCGCAGGCCCCCCTTGCTATCGCCTCTGCTCAGGATGCGGCTGCAGCCACCGGGCGATAAATGCCCGGAAGATTGAAGTCCACTACCTAGGATTCTTGTCCGGGAATCCTCGCAGGCCACGAGAACTCATCCGGAGTATTTGATCGGGTTCAACTACGAAATCTTCTAAAGAAAACTCGCAAGTCTTCAACCAAGAGCTGTGGTTGCTCGAAACAGGCGAAGTGACCGCCGCGCGGCATCTTAGTGTAGTGAACCAAGTTAAATTCGCGTTCTAACATGCTGCGCGGAGGCGCGAGTAGCGGCATCTCTTTGGGGAATGCGGCGAAACCCGTTGGGACGGAAATCTTGCCGCGAGGCGCAGCAGGCTCATCGGCATTTCCTCGATAAAACCAAACCGCGGACCCCTCCGTCCGCGTCACCAGATACCACATGATGTCGGCGAGAACCTGATCTTTGGTCAGCGCGCTGTCGAGGTTGTCACCAGAATCACTCCAGCTCTTCAGTTTCTCGACGATCCAGGCCGCTGTCCCCAATGGATTATCAGCGAGAGCAAAAGCCACGGTTTGAGGTTTATGCTGCTGTTCGTTGAAGTAGTCCAATTCAATTTGGCGATAAGCTGCAGAATCGCGCAGCCACGCGCGCTCCTCTTCAGTGCGTTCTGTTTCGGGAGCAGCTCTGGCTCCCGCCGCGTTGAGGTGTATTCCAAATAACTCGGCGGGAAATTGGGCAGCGAGTTGGATCGTAACCGCATTGCCCCAATCGCCCCCCTGTGCGCCGTAACGACTGTAGCCGCCGACTTGAGTCATCAATTTGTGCCACAAGCGAGCCGTCGTGACCGGACCTACTGGGTTTCCTTTTGGCTTCGAGGAGAATCCGAACCCGGGCAGCGAAGGAATCACGACATCGAACGCATCCGCAGCCGAACCACCGTATTTAACCGGATCCGTCAAGGGTCCGATCGCATCCAGAAATTCAATAACCGAACCTGGCCATCCATGCGTCAGCACGATGGGCATAGGACGAACACCCGTTCCCCGTATATGCAGAAAGTGAATGTCAAAGTCTTCGACACGCGCCAAAAACTGCGGAAATAGGTTTAAGCGTTCCTCCACCTTCCGCCAATCGAAATGCGTACTCCAGTATGCGGTGAGCTCCTTCAGGTAGCTGTAGCTCACTCCATATGCCCATCCGGGTGCTCCGATCGGTTCTGGCCACTGTGTCTGGCGCAACTTAGCGAGAATGCGGTCGATTTGATGCTTTGGTATCGCAACTCGAAAGGGTCGTGAATTCGAATTCTGCGCGCGTGAAAGAGCAGCGCCAGCAGGCGCTAGCGCAAGAAGTTGAGTCACCTTTCGTCGTGACATCGGCTGCCTCATCGTGACTCCTCAGTTTCTCAGAGAAGTTGCTTCACCGCACTGGCATCGAGTCACGGAGGGCTCTGAGCAATCTCTAAGAAAGGATATCTTTTACAACCCTGCCCGCGACGTCAGTGAGACGGAAATCACGTCCTTGCGAGCGGTACGTCAATCGTTCGTGATCGATTCCCAGGACGTGCAGCATGGTCGCATGCGCGTCATGGATTTCGACGGACGGCGTCACGGCGTTATAGCTAAAGTCGTCGGTCTCGCCGAAACTGATTCCAGCTTTGATACCGCCGCCAGCCAGCCACCATGTGAAGTTGTTCCCGTGGTGGTCCCGCCCCACGTTCGAATCAATCGGGCCCTGCGCAAATGAGGTCCGCCCAAATTCGCTGCCCCACATTACCAACGTGTCTTTCAGTAGCCCGCGCTGCTTCAGATCCGCGACCAGCGCAGCGGATGGCTGATCTACCATCAGGCAATCCGGCGGATGGCGCTGCATGATGTTGGTATGGTGATCCCATCCCACATGCATCACGGAAATGAAGCGCACGTCGCGCTCCGCCAAGCGGCGCGCGAGCAGGCAGTTTCGGGCGAATGTGCCGGGCTTCCGTACTTCTGGGCCGTACATGTCTAAAATGTGGTCCGGTTCGTTGCTAATGTCGGCAACCTCAGGCACTGAGGTCATCATGCGGTAAGCCATCTCGTATTGGCTGATCTTGGCGGGTATTTCCGGATCGTCGGAGATCTCATGCTGCGTCTCTGAGAGCTTGCCGATCACGTCCAACATCGCTCGCCGATCTTTCAGAGCCACCCCGTCCGGATTCGTGATGTACAAAACCGGGTCTTTGCCCGCGCGAAATGGCACGCCTTGATATTGCGAAGGAAGGAAACCCGATCCCCAATTCGACGCATCGTGGCTTACGCCGCTGAAGGTTCCCGATGTAAACGCTACGAATGCCGGCAAGTTTTGATTCTCTGATCCAATCGCATAGGCGACCCATGCGCCCCCTGGCGGGCGTCCTGCGAGTTGAAAACCCGTATGCATAAACTTCGCAGCAGGATCGTGATTGACATGATCCGTGCGCAGCGTTTTCAAAAAACAGAGATCGTCCACGATCTTTGCAGTGTAGGGGAATAAGCCACTGACCCAGGCACCACTCTCTCCATACTGGGTGAACGGTCGAATCGACTTCACGATGGGGAAAGACGATTGCGCTGCGCTCATGGTGGAGAGCCGACCTTTAGCCCGGATTGAAGGTGGCAGTTCCTGGCTGTGCATCTTCTCGAGCATCGGTTTGTAGTCGAAGGTGTCGACTTGCGACACGGCGCCGATCATGTGAATGCGGATGACCCGCTTGGCGCGGGGCGGAAAGTGAAAATCCGGCAAAACACCAAAGCTCTTATTGGCAGCTCCTTTTGCGGGTACGGGAGTCTGCCCCAACAACCTCGTGCCTCCCATCAACTCGGCGAGCGCCAGCGCTCCCAGTCCACTGCCAGTCTTCAGAAAGGTACGGCGAGCCAGAGCTTGCTTCCATTTGTTTTGCTCATTTTCATTCCTATTCATGTGCGAACTCCTCTAATGAATCGAATAAGCGTCCGGGGTGTTCATCACGGCCGCAGCCACGTTGGTCAATGCAGCCATTTTCACGACATCAACGGTAGGGTCTACCGGTGCCACGCCTATATGGACGAGGTCTTCCGCTTTCTTGCGGTCGCTATCCATCTGGCTAAGCTGCGCATCATAGTACTTACGCAGCGCCGACATCTCCGCGTCCGTGGGAAGACGACGCGTCCCCAGCCTGAACACCAATTTGATTTGCTGGTCCTTGTCGGTCATTTCCTTGAGCACTCGCGTCGCTAGCGCTCGGTAAGCTTCCATGTACTGGGGATCGCTGAGCAAAACCAGCGCCTGCAGTGGTGTATTGGAGGTGAGACGCCTCGCGATCGTGCCGTGGCGTTCCGAAAAATCGAACACCGTCATCGAAGGCGGTGGCGTATTCCGCTTTACAAATGTGTAAAGGCTGCGCCGATGTTGCTCCTCTGGCGGGATTTCGTCCGGCCTCGGATAACGGTAGACCGTCACGCCGGGCACCCAAATCCCGTCGGGTTGATACGGATAGACGCTCGGTCCGCCGATGGTTTTTACCAGCAGTCCGCTTACCGCCAACGCGTTGTCGCGGACCTGTTCGGCGGACATGCGCATACGCGGGCCGCGGGCCAATAGCGTATTGTGCGGATCCCTCTTCACCATCGCGTCGGAAGTATCGGACGATTGGCGGAAGGTCGCGGACATGACAATCATTTTGTTCAAGCATTTGACATCCCAACCGGATTCTATAAAGTCGACAGCCAGCCAGTCGAGCAATTCCGGGTGTGTCGGTCGCGAGCCCTGCATCCCGAAGTCGTCGGACGTTTCGACAATGCCCCTCCCCAGCATCTGCTGCCACATCCGGTTCACAAACACTCGCGAGACCAGCGGGTTCTTGGGATCGAACAGCCATTTCACGAGACCAATGCGGTTCTTCGGCAGTTTGGGGTCGAACGGGAACACCTGAACGAGCGGCGCCGGCTCTACCGGATCCAAACGCACGTTGTACAACCCGCGGCTGAGAACATAGGCTTGGCGCGGCTTAGGCGCGTCCGCCATTACCATCACTTCCGGAACCCAAGAGACTGCTTGATTCTCCGCTTCCCGCGCCTCGTACAAAGCCTTGCCGGTCTGGAGCACGCGGGGATCGTTTTCGACCGCGAGTTGCGCCATTTCACGGCTCACAGTCGACTGATCGGCCTGGACGGCCGCCGCGCCTTCATGGAGATAACTCACTTCGACAGGGGTGAGCGCCTTATTGAAAACGCGAATTTCGTCGATGCCCCCATCTTTGAGGGTGACTTCCCGGAAACGGCGTCCAAACTCCAAGCCCACGAACTCGTTAAAAACCGAACTGTAGCTGCGCGGTAAACTGCTCTCGGTCAGGTGATCGTGCTCGACGTCAACTGCCGCGAGTTGCCCGTTTATGTAGAGCGTCAAGCCCGACGCGCGACTGGAACCGTCGTAGGTCATCGCAATATGGGTCCATTGCTTCACCGGAACTGACTGCTTTGAAATCACGTGGAGCATGTTGTAGGGCCAGGAATGCATCATGTAAAACGAAAGATGATTTTTCTCCAGATTCAGCTTGTATCCCGCACCACCGGAGTTATCGTCGTCGCGATGATTCAAGACCTCCGAGTTCTCATACACCGAAGCTGCATATACCCACAGATCGATGCTGAAGGGCTGGGTGCGATCGTAAAACCCTACATCCTTGCCCAGAAAGCCTCGATTAGTATCAGTGAAGAACAGGGCATTCCCTTTGGGGCCGCCCGGACGCAGGTTCGCTTCCTCGAGCACCGCGGGCTCTCCACCAGGTAGACCGCTGGGCGAAAAAGTCAACTTTTCCCGGATCATGCTATTTGGCAGGCGCTGCCCGAACTCCCGCGCCGCCCGAACAGCGTCCGGGTCCGGAGGAGGTCCCTTGGGATCACGCCCTCGGAAGGGGGAGACCAGGTTCTCGGGGGGCTTCTGCCCTCTGCGCGCGCGCGATTTTGGTAGCTGGTCATCCGGGATGGGTGTGGTGGTCTCAAAAGGGTAGTACGCAACGGTCGCGGCATCGAGCGACTTCTGAACGATCCCGGCGATCTCGCTGGGCGGCTGCTTAAGCAAGGCGCCGATTCGGGCGATCGCATCCGCGTTTGCCGCCTTCCGCGCGGACGCGTCGGCACTCTCGGCGGACCTTAGCGCAGCCTTTGCAGCCGCAATCTTCTCATCGGTAGCCTTGTCGGTCCAGGGCAGCGTGGGGCCACCCTGGATAGTGCTGAAGCCAGGCGCAAAAAAGCCCGGCTCATCCGCGCTATTGAAAAATCCCGACAACGAGTAGTAGTCTTTCTGCGCGATCGGATCGTATTTGTGATCGTGGCAACGTGCGCAGCCGGTGGTCAACGCCAAAAATCCTTGGCCTACGACATTCGCTCGATCGAGTGCATACTCGACGCGATATTCCTCATCAATCGCTCCGTTCTCGGTGGTGCGTTTGCCCACACGCAAGAACGCTGTCGCCAGTCTTTGTTCCTTGCTCGCATTGGGGAGCAAATCTCCGGCGAGCTGCCAAGTCGCGAACTGATCGAACGGCATGTTCTTGTTGAACGCCGAGATCACCCAATCGCGATACGGCCAGAAAAGCCGGTCGTGATGATCGTCGAGAAAACCATCGCTCTCCGAATAGCGGGCGATATTCGCCCAGTAGGCCGCCATGTTCTCACCATAAGCCGGCGAGGCTAGCAGACGGTCCACCACTTTTTCATAGGCGTTCGGGCTCTTGTCGGCAACGAAGGCGTCCACTTCGGGAAGCGTCGGAGGCAAACCGGTCAGTGTCAGCGTTACGCGGTTGATTAGAGTTTCCTTGTCAGCTTCGGGCGACGGCTTCAATCCCTCTTTCTCCAGCCGCGCAAAGATGAAGCGATCGATCGCGTTCACCACACGGCTCGTTAGGCTCGTTTGCGGGTAAGGAGCCTTAACTGGCGTGATGAAGGCCCAGTGGGGTTTGTATTCA
>Ga0105240_10013006_pt1 | contig 11460 bp, 11 predicted proteins | sample KBSC54metaG_FD_80426 | JGI IMG/M metagenome (GOLD analysis project Ga0105240, IMG submission 80426) | Corn rhizosphere microbial communities from Kellogg Biological Station, Michigan, USA - KBS C5-4 metaG | ecosystem: Host-associated > Plants > Roots > Rhizosphere > Soil | place: Michigan, USA...
CACACCACCCCCGGTGCAGCGGCCGGATAGAAGCATCCGTCCAGATGATCCCCGCGATGTCCGGGTCGCTCGAAACTTCTTCCTAAGCGTGAGCAATGGCTTGGTAGGCAGGTACAGCGCCCAAGTTTGAACCCCCAATGGCCTGCGTCGAGCAGGCAACCATCAAATGGGTTGACACTGATAGCTTGGCTATCCTTCCCGGCACGGCAATCTTCCATGGCGTGTTGCCCACAGCGCGAGGCATGATGACCAATCAGCTCTCTCTTGGCCAGAAGGCCTATGGCGCGGACATCGGGAGGAAATGGGTGCGAGTCGGTACACTTTCCGGAGTTCTTGTTGTCCTTGCGGCGCTGGCGCCGACCCCCGCACCGGCAGAACCAATCGGCAAGTGGTGGAGTGGCTGGGGTCAGGGGGTGACCGAGATCGGCATCAAGAACGACAGCGCCGGCAGCGACGAGATTTACATCGCTTGCAGTCAGGACCGACCAAATCACACTACAATAAGCTTCACCATTGGCGGAAAGAACCCCAGGCCCGGTTCGAGCGTGTTCATCGTAATCGGGTCGGACACCCTTGAGTTTCCCATAGACGAACATGGAAATGGCTCGACAAATACGCATGTCGCCGCCGACAACTTCACATTTCTTTGGGACGCGATCCGAAGAGGGAGGTGGATGGTCGTTCGGTTAGCCACCGGAGAGTCCACTCGCTTCATGCTGGCTGGTGCTGCTGCTGCGCTCCGCGGGAAGGAGAACACCTGCAAACCCGACTTCTATCCCTAACCCTGACCGAGCGCCCTAGGGTCCCGCACCAGGCCAGTCGAACGGCAGTGGCCATGGCGAACAGCCTCCCCTTGCCGGGCGACAGTGGAGGCGTTCGCGGCTCGGCTATTCTAGAGTGGGGCTCTCGTCATCAATGCCTGCATCGCAGCCCTGGGACCGCGTCGAAGGCCAATGCATTAGAACCACGCCGTCCCAGCGAGGCCGCGCTTCCTTGGTGTGAGTCAGTTGGTGGCCCGCAAGGTCGCGGTCGTTACGGCACGACCCCATATCGCAATCCGATAGCCCATCCGCTGAGCGACCGCCATGCGCTTCATCGCCGACTTCTACCTTGAGAGCGATCTCTGCCTAGGTGAGGGCGCTGGACCCCTGACCTACGCTGATCCCGCGGGACGCTACTCCCTAGCCATCTCAAACGCGGCTGGCGACAAGCGGCCGGCCCGAGCCGTGCTCTGTGCCCAGCTGGTCTTTGAGGCAAAGGAGCTGCGGCCCGCAGCCGAAGCGGCTCCCCTCCTCATGGCCGACGCCCTTAACTTCCTCGTGCTGTCGACCAACCACATGTTCAGGACGCTGATGCTGAGGCGGGTGGTCGACTGGACCCCAGGCACCGTGAACCGCAGGGCCCTCATCTTCGCCGAGGTGGATGAGCGAGAAGAGGCTATTCCGATCATGGTGCAGCCGTTAGTTGACTCAGCTATGGCGCTGGCTGCCGTCGCCACCAACCCAGCCCAGCACGCAGCTATGCGTTGGTACCGGCTCGGCGTCCAGGCGGGCCACCCTGACGAACAGTTCTCATACTTCTGGTTCGCGCTCGAAATCGCCGCGGAGGCAATGAAGGGCTCGGAGAAGGTAGCGCACCGGTGCCCCCACTGTAAGGGCGACCTCTTCTGCCCAATGTGCTCGAAGACGCCGATGCACCGCCGGTATCCTGGCGAGGCCATCGGCCAAGTGATCGAGCGGGTTCTACCGAAGCGCGACGAGGCGAGGGAGGTACACGACACTCTCTCCAAGGTCCGGCACACGCTCATGCATGGTGGCCGGATTGGGGACGCCGTTATCAACCTCCCTTGCGACGAGGCCCAGGCAGTCAACACGCTGGCGAGCATCACTTGGCACGCGATTGGGACCATGTCCGAAGGCAGCATCACAACACGCACGGAGCCGATCCAGCTGATCCCCCCCGAGAACATGCTGCGGCGGCGCCTGATAGGGTCTGCCGAGGTGCAAGTTGCGATGGATGATCCCAACGAGCCCTCGCTCGATGCCTTCCCGAGCATAGATCTTACCGTGACGGTGAAGCCGTTCATCCACCTGGCAAAGCCACCGAGCGTCACCCCACCCGCGGGCGCGGCTGCGGAACCGGGAAGCTAATGCCGACTTCAAGGCAACGCGACCTGTCAGGCTAGTCGGTCTGTGACCCGCTTGACGGTCATTGGACGCCACAATGTGCCTGTCCGGGTGCGGCGTGAAGGCGGGGTCAGGGTTCAGGACGCCGCCTAAGAGCTACCGCGCACATCGCATACCCAATTAAACTCCGCCGATCCGACCCCGCGCTGGGGTGGATTCCTAATCTGGGGCTAAGGTTGGATTAGGTCTTTGTCTTCAGGCCATGACGTGCTGCGTGAAGTTCGGCCGCGGTCTTTTGATCAAGAAGTAGGACCCGAGCCTTTGCGTGAAGTGTGTTGCGGCCCGGGTTGCCCAGTTTTGGAAATACGTCCGAATGATAGGGGTTAGGGCCGAATGGCTGGTCGTCCAGTATGGGTGTGTAGGCGACTCCCAGGGGTTCAATTCCCTGTTTCGTCCGCTCGTCGATCCGGTTCATCGTCGAACGTACAGCATCAACGCCGATGCCGGCGGCACCGATACCTCCATTCGCAACGACGCGTTTAGGAGCATCGCCGCCATCCGCGGCCACCAGCGATGACAGCTCCACGGAACACCCTCCCTTTTGAGAGGTCCAGAGCTGAGGCGACAACCCATAGGTCCCGTCCCCCAGTGGCACCACGTGGAGGGGCGTCTTTACGACGCGGAGGAGTTCGTCGTTGTCGGCGATTTCCGGGTCGTCATACCACTCCCCATCATGTGCCTGTGCCGTTGGCCCCGCCATCCCCGCTCCAGAAATAGCTCCTCAAGGTGGCGATAAGCGCCCCCTTCGCATCTTCGCCGCTGAACGTCCTCGGCTCCTGACCGAACACCTTCAGGTAGAAGTGCCGCTTATCGTCTGAGTCTATCCCATAGAACAACTCAACCCACCTTCGGCGCCACTCCGCCTGAAGTGAGCCGTCGGCACCGGGAATGATGTCCGGCGGTGGAACCGAAAGGCCGACCAAGCCAATCGCCAGTTCGTCAATGAAGGAGTCAACCCGATACGGAGGCAAAGCCTCAGCGCCGTAACCATCCCAATCCGGTCCGAGGCACTTCAGCGACGCGCGTTGCGTCTCCAGTGACAACGCAAGCGAAGCTTCCAGCTTCGGAGGTGGCGCGGTACCAAGCGTTCCTTCATCAGCTTCCAGCCAGAGCTTTGCCGACGATATTTCGCGGGAACGGCACAGCTCACCAACAACGCGCTGAAGAAGCGCCGAAAAATTTCCCCGCTCCTGCCAAGCCCCATGAATACGAAGAGACGTACCCGCCTGGATCGTGGGGCAGGCAACAACAGCGGCACTGAATGAGCTGTGGGCCACCAGCAAATCTTCCGAGCCGCCGGCGTGGGTGACACACAGAGTGATCCTAGGGTACCAGCCCCCATGGCTAACTTGGTCCTGAGTAGGAGGCCAAGCGGGCGAGCTATCTTCCACTGTCCCGCAGTCGGTAAATTTGTGAGTCCTCGCACCCAAAAGTTCGCTAGCGAGGAGCGCCTTCGTGGCGAGAATGTCAGGCAAGGGCATCATATCCCTTAGATAGGATGTCTGCGGCCTCACCGATAATTTCATTCAGGAAAGCCTCGAAGCACCCCGCCGGAACGGTTGTGCTCGGGTCGACGAACACGTCCACGTACTCCTGCACCACATGAGCGGCTGTCTGCGTTGCCAGCGTGCTCGTGGCAGTGGCACCCAAATCCAACCTCAGCAGCACTCTTCGAGCGGAGTTCCACCGCCCGATCCGGTGGATTTCTATGTCGCTATTTGTCCTGCTGGGGCGGGGTACATTCACCTGATAGCGTATATCGATGGCTCGCCCCGGTGACGCCAGATGGGGTACCCGGCGCACCACGCCCTCGATTGCCTGGGAGAAGCTCTCAACCTCTTCATACCGCTGAAACACGACGGCAGGACGTTGGACATCCTGGCTGGCAGCGATCTTCGTGATCAAGCCAGCTCCGAGGAGCACGGCCGCCTTATCATCGAACGCTGGTTGCTCCTCACCTGGAGCTTGCTGAGTTGGCCCCACCGATACGTCGATACGGTTAGGGTGAACCACGATGGAAACGTTCATGCCCTCATGTTGGCCCGTAGCTTGCGAGCCTGCCATCGGGGTCTGCTGAAAGCCAGCCGGGAGAGACCCAAACTGCGCTTGCCACAGCTCCGCGGCCGTTTCCTTCGGCGGCGTATTAACGAACGCCACGAACAGCAGGCTATCGTAGTGCGCCGTCACCGAGACCCCAGGTGCGCTAACATAGCAGCGGTTTAGCGGAACATATTCACTAAAGTCTCAACCTCCTGACCACAAGCCCTAAGGGGCGCATCCTGGAGTAGATAAGATTTCGCCACTCAGGGATGCTGGTGCTCCTCCCGGCCCGCGGCGGCCTTATGCGATGCCGGACCAGCTTGGCCAGGACCTCGCTCGCAGGTCGGAGCACCTAGAAGCTTCGTAGGGCCGGCGCACCATTCAGCTGTTAGCAAGCTTCGCTCCCGGCGACGGGCGGGCCGCCAGATGCCTTAGCAGTCTGCTTACGGAGGCGGGATGCCAGCACCCACCTTCCCGCGCGTGGACAGAATGCTTGTTCAGATGGTCTGCAATTGATTGCAAGGTCGTGGCACCCTGCGCCCTCGCCTCCTCGACGGCATGCCGAACAGTAGCGGCGAAACGTTCGGCGGCCGTCCTGTTGGTCAAGGCGAGTGTCGCCCCATAGCTGCCGAGCTTCACTCCCCTTACCTTGGCCGCCGCCAGTGAAGCCTTGGTGCGAGCGGCGATCTGCTCCCGCTCATGCTGAGCGAACGCCGCCATCACGTGCAGCACCAGGGGCGTGGCGAAGGGCATGTCCGCGGCAACGAACGCGACCCGAGCGTCCATCAGTCCGGCTATGAAGCTTACGCTGCGCCCAAGCCGGTCCAGGCGGGCGATCAGGAGCGTGGCCTTCTGAGCGCGGCAAGCGGCCAACGCCTCTGCCAGCACTGGCCGTGCGTCAACCTTCCCCGACTCTACCTCGACGTACTCGCCTAGGTGACGCCCGCCTGCCTGTTCGCAATATCGTCGGACTGCTTCACGCTGAGCCTCTATGCCGAGACCGTCATATCCCTGCTTCTCGGTAGATACTCGAAGGTAGGCAACGAATGTGGGCGTCATGATTTAACAGGTGTAGGTTGGTATATGTGAAAAATATCCAAAAAGTAGGAGGCGTCAATCATCCCCATTCTATATTACGGCCCGCGGATTGACCCGAGACCATTTTTTTCATCCACTTAAAGAACTCATCTCTCAGAACTACGCGAATGGGCCCTAATTTGACCGCAGGTATCGCCTTATTACTCTGCATTATTGCGGCATATTCTTCTAACTTCACGCCCAGCAACCTGATCACGTCGCCCTCAAGCAATACAAGGGGGATGTCGTCAATTGAAGACGCGAAGCCGATCTCACTGTTTCTTTGTGTAGATTTGGGTCATATGGTGCCTTCCTATCCGAGTACCCATCCTTGAGACAAGTAGGCAACTACATCTGCCTAGAGACACATATGGTCAACAAATATCTACGACATACATGCATTTTGTACTTGACGTTTAAAATAGTGCAATTACTTGCACATTCATCCCTCGAGTCATGCCGTTGGTTTGCTGTTCTATTGCTCACAGGGCAGAAATGGCCCGGAATCAGCAAGCGCGCAGACCAAGTCGGCCGGTCCGAAATCGATATTAGTCTGATGTGGCAAGTGCCGGGGCGTGCGCGATGCGGCAGGAGCAGCAACGTCATCCTAGCCGGTCAGGCGACTTACGTGTCCTTCGGTCAACGCACGAGGGAGACTTAGAGGCCTACAGACTTGGCCTTGGTCACCAGCTCGGCCAAGCCCGTGACCGCGATACCCATGTCCCACTGCTTCCACACGTCGGCGGGCAAGAGGAGGTCGGAGGGATGTTTCTTCAGGGCCGCGGCATATGCTTTAACTGTTGGACCCGGCAGCCCCATCACTCTGGCGGCTTCCAACGGCCCAAGAGCTCTCACACAGGCTAGATACCGCTCCCAGCGGTGGGATTCCTGGGTCTTGATAACGGTGCGGCCCCAACTCAGACCCACGCGGGCAAACTGATCCCCGAGGCTCTCCAGTCCTTCAAGGTAGAGGGGCTTATCGAAGCGTGTGCGCACCACCTCCAGCCGCGTCACCGTACAGTGCGAATACGGGGGTGGCTTGCCCATCGCCGCACGCTCGCGGTCACGGTCATAGATGCGGGCGATCAGGTTGCCGTACGGCTTCCTGGGAGGAGCCTTCAGCTTCTTCTTAGGCGGACTCTTGGTCCCGAACAGGTACAGGGTCTCCAGGACCCCGTCCCGCCCGAACACCTCCCAGCGCTTCCCGCCGTTCTTCGCCGTGACGACGAGGTCCGCTGGCCTAACTCCGGCATAGTCGAGAGCAACGTCCAAACGAGACACCCGGCAGTCCCTGAGCAGCTTGTAGGCGCCCGTCACGGTCTGGACTGCCGAGACGAGGAGGCCGGTGAACTCCTCCATGCCGTAGGCCTGCGCCTTGCGAGGGGCGAACTCGAAACGGATCGTCCAAGCCTTCTGGGGGTAGTCAGCGATCTTGCCGCTCTTCAACCTCACGTCCAGCGTCGCGTCACGGTCCCCGATGAAGATGGCAAACTTGCGGGGGATGCCATCCTGCGAGACTGGGGCGATGGTCTCGTTATGCTTCTTCTGGACGTCGGCTAACCGCAGGGCCATGGCCTTGATGAGGCCGACATCGAACTCTGGCTTCTTACCCTTCTTCCCGAAGTGCTCCTCGGTGAGCACCGCTGATAAGGCTATCCGGTCAGGCTGGGGAAGGGACCTCCATATCTGCGTTCCATCCTTCAGCTTCAGCTCAGTGGGGAACAGGGTCTCGTCAGGGCATGCTACCTTCAGCGGTGCCTTATTAGACGGGACCTCACTAATGATGACCGGCACGCCCCGATGTCCGTAATGCGGGACGCCAGAACTGGTCCCCCGGCAGCGAAGCTGGCCCGAGTCGAGATCACTGGTCTATGCCACCGATGCGGGGGTTGCGCCTTGGTTCTCGTCCCCGAACTCCACGAGCACCCTCACCTTCTCGATGCCCACGCCGGCAACGCGGGCGATCTCGCTCCGTGCCCTCTGGATGGTCTCCTGCACGGACAGCACACGCGGCTCTTCAGCGTGCTGCTCCGACTGAAGGACCTCTGCGCCTTCCGCTCCATCGTGCCCGTACGCTAGATAATCTCGCGTCGTGCCTAGCTCTCGCGTGAGTTGGTACATGGCCAGGCTCCTCGGGAAGGTATTGCCCTCCTCCCAGTTCCATACGCACGTCTGGCTGACGTTGACCCGGTTGGCGAGCATCGCCTTGCTGAGCCCCTTGCTCACCCGCAGCGCTCGCAACCTCTCCGCAAATGCCTTGTGTTTCATGCAGTGACCCTCACGTATGAGTTCATTACGGCGTCATATGCCATCATTTCCTTCACTTTGAAATCCGTAAGTGATGCGAAACACACTTTTTTTGCAAGTGATTGCAGAGCCTGCGCGGGCCTTAGCTATCCAGCCCAGGTTCATTCAGGGCTTCGACCAAGCTAAAGCCGTAGTCCAGGAGCCCCAGTGTCTTAGCCTTGCGCCCTAGGGGCTGCGCGCCGCCGTAACCCGCCGTCACGGTCAAGCCGGCGTGCCCAAGGACCGCCCCGATGTCTTCGTCAGACGCCCCGGCAGCGCGAAGGTAGTGCGCCACAGTGTGCCGGAACACATGAGTGGACCTGCCCGGCTTCCAAAGACCGTACTCTCTTAGATACCGCCCCCAAAACCTGGTGGCCCCGTCACTGGTGCGGTCACCTTGGCCTAGCTTGAACACCCTGAAGACTCGGCCCTCAGGATAGCGCTTCGCTTCACCCTCCACGAACACCCGGAGGCCGAGAGCTATAAGGTCGGGGTGCAGGGGAACGTCCCTGGTAGCAGCCTCGCTCTTGGTCCGCTTCACTCGTTGGCCTGCGCCATCATCTTCCCGGACCTTCAGATGCGGCGGCTCCGTATCGAACATGAAGTCTCCTGGCAGCAGTTGGCATAGCTCACCGGCGCGGAGGCCGGTGTGAAGAGCGATCAGGCCGAACCACCCGTGGCCCTCGCGGGTTCGACACATGCCCGGCTTGTCGACCCGCCTGGGCGACAGGTAGCCTGCATACAGCGGGGTCCTGAAGAGCTTCTTCAGCTCAGGCCCGCTGAAGGGTTCAGGCGTGCGGGGCCGCTCCCCCTTCTTCGCCTCCAGCTTCAGCCCGGCGGAAGGATCGTCTGGGCGTAGCCCTTCGTCGACCGCCCAACGCCAGAGGGCCTGCACCGACTTCCAGTAGCGGATGGCCGTGGCAGACTTGATCTGCCTCTCCGGCACATTGGTCAGCCGATGGTGAAAGGGCGCGTCCCGTCCCCGCAGGGTCACATCAATCCGGGCGACGTCATCCCGGAACCCCCGTAGCTGCTCCTTGGTCACGGCGGCGAGCGGTGTCTTCTCCCCGAGCGCCTCCCCCAGCCAGCGGAGCGCCCTCGCGACCTCGTCGTGCTGGGACTGGCCGATGGCGACCGCCTTCTTAGCCAAGTAGTCCCGCACGGCGACTCCGAGGGCATCGCCGACGATCAGGGGCCGCGACGCGGCCATCATTGGCGGTGGGGCGGGCGCTGCGACCGCCATGAACAGCGGATCGGTGTGGGAGAACGCCCCAGCGGGATTTCTCAGCTGGTGGATGAACAGCTGCATCTGAGCCCGCAAAGCCCTGGCCGCGAGCTGATAGGCGACAAGCTGCGTCCGCGGGTCCAAGGCGGCCGGATCGATGCCCGAGCCCGCCAAAAGGTCGACAGCGGCAACCTGCACGCCTCGACCGAACTCGTTCGTGGACAGCGCCGCATCGAGGTCGTCGATCCTATCCTTGCTCGCCTCCTCGTTCTCGGCGATGTCCAGGTCCAGGAAGTCCGGGTCGAAGCTGCGAGGCCGGTCGAGTTGCCGGGCTAGCTCGCCGAAGAAGCGCCGGGCGGCCTCCTCAAGATCGTCCCTCGTCGGGTTCGCCATCGCCCTCAGCCGCTCCACCTCGGCGCGGAACCACACCGTGGCCTTCAGGCACCGCTGCCGCGCCACCGCGATATCAGCGGTATGCAGTGACTTCCGCAACTCGGCCACGCCCAACCGGGCGGCAAGGTCCTTCGGCAGCTTGAAGCGGGCGGTGTAGACCGCGCCCCGACGGGTGAGATGGGACTGCCGCACGGCTCAGCGCCGGGCTGTATGGGTCACACCTGTGGGGCACAGTCGCCGCGGCCCCGCTCCAGGCCCCCGAAGGGGCACGTTGTTTTCGTTGGTGGTGGTCTGGGAAAAGTGGCGCACCCGACAGGATTCGAACCTGTGACCTCTGCCTTCGGAGGGCAACGCTCTATCCAGCTGAGCTACGGGTGCGTTGGGGGTCGGCCGGAAGGGCGCGATGTCTAGCCGAAAGGGGGCCGGGGCGCAAACGGCGTTCGGCGGCGCGCATCACGGCAGGGCGTGTTCGCCCTCGGCGTTGTAGGTCAGCGACAGGAAGACGTCCTCCAGGTCGGGCTCCTCGGTGCGCAGGTCCTTGAAGTGGACGCCGGCGGCGCGGGCGGCGGCCAGCACCTGCTCGACGCCGGCCTCGGCGGTCTTGAAGCTGATCGCCACCTCGCCGTTGGGGCGCAGGCGGGTCTCGAACGGCGGCAGGGACGGGGCCACCGTCAGGGGATGGTCGGGGGTGATCACCACCGCGCGGGTGTCGAGCCGGCGCAGCAGCTGCGAGGTGGGCTCGCAGGCCACCACCTCGCCGCGGTTCATGATCGCGATCAGGTCGCAGAGCTCCTCGGCCTCCTCCAGGTAGTGGGTTGTGAGGACGATGGTGACGCCCTGGCGGTTGAGGCCGACGACGTAGTCCCAGAGCTGGCGGCGCAGCTCGACGTCCACCCCGGCGGTGGGTTCGTCGAGGATCAGCACGGGCGGGTTGTGCACCATCGCCTTGGCCACCATCAGCCGCCGCTTCATGCCGCCGGAGAGCTGGCGGACGTAGGCGTTGGCCTTGTCGGAGAGGCCGAGCGCGGCCAGCAGGGCGTCGGTGCGGCGCTCGGCGCGGGGCACGCCGTACATGCCGGCCTGCACGTCCAGCGATTCGCGCGGGGTGAAGAACACGTCGGCGGCGATCTCCTGCGGCACCACCCCGATGGCGGCGCGGGCGTCGCGGGGGCGGTGATCGAGGTCGCGGCCCCAGACCGACACCGTGCCGGAGGTCTTGTTGCAGAGACCGGCGAGGATGTTGATGAAGGTCGACTTGCCGGCCCCGTTGGGGCCCAAGAGGCCGAAGATCGAGCCGCGCGGGATGGTCAGGTCGATGCCCTTCAGCGCATGCATCGCCGGCGAGCGGCCGGAGGCGGGGTAGGTCTTGACGAGGTCGCGGGCCTCGATGGCGTTCTCAGGAAGCTCCATACCGGCTTAGGTAGCGGCTGGGGCGGCGCTTCGCCACTCGGCGCGTCGCGCATTGATTCACCGCCAAGGTCGCCAAGAACGCCAAGGGGAGTGCGAACCTTGCTCGAGCCGCGCGCCTACAACCGAGTTGCGTAGCGGCCCGGGAAAGCAAGTCCGCCAATCGATCGGTGATCGCCATTGCCTCTTGGCGTCCTTGGCGAACTTGGCGGTCCATCATGGCGCCCGCCCCCGAGCTCGATTGACGTCGACCGTCACGGGATCATACCTAGCCGCAACCCACCGCACAGGTGGGTGTGAGGGAATCGCGATGGCCAGCACGCCAACAGCTCAGCCGATGCCCGGCGCCCCGGAAGTGATCCAGGTACGGTCGCGCCGCGTCGCCTGCGACGGGGTCGGCGGGGCGCTTGGGCATCCGCGGGTGTGGCTGGAGATGGGCGAGGCGGGCTTCGTGGAATGCGGCTACTGCGACCGACGCTTCGTGCTGGCGAGCGGCTCGGAGGGAGCCGAGAGCGAGATCACCGCGCCGGGCGTCTACGAGGGCTCGCACGGGCACTGATCCTCACCCGCGGGGCGTGACCCGGGGCGGACGCGCGCCTATCTTCCGGACATGACCGACACCCTGGACGCCGTCCCCGAGACCCTGGACGAGATTCCGCGCGAGCCGACGCAGGATGGGCCGGCCGTGCGGCTCTACATCGTCGACGGGTCGGGCTTCATCTTCCGGGCCTTCCACGCCCTGCCGCCGCTGACCCGCAAGACCGACGGCCTGCCGGTGGGGGCCGTGGCCGGCTTCTGCAACATGCTGTGGAAGCTCCTGGTGGACATGAGGGCCTCCGAAGAGGC
>Ga0105240_10013008_pt1 | contig 11459 bp, 8 predicted proteins | sample KBSC54metaG_FD_80426 | JGI IMG/M metagenome (GOLD analysis project Ga0105240, IMG submission 80426) | Corn rhizosphere microbial communities from Kellogg Biological Station, Michigan, USA - KBS C5-4 metaG | ecosystem: Host-associated > Plants > Roots > Rhizosphere > Soil | place: Michigan, USA...
ATCCTGTCTCCCCGACCATATTTTCAATAGCTTACCGGTTTCTGACCAAGGCCGGCAGCGTATGTTACAGGTGTTTTACACTTTGGCGGTTTGATCGATCATTTCGCGAGTGCGACCAGACTTTGGCATCCGAGCGACGTTTCCGGCAGGTGAACACTTCCTTTCGTGACCAGCCCACCAATTGGTCGGTATCCTCATCGGTCATCCCTGCGCCGCAGCGGCAGGTGACGAAGGGGTCTCGCTCAATTGAGCACGCGAATGTCTAACCCTGCGGCTGCAGCAGTCCATCATCAAGAGGCTGTTAGATCATCAGCATGATCAATCGTTGCCGCAGACCGTAATAACGCCGGTTTCTGACGATCGCATCGGCGTGGTCGTCAGACCTAAGCACCAGAGGGCGTGGCATTGCCGCCATCCAGACCAGAGCGCCCTATATCCATCAACTCATGAAGCTGCGTCTTTGTTTGGCGCAATGGCCATTGGTAGATTGATCGCTATCTAAAGATCCTTACGCGTCACCTTTTCGGTTCAAGTTGCAGACTAACGACGAGGCTTCTAAATGCTGACAAATCTTTATCAAAAAAGTAAATTGAAGGCGCTTCGTAGGTAACGAGGTAAAGTTTGTCTTTTATGAAAGCTCCAATGGCTTCTCCTTTCCGTTCGACCTCATCGGCGTCATTGATAAAAGTATAAGAGAATTTAACACCGGGATATCCGCCAAACGTTGCAGGTTCCTGCTCATTAACAGAAAAGCGGTTTGCGCCAAATTGAATACGATAGCTGCTTTCGAGGAGCGCAGGAATGTCGGTGATCAGCATGTTGCTGCCAACCTTAGGTAGAGGTCGGTTCTTCTTGTCAGCCTCTCGCAAAAGCGGTTCTCCAATCGGTACACCGCCAAAAAACGACACCTTGTTCAGGCTATCGCCATCGCGTGTCCACAGCTCCACAAACTTTCCATCGCGCCGAGCCAGCCGGTTCCACTCCCCGTCCGCTTTTGCTGACAAGCTTGATCTGGCAATTGCTTTTTGTATGCCCGGTTGAACAAGGGAATTGCCTCCAAAGGCCGGCGTGCAAATAGCAACTGAGAGCGCAGCGACGACAGCGAATATTCTATTCATATGATATCCTATTGAATCAAAAGTGCCTGGATGGCTTTGGCGTCGGTCGCATCCGGCATAAGTCGAAGATATTCGTGCAACTCAGCTTGCGCATCGTTTTTTTGGCCACTCCTCAGCAATGACATGCCCAGATTTCTGCGAAGCATCGGTTGTGCATATCCTGCAGCAAGAGCCTCCCGATAAAACTGCACGCTGGCAACGATATCACGCGGGTTTCCCCTTAGCCGATAAAGCTCGCCGCGGCTGAATAGCAGTTCGCCGGTCCACCCACCCTGCGCAGCCAATTGCTGCAAGAGATATTCGGTGCCACCGAAATCGTTGAGTTTGATCTGCGCGTCGAGCCACTCGGGAAGATGGCTCGCCATCGCGGCGCGCAAATTTTCAACACGGGCGTCGCGACCTGTGTCGCCAACCTTCTTCGACTCTTCTGCCAGATAATCTGCGCGTCGTAGGCTCGTTGGATGCGTGTCGAAAAAGCCGGCATTATAATGCTGCTTTGGTTTCTGGCCGTGGCCGATTGCGGTGGCGTCACTCTCAGCCATGATATTCTGCCACAGCTGCGAAGCAGCAATGGTAGGGTAGTTCGCGGCGGCAAGATATTGAAATCCCAGCCGATCTGCGGCTTCTTCCTCTTCGCGGCTAAACTGGAACACCGAACCTAACAGTGATTGCTGCAAGGCGCTTGTGTTTGTATTCGTCAGCCCGCCGAGTACAGCAATCCACGCCGCAAAATCGCTCGCTCTTCGCTTCTGCTTGTACCCGTGTAATGAATGGCGCAGTTCAAAATGGGCAAATTCGTGGGCCAGCACGGCTGCGAGCTCCGCTTCGCTTCGTACTCTCAAGAGCAATCCAGACCAAATCACCATGGTCCCATTGGGAGCCATGTTCGCGTTGAACGCGGGCATTTCGACAACGTAAATTCGGACGCCGGTGCAACGCTCTTGCCCAACCGTGCGGCAAAGAACGTCTCTAAGATAGCGGTTTAGCGCTTCATCGCGATCAGTGAGCGTCGAATCACGCAGGCGCCGCTCGCGCTCATCCGCTTCCATCCAAATGCCGCGTTCATCCACTGATGAAGGCTCATAGCCTACCGTAAATGGCGGAAGAGAGACACTGGCCTGAGCGCCAGGAACGGCAGTTCCGCTCGTCAGGGCTCCGAGCAATCCCGCGATAAGAAGAGAGAGCATGTCAGTTACTGGCGGCTAGCTGGTCGGGTGCGCGGCCCGGAAAACCTTCTAATAGCTGATGAACCCTCTTAACCGCGCCGTCCGGCGAGCGAACATCGCCACCCATCTGGCGATCTGCGTTCAGCCAAACGAGTTCCCCTGTCTTCAGATCGATCAGGCCAGCATAGCCGATGTGAACACCAGACCTAACGCTGATGCCGCCCATGGCCGCGAAGAGTTGGAGCACCTTTCTACCCGTCGAGCCATAGTCATCCTGGGTATTTATGAAGAGTGCGTAGTCAGCGTTTTTCAGCGATTGGAGCTTTGTGAGGCCGGGCCCAACACCCCACTCAAACTCTTTCGAATGCTTCTTGGTTGGCAGCCGGTTTCCGGGAAAGAATTGGTATTCGATAACCGAATCGGCCACTGCGCTGAACAAATTTCCATATTGGCTTGTAATCGGCCCTTCGCCAGAAAGCCCTTCCTCGTAGCTGACGACTTCATTGCCGAGCTTCGATTGAGCGTCCGCTAGCGCTTTCCCGATCTGCTCTTTGGCCTGAGCAGTCCAATCGGCATTTGGTTCGCTCATACCACCAGTTGACTGAGAACCGACGCGGATAGTGGGTCGCATCAGAACGATGCGCGCTGTTCCTGGCTTCAACGTAAAGCCCGACTTCGCACCGGTTTTTTCCTGCGCCAACGCAGAAGAACCGCAACAGGCCCATAGGATTGCCGTAGCGCAGACCGCATTGATGAATTTAGCCCCCAAAGTCACTCCCCCGAGTCAGACCTCATATTGCCCAGCAATATTAAATATGGTTCTATGGGGAAAGCAATCTCAGTAATTATCAATTTTATCGCGTACCCTCCTTTCAGCGGATCACAGTGTGCCTACTTCAGTCGGTTTCCCAAGAACGCGCGGGTAGTGTCCGATTGTGGGATTAGGCCATGTGGTCGGACATTGCTTAGATCCTTGAATGAAGTGATAATTCCAGCAAAGGTCGCATACGAGGAATGGAAGGCTGAAATGTGTGCCGTAGTTTTCCGGCGCCGCATTTGATAGTCTTTCGATTTCGAAAGAGCTGAACGCCGGCAAGCTGGTTGACTTGTCCGGCGTGGGGCTATGCAGGGCGATCTTGGGGGATTTCTAATGATTTCGTATATTTGGCCGGGCATATACGCTGCGGTGGCGCTTGCCATCATCGCGCTCTTCGTGAGTTCGGGCATCGTTCGCTATGTCGGCAATAGCCGGGTCGCGATCGTCGAAAAGCTCTGGAGCGGCTCCGGATCGATCACCGGGGGGCTTATCGCGCTCAACGGCGAGGCAGGGTTTCAGCCTGCAGTGCTCCGTGGCGGGTTTCACTTCTTTTTTCCGTTTCAGTATCGGATTCACAGCCAGCCGTTGGTGACGATCCCCCAAGGCCAGATTGGCTATGTTTTCGCGCGGGACGGGCAGCCGTTGGCGCCCACGCAGACGCTGGCCAGCAACGTGAATGCGCATGATTTTCTCGACACTCGGGGGTTCCTTAGCGCGGGTGGGCAGAAGGGGCCGCAACGCGCCATCCTCCGCGAGGGCACCTACGCCATCAATCTTGCCCAATTCGTGATCATCACTCAGGAACGTATCTACGGGCTGATGATGGATGCCAATGACGCGGCCCTCTTCGCCGAAATGTCGAGCGTCATCGCCGAACGCGACGGCTTCGAAGCGGTGGTGATCAAGGACGCTGAGGACATGATTGGCATCGTCACGGTGCATGACGGGCCGGCCTTGCCTGCCGACCAGATTATCGCACCATCGGTTGGTTTCGATCAGAACGACGTCGCGACATTCCACAACAGCTTCCAGGATCCCGAGAAGTTCATCGCGGCAGGCGGGCGACGCGGGCGTCAACTGCAGGTGCTGGTCGAAGGCAGCTATTTCATCAATCGCCTATTCGCCACGGTGGAAAAGGTCGCCAAGACGATCATCGAGGTCGGCCATGTCGGCGTGGTAATCTCCTATACCGGCGAAGCGGGCGAGGACACCTCCGGCACTGAATATCGGCATGGCGAGCTGGTCGCGCGGGGCAATCGCGGCGTCTGGAGCGAGCCTTTGCTCCCAGGCAAATATGCGTTCAACACCTATGCCGGCAAAATCCTGATGGTGCCGACCACCAATTTCATCCTGAAATGGGATCAGCAGACCGTCGGCCCGCACAAGTTCGATGAAAATCTCTCCGAGGTCTCCTTGATCACCAAGGACGCGTTCGAGCCGATCCTGCCGCTCTCGGTGGTCGTCCACATCGATTATCGCAAGGCTCCGCTGGTGGTTCAGCGGTTTGGCGATATCAAGCGCCTCGTCGAACAGACGCTCGATCCGATGGTGTCGGCGTATTTCAAGAACGTAGCCCAGAAGCGCACCTTGATCGAGCTGCTGCAGGAGCGAAGCGACATTCAGGAAAGCTCAGCTGTCGAGATGCGCGGCAAATTCTCCGCCTATAATCTCGAATTGCAGGAGGTCCTGATCGGGACGCCGCGTGCCGCACCGGGCAACAACCAGATCGAGCAAATCCTCCAGCAGTTGCGCCAACGACAGCTGGCCGACGAGCAGGTGGGGACGTACGAGCGGCAGGTACTGGCTGCGCAAAAAGAGCGTGAGCTGCGCGAGGCCGAGGCGCAGGCCAAGCAGCAGACCGCGATCACCGAATCCGTGCTTTCGATCCAGGTGCAGGAAAATCAGGGCAAGGCCAATCTCGCGCGCTCTCAGCAGGAGGCCGCCCAGACGCGAACATTGGCGGAGGCCGAGGCCGCCCGGATCCAGCTCCTCGGTGAAGGTGAGGCCAAGAAGGTCGTGGCTTTGGCATCGGCCGAAGCCGAGCGTGTCACCAAGGTCGGACTCGCCCAGGCCGAAGCGATCGAAAAGCAGGCGGCTGCCTCCGGCGGTGCGCGCTATCAGCTCACCCGCCAGATTGCCGAGCGCTTCGCCGAAGCTCTCGAAAAATCCGGCGTCGACATCGTCCCGCGCATCCAAGTATCCACCGGGGATGACAAGGGCATGGGTGGTGCCGGAGGAGGCCCACTGCTCCAGGCATTGATGGCGATGCTTGTCTCGGAAAAGGCCGAGTCAGCGCTCGCAAGGCCTGTTTCCCTCGCGGATGCAGCCGAATAGCATGCGAACATCCGCCCCTGCTAAAAAGTGATCAATCTGTTCGCCCAGTGATTGATGGCGGCCGCTGAAAATCATTCTGACGTCGATCTGGTTTCCGCGGCCGTCGCCGGAGACAGAGCTGCATTCGAAACGCTGCTGCGGCGGCATTATGACCGGATTCATGACCTGGCGTGGCAGCTTACAGGGTCGCGCGCGGACGCGGACGATATTGCGCAGGATGTCTGCTGCAGATGGAACGAAGTCCTGCCATCAGCCTGTCGCCAGCCGCGATGGCAGCCGAAATCTCACACGCCAGTGAGGCGGCACGGGCCGCGGACCAGAAGCAGCTGCACGACACGCGCGACGAGCTGCTCCGGGCGATCGGCAGGATCGATGCCATGGTCGATCATGGCGGCGCTGCACATCACCAGTGGCGGTTGCTCATCTCCACCGGCCTCGCCGCAGCGGCGGGAGCGATGGTGCTGATGGCGATCCTGCCAGGGGTCATCGTCAGATCGCTTCCAGAACGCTGGCATGTACCGGAATGGATGGCGGCGCGGACGATCGGGCTCGAACAGCACGAAGCCGGTGAGAGGATGATTGCGACGGCGGGCAGGGAGGCGACATTCCGCGGCAGGTAGGCGCTTAGTGGTCGCCGTTCGGTATCTTCCGCTGTTCCTGAGAAGTGCCATCAATTGAGCTTGGACTCACGACGGCTATGGGGTGGATTCCCGCCTGCAGCTCTTAGGGCCGTCCAAGGTTATAGCTGCCGTTGATTTTATCTGGCCGACACGGCTGCTTCCGCCGACATGTCAGCCATTGAACTGCTCATGACGATGGCCGAAGAGATAACGGGCAGCCACTCAATCGTTGAACTGCGCTAGCCAATTGGAGATCATTCGGCGGCCGGCAGCGACGGCGGTTGGTCCGTGCAGGTCATGCGCGGCTCGCAGCGAAGCCTCATCACTACCGGCTTCGACCACCGCCTCCGGCCATTCTGTGATCCAGTCTTGAAATCGCGGGTCTTCGCCCATCTCCGCGTGGAACTGGAGCGCCAACAGATTGGATCCTCGCCGGAACGCCTGATGGTCGTAGATATGGCTTGAGGCCAGCAGCTCTACATTGTCCGGAAGGCCGAAGCTGTCTCCATGCCAGTGAAGAACAGGCACATTGGCGATGTGACGAAGCGGCGAGGCGGCGCCCGCTATTGTCAAGGAAACGGGATGGAAGCCGACTTCCTTCTGGGGTCCAGCATAGACCTCCGCCCCCAAGGCCGCGGCAATCATCTGCGCGCCGAAACACACGCCGAGCGTCGGCAGGTCCTTTTCGAGCCGAAGCGTGAGGCGACGAAGCTGACAAGTGATCCATGGATATAGGTCTTGCTCGTAAACCCCCATTGGGCCGCCCATCATAATCAGAAGATCAGGCTGGCAGAGATCGAGGGTTGCAAAGGCGGGTTCGGTAACGTCTATTCTCTCCAGCGCATAGCCCGCCGCCTCGATAGGCGCGCGAAAACCCGCAACTCCTTCATAAGGCACGTGGCGAATGATGAGGGCTTTCTTCATCGCTCGTTCGGATGCCGTCTCCCTTCTGCCTCGGAAAGAGAGTCTTTCTTGAATCGCCTCAAGCGATTATGTCTACTGAATTGATTGTAATTAAATCCGCAGGGACTCTATGGGCATCATGACAATTTTCGCGACGCTCACCAGAGCGCAGCGCGCATTTCGGCGAGTGGAGGCGCTCCATGTCTGACACAAGCGATGCCAAGAAAACCGATCCGGCTCAGACCATCGAACTAAGCATCGAACGCGTCCGCGAAGCATTGGCGGCTCTTCGTTTCGGGACCATTGCGTTGACTGTCCACGAAGGTCGTGTGGTCCAGATCGACATCACCGAAAAGACACGTTTCTAAATAGCCGCGGTTGGACTTAGCCTGCATGCTGAAGGGATCCCATCGAAGCTCTGGAACGGTCGCCATTGGTGATCGGCGCCTCGCCCTCTCATCGCCATCAAGCTCAGCTTGGCACCGACCTAACAAAGCTATCTTGGCTGCTTTAGTCTACAATTATAGTAGTAAATAAGATTGGTCGTCTGCTATCATTGCGTAGCGAAAGACTCGCGGCTTTTGAACGAGATGCAGCTTGCTCCGCGTCACCAACAGCTAAAGCGCACGGTGCCGGGGCGACCACGCCAGGCATCGTGATCTCCGTCGCGCCAAGGGAGAAAACGATGCGCAAATTGATCCACCGCAGAATCTGATCCGCCACTGACACGGCCGGCTAAAAGCTGGCCATCTTATCGGCTTTGCAAACCACGATGCTGTCGGCGTTACGCGCATCTCGCGTCGGCGTCCCTCGAAGCATGTCCGATCCTATTGGAAATACAGGGAAATCATGAAATCCACAATTTCAAAAAGGGGCCGCGGCCTTGCCTTTCTCAATTCGACTGCTGCGGCGCTGGGCTTTATTTATTCAGCTCAGGTGTTCGCGCAAAATGTTGCGGCAGGGGATTCAAGATCCGCTTCGGCGACAGAAATCGCTGCGGCGGATACTCAGCTCGCAGCAAACAACTATAACGATGGTGTCGCCATTTTGGTGACCGCGCGCCACCGTGAGGAGGCGGCGCAGGATATCCCGATCGCGCTGAGTGTCGTAAAGGCCGAAACGTTGGAGAAGACGGGCGATTTCACGCTGGGCCAGATCCAGCACGAGATCCCCAGCCTGCAGGTGGTGAATACCAACCCGCGCAACACCAACATCACCATTCGGGGCCTCGGCGCCAATTCCTCCCTGGCGGTGGACGGGCTGGAATATGGCGTCGGCTTCTATCTCGACGGCGTCTACTACGCGCGCCCGGGCCAGAGCCAGTTCGACCTGATCGACCTTTCCCAGATTGAGGTGCTGCGCGGGCCGCAGGGCACGCTGTTCGGCAAGAACACCACCGCCGGCGCGATCAATGTCACCAGCCGGCTGCCCAGCTTCGAGCCGGAGCTGACCGGCGAGGCGAGCCTGGGCAACTACAATTATGCGCAGATCCGCGTGACCGGCTCGGCTCCGCTGATCACCGACAAGGCGGCGCTGCGCCTCTCCGTCTCGGACACGCACCGCGACGGCTTTCTCACCAACCTCTGGGACAATAGCAAGGCGCAGAACTACGACAATTTCAGCATCCGCGGCCAGTTGCTGATCACGCCGAACCCGCGGCTCTCGATCCGCCTGATCGGTGATTATTCGAACCAGCGCCAGCACTACATCCTGACCCAGTTCGACGGTTATTTCACCAGCTTCGCCAACGGCGCGCACATCAACAACAACATCTACGACCGCGCCGCCCGTGTCGGCTATGCGCTACCCACTTATGGCGTGTTCGCGAGGCTGGGCAATTCCAACTCGCCGTTCCAGGCCAACATGAAGAGCTTCGGCGGCTCCGGCGAGATCGACTACGACCTTGATTTCGCCCGCTTGACCTCGATCACCGCCTACCGCAAGTGGGACTGGTGGCCGCATAACGACGTGGACGGCACGCCCTTCGCGATCAACCTTCAGGGCCAGCAGCAGAACTTCCAGCGCCAGTTCAGCCAGGAACTGCGCATCGCCTCCAACGGTCATCACTTCATCGACTATCAGGCCGGGCTTTACTATTTCTGGCAGACCGTTCCCGGCTATGGCGCCAACCAGTACGGCCCCGATTTCGGCACTTGGACCGGGCTGCCCCCCGGTCTCTCCGCGGCGCTGGCCAATGCCGAGGCGGATTCCTACTCAGTGGCCAACACGCACAGCTATGCCGCCTTCGGCCAGGCCGACGTGCACCTGACCGACAGCCTGACCTTCACCGGCGGGCTGCGTTTCACCCACGAGGACAAGAAGGGCAAGTTCGTCCGCTGGCAGAATGCCGCCAGCGTGGCGCAACTGGCGGCGCTGCCCGGCGGAAACAATGGCCCCACCGCAGCGCAGTTCGCGCTCTCGCCGCTCAGTTTCGGCGGGCAGACCCACAACAACGCCGTCTCCGGCCTTGCCACCGTCAGCTACAAGGTCGCGCGCGACGTGCTGATCTATGGCACCTATTCGCACGGCAGCAAGTCCGGCGGGCTGAACATCACCGCCGGCGGTGTGCTGCAGCCGGTCGTTAACCCGGAAAAGGTCGACAATTTTGAGCTGGGGCTGAAGTCGCAGTTCCTGAACCGCACGGTCACGCTCAATGCAGCCGCCTTCCTCACCGATGTCAGCCAGTTCCAGGCTAACATCAGCCAGACGATCAACAACATCACCATTCAGTACATAGCCAACATCCCCAAGGTCCGCTCCAAAGGGATCGAGGCCGATGCGGCCTGGGCACCCAGCGAATGGGTGAGCCTTGGCGGTTCGCTGGCCTATACGGACGCGAAATATGTCCGCTACGCCAACGCACCAATCGCACCGGAGAACTTCAACCTCACCGCCGCGCTGGGCGGGGCGCAGGATCTCTCGGGCGTGGCACTACCCGGCGTTTCGAAGTTCGCCTTCACGCTCTCGGCCGATCTGGCGCAGCCGGTGTCGGACGGGCTGGAGGTCTATGCCCATGCCGACTACCTCCACCGCTCTTCGTTCAACTCCACCCCGACGAACAGCGTCTACGGCATAGTCCCCGCCTATGGCCTACTCAACGCCCGCCTCGGCCTGCGCACCGCCAATGGCCGCTACGACTTCGCGCTCTGGGCCAAGAACCTCGCCGACACGCGCTATTACGTTTCGCGCAGTCCCGTAAACTATGGCCTGATCACCGCCGTCTCCGGCGATCCGCGCACCTTCGGGGCGACGGTACGGGTCAAGCTGTAAGCCAACCGGGGCGCCCCCCGTGCCCCCACCCATTCGCGGAGCCGGCGACATGAACACCCCCAGCAATCTCAGCCGCGGCCAGATCCTCCGGCTCTCCGCGTTCGCCCTGCCGCTGTACGCCGCGTACCAGCCAGTGATCGCCTATGTGCCCACCATCCTCGCCCGGCATTACGGCATCGCGCTGACCACGCTCGGCACGGTGTTCCTCGCCGGACAGGTGATCAATGCCCTGCTCGACCCGGTGGTCGGCACCCTATCAGACCGTTGCGGCAGCCGTTTCGGCCGACGGCGGCCGTGGGTGGCCGGCGGCGGGGTGCTATTCATCATCGGTGTGGCAATGCTGTTCTTCCCGCCGGCGCAGGTCTCGCCGGCATGGCTGGCGGCGGGGGCGCTGGCCTACTTCTCGGGCAGTTCGATCACCCAGACGGCGTTGTTCGCCTGGTCGGGCGAAGTCAGCGGCGACTATGCCCAGCGCACCCGGATTGCGGCGCACTTCACCCTGCTCAGCTCCGTCGCTCTGGTCCTGGTGCTGGTGCTGCCCGCCATTGCCGATCATCTGCGGCCGGACGATCTGCCGCTGCGCCTGCACCTGTTCGGCGCGCTGGTTCTGGCCAGCGCGGTCCCGGCGCTGTTGCTGACGCTCACCGCGGCTCCGGACACCGCCACTGCCGGCGCCCGCACGGCCGCGGCGCCGTTGGCAGCAATTCGCGCCGTTTTCGCGAATCCGCTGATCCTGCGGGTGATCGCCGCCGATGCCATCGTCACGGCCGGGCAAAGCGTGCGCACTGGGCTGCTACTATTCGTCGTCACACTCTATTTCCATCGGCCGGAATGGGCGGCGGGGCTGTTCTTGTTCCAGTACAGCTTCGGCCTGCTCGCTGCGCCCATTTGGCAGCGGATCGGCATCGCCCTCGGCAAGGCACGCGCCGCGGTGCTGGGCGAGGCGGCGCAGGCGGCGATCAATCTCGCGCTGCTAGCGCTGACGCCGGACCGCTTTGGCCTGCTGCTGGCACTGACCGCGGCCCAGGGCCTGACGCAGGGCGCCGGCAATCTCATGCTCCGCGCGCTGGTGGCCGATGTCGCCGATGCCCACGCCGCACAGACCGGCGAGGAGCGCACCGGCCTCTACTACTCGGCCTTCAGCATCTCGATGAAGGTCGGCAGCGCGCTGGCGCTGGGGCTGGCGCTGCCGCTGCTCGGCTGGCTGGGCTTCACGCCGCAAGGGACCAAT
>Ga0105240_10013017_pt1 | contig 11454 bp, 8 predicted proteins | sample KBSC54metaG_FD_80426 | JGI IMG/M metagenome (GOLD analysis project Ga0105240, IMG submission 80426) | Corn rhizosphere microbial communities from Kellogg Biological Station, Michigan, USA - KBS C5-4 metaG | ecosystem: Host-associated > Plants > Roots > Rhizosphere > Soil | place: Michigan, USA...
CTGTCGAAAGGGAGAGCCCATGAAAATCACGTACACGGGTAGACAGGTAGAGCTGGCTCCAGCGGAACGGAAGAAATTGGAGGCGGAGTTTGCCAAGATCGGCAAACTTTTGGACGGCAAGCAAGATGAGCGCGAAGCGCACGTCGTTTTGTCGCTGGAACGCCATCTGCATCATGCCGAAGTCACGGTCAACTACTACAATCATCCGCTGGTGGGACTCGGGTCCAGCGCGGATTTGTTCACCGCGATCCACGGCGCCGCGCAGAAACTCGAAAAGCAGGCCCTGAAGACGCGGACCAAGTGGCGCGATACGAAACGAACTCCGCGTAAAACCGGCTCCGAAGCAGAGCGCGAACCGGCCACAGTCGTTGTCGATTCCGGGGCCGCGCCAGAGGGAAAGGTCTACCACGTCAATCATCACGAGAAACGTAAGCCCATGACCCTGGACGAAGCGATCCTCGAAATGGATAAGAAACGAGATTACATCGTCTACCGCGACGCTGAAACCGATCGCCTCCGTGTCTTGTTGCGCCGCAAAGACGGCGATTTCGATCTGGTGGAGTCGTAATGGTCGGCTTCCTGGCCGGGGAAGGGGACGCCGCGAACCTTGGCGAGTAAATCCCCGAAGCCTGCACGGCGAAAACCGGCTGTTCGCAAAGCCGATCTGGTAATCATCACCGGCCTCAGCGGCTCCGGCAAAGGCTCCGTGCTGCGCGCTCTGGAGGACTTGGGGTTCTACTCGGTGGATAATCTGCCGCTCGAGTTGATCCCCAAGTTCGCCGAACTCACCAAGGACAACGCCAGCATTCAATCGGCGGCCCTGGTGGTGGATGTCCGCGAGGGCAAAAGCCTCAAGCGCTTTCCGTCGATTTTCGCCGGGATCCGCCGCTCGGCAGGTGCCAAGCTCATTTTCCTGGAGGCTGACGATAAGGCGATCCTGCATCGCTTCAGCGAGACCCGCCGTCCCCATCCGTTGGGAACCGACAGGTCGGTGCTGAAAAGTATTCGCTCCGAACGGGCCCAACTCGCGCCCATCCGCGATCTCGCCGATCTCACCATCGATACCAGCAAGTTCACGGTTCATGAACTACGCGAGTTCATCAACGAACGTTTCGGCGAACGCGATGAGGCAAAGACCATGATCGCCGTCACCAGTTTTGGCTTCCGCAAAGGTGTGCCTGCCGAGAGCGATCTCGTTTTCGACGTTCGGTTCCTTCCGAATCCCAATTACATCCCCCGATTCAAGAATCTTACCGGGAAGGACAAGAACGTTGCCCAGTACGTCCGCTCTTTTCCTCAGACCCAGGAGTTCATCAGGAGAATCACCGATTTATTGACATTTCTCCTGCCGCATTACATCCGTGAGGGAAAAAGCTACCTGACTATTTCCTTCGGCTGCACTGGAGGCCAGCATCGTTCTGTGATGATGGCCCATGAGATCGGGAAGAACCTGCAACAGGCCGGCTACAATGCCAAGATCACTGATCGCGACATTGTGAAAGCTCCCCGCCAAACTCGGTGATTTGATCAAAATTATTACAAACTACCCATATAAAACTGCTGACTAGCCATAAATAGTTAGATATTTGGCACAACGTCTGCCCGGTTTACGCGTTAGTAACTGTAGAGACTAGCGCCATGAAATCAGCCGTACTCCTCACGTGGATAACGCTCTCAGTTTCCGGTTTTGCGGCTCAGGCGAACTTTAACGCCGATCAAAACGTATGGTTGCTCACAACCAATGTCATACAGGCGGCATTTCAACTCACGCCGGATGGTCGCTTCGTTACGCAATCCGTGTCCAACTTCGAGAGCGGTGATTTGTGGACCGCCGCGCCCGGCCAGCCTTCCTCATTGATTCATTTTCAGGCGGGAGCCAACCTGTACGATGCTCATACTCAGTACACAGTTACCGACCAGCATACCCAGGCGATTCAGCCTTCAGGCGTGCGTCAGGTAATTGTACTAACGGATGTTAATAGTACTGCGCAAATTACGGTAAACATCAATATCTACGATAATCAGCCGGTAATCCGCTACAACATCAGCTATCGGAATCTCACTGGTGCGCCGCAGTATGTCACGTCCATCGACATGTTGCCGTTTGCTTTCGCGGATTTCGGACAACGTTACTCGACCCTGCGGGTGAACCAGTGGTCCGTCATTTCGGTGCCGGGAAATTTCGAGCAATCCCAAACATTGCTGGATATCGATGGCGCCGCGGTGGCGGTGCTCTCCGGCGCTCATGCGCAACATTGCGGCTGGCTGGTGGTCCGAGACGCCAATGCGCGCGGTCTGTTTGCCGGTTGGGAGTTCGACGGCCGCGCCAAGTCGACGGTGCAGCACATGGGCTCGCAGAATTACCTGCAACTCAACTCGCAGGTGCTCGACCTGAATCACGTGGTCGAGCCACTGGCGGATTTTCAGACTCCGTCCGCCTTCATCGGCACTTTCCACGGAGACTTCGACGAAGCCGGCTACCGCACACAGGCATTCATGGAAGCCGTGCTGGCCGCCCCGGCTCCTTCCATTTTTCCGTACGTCGCGTGGGACTCCTGGGCTTACGGCGATCAAATCAACGAAACCATCCTCGAGCAGAATGCCGATAGAGCCGCGGCTCTCGGTGTCGAATTGTTCATTGTCGACCTGGGATGGGCCCGATCGATCGGTGATTGGACAGAGGATCCGCTAAAGTTTCCACACGGGCTAGCGGCAGTCTCGGCTTACGTCCATTCTCTCGGCATGAAGTTCGGACTGCATTTTGCACTTACCGAAGCCGACCCTGCTAGTCAGGTGCTACAGGACAATCCCGACTGGACATCCACCGAGAACGACCACTATCACGGCGCGGTATCTCTCTGCTTGTCTAACCAACCCACGCAGCAATGGCTTATTCAGCAGGGCTTACACATCATTGACGACTATAATGTCGACTGGATGCTGCAGGATGGCGAGAATATGGTCAAGCAGTGTACCAAGACCAGTCATAGTCACGACCCCAATGATAGTAACTACGCCAATTCCGTCCAGGGGATCAACGCCGTAGTTTCCGCTCTCCAGGCAGCCCGGCCTAACGTTTTCTGGGAGAACTGTGAAGACGGCGGAAATATGATGACGTTCAATATGGTGAAGCACTATGTGACGTCAATCACCAACGATGCTTCCGGTTCGCTGCCGGCCCGCAAGGCCGCTTACGGCGTCACATACCCGTTTTCGCCGCGTTACGCGGAACGTTACATGCCGGATAGCGACGGCCTCAGTTCCTACGCGACCCACAGTTATATGTTCGGCGGCAACTGGGTCCTCATGAACCAACTGACTTCTCTTTCCGTCGATCAGGCCGGCTATCTCGCGCTGGAAGTTGCCAATTACAAAGCGCAGCGAGGCAATATCAGCGGCGCCAAGATTTACCACATTCTGCCGCCGTCCTCCACGGGCATCGACGCCATCCAAAGCTATAACCCGGCTCTCGACAATAGTGTTGCGGTAATCACCCGATCGGCTGGCGGAATTCCGCAGTACGTTTTCCGTCCGCAGGGCCTGAACCCCGACTCCCGTTACACGGTGACTTTCGAAATCAGCCCCTTCGCCTATTCGCTCCCCGGATCGCAACTGATGAGCAGCGGGATTCGCGTCCAACTGCCGACCCCGTTCAGCTCCGAAATCGTCCACATCCAGCACCAGTAGCGTACCCCCGCGGACTGCATGCTATCGTCTTGATTACATGCCGCGAGCCTTCTGCGCCGTGGCCCTGCTGGCCCTGGTCTGCCTTCTCGTTCGCGGCGCCCGCGTCGGCCTGGCCGGCGATTATGTCGATCCGATCAGTCACATCGCCACGCAAGACGAAGCCCTGTACGGCCACACCGCCATAGCCATGGCGCAATCCGGCGACTGGCTGACGCCGCACTTCATGGGCCGCCTCGCCCTGTACAAGCCGCCGCTTCTCATCTGGTTCTCCGCGGCATCCGCCCGCATTCTGGGCGTCTCTCGCCTGTCGCTTCGCCTTCCGATCGCTCTTCTCTGCGCCCTGGCCACCGGTCTGATCTTCTTGTTTGCCGCCGAACTGGCAACGTGGCAGTCCGGTGTCTGCGCCGCGATCCTGCTGTCATCCAACCACGTCTGGCACGTCCTTGGCGGTTCATGCATGACCGATGGAGTCCTGGTGGCGTTGTACGTTGCGGCCATGTACTGCCTCTTCAGCGATCCCTGGCTGGCATCCCGGCGCTGCTTCTGGGGTTTCTCCGCCGCCGTCGCCGGCGCCATTCTGACGAAGAGCATCGCCGGCATTCTGCCCCTCGGAGTCCTGGGACTCTACTGGTTGTCCGCCCCCGCGAAATACAAGCCCGCGTTTCTGCGTGTCTGCATGGCCGGACTGCTTGCGCTGGCGCTGGCTTCTCCCTGGTTTATTTACGAGTTGGCCGTGCATGGCCGCTGGTTCCTGGCCGAGCACATCGGTATCGAAATCCTCGGCTACGGCGCAGGCCCAGCCCCGCAGACCTCGCTGGAAAACCATGCGCTCTTCTACGTCATTCGCATGGCGCTGACCGACCCTGTACTGCTCGCCGCGACCCTGGTGGCGATCCCCGCCTTTTTCATCGCGCTCCGGAAAAGATCGCATGAAGCGACTCTGCTGCTCTGCTGGGTGGTGGTCGTGGCCGCATCGGTGGCTGTCTGGCAGTACCGGAACGCGTCTTACCTGTTGCCGCTCGTTCCCGCGCTGGCGATCATCGGGTCCAGCTACGGGCCGTTCGGCAACATGCGCCCGGGCTGGTGGATGGTAGCCCTTGCTGCTGCCGCTTTCGTCCTCAAAGCCGGAGCGCCTTCCTCGCCCGCCGGCATTTCCTTCGCCGGCGGCACCGTGCAGCCGCTCTCTCCGGCCGTGTCCTCGTACTGCCTGCGCGATCGCGGCAACGAACTGATCCTGGTCGGCATGGACGACGATCTCTACGCCTCCGTCCTGCCTTTGGCGCGCCTGCGCTACGCCCTTTTGCAGGCCCCCTCGTCCGACAGTCGCTTCTTCATGGATTTCGCCTCGATGGGGATCATCCTCGACACCGGCCAGTTCAATCATCTGGCGCAATACGAGCCGGGCTTCCGCCGTCAACTTCACGACTGGGGCATCGATTCCGCTGCGCCCATCGGGACCCTCATCATTGCCCGCTCCGTGGCTGAGCTGTCGTCGATTGTCCAGGCGCATCCGGAAAGCGATTTCCTGATACCTGAACGCTACCGCGCCGCCGCCGCAGGCGACACCGCCCACATGCTGGTCGACGCCGTCCCCGGCCATTTCTTTCTGCTGTCCCGCACGCCCATCCCGGGCCCGGTGCAAAAGTGGTCTTGCAGCTTGTAACGGCGGCCCTCTTTGTCGTTTCGTACCCGCACCGTTCAAACCGAGTGGGGCAGTTAACCGCTTTAGCGGAGCCGCTGCCCTGAGGCAGATCGAACGGTTGAGAGCCCCGCTCGGAATCCAGTGGAACAGGCCATCGTTTCTCAGCTCAGTGGCCTCTGTGCCGGCTGCCATTCACGATTCACGTTCGTCGCGCGCGTGCCGCTGTACTGCTAGTAACTCGCCGACGCGATTCAACAGCGCCCGCGGCGTGAACGGCTTAGGCAGAAAGCTTGCCGTCCGCTCCAGCATGCTTCGGTCGATCAGTTCGTTGTCGTAGCCCGAGATGAAAAGTACCGCGCATTCGGGATGGCTGGCCCGTACCCGCAGCACCAACTCCGGACCCGTCATTCCCGGCATGACCACGTCCGTCAGTAGCAGATCGAATGGCTGCGTCCCCACCGACATCCCCAGCGCTTCCTCGCCGCTCCCCGCTTGCAGGACGCGATATCCTGCCGCCGCCAGCGTCTTCGACACCAGTTGCCGCACCGGCGCCTCGTCTTCCACCAGCAGCACCGTCGCCGCACCGTGCAAAGGCTCGGCTGCCCTTTCCTTGGCTGCTTCGTAATGTGTGGCGATGTCCGCAATCGGAAGGTACACGCGGAACGTCGTGCCCGCGCCCGGTGCGCTCTCCACCGCTACCGTACCGCCGCTTTGCTCCACGATGCCGTATACCGTCGAAAGGCCCAGGCCCGTTCCTTTTCCCGCTTCTTTCGTCGTGAAGAAAGGCTCGAAAATCCGCGCGGCAACCTTTTCGTCCATGCCGTGACCTGTGTCCGCGACGCTGACCAGCACATACTGTCCCGGTTGCAGTTGCAGTGCCCCGGCATCGAGTTCCGTGTTGCGCGTCTCAATAGTGATGCAGCCTCCCGACGGCATGGCGTCACGGGCGTTCACCACCAGGTTCATGATCACCTGTTCGACCTGGTGAGGATCCGCTTTCACACGTCCCAGACCGCTGCCCCGCACCGTCACCAGCGAAATGTCCTCACCGATCAGCCGCCGCAGCAGTTCTTCCATTCCGGTTACGACTTCATTCAGGTCGATGATGCGCGGCTGCAGAATCTGTTTCCGGCTGAACGCCAGCAGTTTTTGGGTGAGCGCCGCTGCGCGCAACGCGGCCTGCTCGATCTCCTCCAGTTCCGCGACCGCCGCCGCGTGTGCCGAGTCCTCGCGCAACATGGCGACGTAACCGAGAATGACGGTCAGCAGATTGTTGAAATCGTGCGCCACCCCGCCGGCCAACCGGCCCACCGCTTCCATCTTCTGCGATTGCCGGAGTTGCGCTTCCAAACTCTTGTACCCGGTAATCAGTTGTCCCACGCGCGACAGCATGGCTTCCGGAGCGATCGGTTCGTCGGTGCCATCCTCATCTTCGTGCGAGCCGTCGCTCACGCGCAGTTCGTCGTCCGCCGTTTCCATCAGCGCTGCGATCTTGCGGTACAGCCGGCCCAGTTTCTCGTTGGCTCGCGTGAGTTGACCGTTGGCCTCGGCGACTTCCTGCGCCCGCTGGTAAATCAGGAGTTCCTGCTCACTGCCATGTTTTTTCAGGAGGATGAAGTCCGTGACGTCTTCCACCCGGTGCACGATGGACATTACCTTGCCATCGGGTCCACACACCGGCGCATTCAGCGGACTCCAGTAGCGCTCCTCGAACCCGCCGCCCTCCGTTTCCGGCCGTCGCACGTCGTACTTCTGGATGGCCATGGCGTCGGGCTTCCGTGTCTGCAGCACCCGATCCAGCGAGGCGCGCACATTGTGGACACCCGTGGCCGACGGGTCGTCGGGATTGTCCGGGAAGACTTCGAAAATGTAGCGCCCCAGAATGCCGTCTCGTGTCGTCATGGTTGCCCGTAAGTAGGCATCGCTGGCCGCCGAAATGCGCAAGTCGGGGGTCAGGACGAGATAGAGGCCCGGAACGCCCTCAAATAGAGCCCGAAAATCCGGGGCTCTCGCGACAGGCATCGCTCTCCAACATACCTCAATTACGCCGGTGTATTCCGAAGGTCTTGTTGATTTCAATTTCCGAGATGGTTTCGCCTCCGCGCAGGTGGCGCAGGCTTCAGCGGGGCCGCTGCCCTGAAATCAGTTCGGACTTGGCCGTAGTCGTGTCCGCCTCCGGCTTGGTATTAGCCGCACCGCCCGGCACAACCCTCGGCCGCAGAGGCTGCGGCCGCATTCTGGGCAAACAGCCCGGCACTCAGGAGAAACGCGATTGCGATGCAGTTGCGCATACCTTACAACTACTGCATCGCTCACCCCCGCGCGCGACTCAAATATCGCCATAAATTTATTTAATGCCAACACATACTTGCATTTACGAAACTTCTGGGATAGACTCGGAACTTAGTCGCAATGATCAACAGCTTCACAGGCCGGCCGCTTCTTTCCAAACTCACCAGCGCTATCCCTGTAGGCATTATTATTATTCTCCTGGTTATCGTATCCGGCCCCGCTTAGGCCGCCAGGAACCGGGTTCCTAAGGCCATCAGCGGGGCGAAAGTAAAGCCCCCCTGATGGCCTTTTTCGTTAGCTAACGACTTTTTCGAGGCAGAACATATGTCAACTTTGATGAGTGGCGCGAAGATGTTGCTGGAGTGCCTGGCGCGCGAAGGCGTGGATTGCATCTTCGGCTACCCCGGCGGCGTCACCCTCCCGTTCTACGACGTCCTATACGATCACCACATCCGTCACATCCTGGTCCGGCATGAGGAAAATGCCGCTTTCGCCGCGCAGGGCTATGCGCGCGTTACCGGCAAGGTCGGCGTCTGCTGCGCCACTTCCGGACCCGGCGCCACTAACCTGACCACGGGCCTGGTCGACGCCCTTATGGACTCGATCCCGATCGTCGCCCTCACCGGACAGGTCCCCACCAAGCTGATCGGCAGCGACGCCTTCCAGGAAGCCGACACCTTCGGCATCACCCGCTCCTGCACCAAGCACAACTATCTGGTGAAGCGCTTGGAAGACCTCGCCGCCACCGTGCATGAGGCCTTCTACGTGGCCGCCTCCGGCCGTCCGGGACCCGTGCTCGTCGATATCACCAAGGACGTCTTTCAGGGACAGGGCCACTATCAGCCCGTAACGTCGATCCACCTCCCCGGCTACAAGGTCTTCACCGAAGGCCACACCGGACAGATCCGCCGCGCCGCGCAGCTCATTCAGGAATCCGAACGGCCGCTCGTCTACTCGGGCGGCGGCGTCATCGCCTCGGACGCCTCCTCCGAGCTCCGCGAATTTGTCGAGCGCAACGATCTCCCCACCGTCAACACTTTGATGGGACTCGGCGGCCTGCCCTCCGAGCATCCCAACTTCATCAGCATGCCCGGCATGCACGGCAGCTACGCCGCCAACATGGCGCTCTCCGGCTGCGACCTCATCATCGCCCTCGGCGTGCGCTTCGACGATCGCGTGACCGGACGGCTGGCGGCCTTTGCGCCGCATGCCAAGGTCATTCACGTCGATATCGACCCGGCCGAGATCGGCAAGATCCGCACTCCCGATGTGCCCATCGTCGGCGACGTCAAGCGCGTGCTCGCAAAGTTGAACAAGTTGATGGCCGACGAGGCCCCGGCTGTCAGCGAAACGCTCACGGCCGCGCGTCGAGCCTGGTGGGGCCAGATCCGCCACTGGAAGCTCGAGCATCCTCTCCAGGCGTCCACCAGCGAAACCGAGATCAAGCCGCAGCACCTGATGAGCGAGATCGACCGGCTCTCCGGCGGCCAGGCCATCATCACTTCAGACGTCGGCCAGCACCAGATGTGGGCCGCGCAACTCGTCCGCTTCAGCCATCCTCGTCTGTGGGTCAACTCCGGCGGACTCGGCTCCATGGGCTTCGGCCTTCCCGCCGCCATCGGCGCTCAGATGGCACGGCCCGACAAGCTGGTCTTCTCCATCGTCGGCGATGGCGGTTTCCAGATGTCTATCCCCGAGCTAGGCACGATCGCCAGCAACGGACTGCCCATCAAGATCATCATCATGAACAATGGCTACCTCGGTATGGTGCGCCAGTGGCAGACCCTGTTCTACAACAACCGCCTCAGCTCGGTCACACTGGACTGCTTCCCCGACGCCGAAAAGCTGGCCGGCGCGTACGGCTTCAAAGGCCGGACCATCGACAAGCCGTGGGAACTTGCCTCCGCGCTGGAAGAAGCCGTTCGCGAGCCCGGCCCGTACCTGCTCAACGTGAAGGTCACCTCGTTCGAAAATGTCTACCCCATGGTGCCGGCGGGCGGGGCCATCAACGAAATGGTGCTCGGTCCGCCGCAACCCGTCGCGGTCCCGGCCAAGTAACGAGAGTCAAACATGCTGCAGATCATATCTTTACTTCTGGAGAATAAACCCGGTGCGCTGATGCGCGTCACCGGGCTTCTTACCCAACGCGGCTACAACATCGAGAGCCTCACCGTTGGCCGCACGTTGGATCCCGAGCTTTCACGCATGACCATCGTGGTAGACGTGGACGCGCACCAGCGGCAGCAGGTCATCAAGCAGGCCAACAAGCTGATCAACGTCCTGCAGGCGTCCGACCTCACCGAATCGCCGGCCGTCATTCGCGAATTGGTGCTGGTTCGCATCAAGATGCCGCTGGAAACCCGCACCGCCGTGCTCAAGGAAGCCGAGATCTTCGGCGGCCGCGTGGTCGATTCCTCCACCGAAGGCTTTGCTATCGAAGTCACCGGCGACCCCGAAAAACTCGACGAGTTCATCGACGTGATGCGCAGTTACGGCGAAATCGACGTCACGCGCTCCGGCGCGCTGGCCATCGCCCTCGACAGCAAGAAACTGCGCCTGCAACCCCCCGTTTTGAAAGTAGGGCAGGCGCTTTCGCCGGCCCACACCACCGAATAATTGGAGCCAAGATGCCGAGACGTTTTTACGAAAAAGATGGAAGTCTTGATTACTTGAAGGGCCGCACCGTCGCCATCATCGGCTACGGAAGCCAGGGCCACGCGCACGCGCTCAACCTGCGCGATTCCGGAGTGGACGTCGTAGTCGGTCTCTACCCCGGCAGCAAGAGCTGGGCGAAGGCCGAATCCGCCGGACTCCGCGTCATGACCGCCGCGCAGGCCGCCGAGGCCGCGAACGAGATCATGATCCTGGTGGCCGACCACATCCAGGCCGACCTCTACAACAAGGACATCGCCCCCCACATGACCAAGGGCAAGACTCTCATGTTTGCCCACGGCTTCAACATCCACTTCAAGCAGATCGCCCCGCCGCCCGACGTCGATGTTTCCATGGTCGCTCCCAAAGCGCCCGGCCATCGCGTCCGCGAACTGTATGTCGAAGGCGCCGGCGTTCCCGCGCTCATCGCCGTGCACCAGAACCCGTCGGGTAAAGCTGTCGAGCGCGCGCTTGCGTACGCTCTCGCGCTCGGCTGCCTCAAGGCCGGCGTGATCGAAACCGATTTCCGCGAGGAGACCGAAAGCGACCTCTTCGGCGAGCAGGCTGTACTCTGCGGTGGGGCCGCCGAACTCGTTCGCGCCGGGTTCGAGACGTTGGTCGAAGCCGGCTACGCTCCCGAGATCGCCTACTTCGAGTGCTTGCACGAGCTTAAGCTCATCGTAGACCTGATTCAGGAAGGCGGCCTCGGCTATATGCGCTATTCCGTGTCCGATACCGCCGAGTACGGCGACTACACCCGCGGTCCGCGCATTGTTAACGAACAGACTCGCGCCGAAATGAAGAAGATTCTCGCCGAAATCCAGTCCGGCGAATTCGCGCGTCAATGGATCGAGGAAAACAAAACCGGCCGCCACAAGTTTCTGGCCATGCGGGAAGCCGCCCGGCATCAGCCCATCGAAACCGTCGGCGCCGGCCTCCGCGAAATGATGCCGTTCCTCAAAAAGAAAAAGGAAATCGGCGTACCAGTAGGTTGATCTGAGCCGCGACCGTAAGGGAGCGATAACTATGAAAATCTTTACCTTCGATACCACTCTCCGGGACGGCACGCAGGGCGAAGCCGTCTCCTTCTCCGTCGATGACAAGCTCATCATTGCGCAGAAATTGGATGAGCTCGGTATCGACTATATTGAGGGCGGCTGGCCCGGGTCCAATCCCAAGGA
>Ga0105240_10013019_pt1 | contig 11453 bp, 13 predicted proteins | sample KBSC54metaG_FD_80426 | JGI IMG/M metagenome (GOLD analysis project Ga0105240, IMG submission 80426) | Corn rhizosphere microbial communities from Kellogg Biological Station, Michigan, USA - KBS C5-4 metaG | ecosystem: Host-associated > Plants > Roots > Rhizosphere > Soil | place: Michigan, USA...
AGAGATTAAACATTTGAAAAATAAAGCCGATCGTGCGCGAGCGCAAGACCGCGCCTTCGTCGTCGGTTAAGCGCGATACATCACGGCCCATCAGGCGAAAGATGCCTTGGGTGGGACGATCGAGTAGTCCCAAAATTTGCATGAGAGTGGATTTTCCAGAACCCGAAGGCCCAATAATCGCGACAAACTCGCCCTCTTCGATGGTGAGGGAAATATCTTTGAGCACACGCAGCTCGCCGCCGCCCACCCAATAGGACTTCCGCAATTCTTTTAATTCAATGAGGGGCATGTGGGTTGTGAGCGGTTGTTATCATCGTCGTCCGCCGCCGCCACCGCCACCGCCGCCGCGGTTAGGTCCCGACATGACAAGCGGGCTGCTCGCGACCGCCTTCTGCGCGGTGTAATTTTTACGGATGACTAAGACTGTATCCCCTGCTTGAACGCCGTCGGTGATCTCTGCTTGTTCGCCATTTTCAAGTCCCACTTGCACAATGCGCGGTGTGGGTTTACCTTTTTCATCCGGCACCATGACTTGGCGGTCTCCGGTGGCCGAGGGGGCAATCGCCGCTTCGGGCAACAGGACCACATTGTCTTTTTTCTTGGTAATTAACTTAATATTGGCCGTCATTTGCGAGCGAAAGAACGGAGGCACATGTCGGGGTTCGATCTTTACGCCATAGGTGATCACATTGTTGCTATTTACGCCTTCATAAAGAATTTGAAAGACACTTCCATGGATCGGCGCGTCGGGATAAGAATCCAGCGTGATGATAGCCGGCATATCCATGCGAATGCGCCCAATATCGGTTTCATCCACGTCGGCTTTCACAATTAATTTATCGCTCATCGCGTAAATGACAACCGACGCATCGACGGTCTGCCCGACGACCACATTGCGCAAAATCACCGTTCCGTTAAGCGGCGCGACGATTGGTGTGGGTTTGTAGGTGTCTTGCCAGCGCTTTAATTCATCCGGTCCTTTCGCGCGCGCCGCGTCTAAAATGGCTGCGCGGTCGGTAGAACTCATCCAACCTAAAATTTGCCCGGCGTTGGCATGGTCCCCTTCAGAAACCAAAAGCTGTTCAATGCGTCCGGCAATGGGGGGTTTAATTTCGACGCGATTCAAGGGTTGTACTTCACCGGTGGACTCCACAGAATCTTGAATTGATCCCAAGGTGGCCTGCACCCGTTCGATGTTTTGATCGGAACGATGACGTTTCGCCTTTCCATGCAATTGCCAATAGGCCATGCCGCCAGCCATTAATAAAAGAATAATTAGTAACGCCCATTTTTTTCGCATGATGCTCATTCTCCTAGCTGGTGGCCGGTGGCAAAGTGCCATTGGCCTTCGGCCGAAACAAGCGTTTGTTCCGCCGATAAATAACTTTTTTGAAAATTTACAAAATCGGTCGTGACCGTTTGCCAATCTTGATACGACAGCAGTCCACTTTGATAGGTGATATCCGATTCTTGTTTGCGTTGTGTGGCCGCGCTAAGAAAAGCCGCTTGAATTTTGACTTGATCTTGCGCCTGCGCGAAGGATGACCAGGCATTCTCCAGAGCGATGCGCGCTTGTTGGCGCGTCGCCCGCATATCTTGTAAGGCTTTTTCGTAATTTCGTTTTGCGGAAGAGGTGGCGTAATAGGTGGAGGTCAGCCCGCCGCTAAAAAGCGGGTAGTTAATGAGTCCGGTAAACGTCCAGTAAGGATTATTAGGAAACTCGGTGGCGCCATCTAAACCACGACTGTAATTAACGGAGAGCGTCGGAAGTAAAAGACTACGGGCGGAATTGACGGCCGCTTTGGCTTGATCCACCAATGCTTGCTGCACGCGAACCGAGGGGAGTCGATCAATCAGTGTTTCAAAATCGGGAGGGTCCGACGAGGTGGGTTCGGCGCTCCACGTTCCTGTGACGACGAGCACCGTAAAATGATCTTTTCCCAGCACTTGACCTAATTGCTGTTGTGCCACACGCAGACTGCGTTTGGCTTGGTTGAGACCTAAATCGGCTTGCAAATATTGCGCCTGAGTCTGCATGGCATTGCCTTTGGATTCTGATCCCGAGTCATAACGCAGATTAATCATTTGTGCATTTGTATTCAGAAGATCGCGAATGCGCGAGGCCACATCAATTTCATCTTGGGCATAGAGCAGGCCGGAAAAAGCGTTGTAAAGATTCAGCAAGACATTGCTAGAGGTTAAATTTTCATTTGCTTGCGCTTGCCGCAGCGTGGCGGCGGCAGATTGGATGTTCGCCCATTGTCCAAAATCAATGAGGTCTAGTCTTGCCGTTCCTTGAAGTTGCCAGGAGGTCGAATGCGTCGTTAAGGTGGTGGCCGTTCCATCGGCTAAAAGCGCGTCATGCGAGGAGGAGTTTTTGCTATAGCTATGCGTCAAATCCACCTGCGGCAGGATGCCGTTATAGCTGCCGTTATATTGAGCTTGGCTTGCTTCTTGCGCTTGAATCGCCGATAACAGCTGGGGGTTGGAAGTGGCGGCTAATCTTACGCAATCTCTCCACGTTAAGGGCTGAGAAGAAGATTCAGCTAACCCGGGAGTGGCGCGAATTAAAAGGCCTATTAATAGGAGGCTGCGTTTCATGAATGGCATTGTATTAACAACGCATTCACATCGATTTTGTGTCGCGGTTGTCATTCCGGCGCAGGCCAGAATCCAGTTGTCAGTTGACGTCTACAGACGACTGGGCCCCGGCGTATGCCGGTGTAACGGCTTGTTTTTATGGAAGTTTAGAGATTAGCGGTCGTTTTTATTCCGTTCACGTTCTGGTTGATGTTTAGGATCGTTATCCACATTTAAACCATTATGTTTGGGGGTATCTTTTTTATCTTCGACTTCGCCGCGGGCATTGTTAAACCCCTGTCCTACCTGGGAATCTTTCTTGTGTTTTTGAGTTTCATAAGAGCTTTTATCCATACATTCTCCTTATTAAGGCATCCGCGACTGCGGGGGATGACGTTTGTCACCAATCCCCTATTCCATTAGAGGCGCGGAAATAAATAAGGTTACTTTGAGGTAGTATCAGTAGATGAGCCTTGTTTTTCACCATCGAAGCTGGGAATTAGAGCGTATGGATCAGGAAATTTTGGATCCAGCCACGGTTTCCACTGTTTTGCGAAATTTAGAAGCGATTAATTATTGGTTAGGCGGAGTGCGAACAACCCTGTGGCATTTCCGTCAGTTTTCTAAACGTTGGCAACAGGGAGCATCTATCCGCATTGTCGATTGGGGAACAGGCGGCGCTGATCTTCCACGTGCTTTGGTCCGTTGGGGGCGTACGAAGGGATTTAAACTTCAAGTCGTCGGAGTCGATCAAGACAAAGCCATTGTGGAGTATGCGCGTAAGGCTTGCCACGCGTATCCGGAAATTGAAATCGTGCATAGTGATGTCAGGCACTTTGCTGCGAATGAGCCTTTTGATTACGCCATATCTTCCCTGACACTGCACCATTTAAAAAATCAACACATTGTCGCTTTACTGCAGCGCAGTGATCAACTGGCGCGTCGCGGGATAGTGATGAATGATCTGCGGCGTTCGGCGCGTGCATGGGCTTGGATTTGGTTCTTGAGCCGCCTCGGTCGTTGCCATTCCATGGTTCAACATGATGGACCTTTATCTGTCCGTCGCGCTTTTACGCCTGAGGAATTAACCGTTTTAGCAGCGGACGCAAAACTTCCTTATTTAAAAACACATGTCCACTTTGGTCATCGGCTCGCGTTGGCGGGGGAAAAAAACTAATGGATGTCCGCATTATTGGCGGTGGTCCTGCAGGTTGTTCCGCTGCTATTCATTTGGCTTTGGCCGGGCAGCGCGTGCGCCTTTATGAAAAAGCGCAATTTCCGCGCGCTAAATTATGCGGTGGCTATTTAAGCGCCGAGGCATTGCCTGAATTTAAAGCATTAAATCTTTGGGCGGATGTGCGGGCGGCAGGTGCTCAGCCCGTCACGCGCGTGCTCGTCAGCGCGCCAAGCGGCGCTCAGGCCATGAGTGAATTGTCTCATCCTGCCTATTCACTTTCGCGCTATCGGCTGGATGCGCTTTTATTGAAACGTGCGCGCGAGGTAGGCGTCGATGTTTTAGAAGGCGTCAAGGGCGTGGCGACGCCGCTGCCGGAAGAAGCGCCGTACACGATCATTGCTGCCGGTCGCTCTTTTCGTCATGCCTCGGAGAACGCAACGACGGATCGGCGCGCACCCAATTTTTATGGCTTTCAAACTTTTTTTTCTGATGTCGATGGAATTGATGATCAGATTGAGTTGGATCTTATCCCCGGCGGCTATATCGGAATCGTGCGCCAAGATGAGAGCGTGAATGTCTGTGGTTTAGTGGACCAAAAGACAATGGCGCATGCAGGTCCCAATCTTGATGAAGCATTGCGTTATTTTATGCGGGGAAATCCGCTTTTGCGCCGGCGCTTTCAACATGCGAAGCGGATCCAGTCCTGGCAAACGATTGGGCCCGTTCGTATCGGGTACCGATGTCTTACAGCGCCAAATCAATTTTTCGTCGGCGATGCGGCTTGCGTCGTGGATCCTTTTGCCGGTGAAGGCGTGGCTATGGGATTAGTCACGGGCCGTGTTTTGCAGCAGGCGTTTAGCGCTGAGGCCACAAAACGGGCGGCATTGTATTCCACGTTATGGCATCGCCAATTTGATCGTTCGATACGCTTGCAGCGCTTTATTTGTTGGGCGGTGCAATATCCGTGGTGGCAAGAGACGATCACCCGAGTTTGTAGCGCTTTCCCCGGTGTCATGCGTCGGTTGACGGATGGATCGCGTCCAGTTCCACAGGCCGAATTGGCGTGAACACCTCTAATCGCATCGAAATCCAAAGCACTTTCGAACCTCTATTTAATCGTGCGGCCGATATTGCGCGTTGGCCCCAATTTCTCCCGCATTACCGGTATGTTCGAATCGAACAATCATCCGAAGTCCAAGGTCCAACGTCCAATGTGATCAATGAAAAACCTTGGACCGACTCTTACATTGTGGCGGAGATGGCGGCGCGGCATTACGGCGTTCCGTTATGGTGGCGAACAATTCAGATTCCGTTGCCGCAAGAGCGGCGAATCGTGTTCAAGCATATTGGAGGAATAACCAAAGGAATGGATGTGCAATGGGTATTTACGCCTTGTGACTCCAACGAAAATAAATGGCGGGTTGAAATTCATCATCAATTCGCGCCAGCCTGGCCCGTTCCCGGTTTATGGTTTGCCGATCACGTGATTGGAAATGGTTTTGTAAAACAGGTCGCAGCCAAGACGTTGCAGCGACTTAAAGAGACAGTAGAGGGTGGAGGGACCCTCTACCTTCAATGAAGCGCGTTGTCATCACGGGGATTGGGTGCGTCACGCCATTGGGCATTGGCAAAGAATCCTTGTGGTCGGGAGTGCGCCGTGCGGAATCGATGGTTAAACCTTTAACGCGCTTTGATGCTTCGAGTTTGAAATCTCGGATTGCGGCGTCGATCGATGATTTTGATCCCTTGAATTTTATGGACGCTAAATCGGCCCGGCGTCTGGATCGCTTTTCTCAGTTCGCTGTGGCCTGTGCGGGAATGGCGTTGAAAGATAGTCGCCTCGCGTTAGAGACCGCTCAGGAAAATACGATGGGTGTGTATATCGGTTCGGCCTTAGGCGGAGTCGGTAATGCCGAAGAAGAACACACGCGTTTAGTGCAAAAGGGATTTTCTGCTGTCGATAAATTGATTGCTATGTCGGTATTTAGCGGCGCTGGCGCCGCGAATGTTTCCATTCATTTTGGATTGTGCGGGCCCGCGCTTTCAAATGCCAATAGCTGCGCTTCGGGCACACTTTCGGTAGGCGAGGCATTTCGTCTCATTCAACGCGGAGATGTGGATGTGATGCTGGCCGGCGGCGCGGAGGCTCCGCTCTATCCTTTATGTTTTGGCGCCTTCGATTTGATTGGCGCCATGTCCACGCGTAATGAAACTCCGCAAACCGCTTGCCGGCCCTTTGACCGCACGCGCGATGGGTTTGTAATGGCTGAAGGCGCCGCGATTATGGTTTTGGAAGAACGCACGCATGCGCTAAAGCGCGCGGCCCCTATCTATGCGGAAATTTTGGGATATGGCGCTACCAGCGACGCGCATCATATGACGATCCCACGTCCCGACGGAAAACAGGCCGCGCGCGCGGTCGCCATGGCGTTGAAAGAAGCCAAGCTCAACGCCGCGAATTTGGATAGCATTAACGCCCATGGCAGTTCCACGCCGTTAAATGACAAGACAGAAACGCTGGCGCTTAAACAGGCGTTGGGTGAGTTGGCAGCAAGAAAAATTCCTGTGAGTGCGACGAAGGCGATGCATGGCCACGCCTTAGGAGCATCCGGCGCCATGGAAATGGCGATCAGTGTGTTGAGTTTAGAAAATCAATTTTTACCGGCCACGCTCAATCGACAACATCCCGACCCCGAATGCGATTTAAATTTTGTTTCCACCTCCGGTCAATCCGCCACACTTCGCCATGTGCTCACCCATTCCTTCGGCTTCGGCGGTTCCAACGCCGCGCTCATCCTCGGTCGAATGTAACCCGCGCAGAAGTTCCTTGTCCTATCCCTTGTAACTAGTAATTAGTTTTTTAAAGGGGGCTCTTATGAGCGAAGCTAAACAAGTTGTCGAAGCGGAAAAAGGAAAAAATCTAAGTCCTAAAAATTTACATCTTCGCCTACGCGTGGTGGAAATTGTGCTATTGCTCTCGTTATCGCTGAATCTATTGCATTGGTATGTGGCGGGCGCTAATGATCGCAAACTGCAAAATCAAGTGAACGATGTGCAAGCTACACAATCACGCTAAAGGGGAAAATTTATGAAACTTAAAAACAATAAAAAAGGTGGCATTGGCGCGGATGTGCTCTTATGGTTGATCGGTGTGCCATTGCCGATTATTATTTTGATTAGTTTGCTGCGCGGTTGTAACTAGCATTCATGTTGAATGGCGTCCTTGTCAAAGGGGGCGCCATTTATTTTTTACGTATGGCGGGTTCCTTTAAAGCCGAATCCCTGTTTTTTCGGAATTGTTCGGATTGCGGATCTAAGGCTACGGCTTTTTTAAATAGCGCCAACCCTTCTTTTGTTCGCCGCTGCATCATTAACGCGACGCCTACATTGTTGTAAGCTTCGCCTGATGTTGGTGATTTCTCCAGCACGGCGCGAAAATAAAGTTCTGCGTTTTTACCGTCTTGTAAATTGAGGTATAAGACACCCAGCTGATTCTTCATTCCGATATCGTCGGGATGATGGTTTAAGGCTGTTTTGAGTTTATCTATCGTTTCCGTTATTGTTTGCCGAGCTTGCGCGGCTTCTAAATTTTGCTGAAAGGACGTATTGAATGGATCGAGATAGACGGCGGCCTGAAATTGTTCAATCGCCAAGGCGGTCTTGTGGATGTTGAGATAAAGCGCGCCTAAGTTGTTACGCAGCGCCCCGGCTCGGGGAAGGGTTTGTATGGCGTTCTGATACACGGTAATCGCTTCATCGGTATGTCCTTCTGCGGCTAAGGTTGTGGCCAAGCTGTTTTGCGCATCGGCATGAGAAGGTTTTAGAAGAATCGTTTGACGAAAATAGGAGATGGCATTCTCCGTTTTGTGTTGCGTTTGTGCAATCATCCCTAACTTGTAATACACCGCCGGGTCGGGGTCTAAATCTAACGCTTGCTTCAGCATGACAGTCGCTTCCTCTAAACGATTTTCCTTCTGATACACATCGCCTAAGTTGTAATAGGCAAACCCATTGGAAGGGTCTTGGGCCGCGACATAGGACCATAACGTCGTCGCATCATGCCAGCGTTTGGTCTGATTCCACGTCAGAAGACCCCAGACGCCTAAAACTCCGACGATAATAAACCTCATGACACGCTTCGCGCCCCACAGGAGTAACGGCCAGGCCATGCACGAAAGATAGGTGTAGCGATCGGCAGCCAGTTGGCTGCCGCTTTGAAAAAGACCGGACATCGGAGACAGCACCATCAGGTAATAAAACCAGCAGGCCGTTAAGGCTGGCCATGACCTGCGCTTCATCGTTAGAAAGATCGATAGCGTTATAACGCAAAGAACGCTACCCAGAAATAAAGGATTAGAAAAAGAAACATTCTGCGGCGCAGTATAAATCGGAATCAGGGGAAGAGGCCAAATCATTTTTTTTAAATAAAAGAGCGCGCCATAACAAGCCAGGCCGATACGTTGGTCGATGTGAACTTGTGTAAGGTCCGCCGCGAGTCCTGCTGCGGCTTGGCCATGAGCCGCAAGCAGCGCAGCGCCTGCAGCCAATGCAAAAAAAGGAATTTTATCGATGAGCAACAGCCGCCACGATTGAGTTTTGTCACGGCGCAACGGATAAAAATCCAAAAGCAAAAGCACTGCGGGAAACGTCATGGTGCTGGCCTTAGCCAAAAGCGAACAGGCGAAAAGACATAGGGTTCCCACTTTTAACTTCCGGCGTGCGGCAGGATCTATAGTGGCCTGGATATAACGCAAATAGCCGTGCAAGGCCAGCAGATAGAAAAATCCCGATAGGACATCCTTGCGCTCTGTCGCCCAGGCGACAGACTCCACTCTCAGCGGATGGATCGTGAAAGCAAGCGCCGCAAGACAAGCGTATAAACGATGCTCTTGCACAGAGGATTCAGCTTTGGCGAAAAGAAATAAACGCAAGGCCAAGTGGTAAAACAGGCATCCGTTTAGCAGATGTAATAAAAGATTGGTCAGGTGATAACCGACCGGATTCATTCCCCATAAGGCGTAATCGCAGGCAAAGCTGAGCCAGGTGAGTGGCATATAGGGTCCGCCCAGAAATGTCGAAAACATCCATCGCAGATGGGTGAAGGAAAATCCGCGGAATAAAAGATTGCCTGTTAAATTGCGTTCATCGTCCCAATTAATGAATTGATTGTGCAGCGACGGGAAAAAAACAAGACACGTTATTCCTGCGACTAAGAGGGGGAAAAGCCAGCGTTGTTTATCGTCGGACACTTTGGTGGAAGTCACGTTCCCCAGATGCTATAAAAATTAAAGACGAAGAGAGGCTTTGTTATTTATTTTCTGACCAGGATGACAGCACCCAACCCGCATGCGCAGGAGCGGCTGTGGTGGCGGCTTGCATATCAAAATGAAAGTTGTATCCACTGTTTATGGTCACGGCACTGCCGATTAAATTTCCGTAAATTGTTTGAGAAATGCTTAATGTACTCGATCGACCATCAACAATGGCATAGAGGGGAGCTTTAGATTTTAAGGTGATCGTGCGGGTTCCTTGCGGATAAAACATAAATTTAGAAGGAATCCCGGAAAGATTGGTAATTTCTCCGTTGCCGGATCCCGTAAGGGTTGAAAGCGTAAAGTTTCCATTCATGTAGATGGTGACTGGACCGGAAGTGGGATCGATTCGTAAATTCCCGTTAATCGTGAGGACATTTAAATAATAGTTTCCCGCCGTCATCGTCACCGCAATATTGGTAGGAATCGACAAGGTCTTTGTTCCGGCCGTATAGTAAGCGATCGGCAATTTCCCATTATCATTAGTCGTTGCGTAAGCTGTGCCATCATGCAGCGGCAACGTGCGTGTAAAAGTGGATTTGACAACAATACCGCCGATGTCCGAGGCTTTTGGCGCCGTTCCACTATAGTAATCGACATCCATATTAACCGTGACTTTCGCTTGATCGAGAATGACAACACTCGTGTTCGAACACAAATGGCCTCCAAGACCAAAGGTCGTGGGTGCGGTGCTTATCGCCGAATCGTAGGCGTCCGCGGTCCCATTAATTGTTGCCGTAGCGCCCGAGTAAGTCCCGCACAGCGTGGTTGTGCTTTTAGTGAATTGAGTAGTCGCTTGAATTTGAGTACGTGCGGCGCCCAGACGCATGATTGAGGCGGAATACCCTGTTGAAGTAATAACAGGGGAAGCGCCTCCGGCAATAGTCACCGTATAGCTACCATCACTGAAAGCTTTCTGAGTAAATCCCGTCGTCCAGCTTGGCGATAAATAAAGTTGATAGAGCGCGTCTTCGATGCCGGCTTCCGCGATCGCATGAGATTGCGCTAAGTGTTGACGATACACCGTCTCATATATGAAGGCATTGGCAGACTGATAGGTGGCCACCATTAGAACGCTAAGCACCGTTAAAATAATGAGGCTTAAGACCAACGAAAATCCTTGCTCGCCGCGTCGTTGACGAGACATTTAGGAGTGGTTCCTCAGACGTCCGCCCGAGTAAAATGAGAACGTTTTTTTAGCTGGGACCTGGGTCTGAATATACATAGCGGCAAAGTTGGCGACATCGGTGCTCGTCGAGATCATGATGTGGCCTAAGGCATCCAGGTTGTAATACGTTGGGGTAAACGTGGTCACATTTGTGCCCAAGATAGTGGTTTTCCCTAAAAGCGTCCGAGTAAGATTTCCTTGGCTCAGTGTAAAGGTCGGTTGCGAACCATCCGCGGCATTCAAATTCAACGCTGATGTCGATAAATCTCGTAGAGATGTGGCGCTACGAGAACTCCACAGAAATCCTTCCGCGGGTCCATCGCCCTCGTACATTTTACGCACATTCGTAAATACGGATGTTTGACGCCATGTATAAATAAAAGTTTTCATGCCCGCTTGGAAAAGCGAAACTAAGACGGTCACGATAATAATGCAACTCACCATTCCCATGAGTGTTTCGATGAGGGTAAAACCCTTCTTTAACGATTGGTGACGAGGGTATCTAAACATACGGGGGACATCTTCAGATAGGTGGTACATACGTGAATCTCTTTGTAGTCCGTGGGGCCGGTGACCTGAGTATTGCTGGCATTCACATAAAAAACATCCACTTGCCGGTTATAGTTAGCAAAATCGTTTAGCGCGTTCATCATCGGATCGCGCGCGCCGATTTCTGACCAGTTATCAAAATCATCAATATCATCAAAGGTGCGTTTGTCGCCGGCTGTTTCGCCTGTATCAATCCCCAGCGTGCTGCCGGTAGTAATATGGACAGCCGGGACCGGCGTCTTCTCGTCCCAACGATGCAGCAAAATTTCTTCCATCAGTTCTTGAGATAGTTGAGTGCATACTTTGACATATTGATTTTTTTGATTGGTGCGGACGCTCAAGGTAAAAAGGGGGGCTAAAGCCACAACCCCTAAGGCTAAAATCAAATAGGTGATGGATGCTTCAAAAAGAAGAAAACCATTTTTTTTCTTCATCCGAAATTTATGTTGTTCATTTGAAAGATCGGCAGCAGAATGGATATGGCAATACCGGCAATGACGCTGCCTAAGACAATGACAAAAACGGGTTCAATAACCGCGAATACGTTTCTAAGGGCGGTGTCTGTTTCCTTTTCATAAAACTCAGAAATCTTATTTAACACATCCGGAAGGGTTCCGGTTTTTTCGCCATTCTCAATCATTTGCGCTACTTGTTCTGGGATATATGG
>Ga0105240_10013024_pt1 | contig 11451 bp, 8 predicted proteins | sample KBSC54metaG_FD_80426 | JGI IMG/M metagenome (GOLD analysis project Ga0105240, IMG submission 80426) | Corn rhizosphere microbial communities from Kellogg Biological Station, Michigan, USA - KBS C5-4 metaG | ecosystem: Host-associated > Plants > Roots > Rhizosphere > Soil | place: Michigan, USA...
GGGCGGCCGGCGCCGTGGCGCTGTTGGCGACCGGATTGTGCCATTCGGTGATGTTCCCGCTCACCTATGCGCTCGCGCTGCCGGATGATGACGAGGAGGCGCCGATCGCGGCGATGCTGCTGTGCATGGCGGTGGTCGGCGGTGCGGTCGTTCCCCTTCTTACCGGGCTTGCGGCGGACCGTATCGGCCTGCCGCATTCCTTTCTGGTGCCGGCCCTGTGCTACCTCGCGATATTCAGCTTCGCGTGGAGCCGTCGCCCGGCTATTCAGGGCGCTGCATGACAGTCACCATCAAGGACGTCGCCGAGAAGGCGGGAGTCTCCACCAAGACCGTATCGCGCGTGATGAACGCCGAAGCCCATGTTCGCGCCGAGTTGCGCGAGACGGTGATGCGCGTGGTGGAGGAGCTGGGCTACCGCCCCAACGCCTTCGCGCGCAGCCTGTCGAGCGCGCGCTCCTACCTGCTTGGCATGTTTCTCGACGATCCTGCCTGGTCGGGCTATGCGGCGGGCATGCAGCGCGGCGCGCTGATACGGTGCCGCGAGCGCCACTATCACCTCGTCGTCGAACCGATCGACAGCCGGCTCGACGGGTGGGAGGCGGATCTCATGGCGGGCATCGCCAGCCTGCGGCTGGACGGCGCCATCCTCACGCCGCCGCTCTGCCGCCTCTCCCCGCTGCTCGACCGGCTGGAAGCGATCAAGCTGCCCTATGTCCGCATCTCGCCGGGCGAGGACGAAAGCCGGTCCGGTCTCGTCGATATCGACGAGGAGGGCGCGGCCTTCGCCATGACCGAGCATCTGATCCGGCTGGGCCATCGCGACATCGGCTTCATCGAGGGTATTCCAAGCCACGCCGCGACGCCCAAGCGTCGGGCGGGCTTCCTGTCCGCCATGCATCGCGCCGGCCTGCCAGTGGGTGCCGACCGCATCGTTCCGGGCGACTTCACCTTCAAGGGCGGGATCGATGGCGGCGAGGCGCTGCTCCGCCTCAAGAAGCGGCCGAGCGCGATCTTCGCGAGCAACGACGACATGGCGCTTGGCGTCTCGGCTGCCGCGGCGAAGCTGGAAATTTCCGTGCCGTCGCAGCTTGCCATCGCCGGGTTCGACGACGGGCCGACGGCGCGCGTCGCCTGGCCGCCGATCACGACGATCCGCCAGCCGGTCGGCGAGATGGCGGCGGCGGCCGTCGATATCCTGATCGATCCGGCCTACCGCGACGCGCCGGGCCATCCGCGCTTCCACCGCGAATTGCCCTATGAACTGATCATCCGGGGCAGCACCGTGGCCTCGAAGGACTGATCAGGCCGCCGCCGCCGGCATAGCCGCGTCTGGGGCAGGTTCCTGAGCGTCGCGCAGGAAAAAGAGGATGAGCATCCCCGTCGCGATCACGTTCTGCACCAGCGCGTGCACACCGGCGCCGTGCAGGCCCAGCCACCAGATCATGAGCGGCAGCAGCGGGTAGAGGACGAGGTTCGTCGCCAGCGTCACGGCCATCGATCGCTGCGGCTTGCCTAGCGCGGTCAAGCCCGAGGCGATCGGCGAGGCGATCAGCGCCGCAAGCCTCGCGCCGGCGATCAGCGTCACGATCGCCACGCCGCCGTGAAAGGTCCGGCCGCCGAGGAGGGGCAGGAGATGGTCTCCCGCAAACCAGAAGGCGAGCACGATCGGCGCCGCGATTGAGCCGGCGAGGACGGCGCTGCGCCATACCGTCCGCCGCAACTGGTCGAAGCGATGCTTCGCGACGAGATCGACGAGCACCGCGTAGCTCGCCTGCGAAAGCAGGACGGCCGGCTGTTGGAGCAAGGTGGTCGCGCGCTGGGCCAGCGAGAACAGGCCGGCTCCGACCGGCCCGAGCATCCAGCCGATGGTCAACGGCGCGAGGTTCGGCGCCAGTTCGCGCAGCGTGATATCGAGATTGGTGATCAGGACGAAGCGGCCGAAACCCTCGCGATCGCGCAACAGGCCGCGCCACGGCCCGCGCAGCGGCTGGCCGGCCGCGAGCTTGCGCCACGCCACGAGGCCGAAGACCCACATGGCGGCGCCCTCGGCGATCGACGAGATCAGCCAGACGATCAGAAACGCTTCCAGCCCGCCGCCGCAGGCCCAGACGATCAGCGTGCCGATCAGGCGGACACTCGGCGAAACGGCCTGATGCAATCCGACCAGATCGAAACGCCCGGCAACCTGCAAGAGCCCCTGCGGTGTTGCGCGCACGTTCGAAAAGACCGCGAGGCTGAACGGCACGGCGATCCGCATCGCATCCGCCGACCAGCCCAGCCGCGGCCCGACGAACGGCACGGCGATCGCCGCCACCGCGAAGGCGAGCAGCCCGAAGCCTCCCTCGACGAGCGCCATGAAACGCACGATCCGGGCGAGCCGTGCCGGATCGCCCGCCTCCACCGCCAGCGCGCCGTAACGGACCACGCCGTGAAAACCCGAAAAGGCGATCAGGCTGCCGATGAACACGGCATAGCCGTTGACCAGCACCAGCACGCCATAGTCGCGCACCCCCAGCGTGCGGGCCACGATGACGAGATAAACGAGGCTCATGACCCCGGCCGCCGCTTTTCCGCCCAGAAGATGGGCGAGGTTGGCGAGCACACGCTTCAGCGCCGATTCAGCTTGCATGATCCATTCGAGTTAGTGGCGCGCAACGCAGGGCGTGAAAGGCGCTTATCCGGTGTTCCCGACCGCACTATCCCCATTCCGTGCCGATTGCACGTCAGGCCGTGTCACGAAAAGTTCCATGAGCGGGAATTAATGCACAGAAAAGGCTGCGGTTCGGGCGGCCCGTCTACGTCCTTGTCTAGGTAGCGCTGTACATGGTGGTTATGAAGATCGGTTTCCTGTTCAATCACGACCAGATCCATCAGGTCGCGCATTCCCTGCCGATCGCGATGGAGCTGGCGCGGCTGGCGCCGTCGCAGCAGATCGTGATCGCGACCACCAACCGCCGCCTGACCGACGAGGTGCGCAGGCATCTGGCGGCGGGCGGGGTCGATCTGCCGATCGTGCAGCTCGGCCTGCGCAAGCCCTTCACCCGCTTTGCCGCGCGTCATCTCGAAGCGGTGCTGCCCATCGCGAAGCTCGGCATCTACCGCGACAATCTCGACTTCTTCGGCTCGCTCAACGCACTGGTGGTGGCGGAGAAGACCTCTCTGCTGCTCAAATCCCGCTACGGGCTGGAGGATCTCAAGCTGATCCACACGCGCCACGGCGCGGGGGACCGGGCGATCGGTTTCAACAAGGCGAGCGCCGGGTTCGATCATGTGCTCGTGTCAGGCCCCAAGGTGCGCGAACGGTTGATCCGCGACGCCGGCGTCGCGCCCGACCGCCTCTCGACCGTCGGATATCCGAAGTTCGATCTGATGCCGGCGGTGCCGCCGCGCCTGCCGATCCAGGCGAACGGCAAGCCGACGGTACTCTACAATCCGCACGTCTCGCCGCACCTGTCATCCTGGTACGCGCATGGCCGGGCGGTCCTCGATCATTTCCTGCGCGACGATCGCTACAACCTGATCTTCGCGCCGCACGTGATGCTGTTCCACCGGCGGTTCGTGCTGACGATCGACAAGCTGCGCGTCGACCGTCCCGGCCTAATCGACCAGCATGTGCTCGATGCGCCCAACATCCATGTCGACCTCGGCAGCCGCGCGTGCACCGACATGACCTACACCGCGGCGGCCGACATCTATCTCGGCGACGTCAGCAGCCAGATCTACGAATTCCTGCATCGGCCGCGCCCCTGCCTGTTCCTCAACAGCCACGAGGCGGAGTGGCAGGGCGATCCGAATTATGCCCATTGGCAGGCGGGGCCGGTGATCACCGATCCGTCCGGGCTGGGCGAGGCCCTCGACCGCGCGGTGGCCGAGCACAAGCTTTATCTGCCGGTCCAGCGGGAACTGTTCGCCCGCAGCTTCGATCTCACCAGCGAGCCTTCGGCGTCGCGTGCGGCGCGTGCCGTGCTGGCCGCGCTCGATCGCCCGACGGTACGCCCGGTCGTGCCGCTACGCCCGGCATCGGCGCGCCCGGTCGAGCACCCGAGCGTCGTCGCGGCCTGAGAGCCTCTTGCCGGTCGCGCGCCGGCATGAGAGGGACGCCGCACCATGCCGCTCGCGAAGGATATCTGGCGCCCCCTGATCGTCGAGGCGCCGATCGAGGCCGTCCTGCGCAAGGGCAGCATCGAGGGCTTTCCGCATCGCTGGTTGCCGGAGGAGGATTTCCTCTGCTTCCTCGCCGATCCGTTCGGCATCGAGCGCGACGGCATGCGCTACGTGTTCGTCGAGCATTACGATTATCGCTCACGCCACGGCACGATCGAATGCCTGGCTTATGGCAGCGACGGTGCACTTATCCGTCGGGCGCTGGTACTCGCCGAGCCATGGCACCTGTCCTATCCCTTCGTCTTCGAGCATGGGGCGGAAACCTACATGCTGCCGGAAGCGCATCGCTCGGGCGGGTTGACGCTCTATCGTGCGACCGACTTTCCCTGGCGATGGGAGGAGGCCGGAGCGATCGAGCTCGACCATGTCGCGATCGACGCGACGCCCATCTTCCATGACGGGCTCTGGTGGCTCTTCTATTCTGCGGCCGATCGGGGACCGGCGAGCAAGACCGGCGCACTCTTCGCAGCGTGGGCCGAGCGGATCGATGGGCCCTGGACGCCGCACGCGGAAAACCCGATCCGGCTGGGTGCGGACGGCAGTCGACCCGGCGGCACGCCCGTCATGCTCGATGGCGGCCTGGTGCTGCCGGTGCAGGATTGCCGGCTGACCTATGGTGGAGCGGTTCGGCCGCTCGCCATCCACCGTCTCAGTCCAAGCCTGTTCGAAGCGGAGGCCGGGGAGCCGATCGGCGCGCCGGCCGGTTTCGCTCCGTTCGACGCCGGATTTCACACGCTGTCGGCCATGGGCTCCGCGACGCTGGTGGACGTGAAGCGCAAGCTCCTCTCGCCGCGCAGCCTCGCGGTGTTGGCGATGCGGGAATTGTCGCGGCGCTAGAAACCGCGCATCCGCTCGACGATGGCCAGTCCGGCCGCGCGGAAACGGTCCGACGAAAAGCGATCGAGCACGTCGATGCGGGCCTGCGCACCCATATTCGCCAGTCGTTCGGGTTGGCGCAGCAGGGAAGCCAGAGCCTCGGCCAGTGCGACGGGGTCGCCGGGAGGCACCGTCAGGCCGTCGCGCCCTTCGGTGATCGAATAGGGCAGCTGTCCGACCGCGCTCGCGATGATCGGGAGGCCCGCCTGCATCGCTTCGTGCACGGCGACGCACAGCCCCTCGGAACGGGAAGGCTGCGCATAAAGGTGCAGTCCGGCGAGAAAGGCACGGGGATCGTTCGAATAGCCGGCGAGGCCGATGGCCACGCCCGCCGCCTGCGCGCGCTGCTCCAGAGCGGCGCGCTCGGCGCCCTCGCCGGCGATGACGACCTCCGGTCGAGGCAGGTCGGTGGGAAGACGGGCCAGCGCGTCGATCAGGACATCATATCCTTTCACCGTGTGCAGCCGGCCGAGGCTGCCGATCCGCACCGGCTCTCCCGGCCGCCAGGGATGAGCGACCGGAGCATGGGCATCCGCCCGGAAGATCGGCCATTGCACGAGGCGTCGTGGTGGAACCTTGAGGCGTTCGGCGGTCAGTCGCGTCACAGCATCGGAATCGCCCACCCACAGGCGCGACAGCGGCTGGAGCAGGCGAAGCAGGCGTCGGTTGGCGGGTTTCAGATAAGCGGCATGCTGCCAGCTCACTACCGGTACGCGCTGGCGAAGGCCGACCAGCTGGCCGAGCAGAGTGGCGCGGGTGAGCGACGTCCAGATATGCGTCGGCCGATCCTGCGCGATCCGCCGATCCAGCCAGCCCAGCGCCGCGAGATGGTCCTTTTCGCCGCCATCGCGCACGATCACCTCCAGCCCGGCCGCTTCCATCGGCGCGATGGCGCGGCCGTCGCGGCGGGTGAGGGCATAGATGCGAACATCCGCGCCGCCCTCGCGCAGCACCTCGGCGATCGAAGGCACCGGCAGCGCGGCACCGCCGCCCTCGACCGAGTTGATGACGTAGGCGATCCGCATCAGGCCGTCGCCTGCCGCTCGGCAAGGACCCGTTCGAAACAGGCGAGATAGGCGGCGGCGCCCGTCCCGATGCGATAGCCGCGCACGGCTGCCGCCAGGCGGTCGGGATCGGGCGCGGCGCGGTCGAGCAATGTGCGCAGCGCGTCGGTCAATGCCGCGATATCCTCGACCGGCACGACGATCCCGCGCTCGGGGGCGCCCAGCACGTCGTCGACGGCCGGGGTCGAGGCGGTCGCGATGACGGGACGCCCGGCCCCCAGCGCTTCGACGATCACCGCGCCGTAGCCTTCGAAGCGGGACGCCATGACGAACAGGCGCGCCTGATCGAGCAACGGGCGGATATCCGGGGTGAAGCCGGTCAGACTGATCCGACCTCCCAATTGCAGGGCGGCGATCTGCCTCGCCAGCGCGGCTTCCTCGGGTCCACTGCCGGCGATGACCAGACGGGCCTCGGGATCGGCCAGCCGCGCGAAGGCGGCGATCAACAGGTCGAACCCCTTTTGATGGATCAGGCGACCGGCCGAGAAAATGGTTCGACCCTGCGCCCGTCCGACCGGCTTGTCGTCGTCCAGCGCGGGGAGGGGGATGATGGTGGCCCGCGGCCGGCCCATCATCGCATCCGCTTCCGCCTTATGCAGGGCCCCCATCGCCACCAGCGCGTCGGCGCGATCGAGCAGGCGCCGCATGCGCCGTTCGAACCCGATCTGACGCAACCAGCCGCGCTGCTTCATCCGGAGCGGCGAGCTGATCTGCGCGACGATCGCAGGCCGTCGAGGGATACGGGCGAGGGCGGGGACGATTTCCCAGTGGAAATTCCCCGGCACGAAAATCCCGTCGACGGGATTCCGCGAGAAATACGCAGCGGCCGCTTCACCCAGCCGGGCGCGCGAATCCCTGGTGCGCGGGATAGCCGGCTCGACCGGGGCAAGCCTGACACCGGATGGCACCAGATCGCGCAACGGCCCCTGATCGTCTCCCACGAACACCGTCACCGCGACGCCCCGTTCGGACCAGGCACGTGCGAGGCGCAGCGCGATACGCTCGGTGCCGCCCAGCGGGAAATCATGCAGCACGATGCCGATCGAGCGGATGGCGGGCGGGGGGATCATCGCTTGCGCGGTTAGCAGCATGGGAACGACCCGGCAAAGCATGCGTCGTGCCGGGATGACCGACTTCGTCACGCTGCTGCAATGGTATGGCGCCGCCGCCGGCGCGCTGGCCGCCCTGGTTGTCTCGCTCGATCTGGGACGCAAGATGACGGGCCTCGGCTTCGCCATCTTCGTCACGTCCTCGATCGCGCTGATCGCCTGGGGTTTCCTGGATCGCGAGGCCAAGGGCATCGGCACGCAGAACATCGTGCTGCTCGCGATCAACCTGATCGGCGTCTATCGTTACCTGATCCGCAAGAAGGCGCTCGCTCCGGGCTAGGCGGCGCGGTGGATGCTGCGCTCGGCGGCGGTCGCGCGCAGCTGGTCGACGAACGCCCGTGCGGTCGGATTGGCCCGATCGCCCCGGTGGATCATCCACATGCTGCTCTGCGCGAGCTCGTCCGACAATTGCCGATGGTGCAGCGTATCCACGGTCAGGCGGCGCAACGGTCCGGCCAGTACCGAGATACCGAGGCCCGCCGCCACCAGGCCCAGAAGCGTCGACATCTCGTTGGTCTCCTGGACCAGGCGGGGCCGCAAGCCGGCCAGTGCGAACAGGCTGTGCAGATCTTCCAGGAAGCCTTCCCGGTCGTACGGGTAGTGGACCATCGGCTCGTCGGCGAGCTCCGCAACGGCAAGCGGCGCCTCGCTCGTCGCCAGGCGGTGGCGTTTGCTCATCGCGACGAACATGCGGTCGGTGACCAGCCGTTCGGCTACGACGGTCTCCGGGACGAGCGGCGCGTTGCGGCCGCGGATGAAGCCGACGTCCAGCGCGCCATTGTCGACGGCCTCGCGCTGGAGCACCGTGCCCTGCTCCGTGAAGACCAAGTGGACGTCCGGGAAGCGCGCGCGGAACAGGCTGATCGCGTCCGACACGAGCGGCAGGAACAGGGTCGATGGCGAGAGACCGATCGCCAGCTCGCCGATCTCGCCGATCGCCGCGCGGCGGGTCACGCTCACGGCATGGTCGGCCTGCGCCAGAGTCGCCTTCGCTTCCTCGAGGAACAGCCGGCCCGCCATGGTCAGCCGCACCTTGCGGCTGGAGCGTTCGAAAAGCTGCACGCCCAGTTCCTGTTCGAGCAATCGGATCTGCTGGCTGAGCGGGGGCTGCGAAATGCCCAGCGCCTCCGCCGCGCGACCGAAATGCAGCTCGGACGCGACCTTTGCAAAATATCGAAGGTGGCGTAGTTCCATGATCGATAGCTTATACGTCTTGATCCGTTGCAAATCCATACTGGACTAGCCATGACAGCGGGAGCAATGGCGGTGGCGTCCGGACCTCGTGCCCCCGCTACCCCCCCCCTCGGCGGAGTGGATGCGGGGTCCGGCGCCTTTCTATTAGTGGTCGATCGACCGTTCCCCGGAGTAGCTCTGCACGATGAACGGGATCGTCCGGATTGCCCTTGCCAGACCGCTGACCTTCATCGTCATGGCGATCCTCATCGCCATCGTCGGCGTGTTGCAGGCGGCGCGCACCCCCGTCGACATCTTCCCGAACATCGGCGTTCCGGTGATCGCGACCGCCTGGCAGTATACCGGCCTGTCGCCCGACGACATGTCTGGCCGCATCATCACGCCGTTCGAGCGCGTGCTGACCACCACGGTCAACGATATCGAGCATATCGAGAGCAACTCGATGAACGGCATCGGCGTGGTGAAGATCTTCTTCCAGCCGGGCGCCAACATCCAGACCGCCACCGCGCAGGTGACCTCGATCTCGCAGACGGTGCTGAAGCAGATGCCGCCGGGCATCACGCCGCCGCTGATCCTGAACTACAACGCCTCGACCGTGCCGATCCTGCAGCTCGCCATTTCCGGGCAGGGCCTGTCCGAAAAGACGCTGTTCGACCTCGGCCAGAACCAGATCCGTCCGCCGCTGGTCACGATCCCCGGCGCCGCCATGCCCTATCCGTCGGGCGGCAAGCAGCGCCAGGTCCAGATCGATCTCGATCCGGCGGCGCTGCAGTCCAAGGGCCTGTCCGCGCAGGACGTCGGCAACGCGATCGCCGCACAGCAGCAGATCAACCCGGTCGGTTTCGCCAAGATCGGCGAGTTCCAGTATAATATCGCGCTCAACAACTCGCCGGAGTCGATCGACGCCTTCAACGACCTGCCGGTGAAGACGGTCAACGGCGCGACCATCTACATGCGCGACGTGGCGCACGTCCGCGACGGTTTCGCGCCGCAGCAGAACGTCGTGCACGTCGACGGCACGCGCTCGGTTCTGCTCACCGTGCTCAAGAACGGCGCGACCTCGACTCTGTCGATTGTCGAGGGCGTGAAGTCCAAGATACCGGGCATCACCTCGACCCTGCCGCCCCAGCTGAAGGTCCAGCCGATCGGCGACCAGTCGCTGTTCGTGCGTGCCGCCATTTCGGGCGTGATCAAGGAAGGCGCGATCGCCGCCGCCCTCACCAGCCTGATGATCCTGCTGTTCCTGGGATCGTGGCGATCGACCGTGATCATCGCGATCTCGATCCCGCTCGCCGTGCTGTTCGCGATCATCTTCCTCGGCGCGACCGGCAACACGCTCAACATCATGACGCTGGGCGGCCTGAGCCTGGCCGTCGGCATCCTCGTCGACGACGCGACGGTGACGATCGAGAGCATCACCTACCACCTCGAACAGGGCAAGGGCGTCGTCCAGGCGATCCTCGACGGCGCGGCGCAGATCGTCACACCGGCCTTCGTGTCGCTGCTGTGCGTCTGCATCGTGTTTGTGCCGATGTTCTTCCTGCCGGGCGTGGCGGGCTTCCTGTTCGTGCCGCTGGCGCTCGCCGTGGTGTTCGCGATGATCGGCTCGTTCATCCTGTCGCGCACGCTGGTGCCGACGATGGCGATGTATCTGCTGAAGCCGCACGATCTGCATGAGGACGGCCACGTCAAGCCGCGGAGCAGCAATCCGCTGGTCAATTTCCAGCGCGGCTTCGAGGCGCGGTTCGAGCGCCTGCGCGCAGGCTATGGCGGGCTGCTGGGCAAGGCGCTCGGCGCGCGCAAGCCGTTCGCGATCGGCTTCCTCGTGATCGTGGCCCTGTCGTTCCTGCTGGTGCCGTTCCTCGGCCGCAATTTCTTCCCCACTGTCGATGCCGGACAGATCACGCTCCATGTCCGCGCGCCCGTCGGTTCGCGCATCGAGGACACGTCGGCCGAGTTCACCCGCATCACCGGCAAGATCAAGCAGATCATCCCGCCGGACGAGCTCACCACGGTGGTCGACAATATCGGCCTGCCGGTCTCGGGCATCAACACGACCTACAACAATTCCGGCACCGTCGGCCCACAGGACGGCGACATCCTGATCACGCTGAGCAAGGATCACCACCCGACCGCCGAGTATATCAAGGCGATGCGCGAGCAGCTGCCGCGCGCCTTCCCCGGATCGAGCTTCGCCTTCCTGCCGGCCGACATTACCAGCCAGATCCTGAACTTCGGCGCGCCCGCGCCGATCGACATCCAGGTGACGGGCAAGGATGCCACGGCCAACATGGCCTATGCGCAGCAGATCCTGAGGCGGCTCAACACCATTCCGGGCGCGGCGGATGGGCGCATCCAGCAGTCCGCCACCTATCCCACGCTGAAGGTGCTCGCCGACCGGACCCGGATCGGCCAATATGGACTGACGGAAAAGGACGTCACGACGTCGGTCGCCAGCGCGCTCGCCGGCACTTCGCAGACCGCGCCGGTCTATTTCGTGAATCCCGAGAACGGCGTGCAGTACAGCGTCGTCGCGCAGGCGCCGGAATATCGCATCCGCTCGCTCAACGAACTGACCAACATCCCGGTCACCGGGGCGGCCGGCTCGGCTCCGCAGATCCTCGGCGGCGTCGCCAACATCCAGCGCGGCACGAGCAGCACGGTCATCACGCACTACAACATCCAGCCCGCGATCGACATCTATGCGACCCCGGCCGGGCGCGATCTCGGCGCGGTCGCCGGCGACATCAACCGTGTGCTCAAGCAGGTGAAGCCGCCGAAGGGCGTCACCGTCACGCTGAAAGGCCAGTATGCGACGATGAACACCGCCTTCAACGGCCTGTTCTTCGGCCTGCTCGGCGCGATCGTGCTGATCTACCTGCTGATCGTGGTGAACTTCCAGAGCTGGCTCGATCCGTTCGTGATCATCACCGCCTTGCCGGGCGCCATCGCCGGCATCATCTGGATGCTGTTCGTCACCGGCACCCAGCTCTCGGTGCCCGCCCTCATCGGCGCGATCATGTGCATGGGCGTGGCGACGGCCA
>Ga0105240_10013025_pt1 | contig 11451 bp, 11 predicted proteins | sample KBSC54metaG_FD_80426 | JGI IMG/M metagenome (GOLD analysis project Ga0105240, IMG submission 80426) | Corn rhizosphere microbial communities from Kellogg Biological Station, Michigan, USA - KBS C5-4 metaG | ecosystem: Host-associated > Plants > Roots > Rhizosphere > Soil | place: Michigan, USA...
AACGTCCTTGAAGCGCTCCTCCACCGCGCGCGTCGCCCAGGGCAGCGCCCCGACATGGACCGGGATGTGATCCGCCTGCGCGATCAGCCGGCTCTGCACATCGCAGATCGCCAGCGAGAAATCGCGACTGGAATTGAGGATCTGCGAATAGGACGTGCGCAGCATGGCCTCGCCCATCTCGGCCACGATCGAGCTCAGCCGGTGCTGGACGACGGAGCGTGTGATGGGATCAACTGTCGTGGTCATGGACGGCCTGCGGCTGGGCGGAGGGGATCAGCTCTTCTTTGCGGCCTTCTTTGCCGGCTTGGCCTTCGCGGGCTTCTTGGCCGCCTTCTCCTTTACCGCCTTTTCGCGCGCCGCCTGCTCGCTTGCAGCTTTAGCCGCCGCTTGCTCCTCGATGACCCGCTTGATCGCGCGCATATAGGAATCGGCCGCATTGTCGGCCGTGACCTCCAGCCGCCTCGCCGCGGCGGCAGCCAACATGACGGTGTTCTTGGCGAGGTCCTTGAAGCGCGCCTTGGCGTCCTTGTCCTTGGCCTTCGCCGCCTGCCCCATCAGCCGGCCATGCCGCTTCTTGGCGGCATCGACCAGCACCTTGATCTGCTTTTTCGCCACCGACCGAATGACACCATCCAGATCCGCTTCGGCCATGTTCTTTTCATTCCCGCTGTGTGACGTTGAGCCGGTTTTGATACACTGGGTTTCGCCTTTGATCAAATCGCGACCGCGGAGGTACAGGTAATGGCATCGGGACGGGTCCACTTGAGCGTGGCGGACGCGCGCGATCTGGCAGAAGGCGCGCTGCGCGGCGCGGGATACGACCATGAGGAGGCGCGCATCATCGCCGACCACGTCATCGATGCCGCGCTATGCGGGTACGAATATTCGGGCCTCGCCAAGATCCTCAACATCGTCGAGAACGAAAGCTGGAAGCGGCCGCGTCACCCCATGAAGGTATTGCGTGAAACCGATGTGTCCATCGCCTATGACGGCGGCAACAATGTCGGCATGCTCTCGCTCTATTACGCAGCAGAAGCGACGATCAGGAAGGCGGCCGCGCATGGAATTGCGCTGGTCTCGGTGAGCGACGCCTGGATGAGCGGGCGCAGTGCCTACTATGTCGAAATGATCGCCAAGGCCGGCCTCATCGCGATCCACACCGCGGCCAGCTCGCGGCTGGTAGCTCCCTTCGGCGGCGCCAAGGCGATGCTCGGCACAAATCCGCTGGCGATTGCGGTGCCGTCGTCGCGCGGTCCCGTCGTGCTCGATATGGGAACCTCCGCCTACATGATGACCGAGGTGCAACTGCGCGAGCGGCTGGGCGAGTTGCTGCCCGAGGGCGTGGCGATCGGGCCCGACGGTGAGCCGACGAGGGATGCAGCGCTCGCCCGCCGCGGAGCCTTGCTTCCTTTCGGCGGATACAAAGGCTTTGGGCTGGCGCTGATGATCCAGGCGTTGGGATTGCTCGCCGGCTCCGGTTCGGATCACGAGAGCGACTATGGCTCCCTCTTCATCGCCTTCAGGCCCGACCTCATCGGGCCGACGGATGTCTTCAACCGGCAGGTCACGGCGCTGATCGAACGGATCAAGACGACGCCGCGCCAATCAGGCGTCGACGAAATCCGCATCCCGTCGGAGCGAGCCTTTCGCTCGCGCGAGCGGCTGCTGCGCGAGGGCCTCAGCTTCGATCGGCTCGTGTTCGATGCGCTGGTCGCCCTGCGTGCGCGTCGGGGATGATCCACGTTCGTCGCCGATGTCATCGAGTCACGTAAAAGCCGCCAGCGCCGTGCGCAGTTGCGCGACCCATGCGGCGCTCTCTTTGAATTCGCTGGCCGAAATCCGAGCGCAGACCTGGTCGAGAGCTGAGCCCTGCCCAGAGATTCCGCCTCCGCCGATTTGCTGCACGATGGCCAGATAGCCCTCCATCAGCAGCGCCGGACTCGGCGCATCGGCCGCGACATAATGCTCGCGCGCGACGGCAAAGTGGTGCGAGGCATCCTCATGTTTGCCTAGCGCGAGGTCGAAGGCGCCACACAGCCAAATGCCGTTTCCCTGCCGCAGCCGGCCGAGGCCCAGCCGTTCGACGATATCAGACGAGCGCCGCGCAAGCTCGCGCGCGGCCACGAGCATGTGCGAATCCGTCGGCTCGCTCGGGATGCTCCATCCCGGCCAGCAATCGGCAGCGGCGTTGTAGGTCAAGCGCTGCACCACCATCAGCGCGTTGCGCTGCGATTCATCCAGGCGCGTATCATCGATGTGGCGTTCGACTTCGTCGGCCGCATCTCGCGCTGCAGCGAGCAGCGCGGCCTTGTCATCTTCCTTGCGCAGTTCTTTGATGCGCTGCTCCAGCCTCGCGACTGTATCGCTAAGGGACTCGGACATGAATGAGACACTCGACAAGCGCGCCAGCACGGTCGCCGCCGCCGTCGTACCGAAATCGCAGCGGTTGCACAATAACCCTGCCTTCAGCGCAAGGCCTGACTGACATCGACCTCCTGATCGGCGGGCGCGGCGTTGAACGAGGCTTCCCAGCTCGCGATCTTACCGCCCTGCATGATCCAGACCTCGACGCCAAAGCCCTTCATGCGCTTACCGGTGTCGGCATCGTCCCACTCGCCTTCCCAGACATTGCTCATCACATCGTTCATCAGCGCGCGGAACCGCTTTCGAAGCTGGTATCCCTTCTGCTTCGCCCGCCTCGTCTCGAAGAATTTGCGGAGCGCGTCACGCCCGCGAAATTCCGGGATCACGCCGAAACGGACGACGCAATCTTCCGTGAAGCCTGAGACCAGCGCGTCGATATTCCAGGGCATGAACAAGGACTCGACATAGGCCACGAATGAGCGCGCCTCTTCATTCGTGCGAGGATTGCGCCCTTCCTCTTTACCGACCGGTTGTGCTGCCATCTCGACGACCTCCCGACTATCAAGCTTTAATGCTCTTCTCCTTCGTCATTGCTGCGAGCCAAAGCGCGGCCCGATGACAGGCTCCGCGAAGCAATCCATCTTTGTCGCTTGTCGAGACATGGATTGCATCGTCGCTTCGCTCCTCGCAATGACGCTCAACTAATGAAAGCGCGGCATGACTTCCTGGCACAGCAGGCGCAAGGCATTCATGACCAGCGCATGCGGAACGAGGCTGCCGGGGTTGAGCTCGGCGAGGATCCCATCGAGCCCGATCTCCTGGCGCAGGCGTTGCAGCTTTTCGACCACTTGATCGGGCGTGCCGACGATCATCTTGTCGCGCAGCGCCTCGTCATAGCTGACGGTCTGTAGCTGCTGGCCCCGCTCGGCCCGCTGCTCGATGGCGCGCGCGCCCGAGAGGTTCGCGGAAGCCGCGAGCTGGCCGCCGATGGCGCGGAAGAGATGCATCACGCTCTCTTCGGGCTCGCGCCGGGCCCGCTCCTCGGTCTCGGCAACGTAGACCGGCACGCGCAGATAGACCTCGCCGGTGCCGCCATGGCCTGCCGCGGAATAAGCCTCGCGATAACCGCGCACCAGCGGCGCCAGCTCCGAGAGCGTGCCGAGACGGGCGGCGATGAAGATCGCATGCCCGAGCGTTCCGATCGCGGCATAGGTGTCGGTGCTGGTGGCGGCGATGCGGATTGGCGGCGTTGGTTTCTGCCGCGGCTTTGGCACCAACGCTATATTGTCATAAGCGAAATATTTGCCGGAAAAGGAGAAGCGCTCGCTGGTCCAGGCCCGCTTGACGATTTCCAAAGTCTCGGCGAAGCGCTCGCGGCTTTCCTCATAGGGAACGCCATACGCCTGATAAGTGTGCGCAAACCCGCTGCGACCGACGCCGAAGATGAACCGCCCGTCGCTGATCTGGTCGACGGTGGCCGCTTCCTCGGCGAGCCGCAACGGATGGCAGAGCGGCAACACTTGGACGGCCGTTCCGATCTTCATCCGCCGCGTGCGCTGGGCAATGGCGGCGGCAAGGATCAGGGGCGAGGCGAGCACCGAGCGATCGGGCGCGAAATGCAGCTCGGCCAGCCACATCGCGTCGAGCCCCCATCGTTCGGCGGCGTCGACCAGTTCGAAGGATTGCGCGAAGGCGTCCGCCTCGCTCGTCTCGGGCGATTTCTGAAACTCATGGAACAAGCCGAATTCCATCGTTCCTCCCACCGGTCTTTTTTGGGTGATGGTACCGGAGGCTGCAAGGAATGGAAACGGCAATCAGTTACGGCAAATGTTTCCAGACCGTCCGCACTGTTCAGAAATGGGCTCGGTGGGACAACGGCCGTACCTGCCTGCGCCATATCCAGCGCTCAAAACGCGCGGGAACATTCGTCGATCACGACGTGGAATCGATGCTCGACAAAATCGAACCTGCTATCCTCGTCTCGGCGCGCCGTTCTGATCAGCATGGCCAATGAAGACGCTCCTGCAATGTTGCGCCAGTATCTTCCGCATTCTGGCTCGGTTTCAAGACACCGCCTGGTCCGCGGCCTAACTGACCGGAGATGATCGACTTCGATAAGGGCGCCAGCGAATGAAGAGGCCGCTTGAGCTGAGGACAAATACTTGTGATGAAAATAAAAAGCCCCGGCGTTCCTTATCGAACGCCGAGGCCTTAAGGTGCTTCAACCAAGCAAGCAAGTCTGATCGGATTATAGAAACCATAACAACGCGTCGTCTGCAAAACTAACAAATATCAGGCGACGCGATTCGCAATTGTCTAAGGCGGCGCCGGCGCGAGCATCGGTCCACATCGATGCGCTCCATTCGCTAACTTAAGTGATGGCACGCGACGACCTCCGGACAAAAAAGGGGTGGCAGTCGAGTGTTGGAGAATGCAAGTTGGTACCCGTGTCTCGCTTTTTGGCGCGCCAAAGCTCTAACGGTTGGTTCGTTTATGATCGCCAACGAAAGGGGCCGGCGCTTATCGGAATGGATCTAGCCGTTAATCTGACAAGAGAGCAAGCCGACCTAATACAGCGGAGGCTAAACGCTCAGTTTGAGGGGCAAACGTCGCATGTAGGTTCCCCCGATTGAGGCACGCGGTGGCGCTGCCAGCCAGCGTCTCTCGGATTTGTACTGGGCGATTGCTCGGTTGCAGCTTGCGTGTGAGCGCCGACCGGCTCCGCCCTAAGCATCGAATACGCGCGTGAAGAACCAATAGCTGCCAAGCAAGGTAATGACCGCCGACAGCGCATAGACCAGGGCGGCTGCTCTCACCGGTTTGGCTCTATCGACAGCCATGAACCGGTCCAGGACGATCAGCGTCGGAACGACGATTGAGACGATGGCCACCTGTCCCACCTCGACGCCGATGTTGAAGGCCGCAAGCGCGGTAGCGACGGCGTTGGTGGGCAGGCCAATCTCCCGGAGCGCGCCGGCAAAGCCGAAGCCGTGAACAAGCCCAAATGCGAAGGTGATCCGCCAGCGCTTGTCGATGTTGCGTGTAAAGAAGTTTTCCATCGCGACATACACTATCGATGCCGCGATGGCCGGCTCGACAATGGCACTGGGGATTACAACGACATTGAGCGTCGCAAGCGAGAGCGTGATCGAATGGGCGACGGTAAAGGCGGTCACGACCTTGATGACCGGCACAAGCCGCCGTGCCCACAATACGACGGCAACCAGGAATGCGATGTGATCGTAGCCAAGAAAGATATGCTCGATGCCGGTGACCAGATAGCGCTCCAGCGTCGAGAGCAGCGATGGCGCCGGAGCCGAGAGTGTGACGGAAGTGTTGGCGGCATCGAGCAGCGCCTGCGGCGCGTCGTCGCCCTTGCCGATCAGCACCACTTGGCGCGCGGCCGGATCGACATCGGTCAGTACCGTCGACCGGTAGACGATATCGCCGCCGACATCACGGCAGGAAAAGCGGTTGCGGAAAATCACGCCATCCCCGTCGGGCACGAGCTCGGCCGTCGCCGATGCGCAAGCCTTGCCGGCGGCCCCGGTCACGGCGATATGCGCGGTGACATAGGCGATGATCTGTCCGGCCGATGCGGCGATCCGCGCCGGGTCGACCTGGTCGCGCTGGGCATCGAAAATGGCCGTGCCGGCAAGGCGGTCGGCGTCGCTGCCTTTAAGCCCGACCTCGACATTGACGCTGCGATCATCCCCCAACGTCACCCGCGCGGTCGAGAGATTGACCTGATGCGCCTGCCCTGCGGCAATGGCGCCAAGCGCAATTGCGCCTGCCAGCAGCAGACGACGCAACCTCACGAGCCTGCTCCCACCACTTTGAGAAGCTCGTTCAGGCGCCTGGGCTCGAACTCTGCAACGGTGATAACAGCCCCATCCGGCGCCAGCCGGGCATAGCGATCGAACTTGTCCGCCGGCGCGCCGAATTCGAGCCGCGCCAGCGGCGTTGAACTGTCGCGCCCATAGAACAGCACGATCTGTGTCGGCAGCGCGAGACCGTATTGAGCGAGATGCGTGGCATCACCGGCGGCGACATGCGCTTCCGCCACGGTTACATCGAAGTCGCGGAAGGCCGCATCGATGACCGGCGCCAGCGCGGGATCGGCGACATGCACGTTACTGCCGGCCGCGTGAGAATGCTGTCCGGTATGCTTGAACCATACCCCCTTTGGGTCACGCTCGAACCGCGTGAGCTTGCCGCCCGCCACGATCTCGATGGCCCACACCTGTGCCATCGAGACTGGCAACAGCAGGTCCGCGCTGCGGTTCGCGGTGGCGAAGCCGGCATTGCCCTGCTGCCGCCGCGCCATGTCGAACAGCAGATGCCATTCTTCCGTTACGTGGCGCGGCATCAAATAGACCGTCGGCGCTCCGCCCAGCCTGACATAGTGCGACGTGCCTGCCGGATTTGCCGCGCCAAAGTTAACCGTAGCCGTGCCCGCCGAATGGGTGTCGAGCACGGCCACCTCGGAGGGTGGATCAAGCCCGAACGCGGCAAAGCTCTCGGGACCAAGCTCGGCCGCAGATATCTCCCGCGACGGTTCGGCTACATTGAGGAACTTCAAGGCCGTATCGATGTGCGAGACAAGCTCAGCCGGCGCGGCGCGCTCAACGCCTTCGATCATCCATCCGCCCGCCTGGCGCCGCAACGCCACCCTCCCCGCGCCTGAGCGAACATCGACATGATCAATCTCGTTCGGTGCCATGGCGAGAAGGCCTTTTGGCGAGGATGACAGCCGGCGATGCAGTCCCGGCCATTGACCCGAAAAAGCCACGGCGAGCAGCAGCACCAGCAGCACGGCGATGGCGAGCGGGGTTTTCCATCGCGCAGCCGCAGGCGCCGTCAACGCCGCCTCCACCACATCCCGACGCCAAAAAGCGCGGTGCTGAGCGGCAGCAATATCTCCAGAGCAATGAACGTGTCGCGCATCTGGGCGCTGGTCAGCACGATTTCCGGCAGACTGTAAGTGCGCGGCGCCAGATTGGGCGATGTCTCATCCTCTGCAAGCCAGCGCATGATGGCGACCGACAACTCGCCATTGGAGACATAGGGGAAGTATTCATTGGTGGCGAATTTGCTGGTGCCCGATATCACGAGCCGAAAGTGCTTGTCGGGCGAGGCGCCGGGAAAAGCGCCTTCAAGCGCAACCATCAGCGCCTGAGCACCATGCTCCACTTCGACCGGCGCCGATCCGCCGGATGCGACCGTGATGCCGCCGGCAGCCGACGGCGGCATCAGGTAGCTGTCCTGGCTGCTCGCGGCAAGGACGCCGGCCCTCACCATCGCCGGCGGCTGGCTGAGGCGAAGCGGTCGCGCTTGCGCAAACACCGTCAGCGCCAGATTGGCCGTGATCGGATGCGGCGGATAATAGGGCACCGCGACCTTGTCCGGATCGGTGCGGAAGTGATTCACGGGGTCGATGATGATGGCGCCTTCGCTCGACACGCCGAGCGGCGTCAGCAAGCGGCCTTGCAGGTCGGCTTCAAGAGGAAATTGCGGATCGATCAACATCGCGAGCCGTCCGCCACGCTTGAGATAGTCGGCCAGGAGATCCGCCTCGCCCGCTGCCAGTGCCGTTCGTGGACCAACCTCGGCAACCACGGTGCAGTCGGCCGGAATTGCGTTTGCCGTCGCCATGACGAGCGGCCGCATATCGAAGCCGATCTCGTTGAGCGCCAGTTGGAGCCGGTCGAGCTGTTCCGGCTCGGCCACCAATATGTCGTCGGCGCCGCGGACATCATGGCCTCTCAGCGTCTCGACGTGACTGAAATGGTAATGGCCCGGCATCGGGCGGAATGTCTCGCCATGTCCGGTCACGAAGCAGACCGTCGAGGCGCGCTGCCGAAGAACGCGCAGGGCGGCGTAGCTAAGCCGCGCGGCGTCGGTGACGTTTTCCACCAGCACCTTACGCTCACCCGCCTGCAGCACCGCCGTGTTGTAGGAATGCACGCCGATATCGCGTGCAAGCCCGGGCTCCTTGTCGAGATCGATGGCATGGAAGGCCAGGAGCGGATGGTTGCGCGCCGCGGTCTCGATCATGTCCCGGGTCGCGATCGCATTGGAGTCGCTCGCATTGTAGAAATAGGTCAATGAAAGCGGCGAGTGCAGATTGTCGATGAGGTGGGTGAGCTGTTGCGGCGGCGTGTTCAGCCCCTCGCGGGTTGCGTCGAAGTGCACGTCGTGACGGTAGAGGGCGACATTGGCGGCAATCACGACGCCGATTGCGCCGCAGACGATCAGCGCGTTGGCGGCGATGGCGGTCGAGCGCGAGCCACGGCCGCGAAGCGGCAGGCGCACCGCGAGCGCGAACAGCGTCAGCATGACAAGCAGCCAGGCTGCGAACAGCAGGATGTTCGAAATCCTGTCGCCGAATCCTGCGAAGCCGAGCGCGCCGAAGCCGAGCGCGGTGGCGATGAGCACTGCGGCGACCAGATCGGGTCGGTTGAGCCGCGACATTCGTCTCTCCTACCGCCGCGCGAGCGCACGCACGGTCAAAAGCAGCGTCAGCAACGTGGCGCTGAGAAAGAAGCCGACATCCGACAGATAAATCGAGCCCACCGCAAACGGGCGGAAATGCACCGCCAGCGACAGGTTCACCACCAGCGTGTCCGCCGGGCTCGGCAGCAGCCAGCCGAAATTGTCGATGATCCACAGCAGCAGGAAGATGCTGAGCGAGATCAGCGCGGCGATCACCTGGTTGGCGGTAAGCGCGGAAGCGAGTAGTCCGGTGCCGACCAGTGCCGAACCGAACAGCAAGAGGCCAAGATAGCCGCTATAGATCGGCCCGAAGTCGGGATCGCCAAACCAGGCCAGCGTCGCCGCGTAGCAGCTCGAGAGCACCAGCATGACCACGATCAGGCTCATGCTGGCGGCATACTTCGCCAGCACGATGGCGACCTCGGAGACCGGCGAGGTGAGCAGCACTTCCATGGTCCGCAGCTTCCGCTCCTCCGCCAGCAGCCGCATGGTGATCAGCGGCGTGGTCAGCATGAACAGCACGAACATCTGAAAGAAGACGTGCACCATGCTGGGCTGATGGCTGATGAACAAGGTGAGCGTAAAGCTGTAGCCCATGATGAGCAGGAAAACCGTCATCACCGCGTAGGCGATCGGAGAGGAAAACAGCGCCATCTCCTCCTTGCGGAGCAGGATTGCAAAGCTTCTCATGCGGCCATCCTCGACGAGCGCCGGGTCAGGTCGAGAAACACGCGCTCGAGACCCGGCCTGACTTCGGCCAGCTCCGAGACGCCGATGCCGGCCTTGACCAGCGCCGCCACGATGTCGGCGCCAACCGTCGCGCGCGGCTCGGCCCTGATCAGATAGTGCAGCGCTGGCGAACCGGCATTCGGTTCAGCGGTGATGTCACGCACGCCAGTGACGGCCGAGACGACATCGCGAACCCTGCTTTCCGGAGCGGCGGCTGCAAGGCGTAATATGGTCCCCTCTGTCCGCTCCTTCAGCGCGTCGGCGGTCAGGAGCGTGCCGTCGAGCAGGATCATGACGCGCGAGGCGATCTTTTCGATCTCGGAGAGGATGTGTGAAGCGATCAGCACGGTATGGCTTCCAGAGAGCGATTGAATCAGGTCACGAACGGCAATGACCTGGTGCGGATCGAGCCCGCTTGTCGGCTCATCCAGCACCAGCACCTTCGGGTTTCCGAGCAGCGCCTGAGCGATCGAGACGCGCTGGCGGAAGCCGCGCGAGAGTTTCGCGGTCAGGAGCGACATGACGCGCCCAAGGTCGAGCCGCTCTGCCGCGGCCTCCACCGCCGCCTTTGCCGCGGCGCCTCGCAATCCCTTGAGGCTGGCCATGAAGTGGAGAAATTCGCCGACCCGCATGTGATCGTAGAGTGGCGCGTCCTCCGGCACATAGCTGATCGACCGGCGGACCGCGAGAGAATCGGCCACGACGTCATGGCCGGCGATCTCGATACGGCCGGAGGTGGGCACGAGATAGCCGGTCAACATGCGGAATATCGTGCTCTTGCCCGAGCCATTGGGCCCAAGCAGGCCAACGATTTCACCCTGCTCGATGGCGAACGAGACGTCATTGACGGCGCAGCGCGGTCCGTACCATTTGGTCACATGCTGAGCCAGCACCAGGGATGACATCGACTTTACGTTCCCAGACGACACGGGCAGTCGCTCGCAGCCGTCGGACGAGCACAATCCCGGGCTTAAGGCCCGGGATCTGAACCCGCTCACGGCGCGCCCCGCCGTTCAATCACTCATAGAATTCGGGCGAGTGCTTGTGCGCCTTGTAGACATCCGGGTCGTGCGCGAAGATGATATCCGCGCCCTCGACATCGTGCACGCGCTTGACCCACGCATAGGCGTCGAGCATCCCGACGGGGTCATAGACGCTGCCGATGCTCGGCAGGATGTTCTTGTCGAGGTTCTCCTGCAGATAGACGGCATCGCTGGTGAGCACGACCGTTCCGGTCTTCGGAAGGCGCACGACCATGATCTGGCTGCCCGGGGTGTGCGACACCGCCCGGTGGATATAGACGCTGTTGTCACCGAACAGGTCGAGATCGCCGTCGAGCTCGATGGTCTTGTACTTGCTGGGCATCGGACCGCCGACGCCGTTGCGCAGCATGGAGAAGTCATCCGTGATGAAGAAGGTGGCATAGCCCGGCGCCGGCCAGAACGCGTTCCTGATCTCATCGCGCTGATACACGAAGGTGGCATCCAGGAACTTGCCGATGTTGCCGGCATGATCGACGTGGAAATGCCCAAGCACGACGTACTTGATGTCGGAAGGCTTGACGTTGATCTTGCTAAGCTGGGTGTCGATCGCGATATCCGGCGAGCGGCCCGGATCAAGCGCCTTCACGAACGGTCCCCAGTAATCCGGATTGGTGATGATCTTGTCGTTGTTGCCGGTGTCGAACAGCACGTCCCCCTTGGGGTGACGGATCAGGAAGAAGCCGACGGGAATCTGCACCTTGCCGCTGGCGCCGTTCTGGATGATCGACTTGTCGAGATTCAGCGCGCCCGAGCTGAAGACATAAAGCTTCATCTCTTTCGGGGGCTCGCCCGCCATCGCGCCGATGGCAGTCAGAAACAG
>Ga0105240_10013026_pt1 | contig 11451 bp, 8 predicted proteins | sample KBSC54metaG_FD_80426 | JGI IMG/M metagenome (GOLD analysis project Ga0105240, IMG submission 80426) | Corn rhizosphere microbial communities from Kellogg Biological Station, Michigan, USA - KBS C5-4 metaG | ecosystem: Host-associated > Plants > Roots > Rhizosphere > Soil | place: Michigan, USA...
ACACCTATACGACGCTCGGCAACTTCGCGCCGGGCGGCTACCAGGGCTGGCCTTATGGCTATTGCCGATGACCACGCCGGCACCACTGGACGTTTCAGCCTGGGCGCCGCGGATCAAAGCGCAATGCCCGTCCGTGAAGCTCGCGGCTCGCTCCGCGGATCACGCCACGGCCATAAACGAGGGTCCGGCGCTGTCGCCCGCTGTGTTCGTGCTCGAACCGAACTACTCGGCGCAGAGCGGCGGAAACTACACCGATTCGCTGCTCATGCAGCTTACGCACTGGCTCGTGCCGGTTCTGACGTGCGTCAGGAACGTGGCCGATTCGACCGGCGCTGCGGCGAGCAAGGACTTGGATACGGTGCGGCGCGAGCTGTTCGCTGCGCTCGTGGGATTCAAGCCGGACCCGGACGGCTACACGGTACGCGCGCACTCGGGGAAGTTGCTCACGTATAAAAACGGATTTGTATACTATCTCGACGTTTTTCAGCTCGAATACCAATTGAGGAACCAGTGACATGAACGACCGCCAGAAACATCCGCTCGAAGCAAAGGGCTTGAAGCATCACGACTTCGCCAAGTACCCGCACGGGCACCCGCTGCCGAGTCATGGCGGCACGTTCACCTGGGACGGCGACAAGCTCGAAGAAGTGAAAGAGTCGGCCGAGCCGACCGCTGCGAAGGAATGGCAGCCCGTCGAGGTTCAGGACGACGCCGCCGCGACGGCGTAACCGATTCACGCGCAGGAACGCAGACAACTAACCGAGGCACGCACACATGGCAATTCAGCTTTACGAAACCCGGCAGATTTTGTTCAAGACGGAAACCACGCCGGGCACCGATGCGGCCCCGACTGGCGCCGCGAACGCGATCCTGTCGTTTTCTGGACAGGTGCAGGTCGAGGCCGACAAGCTCACGCGCACGCCGGACCTGCCCTACTTCGGCGCCGACCCGTTCCTGCTCGTGCACAAGCGCGCGACTGTGAGCTTTGAAATCGAGCTTATCGGCAGTTCGACCGTGGGCAACGCCGCGCCGATTGGCCCGGTCCTGACCGCGTGCGGCATGGCGGAAACGCTCGTTGCTGCCACGAGCGCGACGTACAACCCGATCACGGGACCGACGCAGAAAACCGGCACGTTGTACTTCTACATCGGCCCGCTACGCTACACCATGGTTTACGCCATGGGCAACATTGAAGTCAATCAGGAAGTGAAGGGCTTCAATCGCGGCAAGGTCAGCGTTACCGGCGTCATCACGAACACTACGATGCCGACCGAAAACGTGTCTTCGGGCTTCACCGTCGCCGCGTTCCAGGCGCCGCCGGCCGTCGAAATGGAAAACTGGATTGTCACCAGTTCGACGGTGCACCTGAACACCACGAAGTTGAACGTGAACTACAACAACGATATCAAGATTCACGAAGCTTCGGAGCTGCGCGCTGTGCAGCTCATGGACCGCAAGCCGTCCGGCTCCCTGACGTACTTCGAGCCGACGCTCGCGAGCTTCAACCCGTGGGCTCTGGCGAACAACTACACGCTGCAGAACATCGTGTCGACGGTCGGTATCACGGCCGGCAAGATTTGCACGCTCACCATGCCGACCGTGCAGCTCGAATACACGAAGCTGACCGAGCAGGACAAGGCGATTCTGTTCGAGACGCCCATGGCGCCGCTGCCGTCCGCCGGTAACGACGAAATCAGCATCAAGTTTACCTAGAACTACAAACTATTTTGCGTCAGCAACGCAAATAGGTTTGCGACACTCCCCGGCCGCAACGGTCGGGGTTCCCCTTGTATAGCTATGGAGACGTATACAAATGAAACTTTCCAAGATCGACAAGTACCGCAAGGCCGTCAAGCTGCGCATTCCGTCCGAAGGCAGCACGTACGAGACGACGCTGTACGCGACCTACAAGATTTTCTCCGCTTCCGACATGGAAGCGAAACAGAAAGCCTGGGCCGATGAATTCCCCGGCACGACCGCGGAAGCACACAAGGCCCGCAACTTCGCATTTTTCGATGCCGTGATTATCGGCGTCGAAGGCTTGGAGCACGAAGACGGCACGCAAATGGACGCGAAGGAAGGCATGAACGCCGCGAAAAACTTCCCGTTCCTGCTCGGCGCGCTGATCGAGGACTACAACGAAACGCTCGGCGGCATCCGCGTAAAAAACTGACTGAGGTAGCGCGGGCGCTTGCCGGCGTCCGCCCTGCCGACGAGACGAAATTACTACGGGCAGAGCTTGCAGAAAAGGGAATGCCGGTAGACGCGATCGAGCAGTACATAAAACTGCACGGTCGCACGGCCGAAGTGACGCAAAGTGTACTTGAGGAAAATTGGAATGCAGTACAAGTATACAAGCGCTGTCAGTGGAACATCGAGGCCGGCATGGCTGGCCTCGTTTACACCGGCATCGACGGGCGGGAAATCGAAAGCGTTGCACGAGGGCTACGCGTTGAATTCGACACCGACCTAATCGACTGCATTCGATTCATGGAGCAAGAGACGGCAAAGATTCTGAATAAGGCATAGCAGGGAAAATGTCGGGCGAAATTCAGGTTTCTTTGCGGATCAATGGCGACGGCAGCGGCCTTACTGCCGTTCTGCGCACCGCACAAGGTGAAGTAAAGAATTTCGGCGAGGCCGCGAAGACGGCGAGCGCCCAGGCTACGGCCGCGCTCAACAACGTGGCGGCTTCGGGCAAGACCGCGGCCGCCGGTATCAGTGCCGTTACCGCGGCGACGCAGCAGGCGACGGGCACCATATCGGGCGCCACGGCCGCAACCAACGGGCTCCAATTCGCGACCGCGGGCGTCACGCGCGAGCTTGCCGTCATGGTCGGCGAGGCGTTGCGCGGCAACTACAACCGCCTTATTGGCTCGACCACGGTCCTTGCGAACCGCACCGGCATCCTGGCGTCGCTGATTAACCCGCTTGGTATCGCAATTGGCCTCACGGCCGGCGCAATGGCAGTACTTGTATACAAGTCGCTGCAGGCCGAGCAAGGGCTCGTCAAATTCAACAACGCCGTTGAAATTAGCGGCACCGGATCGGGTCGCACGACCGGGCAGCTCGCGGACCTCGCCGTGTCGCTTGAGCGCATGGGCATCAAGTCCAAAGAGGCCGACGCCGCGGTTATCGGCCTTGCAACGTCCGGCAAGTTTGTAGGCACAACGCTTGAAGTTGTCGCGCAAGAGGCCGCGATTTTCGCAGACCTGACCGGCGAAAAGATCGGCGCGGCCGTCAAGGAATTTGAAAAGCTCGCCGACAACCCGGTTAAGGCGCTTATCGAGCTGGACCGGCGCACGCACGCCGTCGACGAGTCCACAGTTGCCCTTGTCGCCAGCCTGCAGGCCCAGGGCAACGAGTTTGCCGCGTCGTCGATTGCGGCGCTCGCGCTCGCGCCGCCGTTGGAGAAGGCAAAGAAAGCCGCCGACGAGTTCGCGGCGACGCATGGCTTTTGGGAAAACTTCAAGCTCGACACGGCGGCGGCCGCCGAAGCCGAGGCCGGGCTCGCAGATAACCTGCTGGTCGAGCGTGCCGCTGCCGACAAGGCGCGCGAGGCGCAAGAGCGCTTGACGCAGGCGCGCGCGATCATCGGCAATCAGATACAGAACGCGACCAATTCGATAATCGAGGCGCTTACAAAGGAAAAGGCGAAGCTCGACGAAATCACGGCGACCTACGGCAAGGGCAAGGTCGGGCTCGCTGAGTATACAATTGCAAAAGCGGAAGCTGCGATTAAGTCAATCGCACTTGCCGCGGCCGAGCAAACGTTTTTCGAGGAATTGAAAAACGGCGTCGGCGTGTTCCAGGCCGGCCGCGACGCATACAACGCATACAGCGCCGCCGTCGATCACGCGCACGACGTTCTAGGCAACCTTGAGAAGTCGCTCATTTCGTCGGCGAAAGCGGCCGATGCGTCAATCGCGATCCACAAGCACGCGGCCGAAACCGCGACCGATGCCTACATCCACATGGATGAGGTTATCAATTCGATCGCGCAAAAGTCCGATGACGCGCTGACCAAGGCGCACGACCAAGCCGCGCAGTCGGCGCACCGTCTTGAGGTTGCTTTCATCGCCGAGGAAAAGGCCGGCGTGCCGCTGGCCGCCCGTCTCGCGCAATTGCAGCTCGGCATAAAGTTGGTCGGCGACCAGTTCGAGGCCGCGACGGCAAAAATCAAAACGTCTGACACCGTGCTCGCCGAGCTGAACAAAAAGCTCGACGAAGACGTGCGGCTCGCCGGCATGTCGGCCGACGCTAAAGAGCTTGAGCGCCAGAAAGAGGCCGCGCTCAACGAGGCAATAAAAAATCACATTGACCTCACGCCGCAATTCCTCGCGGCGATGAACGCGACCGTCGAGGCTCACTACCGCGACAAGCAGGCCGCGGAAGCGGACCGCACTGCGCTGAAAGAATGGCAGCAGATTGCCACGAGCGGCTTTGATTCTCTCGCTACGACACTCGGAGATTTTGTAACCGGCGGTATAAAGAACTGGCATGACTTCGGACAAGCGCTCGTCACCGATACCAAGCAATTCATTGCCCAGGTTATCGCCGAGTTTCTAAAGCTGCTCGTCTTCAACGGCATCATAAATTCGCTGTTCGGCACGGCGCTGCCTACGGGCCTCGGGTCGCTGAACCTGATAGGCAGCCTGGGCAGCGCCGCCGGCACGGCGGGCGCCGCTGGCGGCGCTGCGGCAGGGCAGGCGGGTATCGCTGCAGGCCAAAGCGCAGGCTCGCTGTTCGACCTGCTCGGCAAGGAAGTGCCGGGCACTGGCGGCATGGAGTTTGGCACGCTGCTGCAGGGCGCAGGCGCCGTGCTCGCCGGGTTCAGTGCGTACAAGGCGGCAGGCGGCGGCGCTGGCGGCATCGCGGCTGGCGCGGCCTATGGCGTCGGCACCTACGTGCTCGGCGGCGTCGGCACGGCCGTTGCCGGCGGCGTGGCTGCGGCTGGCGTGAGCGGCGGCATTGCCGCGGGCTCGGCCGCGCTCGGCGCTATCCCCGTGGTCGGTTGGGTCGCACTGGCCGCCATGGCGATCAATATGATTTCCGGCGGCAAGCTCTTTGGCACGAGCTACAAACCGACCGGCCAAACGTCGACCGGCGTAAACGTCGGCGATGGTTCCGTGACGATCACGGACAGCTATCAGGAAAGCAAACAAAAGGCGCTGTTCGGCGGCAAAAAGTACAAGGATGTAAACGTAGCGCCGTCGCAGCAGCAAAACGATTTCGCCGAGCAGCTTAAGGCGTCGTTGCTGTCGACGCGTCAGGCCGCCGCCGACGCACTCGGCAGCACGCTTGCCGGCGCCGTGCAGGGCTCGTTCAAACAGGTAACGGACAAGTCCGGCAAGATCACGTCAGAAATTTCGACCGTGCTCGGCAAGACGTACCAAGAGCCGATCGACAAATTTATAGAGCGCATCGAAGCCGATAACGTCATCGCGCAAATTAACGCGGCGCTCGGCAGCGACGAAGCAAGCAAGATAGCGGATCGTTACCAGTCGAACGCCGACACACTCGCCGCTGCCGCGCAAATGCTGCTCGCTGCGGAAGTCGACGTGAAGCACGGCATGTCCCTGCTCGGCAGCGATACGTCGCTGACCGACATTGCGACCGAAGTACAAAAACTCAACGTCGACGGCGAATCGCTGTTGCAGACCTACGCGCGCCTGCAGACGGAAACGCAAACGTTCGACGGCATCCTTACGTCGCTCGGCGTCAAAACAAACGTGACCGGCGCCGCGTTCGTCGAGCTGACGGACGATCTTGTGAAGTCCGCAGGCAGCCTGCAGAACCTTGCCGACGAATGGAACGCCTACTATCAGGCGTACTACTCGGATTCCGAGCGCGCGGCGAACAGCTTCACTGCGCTGAAAAAAGCGACGACGGATGCGTTGACAGGTATCGGCCTCGACGCGAATACAACCATGTCGCAGTTCCGTACGGCGTTCGAGGCGTATCTCGCCAGCTCGCCGACCGCGGACGGCATACAAAAATGGCTGCTCGCCGCCGGCTATCTCTCGTCGTACACGCAGGCCGTCGCCGACAACGCGACTGTCGTCAGTGACGCGCTGAAAAAGTACCAAGAGGCAACGAAAGCCTATACGGACTTCTCGCGCTCGCTCGCTGTGCAGGCCGGCACGATCACGGCGTACGAAGACTCGATTTACAAAATCAATCAGGCCGAGCAAGACCAAATCGACCAAGCAAACGCGCTCGCCCAGGCTGCCGGCCTGCAGGGTGCGAGCGAAATGGACCTTGCGAACATTCACAAGATCGCGGCCAACGCAGCCGCCCAGGCGCTCGCCGACCTGCAGCAGTCGACGGCCGACCTACTTAGCCAGCTCGGTTTGACAACGGACACGACGGCTGTTGCGAATAGCGCTGCGAACGCGTTCAACAGCGTTGCGAATTCCGCGAACGATGCCGCCCAGGCCGCGAAAGATTTGTACGACGCGCAGCTTGCGGCAATCAAACAGGTGCGCGATTTCCTCGCAACCCTGATTCAGAACACGGCACTTACGACCCTCACGCCGCAACAGCGCCTTGAAGCGGCGCAAGCGCAGTATGAGGCGACGCTCACGGGCGCGAAGGCCGGCAACAAAGACGACCTCGCGAACCTGTCGAAGTACGCGCAAAGCTACCTTGAAGCGGCGCGCCAGTTCTACGGCTCGAACGATCAATACACGACAATTTTCGACGCCGTGCGCGGCGGCCTGACTGCGTTCACGCAGCAGCAGCTTACGAACCCCGGCGGCGGCACAACTGGCGGCGGCTCGTCCGGCGACTACAGCGCTCCGGTAGTCACGGCCGTGAACAACAACGCGCTCGCAACGCAGCTCAATCTACAAAAGCTGATCGGCAACCTTCGCGATTTGATGGCGGCCGAAAATATCCCGTTCAGCGACTTGGTGAAACAGCTCAACCTCAACGTTCCGAAGCTGCTCACGGAATTGGGCATCGACATAACCAAGGACACGGTAGACACGACGTTGCAGCTTGCCACACTGGCCGGCCAGCTCGGCATTTCGCTGCAGAGCGTTGCGGATCAAGTCGGCTTCAAGATCGGCGATTTGCGCGATGCAAACTCGCTCGACACGCAAGCACTGCTCAAGACCTTGCAGGGATTGCCGCAGGACGACGCCGACAAAATCAGCGGCTACCTGAAAGCGATCGAGCAGGCGACGACGGATGCTGACGCAAACTCCGCGCTGCAGACCTTGACCGATTACGTCAACACGTTGCCGGAAGGCGAGCGCTCGAAGCTGGCGCCGTACCTCGACGGCATCGTGTCGAACACGACCAAGGTTGTGCTCCAAAGCGATCCGCTCGGACAGCTCGCGCTCGGCACGTTCACCTACGCCAACATGACCGCGACCGCGACCGGCTACATGCGCCAAGACATATCGAGCATGCTTGACGTGCTCAACAGCGGCACGATTCGCGTTGCTGTCGTGTCCGGGTCGGCCGCCACGGCGTCAAACACGACGACGGTTACGGCGCTGTCGTCGACGGCCTCTACGTCGCTCGCGCTGTCGGCTATATCGGCGAGCAACGAAAGCAAGCGCGCGCAGATCGACTCGAACGCGGCCGTTGTCACGGAGCTGCGCAAGGTCCGCGAGGAATTGGCCGCGCTGCGCAAGGAACGTGCGGGCGATGACTCGCGCGCTCTGTCGAAGCTCGACGTGGTAGCCGACACGATCGCAAGCGCCGGCAAGGATCAAGCGCGCGCGATCGACCGCCAGACCGACGCAATCAAGGGCCGCCGCTAATGGCTCGCAAGATTCTGCTCGCCGAAATCGTCGGCCCGGGCGTGACTACGATCACGCCGAATCCGCTTGACCCTGCCAAGACTGCCGCAACGCTGCAGCTATCAAATAGCAATTTCACAGCAACAAAAATAACGACAAACGGATGGTGTACCAGTCTAGACACGCAATCAATTTCTGCCGGCGCCTACTACTTTGAGGCGATTGTTGTAGCGTCTGCGACCGGCACTGGTATAGGTGTCGGTAAGTCTACGATGGCGATTGCAACCGCAAACCTTGGCGGCGACGCGCTTTCGTGGGGCTACAACGGTAACAATGGTGCAATTGGCACTAATGGCGCCGGCTCTGTCGCTGGCGCGACGTTCGCGGCTGGTGACGTAGTGGGCTGCGCCGTCGATATGACGGCCGGGAAAATTTGGTTCCACAAGAACGGAATTTGGCAAGGTGCGGGCGCGAACCCAAGCACTGCCGCGAATCCCAACATAACGGGACTAACCGGCCCTGTGTTTCCTGGCGTAAGCGGCTGGCAGGCTGGCGTTGACTCGATCACGCTTATAACTGATCCGTCGAAAATGTACTACGCGGCGCCGGTCGGCTTTACCGCTGGCTGGTACACGAGCGCGACAGTCGGCGGCAGCAACTACTACTTTGCGAGCGAGGGTTTCATAACCTCGCCGACCGACACGCCGGCAAACCAATACTACGACCCGCGCATAGCGCCGGACGGCGATCCGATTTACGACCGCAGCGTTACGTGTTGTTTGTGGAGTTCGTCGAACGCCCAAGTACAAAACTACTCGGACGCGCCAGCGTCGGCGGTATCGGCGGCAACTATTGCGCTCGGCGATATCGACCTGATTAACCCGGACGGCGGTCTAGACACGTTCGTGCAAACGCCGATGCGCGACGGAACCATAACGCTGAAACTCGGCTACTACGGCAACGCGTATTCGACGTTCACGCCGGTTGCAACTGGCGTCATTGACGACGTTGCGCAGACCGACGAGCACACGGCGCGCATTTACCTGCGTGGCAAAATGGCGAAGCTCGACAAGGCGGCGCAGACAAATGTATACAATGCTATAACGCCGAACGCGGCACTTGAAAGCTATACGTTGCCGCTCGCAATGGGCACGGTCAAGTGGGCGCCGTTCGTGACGCTCGACCCGGCGAACCTTGAGTATCAGCTAGGGGATTCGTACATAGGCCCGGTCAGCGAAGTACGCGACCAGGGCGCGCTAATCACGCAGGGCGTCGGCTGGAGCTGTTCGGCCATTGCTGGCGGCTCGCCGCTCGGGCAGTACGGCGTGCGACGCCTGACGAACCCGGCGGGCAAGCAATGCGCGACGCATGACGGCGAGCTGACCCTCGGGGCCGTGCTCGTCAATGCGCAGCCGTTCGGCGCATGGTCGGCCGGCGATCCGCCCGGCTTCGCGCACGTGGTCAACGCCAACACGACCTTTACGAATCCTTCCGGCACGCTCGCGCGACTGCTGTGCACGACGGGCACGGGCGCCTATCAGGCGACGCTACAGCCAACAGCGGCTTGCGTGTCCGGCGTGATTTACGTCGTAGAGATTGTCGTCAGCTCGTGGACCTCGGGCACGGCTTCCGTGATGGTGCAGCCGAACAGCGGCGCCGTCGTCAACGCGACGAGCTTTTGCGAAATCACGAAGGCCGGCACGTATCGCTTCTCGTTCCTGTCGAACGGCACGAACCGGCCGATTGGCATTGAATGGGGCAAGGTCGTTTGCGACATGCAGATAAGCGGCGTCAAAGTGACGGCCGCTACAAAAATCGAGCGCTTGCCCGCATGGCTGTCGTATCTGTGCGTTACGCGCGGCGGCCTCGTTTCCGGTGATCTTGACACGGCCGGCACGATAACAGCGCTCGATACAGCCGCGCCGTACCTGCTGAATTACTACTGCCAAGACGCAACGCGCATACCCGACATTCTGCAGCAAACAATGGACTCGTTTGCGGGCTGGATTTTCGAGGATCGTTTTGGCGTCCTGAAAGTCGGCCGACTGCAAGCGCCGTCGTCGACTTCGGTCCTATCGCTGACCGACACGGAGCTTGTCGGCGATATCAGCTACTACACGGACAAGGCGCCGGGCCTGTCCGCGGTCTTGGCTGGCGTCAAGAACTACAGCGTGCACGGCACCAGCGACATTGCCGGGTCCGTGTTCGTGCCCGGCACTGGCGACCCGACGACGGCCGCGCAATTGCAGCTCCCTTGGTTGGCACAGCGCAGGGGCATTGGAACGCTCGCGAACCTGTATGCGCAGACGGCCGCGAACAATCCGGCGTCGCCCTCGCTGCTGACTCTCGCACTGCAGGTGCAGAACGAAGCGAACCGGCGCGTTGGCCTCTACAACGTGCAGCGCGGGTTCTACGCGTGCAAAGCATTCCTTGACGACACGACGAGCTACACGCTCAACCCCGGCGACACCGTGACCGTCACTACAAAGCGGCTCGGCATGACTTCCGGCAAAAACCTGCTCGTTGTCGGCATCAAGTCGCGCTTTCTCTCGAACGTCGTTGAACTGATTCTGTGGGGATAACCTAGATGGCTGGCGGAATTTTCTCTTACACGAACCTCGTCGACCTCGCGACGACTACGCTTGCGGCCGGAACTGGCGTGACGTATCAGGCGAGCTTGCCGCTGTCGAACCTCAAAGACCATCGCGTATCGAACAAGGCGCGCACGACGAACACAACTAACCACATGAAATTTACGCTTGACTTCGGCACGTCTCAACAGATCAAGTGTATTGCGCTCATGGGTATGAATTTCGCGCAGAATTTTGTAGCTGACACAGCGCCAGCTCTGAACGCTGTCGTGATCGTGGCGGGATACTCGAACGTATCCCCGACCGGCTTTGAAGTCGGGACCGAAGTCGTGCAGTACAGCGATTGGAGCCCTCGCGCAATTCCGCCGATCGTGGCCTACTCGCCGAACAACGGCGCGGGCTTCAACGTGCGCTATGTGAATATCGAGACGTACTGGCTACTCGATACCGGCGTGACGTACTACGAGGCCGGCCGGCTTTGGGTCGGCAACGCGATCGTGCTGCCGGGCGGCGTCGAGGAAGGCTGGCAGCAGACCATCAAGGACAACAGCTCGATTGTGCGCAGCCGCGGCGGTCAAATATACTCGGACATTCGCGCGCGCTATCGCTCGCTGCGGATCGAGGCTAGCTTGCTTTCCCAGGCGCAGGCGATCGGCGACTATTCAAACCTGCAGCTAAATTTTCAGGAAATGTTCTTGAACGCCGGCAACAACTCGGAAGTGCTCGTGATTCCGCGCTCGGGTGCAAATTCGTCGTTCGCAGACAATCAGCTTAACAGCCGCCTTGCGTCGTACGGAGTGTTCACGCAAGAGCCTGTAATCACGAATCTGCCCGGCAACAACTACAAAGTGCAGATGGAAATAGCCGACTCGCTTTAAGTGACGGCCGCGCATGCTGTAATATATATGGAGTGATCGGCGCAGGGGATGCCCGCCAGAATCCCGCCAGACGGCGAGAAAACGGCGCGGTTATGCGGTTGTCGTATTCCCTTCTCCGGCACCATTTTCAGGGCGATTAGCTCAGCGGTAGAGCACTGCTTTCACACGGCAGGGGTCAGTGGTTCGATCCCACTATCGCCCACCATTTTCTCTATCCCGAAGCCCGGC
>Ga0105240_10013029_pt1 | contig 11448 bp, 4 predicted proteins | sample KBSC54metaG_FD_80426 | JGI IMG/M metagenome (GOLD analysis project Ga0105240, IMG submission 80426) | Corn rhizosphere microbial communities from Kellogg Biological Station, Michigan, USA - KBS C5-4 metaG | ecosystem: Host-associated > Plants > Roots > Rhizosphere > Soil | place: Michigan, USA...
CTCGTAATTTTTATAATGGAAGTCACGGGTGCTCTCTAAGAATGCACAGGTGATTGCAGTCTGGTTCCAGTTAAGCGTAATTATTGAAATCAACGGGTTCATACTCTGGTAAATTACAAATTGTGATTCACTATTAATAGACCCCGGAATTATACGTTCGACTTTTGGATAAGTGCAGTAGGAGTTTTCAACATGATGATCAGGTCGTCTTTAAGACTGTGATTCCTTGCATATTGAATATCAAGAGCGATCCTTTCTTCGGTGCTCATGTTTTCCTTACCTCTTTTAGATATCTGCCAAAGGCCGGTAATGCCTGCAGGCGCCATGAAACGTTCAGCCCATTCGTCTGTGGTGAGGGAAGCGGCTTCGTATAATGGCAGCGGACGATTACCTACAATGCTCATATCGCCTTTCAGTACATTAAAGAACTGAGGCAATTCATCTAAACTGCTGTTCCGTAAAAATGATCCAACTTTAGTGATCCGGGGATCATTCATTACCTTAAAGAACGCAGTTATTTCATTATCATTGCTCTCATACATATTTAATTCTGCTAATTTGTTCAATTTCTGATCAGCATCGGGCACCATTGTGCGGAATTTGTAAAATTTAAAGATTTTAAATCCACGACCTGCTCTGAAAGAAGCATAAAAAATCGGGCCTTTGCCTTTTGATTCAAGCTTGATTGCAATAGCAATTACAATAAACAAAGGCATGAAGAAAATAATAGCTATAGAAGACAGCACGATATCGATCATTCTTTTGATAAAATATCTGCTCGAAATGTTCAGATTGAAACTGTTTAAACCTGAATGAATCTCGTCAGCTTTAAGCGGAGGATGAATAAACGCATTTGCCTTTTTCAGGAATTTAGCTTTTTCATGCAACCTGTTGCAATAGTTTTCAATTTTTACGATGTCATCAATTAGTCGAAGATTTTTCAGATCCTTGATTTGTTGAGGCTGTAAAGCCGATTCGTTATAGATAACAGGGATATGCGTTTTGAAATGTTCTTTTATCCACGAGATAAAAGTTGACAGTTCCTGGCTGTTATAAGAAACATCTAAGATGATAAGATGTGGCTGATCTGCAATATTATTTTCATCAGCTAAAAACTCTTTAGCTGCATGAATATTACGAGCGATGAAAGATTCTTTATACAGTGAAAGGCATTTCTTTGTTTTTGCTAAAGAATTACCTATGTATAGAAAAGACTTCTTTACATCAACTTCTTCCAATGTGGGTTTGTTCAACGCTTCATTATTCACTGACATACACTTGAGGTTTAAGGTTAATAGATCGTTTTAAGCTTTCGTCAGGGGAGGGATTGAAATAGGATTGGAGAAAACTCTAAGAGAAATTATATCAAAACAAAATCATTAAAACATATTCAGATTAAAAATCTTTCTTTTCTTAGGTGTAATATCAGGTGCATTTTCTGATAAAACCTGAGAAGCTCTTTCCGATAACATAACCGGATCGAACGGCTTGGTAAAAAAATCTGTTGCTCCGGCTTCCAAACAAACTGCTTTCAATTCTTCATCACGATTTGCCGACAACACTATCACAGGTACATTCTTAAACATTGAACTGGTGCAAAGATGTTCCATCAATTCAAAATTTTCTGACTCAACTGAAGACACATCTACAATTGCAAGGCTCGGTTCATATCCTACTGAAAACAATTGCATCGCTTCTGAACTGTTTTGCACAGTACGAACGTTATGCTTTGTTCCAAGAATCGTTGAAATCAGGTAACGTAACCCTTTATTATTTTCCACTGTTAAAATTGACCTTCTCATAAACTACTTCAGTTTTACTATAAGGCTTTCAATAGAAATATTAAACAGTGGTATCACATAGGGTCAGAATAACATTTAAAAAAACCCGAATTGATTGAGGGTCTAGTTGGTGTTAAACACAGAAAATATTGCAGACAAGATAATCGTAATGACTACTGAGGGTGAATCAAGGATTGAAATTTTAAGAGAGGGGGTATTAATCTATACAGTGTAAAAATATGTTTTCATTTTTAAAAATCAAAATTTTTTTTGCTATGAACCAGCATTTTACGGTTATTTTTTTATTAACAGATGATGGTTTGCCTGAAAATCAGGCCTTTCGATTTGCTTTTTCCCATAGCACTGTTTGCTTATTACCAATAAAGCGTACAAAGCCCAGGTAGAGCGCAGCATTCATGAACGCAAAGTAATAAGGAACATAGAAAATTTTTATCTTGATATTCCTGAAACTGGCCGACCAGCCTGCAATTGCAGCGATATAAAAAAATATTTGTCCCACTAACAGTGTTGCGTATAACCAGTTGTTGTGATGAAAAACAATATAAATATTTGTACCAAGAATAACCGGAAGCAGAAATGGGCATACACACCACCTTAATACACGGTGCGAAATGTATTGAAATGAAAGCTTGCCATATTTAAAAATATTCAGCAGGCTGCTAAGCATAAATACAGACTGAAAGCCTCCTGCACTGATGCGTATTTTTCGTTTCTGTTCATCTTTCATTGAAAATGAGGGCGCTTCAGTTGCAAATGCAGCAGGCTCGTACATTACACGATAGCCTCTGCGGCATATTTTTAATGAAATAATGAAATCGTCCAGCAAAACATTAGCAGCAACAGGTTCAAATAGTTCGGTTCTTACAGAAAAAAGTTCCCCTGCAGCACCAACAACTGTATAAAATTTCGCATCTAATTTTTTAAGAAATGATTCATATTTCCAGTAAAGTCCTTCGCCTGCACCCGTTACGGATTCATCACCGGCAAGATCCATAATCTTTTTTTCACCCGCTACTGCGCCGATTTTTTCATCTTTATAATGCTTTACAATTTCACGTATACAACTGCTATTCAACAATGTATTAGCATCAGAAAAAACAACATAAGGTGTGGAAACATATTTCATTGCACGGTTGATCGCAACAACTTTTCCTTCACGCTCAGGCCTAAAAAGCAATTGTATGGATGGATATTTCGAAATGATGTTAACAGACTCATCCGAAGATCCATCTGCAATGAAAAGCAATTTTAATTTTTGTGAAGGATATTCCAGTGCAAGAGAATTTTCAATTTTCTTTTGGATGAAGCCCGCTTCATTATATACAGCAACAATCAATGTAACTTCAGGCTCGTAGGTGCTTTCAGCGGTTTGAGAGATCGATTTTGAAAAGAACGATCTTAATTTCAGATATAACCAGATAAGGATGCCATAGCCGAGATAACTATAAAATACAATGAACAACGAAAGCCAAAAAAGGGTCTTTATCAACGATTAGGTTTTCATTCAAAATTATGAGGAAAAAATTCAAAACATTTTATCTCTTTTTACACAATTCAACACAAAAAATTAATGCGGGGGAAAATTATTTTTTTAAATTTTATTTGCTGCTTTCAAATTATTGTATAATTTTACACGCACGATTATCCCTCAAGAGAAAGACTTTCAGTCTCCATATCTATTCAAAATCAGCTTTTAATTTCCAATCCGAAACCTCCATCCCCCAATATCTTTTGCAACTCAAGCGTATTTTAACTCAAGCGTAATTTGTTAAATACCACAAATGATTAACAGCCAGCTTTTGTAAAATCACACAGTTGTGAAAGTGCCTTTGTCAAATTAATTGATAATTAATTTAAACCATTAAAATGAAAAAGTTATTCATTATTGTCTCTTGTGTAATTCTGTCTTTTGCTGATTATAGCGCTAAGGCTCAGAATACAATGAACCCAAGTGATCCGGATGTGATATTCACATCTACGAATCAACCATCAGCTCCAACCTGGAATGCGATCAGCAAATGGGGTCACACGAATCGTTTATCATGGGGTCCTTATGCAAATGGATATAGATCTTACTATTTCCAGGGAATGGCATTCAGGCTTAAGTTTCCAAAAAGTTATAAAGCAGGTGTAGTTGACGGAAAGAAATATCCGTTGTTTTTATTTTTCCATGGTTTAGGAGAATCAGGAAACATTTGGGATAATGAGTACCAGCTTTTTCATGGCGGACAGACATGGGCTGCAAGAGTAGATGATAGTACTTTTGATGGTTTCTTACTTGTTCCACAAAGCCAGGGAGGATATCTTCAATCATATTTCCCTGCAATCTCAAGTTTACTTGATTCACTAGTTAAATATAATAAGCTTGACCTTGACAGAGTTGCTGTTGATGGTTTATCAGGTGGTGGTCAGGCTACATGGGATTTTATGGCAACTCAGGAGTATGCTAAAAAAACTGCTTCTGCATTGCCAATCTCTGCTGCTGAATACAGCCAGGAATCAACATTCTCAAGTTTCGTAACAATACCAATCTGGACAGCTAATGGCGGACAGGACGTTGCTCCTTATCCTACAACAGTGGCAGATATTGTTGCTTATTATAAAAGTCTCGGTGGATATATCTTACAGACATTGTATCCTAACCAGGGACATGGTGTATGGGATTCATTCTGGGCTGAACCTAATTTCTGGCCATGGGTAAAAGCTCAGCATAAAGCAAACCCATTGGTCAAATTTCAGCATAGTGCTTTTTGTCCAAACGAAGCAGTTAATGCTGTATTGAAACTACAAAAAGGTTTTTATGCTTATCAATGGCAAAAAAATGGTAGTACAATAAATGGCGCAACAGCGGATTCGTTGGTCGTAACAGATTATGGAACATATGCAGGAAGATTTCAGCGTACAGCAACTTCAGGTTGGTCTGCATGGTCACCAACTCCTGTTGTAATTTCTCAAAAACAAGCTACAGTTACACCACCCATACAGATTAATGGGTTACAAAGTAATGTATTACCTGCGCCGGACGGGAGTACAACAGTCCCTTTAATGGTACCAAACAATTATGCTTCATACGAATGGCATAATGTAACCGGCGGCGGAGATGTGTTGGTAGGAACTTCAAATATTTATAATGCTTCTGTTGGTTTATATAAAGTAAGGGTTACAGAGCAATTTGGTTGCAGCAGTAATTTTTCACCTGTTGATACAGTAGTTGCTGCCAGTGGAACACCCGCTCCGGATCCTGCAGCTAATCCTTCAGCAATTGCAGCTTCGAGCAGTTCTATTCAATTAAATTGGGATAATAATCCTACACCTCAATACAACGAAACTGGTTTTGAAATATACAGAACAACAACTTCGGGATCAAATTATAAGTTGGTTGCTATCAATCCTACTGATGCATTGGCTTATTTAGATCAGGGATTGGCAGCGAACACAAAATATTTTTATATCGTTCGGGCAGTTAATGGTAATGGTGCTGCTGCATCAACCAGCGAATTTTTTGCAACTACAAAATCAGATACTACTGCACCAACAGCTCCAACCAATTTAAAAGTTACCGGAACGACACGTAGTTCTGTATCACTAGTTTGGGATGCTTCTACAGATGATGTGGGTGTATACAGGTATGATATTTATGTAAATGGAGTAAAAGCTTACTCAACAGCAAACACTTCATTTACAGTAAATGCATTGAATGCATTGCAGATATATTCATTCTATGTAAAAGCAAGAGATATCAGTGGTAATATATCACCTGCAAGCAGCCAGGTTTCAGCACCTGCTGGTTTATCAGGACTTCATTACAATTATTATCAAGGTACATGGTCAGTATTACCTGACTTTAATACATTAACTCCATTTGCGACAGGCACAACTACTAATGTAACATTAGCACCTGCATTGCAAACAGTTAATTATGGCTTCTTATGGCAGGGATATATTAAAATACCTACAACAGGTACTTATACATTTGAAACAAATTCTGATGATGGAAGTAAATTATATATAGGCCAGTATAGTAACTCTGCTACTGCAGTAGTTAATAATGATGGCTTACATGGCGCACAATCTAAAACCGGAAACATCACATTGAACGCAGGAATATATCCTATTGCAATCACATTCTTTCAACAAGGTGGTGGTGCTTCCATGCAGGTTTATTGGAAAAACAATGTGGGCCTTGCACGTCAGCTAATACCTGATAATGCATTCAATGATGCAGTAACTGCGGGTGCAGTTCCTTCAGCACCGTCTGCATTGAGTGCAACAGCCGCATCTTACAAACGCATTAATTTAACATGGACTGATAACAGCACAAACGAAACAGGCTTTGAAGTATCACGTGCTATACAAAGAACAGGTGAATATGTAGCAATTGGTACAACAGCAGCGGGTGCAACCAGCTTTGCAGATTCAATTGGCTTAAGTCCAAATACAAAATATTGGTATAGAATAAGAGCGGTAAATACTAATGGAGCTTCAGGTTATGTAAGCACATTATTAGGAGCATGGTTATTCAATAATGATCTTACAGATGGTAGTGGAAATAATCACAGCCTTACAGGTTCTGGTAACCCTACTTTCTCAGCAGATGCAAAAGAAGGAAGCAATTCTATTTCATTTGATGGCAGCTCACAATATGCTGATATGACTTTCAGCAGTGGAAGTCAATTCCCAAGTGATGCATATACAACACGTACTGTAGCTGTATGGATTAAACCAAATGCATCAACAATCAGCGCTACTAATAAAATCATTATTAGTTTGGGTGGTTCTACAAATGGTCTCGCTTTAAGATTCAATTCCGGTGCATTGCAGGCAGGTATTGCCAGCAGCAGCACAAGAAGCACTGTTAACGTAAGCAATATTGCTACCAATGCAAACTGGGTGAGCGGTGGATGGAATCACGTAGCTGTAGTTTATAATGTAAACTCTATTCAGCTATTTGTAAATGGTGTATCTGTAGGTACAACCAGCCTGAGCTTCTCTTCAGTATCATCAACAGCAACTGTATCTCGTGTAGGCGCATCCGGTGGAAGCAATGCTTTCAATTCTCCTAGTTCTTCTACCGACTACGGTGGATTAATGGATGATATTGAAATATTAAATGAACCTTTAAATGCTGCCGGTATAACAGCTCTGATGAGTCAAACGTATACTGCTGCTACAACTGCTGTATTACCTGCGATTCCTGCAGCGCCTTCTGCTATTGCTGCAGTAGCACAATCAACTTCAAGTGTTAAGTTGACATTTAATGATAACTCAAGTAACGAAACAGGATTTGAAATTTATCGTTCTGTTGGAAGCGCTAACAGCTTCAGATTGTTAACAACAATTGGTGCTAACAGTACTTCATCAGTTACTTATATTGATAATGGCTTATTTGCTAATACAAATTATTTCTATCACGTAAGAGCAATTGGTGTAGGTGGTAATTCATCTTATACTTCTGATGCTAATGCAGTGACATTTAATAATAGGCCACATATTTCACCAATAGGAAATGTAGCAATGCGTTACGCTTCTCAGGTAGTCGTTCCCGTTAGTGCTACTGATGCTGATGGTGATCCATTGACATTCACTACAGTAAATGCATTGCCTGGATTTGCTCAGCTTGTTAATAATGGTAATGGCACAGCAACATTGACATTCAATCCTGCCAGTACAGACCAGTCTACTTATGCAATTTCAGTTATTGCAAAAGATAATCATTCAGGAGCAGATACTACAAGCTTTACATTGGTAGTTAATTCAAACTATGTTCCTGTTGCGGCCAGTGTGAGTAATCAATCAATGGCTGAAGGAGACTCTCTCTTCATTCCTGTAAGTGCAAACGATCAGGATGGCAATGGTTCATTGGTGTGGTCACTTCCTGGCGGTCCTGGTTTTGCTTCTGTTGGCACAACAACTAACGGTGCAGCAACTATCAAATTAAAACCAGGTTTTGCTGATGCAGGAACATACACAATTACTGCAAGTGTGAATGATGGCTCAGGTGGTATCGCTACAACTTCATTTGTTGTAACAATATCAAACACTATTCCTCCGGCTGAAAAAATATACATGGATATGCGTTATAACAGTGCAAATGCACCAGCCCCATGGAATAATATTTCAGGTACAAGCACAACAGGATTAAAGAACAGCAGCGGTGCAACAACTTCAGTTGGATTAAACTTCTTAAATACAAACTGGAATGCAGGTAATGCAAGTAATTCTACCGGAAACAATTCAGGTGTTTATCCTGATATTGCAATGGCTGATTACTTCTGGTTCGGTATCTTCGGAGCGCCTGATACTGTTTATTTCCAATTAACAGGATTGAATACTGCTTCTAAATATAATGTTACATTGTTTGCAAGCAGCTTCTGGACAGGTGCAGGTGCTAATGGCCCGACTGTTTATACAATCAATGGAAACTCTCAATCATTGAATGCTGCTAATAACCAACAAAACACTGTAACATTCAGCACTATTGCTCCGGATGCTTCAGGTATCATTACGGTTAAAATGAGCAAGGCAACAGGTACTCCTTATGGAATGGTAAATGATATTGTATTGGAAAGACCATTCAATGACGGTACAGCTCCGGTGCTTCCAGCAAATCTTGCAGCACAAACATTGTCAAACGGATTTATACAATTAAGCTGGAAGGATATAGCATACAATGAAAACAATTATTTAGTGTACAGAAGTACAAATGCAGCAGGTCCGTTCACATTGTTGAATCCTGGTGCAACAAATGCTAATGACACTACATATACGGATCAAACAGGTTCAAGCAATACTACTTATTATTATAAGATAGAAGCAACTAACAATAACGGATCATCTGGTCAAACAGGTGTTGTAAGCGCAACAACTGCTAACAAAGCTCCGGTGTTAACTGCTATCAGTGATTTCACTGCAAAAGGTGGTACTTCTATTGTATTGAATATTACAGGAACAGATGATGCAAGCGATGTGCTTACAACAACTGTTTCAGGATTACCTTCATTTGCAACTTATCAAAATACAGGTAATGGTACAGGTAAGATCACATTCAGTCCTTCAGTAAATGATCTGGGTGTTTACAGAAACATCGCAGTGAAAGTAACAGATAACTTCGGTGCTTTTGCTACAGATACATTCAACCTTCGAGTGATTGATAGCAGCATACGTTCTGTTTATCTTAACCTTGGACCTGCAGGTGGTATAGCACAACCTTCTCCATGGAACAACTATCTTGCTTATCCATTTGCAAATAGTCCATTTGGAAATTTACTGGATGATAATGGTGTAAACACCGGCTTCAGTTTCAAATGGCTTGATCAGTGGGATGGTGGCTTGAATGTAGGTATGATAGCAGGTAATGACAAAGGTGTTTTCCCTGATAACGTAATGCAAAGCAGCATTTACTCAGGGTCTACATCAATTCATACTATTGAATTTGACGGATTGGATCCTTCTAAGAGATACAACTTTGCTTTCTTAACCAGCTTTAATTCTGGCGATACTGCACAGGTAACATTTAAAAATGGTATTCAAACAGTAGTAGTAGATGCAAAGTATAACTCAACTGTTCTGGCTCAATTAAATGGAATTACTCCAAGTGCTTCAGGTGTAGTGCAGATAACTGCAACAAAAGGAAAACAACAATACCTCTGCCTGAATGCAGTACAGATACAGGAATACTTAAGTACTACCCCAATAGTAAGACCGTATAACCTGTTTGCTGCAACATCATTGGATACAAGTAAGATCACATTGACATGGAGCGACAGAAGCAGCAATGAAACGGGATTCCAGATCTATCGTTCTACATCAGTAAATGGTACCTATACATTGGTTACTACTACTGCTGCTAACGTTACCACATACACGAACACGGGCTTAGCGCCAAATACAAGGTATTACTATAAAGTTCGTGCTGTGAATGCTTCGGCTACCAGCAACTATAGTAACATTGCTACAGCAACATTGGCAGCAAAAATTGTATTGCTCCATTTAGATGCAGATGCTTCTACAAATGGTCCATCACCTTGGAATAATACAAGCCAGTTGTCAATAGCAGGTGCTACTACAAGTAACATGAATGATATTAATCTTATAAATACCGGCTTTGAAATGGTAATTACAAAAGAATTCAATAATACAGGATTTGCGGGTGTAACAGGTTCCGGTATCTTCCCTTCAAATGTTATGAAAGGAAACTACTGGACAGATGCCGGAATGGTATCAGAAGTGATGTTTGATAACCTGGATGTTCGTAAGAAATACAGGATCGGATGTTTCGGCAGCAACGCATCGGTAAACTACACAAGTGCTAATTATACTTGTAACGGTCAATTGGTACAGTTGAACAGTTATAACAATAACTCTAAAGTTGTTTATCTGGATAAATTAGTACCGAATGCAGATGGCCAGTTAATTGTTGATATTGCTACTGTTGTTGGATCTCCATACAGCTTCACAGGTGCATTCACTATCGAAGCATTTGATGACACGGATTCATATGTTCCGGTTAGCATCAGCAGACCAGAGCTTCCTTCAAATAACCAGGCAGTAACAGCTAATGTCATTTCTACAGCAGCGGCTGCTAATGATATCAGGGTTTATCCAAATCCATTCAACAACAAAATAACTGTTGAAATGAATGGTGCTAAATCCGGTACTGTTGGATTGATGTTGTACGATGCATCTTCAAGACTTGTTTACGCAGGTAATACTGTTAAACAAGCTGGTAACCAAACATTTAATGTAAATATCCCGAATGCAGGCAATTTGAAACCAGGAAGCTATGTATTAAGCGTAGCGGTAGATGGCAAGTTGACTAAATCGGTAGTATTAATAAAAGTAAACTAGGAAAACCAATATTATAAAGGTCTGGTATAGTAGTATACCAGACTTTTTTTTAAGTTAACTTTGTTACCTCTTGAACCTAATAATAAATTATAATGGATTTAATTTATTTTTTGAAAGTCTTATACCGCAAGAAATGGATTATCCTCGGCATTTCTTTTTTAGCGGTAGTCGCTGCCTTTATTTACTTATTTAATAAGAAACCTCTCTTTGAATCGGTAGCGCAATACTCCACCGGCTTCACAGCGGAAAAAGTGAGATTGGTTGATGGAACATCTGCCATTGATCTTTATACCGTTGATGTTAAGTTCAACAACGTTATTGAAACCATGAAATCACCCCAGGTAATTGGCATGCTATCCTACCGGTTATTATTACACGATCTTGAATATCCGGGTGCGGCATATAAAAAGCTTACTATTAAAGATGCAGACAGTAAAATATATAAAGAAGTAAATCTTGATACAGCTAAATATATATTGGCAAGAAAGATTAACAGCAATACGTTATTAAATTCTGATATTGATAGAGAAAGACAATTGATAGAGTTCTTAAAACTTTATCATTATGATTATGATGGCTTGCTGAAATATCTTTCCATTGATAGAGTTGAAGGAACTGATTATTTAGATATTACTTTTCGTTCTGAAAATCGTGAATTATCTGCGCTCGTAGTGAATTCTGTCGGCACACAATTTTTAAATTATTACAGAAATCTAAATTCACAACGTACTGAAGAAAATGCACAAAGCATTAAGGCGATGGTGGATAGTCAGCAAAACAAAGTTGAAGCTATTCAACA
>Ga0105240_10013031_pt1 | contig 11447 bp, 4 predicted proteins | sample KBSC54metaG_FD_80426 | JGI IMG/M metagenome (GOLD analysis project Ga0105240, IMG submission 80426) | Corn rhizosphere microbial communities from Kellogg Biological Station, Michigan, USA - KBS C5-4 metaG | ecosystem: Host-associated > Plants > Roots > Rhizosphere > Soil | place: Michigan, USA...
GATATTGCGGATTTTGGGGGTTGGGATCTTGCCGATGGCTTTGACCCTCAAATTGACCAGCTCGGCGGGCAATCCCAACCGGTAGCCATACACAGTGTGGTAAACCTCCTCGAAATACGAGCTCAGGCGCGCGTGCTGTGCGCCGGCAAGCAAGTCGAAGTCGACCGGAACACTGACGGCATGCTCCTGCCCCACGTAACGCATATCTATTGAAAGGAGTAACTGCCGCTGGCTCTCGGGAACCCCCTCCTGGCGTAACAAGTCCCGCCCGCGCTCGGCGAGTTGCTTGAATTGGTCTATCAAGTGCTCGCGCGTCAACTCCGACACTTTGATCGAAACGGTCTTGGCCACATCGTGGCGCAGATCGACCATCAACATTCCCCAGGCCGAGAATGCCGCCGGGACGATCGGAATAATGGCAGCGGGCAGCGCCAGTTCGTCCATCAGAAACGACCCAAACAGCGGCCCACCGCCGCCAAAACACAACATGGCGTAATCCCGGGGATCGTCGCCGGATTCCGAAGCGATGGACTTCACCGCCTCGCCCATATTGGCGGTCGCAATCCGCAAAATCCCGCTGGATGCCTCCAGCAACGACAGCTTGAGCGGCTTAGCCACCTGTTGCTCGATTCCCGCGCGCGCGCCCTCCTGATCAAGACTCATCTGACCACCTAAAAAGTAGCCGGCATCAATGTAGCCGTTGATCAGAAACGCATCCGTTACCGTCGGTTGAGTGCCGCCGCGCCGATAGCAAATCGGTCCGGGTTTGGCAGCCGCGCTTTGTGGCCCGACGTGCAAGGCGCCGGCCGCGTCAATCCACGCCAGACTGCCGCCGCCTGCGCCGATTGTTCGGATATCAAGATTGGATATGAGAATGGGATAGCCATCGACGCTGGTCTGTTGCTGGGTAGCGGCCATGGCCTTGCGAATCATGGCCACATCAAAGCTGGTCCCGCCCACATCCATGGTGATGAGATCCCGATAACCCGAAGCGCCGGCCATGTATTGGCCACCGATCACCCCGCCCGCCGGTCCCGACAACAGCATATTGATAGGGCTGCGCTTGGCGGCTTCTGCAGTCATCCCACCGCCATCCGACTTTGTCAGCACGATCTGGCCTTTGAAGCCGCGCGCGCGCAACTCCCGTTCGAGATCGCCCACCCAACGCTCCACCACCGGCGCTAGGTAAGCGTTCAGGATGGTGGTCATCGAGCGCTCGAACTCGCGGTGTTCGGGTGCGACCGCAGAGGAAATCGCGATAGGGACGTCGGCGAGCTCTTGCTTAAAAATCTCCCGCAGCCGCTCCTCGTGCACCGGATTACGGTATGCGTGCAAGAAGCATACCGCCACTGCACTAACTTCTCGCTGCCGAATCTGACTGGCTACAGCGCGGCATTCCGCCTCATCAAGGGGTGTTAGTATCTCACCCGCCGCATTGATACGTTCCGTCACCTCGAACCGCAGCTCGCGCGGCACGATTTGCGGCGGCTTGCGGTACTTGGGGTTGTACATCTGCGGCCGGTTGTAGCGCATGATCTGCGGTATATCGCGAAACCCCTTGGTGGTTACGTACGCCGTGCGCACCCCCTTACGCTCGAGCAAAGTGTTCAACGCGGTCGTTGACCCATGCACAAAGAAGCGTTCCACCTTGTCGAGCCGTACTTTGGCTTTCTCGATGGCCGCCAACACACCGTGGATCGTGTTCTCGGGTGTGGTCGCCGCCTTATCCATGTAGAACTCGCCGCTCGACTCGTCCAGAACGACAATGTCGGTAAACGTGCCACCCGTGTCGATGGCAAATCGAATCGTGGTCTTGTCCGCGCTCATCTATGGTGTTCCCGTGTTGGCTTTTCCATGTTGGAATGATCGTTAAAACCTTGCGAGCAATTCCACGCCGTAGATGGGCGTATTCGGGTTCTGATAGCGCTCGTACAGGCCGGCGTTGAAAGCCCCCTCCATCTGATCTTCCCGAACATTGGTCGCATTTTTGCAGTAGGCATACAGCCCGTAGGTCTTGTATTCGGCTCCAGCGCGTAAATTGAGGAAGGTGTTGCCCGGAATCTGTTGCGTGTCGCCGACGAACAAATATTCCGACGAGTGGAAAATGAGGTCAGCCCTAGCGTTCAAACGCCACGCGTCGGTCAGCGGCTGCAAAAGTTGCACGCTAACGGAACCGCTAAAGAGCGGCGCCGCCGGCGAGCGCGTCCCATCGCCGACTTTGGCGTTAAGGTAGCCAACGTTGGTGCTGAAAGTCAGGGTGTCGGTGACGGCGGCCGTCAACTCCGTCTCGACACCGTCAATTTTTGTCTTCGGAATGGTCACCGGCAGTCGATACGGCGGTTGGCCGATAGTGGTGGAGGTTTGTTGATCCGAATAGTCGATGTGGAATACGGCAATGTTTGTCGTCAGATGGCGATGCCACCAAGACGATTTAAGACCCAACTCGTAGTTGGTGGTGTGCTCAGGCACGGCGAAGGCGCCGGTGTCGAAATATCCGGCCCTGAAGCCCCGTGAGACCGTAACATAGGCCATACGGTCCGGATTGAAGTGGTAGCTGATCTGGCCCTTGGGTTGTAGGGCATTGCCCTTCTCGTGTTGCGTATCGATTAGCGCGCCTGTGGTGGAGAAAGCCGGAGCCACAGTTGTGAGGGTTCCGTCCGTGTAGGCTGTGTTGGTGTATTTCTGGTCGTCGTAACGCGCAGCCAGCGTGAATTCCCACACGTCATGCGCTTTGACGGATGCCTGTCCGTACACGCCCCACCAAGTGTCCTTACGGACATCGAATGAAGGGAATACTTCAACCCGGCCGTTATTGGGCGCGACGACATTGAGAATATCGAACCCATCGAGCGCATCGCGATACATGCCGGAGGCGCCCACCAGCCACTCAACCGCGCTGCCCTTGGCCGACTCGAGACGCAGATCCTCGGAATACGACTTGTATTTATCGACGCTAGCGAAGAAGTTGTCGATCGCCTGCCCGGGCAGCGCCGCCGAGCCGTATGCCTCTCCGGTCGTGCATTCAATGCCGCCGTCCGGCAAGCGCGGATAAAGCGGATCATCCGGATCGTCATAACACAAACTCACAAAGCCGTGCTCGTTGGTCTTGCCGTAGCTCGAGATCGAGATGACCGACATCGCGGCGAGATCGAGCTTGAGGCGCAGGGAGATGCGATCAAAGGTCCGGTTATCCGTGCCGGGGGTGCGCCGCCGGGCGTCGAACATCGGATTGAAGTCGTTCTGATAGGCGGGTGAGGGCAACGCGTCCTGATAAGTCGAACCGTTGTGGTCGGTCGTGTAAGTACCGCGCAGATCGGCTTCAAAGTTGTCGGTTGGCGTAAAGATCAGGCGCGTCTGCAACTGCTTGCTGTCGCGGAAGTCCAACGGCAGTTCGTTGCTGGCGCTGCGGATCAGCCCGACAAAATCGCGATAACCTACGGTCACGCTGCCAAGCAGCTTGTCTGGCACTAGCGCGCCGGAGACCGTCCCAGTAGCTTGCCGGTCGGCGCCATTTCCATATAGCAGGCGCCCATTCACTTCGAGCTCATTCTGGGGCCGCCGGGTAACAATATTGATTGCGCCGGCTATGGCGCCTGCGCCATAGAGCGCGCTCTGCGGTCCGCGCAGTACTTCAATCCGCTCAACATTCTGCAGCGCTCCTTCGGTGAGCGCATCCGCCGAGTCCGCCGGCACCCCGTCGACAATGAAAGCCACCGACGGCCAGCCCTGCTGGCCCTGACCGATGCCACGCATGGAAAGGTTGTAAAAGGCGGCGGTATAAGCGCTCCCATCCTTGAAGTTCATGTTGGGAGTTAAAATCGCGAAATCGGCGATCTGCTGAATTCCCGCGTTCTGAATCGTTTCCGCGGTAAAGGCCGTGACCGCATCCGGGACATCCTGAAGCTTTTCATCACGCTTGCGGGCGCTAACCACGACCTCCTGTAAACCCGAACTACTCTCATCGGTTGAATCCGTACTGCCGGACCCCGACCCGGTAGCCGACTGCGCCGCCGGTGCAACGAGCAAGATCAAGGCTGCATACATCAGGAGCGACTTCACTTTATAACCCTCTCTTTCTCATGGTTTGTCTACCGGATTACGGCGCTCCTGCGCGCGGTTTACGCTGGCAGTCTTACGCTGCTGCGGGCCGACCCCCTCTGCGAACAAAGTAGCCCTGCCGATCCTCGCCGCACAACCGCTCCGTCGTAGCGAAATCCCGGTTTTTGTAGTGGCCGGCCGTATCCCTCGACCTATCCGATCGGGTAGGGGTACTTGGATTTCCGCCCCGTGGGCCGTGGGACTACAATCCGAAGTCGCATGAGCTCTCGTAAGGCGAAGTCACCCGCCACTGCGCTTCGAGTCGCCGGCCGAGTTTCCCGGCCGAACGCCGCTGCCCTTGCATTTGTGCCCCGCCCTGACACGTCGCAGAAGGTCGAGCGCACTGAAATTGTGCGGCGCTGCCTGGCAGCTCCCCTCGGTAGCATTGTTCTGCTCGAAGCGCCGGCCGGCTACGGCAAGACCTCGGTATTCGCTCAGTGGCACGCCCAGATCAGCGCCCAACAGCAGCGCGCTGTTTGGCTCACCCTGCACGAGAATGAGAGGACGCTCCCGGGACTTGCGGCGATGCTGAGTGCTGCCATGGGCCACGCGGGATTTTCCCGTCCCAAGAGCTTGGCGGAGCTGCCTCGGGAAACAAACTGTGTACGGCAATATGTCGAGACGGTGGTCGATGCGATTCGCGCGTTGCGGCGACCGGTGACACTGTTGCTGGATGGTTATGAAAACGCGGCCAGCGCCGACGCCGACGCTTTTCTGTGCGAATTGTTCGAGCAAATACCGGCCAACCTGGTAGTGGGAATTGCCAGCCGCCGTTTACTGCAGTTCCCGGTGTCGCGCTGGCTGCTGCAGGGCCGGCTGCAGCGCCTGGAAAAACGCGAGTTACTGTTCTCGAAGACCGATATCCGCGCCTTGTTCAACGGGTCGCTATCCCCCACTGAGCTGCATCGGCTGCATGCGCTAACCGAAGGCTGGCCTGCTGCTGTTAGGTTTGCGCAGATCTGCCTAGAGGATTGGCGTAGGCAGCAGGTCGCACTCGACGCACTACCTACTTACTCGCGGCTTATCGGGGATTTCTGTATGTCGGAAGTCTTGCAAGGCGTCGACGCTGAGAGCTCGGCGCTGCTGATCGATGCGTCAATCTTCGAGACAATCGACCCGGACCTATGCGACGCCGTGCGCCAACGCAACGACAGCGCAACGCGCATCGCTCAGATCGCCACTCGTGAAACCTTTCTTGACCAAGTCGACACGGCTGCCAACTCTTGGCGGATCCCCAGGACATTACGACAGACGCTGCTGGCCCGAGCCCTCGCCTACAGTCCTACCCCGCTGGCCACGATCCACCTACGGGCGGCCGAACAATATGAAGCACGCGGCTCGACACTCGAGGCGGTCCGTCACTACGTCTCCGCAGGGGATGCCCACAGGGCCGCGCTGGCTTTCGAGCGGGTCAGTCCTATGGGAGTCGCCGCTCGGCAAGGAGATGAGCGCGCCGCCGCAATCCTCGATCTGATTCCCTCGCAATGCCTGACGCAATATCCCCGTCTCGCCCTTTGTCGTGTTTATCTCGACTACAAAAGCGGCTTTTTGGACGAGGCCCGCTACCTACTGGAGCGCATAGCCGAGCGGACCAACAACTTCACCCTGGACCGGGAAGGCGGCGATAATGCGCAATTGCATGTCGAAGCGCTGACTTGCGTGTTGGAAATGGAGATTTACGGGATCTCCAAAGTCAGCAGCGATTATCTGCGCTCCACCGAGGAGCGCATCAGTCAAATCAGCCGCGCCGATCCACGCCTGGGGGACTTTGCTCACTGTATGGGAGGGATTGTTTATTCGATCCGCGGCGAGTTAGACACTGCGCGCTCACACTTCATTCAATGCGAGAAACTAACCTCGCAAGACCCCCATGCGTGGATGGAACTCTGGCTCAAATATCATCGCGGCTCCCTCGCGCTGGCCCACGGCCAGATGATGGAGGCCAAGTATCATTTGCAAGCTGGACTCAAGCAATGGCGTAAGGAGTTTGCAGGGTACAAAACGTTCGGGGCGGCGGCGAATGTGCTCTTGGCCGAGATCGACTACGAAAACGATGCACTGGATGAGGCGCAGGCCAAGGTGGACGAAGCCATTTATACGGTCGAGAACCGCGAGGGGTGGTATGAGCACTACACGGCGGTCTATGAAATCGCGATGATGATCATGCTGCATTCCGGCAGATACACGGATGCCGAAACGTTGCTAGAGCGTGCCGGGACCACCAAACGGGTTAGCAATGTTCTAAATGGGTTTCTGGAGATCTTAAGGTTGCGGCTGACAATCTTGCAGGGGTCGGCCGACGCTCAGGGCTCGGAAGCGCTCGATCAATTGCGGCAGCGTTGGACGGACTCGAGTAGTCACGAAGAATTTAGTTGGCGCGCCTGGGATCTGGCCGGAGTGTGTCTTTGCCACGCCGCGCTTCACAGAAAAGACTTTCACTGTGCCGCAGACGTGCTCGATGGGTTGGAGCGGGAAGTCCGGCGACAACGCCGGAACCGCACTCTAGTTAAGGCATTGGCACTGCGCTCGGCCGTCCTACACCAGCAGGGAGACACAGAGCGTGCAACGGCGCAGATGGTGCAAGCGCTCGAGGTCGGTAATACATTAGGCTATCGCCGCGCGTTTCTGGACGAGGGGATTACGATCCAACCGGTACTACAACTTGTCGCCCATCAAGCACCGATTCCAGTGCCGGCGCGCTGTGGAGCGTTCGCGGGCAAGCTTCTCGATGCGCTCGACGCACGGCTGCGCGCCTTCGCTCCCGCGGCAACCAAACTGCTGAGCGAACGGGAAACCCACGTGATGCACGAGCTGAGTCTTGGTCGCTCCAACAAGGCAATCGGGCGCAAATTAACGCTGTGCGAATCGACCGTGAAGTTTCACATCAAGAACATTTTCCGCAAACTAGGCGTCCGTCGGCGCAGTGCCGCTGTGATCGAGGCGAAGCGGCGCGGCCTGGTCCATTGAGGCTGGGCGGCGGTTGCGGGCCGCGAGCGTCAGCAACATAGTCGCCGCGACGAGCAGCAGCCCGAGCACCAGTTGCTGGACTTCGAGCAACCCGCTCGCCAAGGTGGCGCCATGTCCGCTCACATAGCCGGCAGCCGCCGGGCCGATGGCATAGCCCAGCAGTGCAGTCATATACAGTAAGCCATTCAGTCGTCCGCCCGGATCGATTTGCGACATCAGACCCATAAGATACGGAAACAGTGCAATCCAGGCGAAAACAAACAGCGAGGCGGAGGCGGCATACGCGAAGAAGTGCGACCCGCCCAACAACATAGTCAACACCGCAGCGATTTGGATAGCGAACAACGCACTCAAGGTGCGCATACGTCCGAGTGACTCGCCAACAAAGATCGACAGCGAAGCACCCAGCACACTAATGAGGGTTGCCCAACCGAGAACTCGCGCCGCCTCGGCGTACCCAAGATGCGCCGCGCGTGCAAACTGTTCCACATACGGCCAATATCCGCCCACCACCAGATACCAGGCAAACAACCCCAGCGACGCAAACAGGGTAACGCGCCAGGGCGGCATGGGCGGCAGCGCGCTCTTTTTGCCCTGGTCGACACCCGCGCCGTCCGGAAAGTACCGCATCGCGATTACACCCAGGGGGATAGTGGCTGCCATAGCGACAAAGAGACCGCGGCCACCGATACTGGCCTGCAGGTGTGGAATCAAGAAACTCAGGGCCGCTGCGCTGCCCATCACCGCCACCGACATCAACCCCGCCAGGCGGTCGGGTTGTTTGACCCTCGCGACGGCCGCTCCGACTGGACCCAGCGCAAAGCCGTGCCCCAAGCCGGCAACGATGCGCCACCCAAACAGACTGGACGCGCCCGCCACATCGATGCTCGCAGCTCCAACATTCCCGATTAGAATCATTACGAGCGCGGCTAGCACAAACTTCCGTTGTGACAGGTGGGCGAACAATACGGCGGAAACCAATATGGCCAGCGCGGCGGCCGTCATTTCTGAAGTCAAAAGATAGCCGGCCGCCCGCGGCGTGAAGGAGTAATGCGCAACGTATGTGCCGATCAATAGGGGTTTGATAATCGCGCTGGCATTACCGGTCACTCCGGCCAGAATGATGGCTGTCCAGCGTTGCGCTTCATTGGCACGAAAACCCTGCGGGGTCCGTGCCGCTGCATCAGATGTGACCGGCATTCGTATCTGCTTCGCTCAATGTCCTCACCATACTGCGCCGTACCGGCTCCGACAATCGAGTCGGCGTACGGGATTTGATGGGGTGCGGTATAGGTCGGGCGCCGCGCCAGCCTATCCGTCTGAATTTAGTGTAGGCGCTCAGACATTATCGGAGGCGTAAGCGGGTTTCCGACGGCAACTCTCCGAACAGCTGCCGGTAATAACGGGAGAAACGGCTCCAGTGCCAGATACCGTGGCGGGCAGCAATGACCCCGATGGATAGCGTGGCGTCCGCGTCAGACATCAAGTCGCGGCGGATGCGATTGAGCTGCAGCATGCGCACATAGCTCCCGGGCCCCATATCAATCACGGACCGAAACACACACTCAAGCGATCTGCGGCTTACCCCAAGATGCCTGCACAATGTCACGACAGATATGCCATCAGGGAGATGATGGTGTATGTAGTCACGGGCCCGTCTGAATACCTGCACCGCGCGGCTGGTGGAGCAACGCCCTGCTCCGAACATATAGCCCTCTTTGGTTCGTGTAGCGATCTGCCACAGAATATCCGCCACCGAAGCTTTGAAGGCATAAGCCGCCGCCGGATAATCTGCGGGCGATTCTAAGGTAGTGAAAGCGACCAGCCCGGATCGCACCACTTCCCGCAGTTCTCGCATTCGCACAGGATCGCTCAGCACACCTACCGCGCCCATGTTGTATCCATCTTCCGGAAACAACGAACTCGACACGTCCATGCAGTACATACTGACACCCGCCGCCGTCTTGCCTTCCACACATTTATGTTCCGGTGTGAGCACGACATGTTCCTGCGCGAATCCAGTGGCATTCAGTGCGCAGGGCGGGGACGATTCGGTAAGAAAGCAGGCGCCATAGCGCCCGGCTGGCGTCGCGGCCGTTGCGGCGAGATCCCGATTAGCCCTCTCGAAGTTGATAACCAGATCGGGCCCGAAATGAAACGTGTTGAAGAGCCCTTCGAAGGGGCCGCGGCTGATCTGTTGATACTGCTGCCCATAGCCTTCGTATTGAGCAGCCTGCGCGTCAATGTCCTGAAAACGTCCCTCGGATATCCATGGCCGAGGGGTCACCACCGCCTGCGTCACCATGCATTAATCCGCGTCGCCGGGTAATAAAGCGAAGGAAACCAAGGGATTAGAGTACCTGCCACCCCGCCACCGATTTGCGCAAAGCGGATAACGCTTTCGTTGTATCACCGGCTATTTTAGATTTCAACGGGCCACCCCGCTGTGGGGTTATTCAGACAACCACCGCCCGTGATCTCTGGGGAGAACTACCGATGAACCCAGTAAACGCGAGCAAATGGGCCTTAGGGGTAAGCATCGCGATCGCCACCAGCAATGTCGCGTTTGCTCAACAGCCGAGCAAAGTCGATGCCGCGAGCGGGCTTGAGGAAGTGGTGGTCACAGCGACCAAACGCGCTTCGACGGTGCAAGAGACACCCATGAGCCTGACGGCCATCACGGGAGAGGACATCCAGGAGCGTGGCCTCCCGGATTTCGCTGCGATCGTACAATCCGTTCCAGGCGTCTCCATGCGCACCAGTGGCCCCGGCCAGACCGAGGTGGAAATGCGCGGTATGACTTCGGCGGGCGGCAATTCATCGACCGTTGGATTCTATCTGGACGATACACCGCTGACCGCCCCTTCGAACGCCCAAAACGGCAAGGTGGTCATTGACCCGAACCTGTACGACCTGAATCGAGTCGAAGTGTTACGTGGTCCGCAGGGGACGTTGTACGGTTCGGGTTCCATGGGTGGCACCATTAAACTCGTACCTAATGCGCCGAATCCGGCGGGTTTCGCCGCATCCGCAGAATTTACTCCTGGCTACACCGACGGCGGCGGCTTCAACCGCGGCGAGAACGCGATGGTGAACCTGCCTTTCGGAGGAGGTACCGCGGCATTCCGCCTGGTCGGCTCCGAGTCGCACGAGAGCGGCTGGATCGACCGTGTCGTCACTGCGGACGGGCAATTTCCACTAGAGACGAACAACCTCGCGAAACGAGGTAATGTTTTGGCCGTGCCGGTCGGCGCAGACTACCGCAACGTCAACGACACGCAGCTCGGCGCCGTGCGCGCAAGCCTGCTGTGGAAGCCTATCGATGGCCTGACCATCGCGCCCTTTGTCATGTATCAGCGGATCAGCCAGGACGGTCTCAACCAGATCGACAGCGACCCGGGAACCGATGCGCACTACGCGCCCTTTGATACGCCGGAAAACTATTCAGACCGCATCACCATCGGCAGCTTCAACATTCAGTACGACTTCAACACCTTTAACATTACGTCAACTACCTCACGTTGGGTTCGCAAAACTAGTCTGCATCAAGACGGTAGTGAAGAATTCCAATGGGCGCTGTCCACACCTGATGCGATTCTGCCGTTTTACATCTCACAGGGCGGCCTCGGCCCGACCGCGCCGACGCCGGTGGAAAATGACGTGTCCGCGCAGACAAGCGAGGAAATCCGCATCACTTCCACGGGTGACACGGCGTTCAAATGGCTGGCGGGCTTTTTCTATCAGAAATTCGAATCCTGCTACTGCGAGCAGGTGCTCATGCCCGGGGGCGAAGCGGTATTCGGCACGGGCAACGCGTTCACGCAGGAGCAAACAACCCGGATCAAACAATCGGCTTTCTTCACCGAATTGTCGTATCAGCTCACTGCGCAATTGAAAGCGACCGCTGGACTGCGGCGTTACTCGTACTCTTCCGAGGTGGATACCAGTGTGTCGGGCTTTTTGAGCGTCACCGGAACGGACGCGATTGCTAGCTCCGTCTCGCCCGAGAAGAACCAAGGGCTGAACCCGAAATTCGACCTCTCTTATGACGTCGATAAGAACTTGCTGCTCTATGCGACCGTCGCCAAGGGATTCCGTCCAGGCGGCGGGAACCAACCCATTCCAACCTCCGGAGCGCTCGGAGACACCTGCGAAGCCAACCTACAAGCGAACCACGGCACGACCTCATTCGTACCGGCTCCCGCTACCTTCGGGCCCGACACCGTATGGAGTTACGAACTGGGCGAGAAACTGCGCACATTCGACAAACGGGTAACGATCAACAGCGCAATCTACTTCGAGAAGTGGAACGGTACCCAGCAGAATATCCCGCTCCCCTGCGGCTACCCGTACGCTGCTAACGCGGGCGTTGCGCACATCTA
>Ga0105240_10013034_pt1 | contig 11444 bp, 10 predicted proteins | sample KBSC54metaG_FD_80426 | JGI IMG/M metagenome (GOLD analysis project Ga0105240, IMG submission 80426) | Corn rhizosphere microbial communities from Kellogg Biological Station, Michigan, USA - KBS C5-4 metaG | ecosystem: Host-associated > Plants > Roots > Rhizosphere > Soil | place: Michigan, USA...
GACCACGGGCACTGCGGCATCGTGATCGAAGACCAGATCGCGAACGATCCCACCGTGGATCAGCTCGTGCGCGCCGCCATTTCGCACGCGGCCGCGGGCGCCGACATCGTCGCGCCGTCTGACATGATGGACGGCCGCGTCGGCGCGATTCGCCACGCGCTCGACGACCGCGGATTCGAGAACGTCGCGATCATGTCGTATGCGGCGAAGTACTGTTCGGCGTTCTATGGGCCGTTCCGCGACGCGGCCGGCTCGGCGCCGAAGTTCGGCGATCGGCGATCGCACCAGATGGATCCGGCCAACGTGCATGAAGCGCTGCGCGAGGTCGAGCAGGACATCCAGGAAGGCGCCGACATCGTGATGGTCAAGCCGGCGGTGCCGTATCTCGACGTCATCGCACGCGTCAAGGATGCGTTCGGCTATCCGACCGCCGCGTATCACGTGAGCGGCGAGTACGCGATGCTCAAAGCCGCGGCGAAGAACGGCTGGATCGACGAGCCGCGCGCGATGATGGAAACGCTCACGGCGATCCGCCGCGCCGGAGCCGACATCATCATCACCTATTACGCGCGCGAAGCCGCCCGCGCGATCGCCTAGCGATCGCCCTGCGGCCCGCTCGCGCGCTCCTCACGAGCTGATCATGCGTACCGACAAATCCCGCAAGCTCTTTGCCCGCGCCCGTCAGATTCTGCCGGGCGGCGTCGATTCACCGGTGCGCGCGTTCACGTCGGTCGGCGCCTCGCCGCTCTTCATCCGCCGCGCAAGCGGCGCGTATCTCCAGGATGTCGACGGCAACACGTACATCGACTACGTGATGTCGTGGGGACCGCTGATCCACGGGCATGCGCCTGCCGGCCTCACGAAGGTGCTGTCGGCCGCCGCGAAGCTCGGCACCAGTTACGGCGCGCCGAGCCCCCTTGAAGTGGCGCTCGGCGAACGCGTGCGCGCGTTGATGCCGTCTGTCGAGCGCGTGCGCTTCGTCAGCTCCGGAACCGAAGCGGCGATGAGCGCCGTCCGCGTGGCGCGCGCGGCGACCACGCGCGACAAGATCGTGAAGTTTGCCGGCTGTTACCACGGGCACGCCGATGCGTTTCTCGTGCAGGCGGGGTCGGGCGCCCTCACGCTCGGCACGCCGACCAGTCCAGGCGTCACGCCCGCGGCAGCCGCCGACACGCTCGTCGCGAGCTACAACGATCTGGATTCCGTCCGCCGAGTGTTCGACGCCAATCGCGACCAGATCGCCGCGCTCATCGTCGAGCCGATCGCGGGCAACATGGGGGTCGTGCCGCCGGCCGACGGCTTCCTGAAGGCGCTGCGCGAGATTTGCACGGCGAGCGGAACGCTGCTGATTTTCGACGAAGTGATTTCGGGCTTTCGTGCGGCGCCAGGAGGCGCGCAGTCGATCGCGCGCGTCACGCCGGATCTGACCTGCTTGGGAAAAATCATCGGCGGCGGTTTGCCGGTCGGTGCGTACGGCGGGCGCAAGGACCTGATGGAGCTCGTGTCTCCTGCTGGTCCCGTGTATCAGGCGGGAACGCTCTCCGGGAACCCGCTCGCGATGACCGCGGGCATCTGGTGCCTTGATCGGCTCAAGCCCCAGCTTTATCGCAACCTTGCGGCGCTCACGCGGCGGCTCGCGATGGGACTCGCCGGCGCGGCCCGCGAAGCGGGCGTGCCGCTGCAGGTCAACGCGATCGGCTCGGTGCTCACGCCGTTCTTCACCGATCGCCCGGTGCACAACTACGAGTCGGCGACGAGCGCGAACACCGGCACGTACGCGAAGTTTTTCCGGGGGATGCTCGCGCGCGGCGTCTATCCGCCGCCGTCGCAGTTCGAGGCGTGGTTCCTGTCAGCCGCGCATACAGTGAAGGATGTCGATCGAACGATTGCTGCCGCGCGCGCCGCCATGCGCGACCTGTAGGGAGCCGCAGTGCCCTTTGCGATTACCGCCAGGGCATCAAGCGTTCGATCCAGGCGATGCGCGTGAGATCGTTGTAGATCACCGTCACCATCAGCATCATCAGGAATACGAGGCCGGCCAGCAGCATCTTCTCTTTCACTTTCACGCTGAAGTCGCGGCGCGCGGCGCCTTCGAGCGCCATGATGAAGATGTGTCCGCCATCCAGCACGGGAATCGGCAGCAGGTTCACCAGACCCAGATTCAAACTGATCGTCGCCATCAGGCCGAGGAGCGCGACGAGACCCAGATGCGCCGACTCGCCCGAGAGCTGCGCGATGGCGACGGGCCCCATCAGCTGCTTTGGCGACGTCTGACGCGTGATCAGCCCCCACACGGTTTGAAAGATCAACTCGGTCGAGCGCACGTTCGTCTTCACGCTCATCCCGATTGCTTCGACAAAACCGGGGTTCACCGTCTTCATCTGCTCGCCGATGCTGACGCCGATGCACGGCGTGGCCGGCGCCACACCGGCGCACCCTTCGGCGGTGGTGACCGGAATGTTCATAAGCGCGCCGTTGCGCAGCACGGAGATCGTGATCGTCTGGTTCGCGTATTTGTGAATCGCCTCGGTGAGCTGCGCCTGCAGCGTCATCGGCTGGCCGTTCACCGCGGCGACGATGTCGCCGGCCTTGAGACCTGCGCGGTCGCCAGGCTCGCCCGTGTGGATATCGGTGAGCACCGGGTGCACGTTCGGCGTCACGCCGATGTCTGGCACGTCGAGCCGGCTCTGATCGGGGGCGTAGGTCGGCGTCACGTTCTTCACCGATTCGACGCCGTTATGCAGCACGGTGAGCTCGGTTTCCTGCCCGGCGCGCGGCGCGATCGACGTGAAGACGTCATCCCACGTGCTGACTTTGTGGCCGGCAACCGCGGTGATCAGATCGCCTTTTTCGATGCCCGCGCGAGCCGCCGCCGACGACGCCGTCACGGAGGCGACGACTGGCGGATCGTCCTGATACGCCGGCACCTGCCCGCCGCGATACAGCACAACCGTGGTGAGCACGAGCGCCAGCACGATGTTCATCGCGGGCCCCATGATCAGAACCTGAAAGCGCTGCCACCGCGATTTGGAAAGAAATTCGTCGGGCTCGCCAGGACGATTTTCGTCCGGGTTGTCGCCGGCCATCTTCACGTAGCCGCCGAGCGGAAGCGCGCCGATGCCGTACTCCGTATCGCCGCGGCGGAAGCTCAGAACGGTCGGATTGAACCCGAGCTGAAACTTGATCACGCGGATGCCGACTCGCTTCGCCGCGAGAAAATGGCCCAACTCGTGAACGAACACGAGGACGCCGAGCACGAACGCAAATGCCAAAATCGTGATCAAGTCTGACTTCTTCCTTTAGCCTTTTTCTTTAGCCTTTTAATTCTACCGCGCAGGCGAGCTCGCGCGCATGCTCGCGGGCCCACGCGTCCAGCGCGCGCACCTGGGCAAGCGTGCGCACTTCTGCGGGAACGTGCGCGTCCATCGTCGCCTCGATGACGTCCGCGATGGCGGTAAACGCCAGCCGCCCCTCGAGAAAGCGGGCGACGGCGATCTCGTTGGCCGCGTTCAGCACAACCGGAAGCGATCGTTCCGCCTCGAGCGCCCGGTACGCGAGATGAAGGCACGGGAACGCGCGGGTATCGGGCTTCGAAAATTCGAGCCGGCCGGCCTTCACGAGATCGAGCGGGGGCAAGGGCGCCGGCCAGCGGTCCGGATACGAAAACGCATATTGAATCGGCAGGCGCATGTCGGTGACGCCGAGCTGCGCAATCACCGAGCCGTCCACGAACTCCACCATCGAATGCACCACCGATTGCGGGTGCACGACGACGTCGATTGCACGCGGACCGGCGCCGAACAGCCAGCGAGCCTCGATCACTTCGAGCCCCTTGTTCATCAGCGTCGCCGAGTCGATCGTGATCTTGCGTCCCATGCGCCACGTCGGATGCTTGAGCGCGTCATCCGCGGTGACGTGGCTCAGCTCCGCGCGCGACTTTCCGAGAAACGGCCCGCCCGATGCCGTGAGCACAAGGCGCTTCACGTCGTCCTCGCGCCGGCCATGGAGACACTGATGAATGGCGTTGTGCTCGCTGTCAACCGGCAGGATCGACACGCCGCGCGCGCGGGCCGCCTCGGTGACGAGCGCGCCGGCCATGACCAGCACTTCCTTGTTCGCGAGCGCGATCGTCTTGCCGCAGTCGATCGCCGCGAGCACCGCCTCGAGGCCGTCCGTGCCAGACGAAGCGCACAGCACGATGTCCGCATCGGCGTGACACGCAATGGCGATGAGGCCCTCGGATCCGGCGCCGGCGAGTCTCGTCGCGGCCGGCACGCCGCGCACGCGAAGGCGATCGTTGCCTTCGCTCGATCCCATCGCGACAGCGCGCGGCTTGTAGCGCGCGGCCTGCTCGGCGAGCCGCTCGTCGTTCTCGCCCGCGGCGAGCGCCACCACCTGAAGTCGATCGGGATGCGCGTCGACTACAGCGAGCGCACTCTGCCCGATCGAGCCGGTCGATCCGAGAATGGCGATGCGTTTCACACGAATTTCAGGACGATGTAGTAAACGGGGGCGGCGAACAGCAGGCCGTCCAGCCGATCGAGGATGCCGCCATGGCCGGGAATCAGCGAGGAGCTGTCTTTCACGCCGGCACTGCGCTTGAGCATCGACTCGAACAGATCGCCGGCAATTCCCGCGGCAACGATCGCGGCGCCAAGCGCCGCACGCACGGCCACGGGCGCCGCGGGAAGCCACCACTGCCCTACGATCGCGAGAAACATACCGCCGAACATGAAACCGCCGATTGCGCCTTCGATCGTCTTCTTGGGGCTGATCGCGGCCGCCAGGGGACGGCGTCCGAACATCCGGCCGGTGAAGTACTGCATCGTGTCGCTCACGGCCACCGTGAGGACGAGGAGGAAGAGCGCCTCTTTGCCTTCCACTTCGCGGATCACCATCATCGCGCCAACGGGAAGCCCAAGATAGAAACACGGAAAGAGCGACGCAGCGGCAAGCGCGAGCGCGCCCGGACCCGTCTTCCATTGCCACATCGCAATCACGCCCATCACGATCAGCGCCGCCATCAGCACGATGTCGATCGATATCCACGACACGTTGAACGCGAGCCGGGAAAACGCCGCCGCGGTGAGCACCGCGGCAAGCGCCGCCGGGGCGTCGGCCACGCCGATGCCGCTCGCGCGCGCGAGCGCGGCGTATTCGCCGAACGCAACGAGCAGCAGCGCCTCGGCGACAAGAAAGAAAATGACGGGTGTGGCAAACCAGACGAGCGCGACGGCGAGGATCAGGAGAACCGCGCCGCTCAGAACTCGTGTCACTTGGCGCCGAGGGCCACGGGCGACGGCTTGATGCCGCCGTACCGTCGATCGCGTTTCTGGTACGCGATGACCGCTTCGAGCAGATCGCGGCGGCGGAAATCGGGCCACAGCGTGTCGGTGACCCAGATCTCCGAATACGCGATCTGCCAGAGCAGAAAATTGCTCACCCGCATCTCGCCGCTCGTGCGAATCAGCAGATCCGGATCGGGCTGACCCGCGGTGTAGAGAAATTCCGAAAATCGCTGCTCGTCGAGCGCGTCCGGATCGACACCGGCCCGCATCGCGCGCCGCGCGGCGTCCACGATCTCCGCGCGCCCGCCGTAGTTGAGCGCGATGTTGAACAGCATTCCGGTATTACCCGCGGTCTTGTGAATGCCGATCTCGAGCTCGTCCTGCACGTCCGGCGAGAGTTCTTCGGGGCGGCCGATCACGCGAAAACGAATATTGTTCTTGAGGAGTGTGGCGAGCTCGAGCCTGATGTACCGCTTCAACAGCAGCATCAGCGTGGCCACTTCGGCGCGCGGCCGCTTCCAGTTTTCGATGGAGAACGCGTAGAGCGTGAGCACGTCGATGCCGAGCCGCGCCGACGTTTCGACGACGTCGCGTACCGAATCGATGCCGGCGCGGTGACCTTCGACTCTCGGCAGATGGCGCTGAGCCGCCCAGCGGCCGTTGCCGTCCATGATCACGGCGATGTGCGACGGCAGCTGATCGAAGTTGACCTGACGCGCGAGCGCTTCGTCGGGCGCGCCCGCCGGAATCCAGGCCAGAAGCTGCTCAAGCGACATGCGGCCCTTTCTGCTGCAAACCTCGATTCTACAGACTGTTAGCGCTCAGCCGCAACCTTCTTACGGCCCGTACGCCACCGTCACGAGAAACAAGCCTTCCGCCGGCGCGGTGCGCCCCGCCTCTGCGCGCTGGCGCGACCGGATCACGTCCTCCATCCAGCCGGGCGCCTGGCGTCCGCGTCCGATTTCCACCAGCGTGCCGACGATGTTGCGCACCATGTGGCGGAGGAAGCCGCTCCCGGTCACTTCGTAAACAATCAACGCGCCTTCCGCGGCGGCCTGGTCCGCCGACAAGTTGGTGCGGGCCACCTTGGACGAAAACATTTCGCGCTCGGTCGTTGCGGTGTCAGCGCCGGCCGCCTGGAACGCCGCGAAATCGTGGCGCCCTTCGATGCGGCGCGCCGCGTCGGCCATGGCCGGGACGTCGAGCGGCGTCTGCACGTGCCACGAGTACGCGCGCTCAATCGGACTCACGACGTCCGCATTCCAGATGCGATACCGGTACGTTTTCGATCGCGCTTGAAACTGCGGGTGAAACGCGTCGGGAGCCTGAGACGCCGACAGGACGCGCACCGACAGAGGAAGGCGCGCGTTCACCGCGCGCACGACCGCACCTTCGTCGATGTCACGTTCGAGGGAGAACGCAGCGACCTGCGCCAGCGCGTGCACGCCCGCATCCGTGCGTCCCGCGCCGACGACGGGTACGGGACGTCCGTCGAGCGCGGCGAGCGCCTCTTCGATCAGGCCCTGCACCGAGACGCCGGCAGCCTGCCGCTGCCAGCCGACAAGGCCGGTGCCGTCGTAGGCGATCGTGATTTTGAACGTGCTAGGCAACGACCGGCCGCGAGCCGGGCTTCACGACCGGCAGGCCTTTCGCGCAGAGCGGGCACGCGTCGGGCTGATACGTCGGCAGATCGACGTCGAGCAGCGCGATAAACGGCACATCGAACGCCGCGGTTCCACCGCTGCGATCGACGATCGCGGCGGCGCCGACGACGCGTCCGCCGGCCGCGACCGCGACCTGCATGGTTTCTCTAGTCGATCCGCCTGTGGTGAGCACGTCCTCGACGACGAGCACGCGATCGACTTCCGACAGCGTGAAACCGCGGCGCAGCGTGAGCACACCGTCCTGCCGCTCCGCAAAAATCGCCCGCACGCCGAGCGCGCGTCCAACTTCCTGGCCGATGACAACGCCGCCGAGCGCGGGCGAGAGAACGACCGTGGGCTTGAGTCCGCGCACGCGCGACGCAATGTCGGCGCCGAGCGCCTCGGCCGACGGCGGATCCTGCAGCACCAGCGCGCATTGCAGGTACCCGGTGCTGTGAAGGCCGGATGAAAGGCGGAAGTGCCCTTCGAGCAGCGCGCCCGAACGGCGAAAGAGATCGAGGAGCTCGTCGCGACGCATGATGGCTACGCGGTAGTATACGCAACATGCGTAAACAGATGGCTTACCTCATTGCCATCGCGGCTGTCGCTCTCGCCGCGGAGGGCGCATTTTCCACCCGCGCGTTCGCGCAGACGCCGGCAACCAGACGACTGTCGGTGGACGACGCGGTGCGCATGGCGCTCGAACAGAACCTCGGCGTCCGCATCGAACGGCTGAATCCGGAGCTCCAGGATTTTCTCGTCTCCGAGGCGCGCAGCTCGTGGGCGCCGGTGCTGTCCTCCACCGTGTCGAACGACCGATCGAACGTGCCGGCGACAAACGCCTTCGCCGGCGGCCAGACCAATATCGTCAACACGAGCCTGTCGAGCGCGATCGGACTCACCCAAACGCTGCCGACAGGCGCGAATTACGCGATCGCGTGGAATAGCGCGCGCGCGACCTCCACGAATTTCTTCAACAGCTACAACCCGCAGCTCAACTCGAGCCTGTCGCTCAGCGTGTCGCAGCCGCTCCTGAAGAATTTCAAGATCGATGATGTGCGCCGTCGCGTCGAGGCGACCCGCAAGGACCGCGAGGCCACGGATTTCAACCTGCAGAGCGCGATCGTGAAGACCACGCGCGACGTGCGGAACGCCTACTGGGATCTGACGTACCAAATCGACAACCTGAGCGCGCAGCAGCAGGGTCTCGACCTCGCAAAACAGCTGCTCACCGAAAACGAAAAGAGAGTGCAGGCCGGCACGATGGCGCCGCTCGACATCGTCGAGGCACAGTCGGAGGTGGCGCGCAACGAGCAGGGTGTGATCGTGGCGCAGGCGGCGATCAAACAGGCGGAAGATCGCCTGCGCGTGCTGGTGCTCGATCCGGCGGCGCCGGATTTCTGGACGGTGTCGATCGACCCGGCGGATGCGGGGGCGTTCGAGACCCGTACGATTGACGTGGACGCCGCGATCACGCGTGCGCTCGACGGACGCACCGACATGAAGGTCGCGCGCAACACGATCGAGCGCGATCAGATCGACCAGCGCTTTTACCAGAATCAACGGCTGCCGGAAGTGGACGCGCGGGCCGCGTACACGACGAACGCCGTCGGCGGATCGAGCCTGACGCCGATCACGACGTTCCCGGTCACGGGAGCGCTTCAGCGCGGCGTCGTCTCGCAGCAGGGGTTCGCGTCCGTGCTCGGCGACGTGCTGTCGAGCGCGTTTCCGACGTGGAGCATCGGCCTGACCGTGGCCTATCCGATCGGCACGAGCGCGTCGGACGCGAACCTCGCGCGCGCGCGCGTGCTGGCGTCGCAGGCTGAACTCCAGCGGCGAAATCTCGAAGTGCAGGTCGTCGCGGAAGTGCGCGATGCCGCGCGGCAGGTTCAGACCAACCAGAAGCGCATCGACAGCGTGCGCGCGGCGCGGCAACTCGCGGAAAAACGGCTCGAGGCGGAACAGAAGAAATTCGCGGCCGGCATCGAGACGAGCTTCTTCGTGTTCCAGGCGCAGCGCGACCTGTCGCAGGCGCGCACCGATGAAGCACGGGCCACCTCCGACTACAACAAGTCGCTTGCGGATTTCGACGCCGTGCAGCTCGCGCCGCTCAATGCCGCGCCGGTCGCGTCGCCGCGTCAAACCGCGGTGGCTCCGCCTTCGGCCGGCGGCGCGCGGTAGGACGGGCGTGCAGAAGCTCTCGGTGACGGTCATCACGCGCAACGAAGCGGCGAACATCGCCGCGGCGCTCGAATCGGTGTCATGGGCGGACGAGATCGTTGTCGTCGATTCCGAGAGCACGGACGACACCGTCGCGATCGCCCGGCGGTTCACCAGCCGCGTTGTCGTGCGGCCCTGGTCCGGGTACATCGAGCAGAAGAACCACGCCGCATCTCTCGCCGCGAACGAATGGATTCTGTCGCTCGACGCGGACGAGCGCGTCACGCCGGAACTGGCGGAGGAAATCAAAGCGACGCTCTCCGCGAGCCCGGTGACGTGCGAAGCCTTCAGGATGCCGCGGGTCACCTGGCATCTCGGCCGATGGATCCGCAGCACCGACTGGTATCCCGACCACCAGCTGCGCCTCTACGATCGCGGGCGCGCGCAGTGGGTGGGACGTTACGTGCACGAAGCGGTTGACGTGAACGGCACGACAGGCGATCTGCAGCACGAGCTGCAGCATTTTCCATTCCGCGATATTGCGGATCATCTTGAAACGATCGATCGCTACACGACGCTGGCCGCCAGACAGATGCACGAGCGCGGCCGCCGCGCCCGGCTGATCGATCTTGTCGCCCAGCCGCCGCTCGCGTTCCTTCGGAACTACATCGCCAAAGGCGGCGCGGCCGAAGGCGCACCGGGCGCCATCATCTCGACAATGAACGCGTATTACGTGTTCCTGAAATTCGCAAAGCTCTGGGAACTGCAGGCGAACCCGAACCCCGAACCCGGGGCCCGGAACCCGGAACCCTGATCCGTGTTTTCGATCCACATCGACACCGCACGTACGTGGCGCGGCGGGCAGAATCAGGTGCTGCTCACCGTGAACGGCCTGCGCGAGATCGGCCAGCGCGCGGCGCTGGTGGCGCATCCGGATGGAGAGCTTCGCACGCGCGCCGCCGAGGGGCTCGACCTGATTCCGCTCGCGCCCCGCACCGAGATGGATTTGTCGGCCGCGTGGCGCCTGGCGCGCGTGCTCAAGCGCTTGAAGCCCGATGTGGTGCACGCCCACGATCCGCACGGCGTCGCGATGGCGTCGCTCGCGCTGTCGCTCAGCGGCGGCGCATCCGCGCGAACCGGCGATTACTCCGCACCTCGGTTGGTCGCGTCACGGCGCGTCGATTTCCACCTGAAGAAAAATGCGTTTTCGAAGTGGAAGCACCGTCAGGTGGACATGTTCATCTGCGCGTCGGACGCGATCCGGCTGATGCTGGTCGCCGACGGCTTCCCCGCCGAGCGCACGATTACGGTGCACGAAGGCATCGACCTCGACCACGTGCTCGCCGCGCCGACCGTGAACCTGCACGAGGCGCTCTTCCTGCCCCATCACGCGCCGATCGTCGGCAACGTGGCCGCGCTCGTGCCGCACAAGGGGCAGCGCCATCTGATCGAAGCCGCCCATCTCGTCGTGCAGGACATTCCCGACGCGCGTTTCGTGATTCTCGGCGACGGCGAGCTGCGGGAACATCTCGAGCGCCAGGTCAAGGACTACCACCTGGAAAAGCACGTGCTGCTGCCCGGGTTCCGGACAGACGTCCTCGGCTGCATCAAGGCGTTCGATCTGTTCGTGATGAGCTCTGTCACCGAAGGCCTCGGCACGTCGCTGCTCGATGCGATGGCGTGCTCGCGCGCGATTGTCGCGAGCGGGGCCGGCGGCATTCCAGAAGTGGTCGACGACGGCATCACCGGATTGCTGGTACCGCCGCGCGATCACCACGCGATGGCGAAGGCGATCACGCGCCTGCTCGAGAACGATGCCGAGCGGCGCCGCATGGGCGAGGCGGGGCTCGCTCGGCTTCGCGAACGCTTCACGCTCGAGCGGATGGTCGCCGGGACGGCGGCCGTGTACGCGCGCGTGGCCGGCACACACCCTTCAACGGGCACTGGGCGTCCTTCTGAGCCCGGCCAAAGCCGCACGCGTTCATCATCCCCAGATGACACATCGAATAGTCGTACTTGACGGGATCGTGCGGGTCGATCTGCCGCAGTGATTTCGTGATGTCGCACGCCATGTTCCAGCCGGGGCTCGTGTAGCGCGTCAGCTGCAGACAGCGTCCGACGCGGATCACGTGGGTGGCGAGCGGAACGACGAGCCGTGATGCGCTGATGCGCGTCCACACGCCCAGATCGAGCGCGTCTTTGCGGACCATCCACCGCAGAAACAGATTGAGCCGCTTGCAGCCGCTGCCGACCGACGGGCACGGAAAGAAATAACGGACGCCCGGCGCCGAGCGCGTCGAGCGAGGAGTTTTCGTTCCGTACGCGCGCCGCCCGTCGAGCGCGAGCGCTACGA
>Ga0105240_10013036_pt1 | contig 11444 bp, 12 predicted proteins | sample KBSC54metaG_FD_80426 | JGI IMG/M metagenome (GOLD analysis project Ga0105240, IMG submission 80426) | Corn rhizosphere microbial communities from Kellogg Biological Station, Michigan, USA - KBS C5-4 metaG | ecosystem: Host-associated > Plants > Roots > Rhizosphere > Soil | place: Michigan, USA...
TCTTGGCGATGCCCGCCACGACTTTCTCGGTCCAGCCGCCTTCGATCCCGATCACGATGCAGGCCGCGACATTGGGGTTGGCCCCGGTGCCGATCATGGTCCGGAAATGCAATTCCAGGTCTTCGCCGAATTGCAGCCGCCCATAGGCATGCGGCAAGGCGATGGTGCCCTGGATGTGCGCCGCTACCGCTTCGCAGGCCGCGTTGGAGATATCGTCGAGCGGCAGGATCGCCACATAATTGCGCACGCCGACCCGGCCATTCTCGCGCCGGTAACCCCAGATTTTCCGTTCCGCCAGATTCATGAGAGCCCTACCAGCGCTTGGTTTTGAGATTGTGAGTGTGGACATGCTCGCCTTTGGCGATGGGCGCGACCACCTTGCCGATATCCTCGCCATATTTGATCACGGTGTCGCCCACCGCCAGATCCTTGAGCGCGATCTTGTGGCCGATGGGCGTCGCCTGGCGCGCCGCGATGTGAAAATCACTGTTGTCTTCGGTGATCACCGCCAGCATGTCGGTGCCGGCGGCCAGGTCTTCGACCACCACCACGCCGACATTGTCCCGGCGGTCATGAACCAAAAGCTGAGGGATCGTCATCGGGTACCTCCTGATGTCTTATGTCTTATATAAGACTTGGGAGCCTGGCAAGCGGATATTGCCGGTCCCGGCCATTGCCGAGCCCGCTTACTGCAGGGTCACGGCATAAACCAGATGGTCGGTACGCACCCGGCTTTCCCGCCATTCGACAGGCTGGCCGGTGAGAGACAGCGCCACGCGGCCGATCACCAGGATAGGATTTCCCGCCTTCAGGCCCAGGCCGGATTGATCCTCCTGGGTTGCTATGGCGGCGCGCAGCTCCTCGCGGGCGGCGGCAATCGTGATGCCGAATTGCGACTGATACAAAGAATAGAGCGTATTGGGCAGCTCGCCGATCCGGTCCAGCCGGGGGAACAGGCGCTGTGGCAGGATGATGGTTTCGCGGATGGCAGGCTTGCCGCCGATCAGGCGCAGCCGCGCGATTTCAAATACCGCGTCCCTGTTCCGCAGTTCCAGCTTCTCGCATTCCATCGCCCGCGCCGCCCGCGTCTTGATTTTTACTTTGGCCGATTGCGGCACCAGCCGCTCGCCGCCCGGCCGCGCGATATGGAAAAAGCGGAACAACGCCCGGTCCTGATCATGCTCGGCGACGAAGGTGCCCTTGCCCTGCCGGCGCAGCAGAAGGTTTTCGGCCGTGAGCGCATCCAGAACCTTGCGCACCGTTCCGTGGCTGACGCCCATCTCGCGGGCCAGCATCTGTTCGCTGGGAAGCATCTCGCCAGGCTTCCAGGTGCCTTCCGCGATCTTGCGCATCAGAATGTCGTAGACTTGCCGATAAAGAGGCCTGAAGCCCGGTATGTCGTTCACATGCGCCTCCCCGGCCGACCCTAAGCGCGGGGCTTCAGCTTGTCTATCTTATGAAAGAGTGGTCTTCAGGTGGTGGTGCGCGTGCGGCGCACGGCATCGCCCCAGCCGCGCACCAACTTCGCCCGCGTCACGCCGTCCATCGCGGGCTTGAAATGCCGATCCCGCTGCCAGCTTTTGGCGAAGGCGTCGCGATCGGGCCAGACCGCGGCGCCGGAACCCGCCAGCCAAGCCGCGCCCAACGCCGTGGTCTCCAGAATGACCGGACGATCCACCGGCGCATTCAGAATGTCGGCCAGCCGTTGCAACATCCAGTCGCTCGCCACCATGCCCCCATCCACGCGAAGCACGGTGTCGGACGCACCCGGCCAGTCGGCCCGCATCGCGTCCAAGAGGTCCAGGGTCTGGTAACAGACCGCGTCCAGCGCCGCGCGGGCGAACTCCCGGGGCCCTGTGTTGCGGGTGAGCCCGAAGATCGCGCCGCGGGCATTGGGGTCCCACCAGGGCGCGCCCAACCCGGTGAAAGCCGGCACCAGATAGACCGCCTGTTCCGGATCGGCCGCGGCGGCCAAGGCTCCGCTTTCGTCCGCGCGCGCGATCAGATGCAGGCTGTCGCGCAGCCATTGCACCGCCGCCCCTGCCACGAAGATGGAGCCTTCAATGGCATAAGCGGTTTCGCCGCCGATGCGATAGGCGATGGTGGTGAGAAGTTTGTTCTTGGAGGCGATTCGCGTCGCGCCCGTATTCAGGACGGCGAAACAGCCCGTGCCATAGGTCGATTTCAGCATGCCGGGCTCGAAACAGGCTTGGCCGATGGTCGCGGCCTGTTGATCGCCCGCAACGCCCCGCAAGGGGATGGCCGCACCGAACAATGCCGGATCGGCAATGCCAAAATCATCGCGACATTCCCGGATCGCGGGTAGAAGCGCGCGCGGCACCCTGAGCAACTTCAGCAGATCGTCATCCCAATCGCCCGTGTCGATGTTGCACAGAAGTGTGCGCGAGGCATTGGTGATATCGGTGGCATGAACCTTTCCGCCGGTGAGCCGCCAGATCAGGAACGTGTCCACGGTCCCGAACGCCAGATCCCCGCGCTCCGCCCGTTCGCGCGCGCCTTCCACCTGATCCAGAATCCAGGCGGCTTTGGTGCCCGAAAAATAAGGGTCAAGCAGCAGTCCGGTCTTTGCCATTACCATCGGCTCGGCACCGTCGGCACGCAGTTGCTCGCACATATCCGCGGTGCGGCGATCCTGCCAGACGATGGCATTGTGAATGGCCTGGCCCGTCTTGCGGTCCCAGATCAAAGTGGTTTCGCGCTGATTGGTGATACCGATGGCGGCGATATCGGCCGCTTGCAATTTCGCATCCGCAAGCGCGCCCCGCATGGTGGCGAGCACGGTGCGCCAGATATCTTCCGGATCATGCTCCACCCAGCCGGAGCGGGGAAAATACTGGGGAAATTCCTGCTGCGCCAGCCCACGCGCCCGATACGCGCTGTCAAACACGATGGCGCGGGACGATGTGGTGCCCTGGTCGATGGCCAAAATGAATTCCGACATCACACCCTCTTTTCCAGATAGCGCGTCAGCGCGGCAACCTCTTCAGGCGAAAAACGCAGCCCCAGCTTGCTGCGCCGCCACAGAATATCATCAGCGCTGCGGGCCCATTCCTTTTCGACCAGGAAATCCACTTCGCGCTGCCCCAGATCTGCGCCGAATACCGGTCCCAGCTCGCCGCCGGCCAGGATGGTTCGCGCTTCGGTTCCGTAGGCGCGGGCCAGCCGCCGGATGGTGACGGGCGGTATCTGCATCGCCCGTATGCGCAACGAAGTAACCAGCGCATCGAATCCGTCGATGGGAAAATCGCCGCCCGGAAGAGTCGAACCCTTGGTCCAGGCCGGACCGCGGACGCCTAGCACCTGCTCGATCTTGGCGAGCGCGCCTTCGGCGAGGTGCCGGTAGGTGGTGATCTTGCCACCAAAGACATTCAGCAGCGCGCCCGTCCCGGCATCACCCTCCAGCTTCAGCACATATTCGCGCGTTGTTTCCTGCGCCTTGGAGGCGCCGTCATCGAACAACGGCCGCACGCCCGAATAACACCAGACGATCTGATCGCGGGTGACCGGCGCGCGGAAATATTCGCTGGCGGCGGCGCAGAGATACTCCTTTTCCTCTTCGCTGATCGTCACGGATGCCGGATCGCCCTGAAAATCCCGGTCGGTGGTGCCGATCAAGGTGAAGTCATTCTCATAGGGGATGGCGAATACGACGCGCCCGTCGCGATTCTGGAAAATGTAACTGCGGTCGTGGCGATAGAGTTGGCGCACAACTATATGACTGCCCTGCACCAGACGGACATGATGGCGCGGCTCTTCATCCGCTACCCGGTTGAGAACAGGATCGACCCAGGGGCCGGCGGCATTGACCACCAAGCGCGCACGCACGTCGCGCGTCGTTCCGGAGAGCGCATCTTTCAAAGTGACGACAAAGACGCCATCCCGGCGCGCCAAAGTCACCACTTCGGTGTGTGTGAGAATTTCCGCGCCCCGCGCCGCTGCATCGCGCGCATTCAGCACCACCAGCCGCGCATCCATCACCCGGCAATCGGAATATTCGAAGCCTTTGGTCATAGAGGGCTTCAGTGCCGCGCCCGCAATGTCATGACGCAAATCCAAAGACCGTGTCGGCGGCAGGTGCTTGCGGCCGCCGATATGATCATAAAGAAACAGGCCCAGCCGCAGCAGCCAGGCGGGTCTGGAATCCGGGCTTTCCGGCAGGACAAAGCGCAACGGCCAGATGATGTGGGGCGCCATCGCCCACAGCACTTCACGTTCCTTCAAGGCTTCACGCACCAGGGCGAATTCATAGAATTCCAGATAACGCAGGCCGCCGTGGATCAGCTTGGTCGAGGCCGATGAAGTGCCGCCCGCCAGATCGCCCTTTTCCGCCAACAGCACGGAAAAGCCGCGCCCCACGGCATCCCGAGCGATGCCACAGCCGTTGACGCCGCCCCCGATCACCACAATGTCGAACGGATCCACCCCTGCTCCCTAGATACCGCTCATGCAGACCAGTTTGAGTTCCAGATAGCTCTCGATGCCGTATTTGGAGCCTTCGCGCCCAAGCCCGGATTGCTTGGCGCCGCCGAACGGCGCCACCTCGCTGACGATCAACGGCGTGTTGACGCCCACCATGCCGGCCTCAAGTCCTTCAGCCACCCGCCAGACCCGTGACAAGTCGCGGGCATAGAAATAGGCCGCCAGTCCGAACTGGGTGGCGTTGGCCATCGCGATCACGTCTTCTTCGGTGCGGAATTTTATCACTGGCGCCAGGGGCGCAAAGGTCTCCTCGCGCGCCACTTTCATCGACTGGGTCACGCCGGTGACGATGGTGGGCTCGAAGAAAGTCCCGCCCAAAGCCGACGGCTTGCCCCCCGCCACCAACGTGCCGCCCTGTCCCAGCGCGTCCTGAAGATGATCCTGCATCTTCGCCACGGCCTTGGCATCGATCAGCGGCCCCATCTGCACGCCCGGCTCGGTGCCGCGGCCCAGCTTCAAAGTTGCAATCTTGGCTTTCAGCTTCTGCACGAATGCGTCATGAATGGTTTCCTGCACATAGATGCGGTTGGCGCTGATGCAGGTCTGGCCGGCGTTGCGGTATTTGGATGCCATTGCGCCATCCACCGCTGCATCCAGATCGGCGTCGTCGAACACGATGAAAGGCGCATTGCCGCCCAATTCCAGCGACAGCCGCTTGATCTGGCCGGACGCTTCACGCATCAACCAGGCGCCGACCGCGGTCGAGCCGGTGAAGGTGATCTTGGCGATCTTCGGATTGTGGCAGAATTCCTCGCCGATCGGCTTGGCTTCGCCCGTCACGACGGAAAAGCAGCCTTTGGGTACCCCTGCCCGTTCGCCCAACACCGCCAGTGCCAGCGCCGACAAAGGTGTCTGCGGCGCGGGCTTCAGCACCATGGTGCAGCCGGCTGCCAGTGCGGGCGCCACTTTGCGGGTGATCATGCCATTGGGAAAATTCCACGGCGTGATGGCGGCGCAGACACCCAGCGGCTGCTTCAATACCAAGAGGCGCTGATCGCCGCGCGGGCTAGGGATGACATCGCCGTCGATGCGCTTGGCTTCCTCGCCGAACCATTCCAGATAAGCGGCATTGGCGACGATTTCGCCCTTGGCTTCAGCCAGTGGTTTGCCCTGCTCGCTGGTGAGGATCAACGCCAGGTCATCGGCGTTGGCGATCACCAGATCGTACCAGCGGCGTAAAATCTGCGCCCGTTCCTTGACGGTCTTTTTTGCCCATTCCTTCTGCGCGGCATGCGCGGCATCGATGGCACGCCGGAGTGTATCCACGCCCAGATCCGGTACCTTGGCCAGGAGCGTGCCGTCGAAGGGATCGTGGATCGACATGGTCTTGCCGTCGGGCGCGGAAATCCAGTCCCCGGCGACATAGGCCTTATCGGTGAAAAGCGATGGATCCTTGAGGTCCAAGCGGCGCGGCGTGTCGGCATGGGGGGCGTTCATGGCTCAAAGCTCCGGAAAAGGCCTGGATGCTAGACCAAACTTCGCGCCGAACCCAACCCCGTCAGTCATGCTCAACCAAAAAAGCCGTCCTGCGTTTTCCAGCAGGGGCATGGAACCAAAACAGGAAGGTCCGCATGACCGCCACCGTCACTGGTACCGATATCGCGATACGGCTTCTCGCGGCCCTGATGGCAGGCGGGCTGATCGGCTTCGACCGCGCCATACAGGGCCGGATCGCGGGTTTGCGCACCACCATTCTGATGTGCCTGGCGGCGGCCAGTGCCATGATCGAAGCCAATTTGATGCTGGAGGTCACCGGCAAGACCGCCCAAAGCTTCACCACGCTGGATGCGTTGCGCTTTCCCCTGGGCATCCTGTCGGGCATCGGCTTCATCGGCGCGGGCGCCATCGTACGGCGCGGCAATCTGGTCACAGGCGTAACCACCGCTGCCACCATGTGGCTGATCACCGTGATCGGCCTGATCCTGGGCGCGGGCTATATTATATTCGGCGCGAGCGTGACGCTGATCTCATTTCTGATCCTGACGATCCTGAAGCGCATGGAGCCGGCTCTGAGGCGACAGCATCGCAGCCATCTCGTCCTGCAACTGGACGGGGCGGGACCGTCCAATCGCGCGATCCGCGACCGCATATGTGGCGCCGGATATACGATTTCTTCTTTTGCCGTGCGCCATGAAGGCGTGCGGCGGATCGAGTGCCATCTGGAATGGTACAGCACCAAGGCGCAGGACCAGACACCGGAACTGGTGGAACAATTGGCTGACGACGCGGGCATTCTGGCCGTCGAATGGACGCCGATCAGCGCCGGGCATCTTTTTGAATGAGGCCGGAACAAGGCCGCGGTTCCGGCATTCCCAATAGGTGACACATCAATCAGCGATGACTGATGGTCACAAAGAGCGGCGAGGATAGGCGAAAGCCTGTTCCCCGCCGCTCTCGCTTCATCTGACAGCACATTTCAAAGACCGGCAGCGCCTATGTCCGCCGGCTCGGAACCAACGCATCCCAGGAGGACAAAATGACGACCAGCAGCGGCCACACCACCGCAATTCTCGCATCCAAAGTGAAAGGAACTGCCGTCTACAACAATGCCGGCGACAAGATCGGCACGGTTGAGGATGTCGTGCTGGACAAGCTTTCCAACCAGATCATGTTCGCGGCTTTGGGCTTCGGCGGCATGCTGGGCATCGGGGAAAAATACTATCCGGTTCCCTGGTCGATGCTCGATTACAATGAAGACAAGGGCGGCTATGTCGTGCCCCTGGATAAATCCCGGATAGAGAATGCGCCCGCTTATACCCTCAAGGACCTCACCAAGCATGACGGCAGCCTGGGCGGCATCCGCGAGAAAACCTACTCTTATTATAATATCAAGCGCGACTGGCAGTAGCGCAGCCATGACGCAAAAAAGCCCGGCCTCACGGCCGGGCTTTTTCATTGAAGCGGCGGGTCAGCGATTGCCGCTTTGACCCGATTGGCTGCCGCCATGCGCATTCTGCTGGCTGGTCCGGTTGCCGCCTTGGTTCGATTCCGCGCTGTTGTTGCTGGTCTTGCTCTGACCTTGCTGGTGCTGCTGCCCCGGCTGCTGGCGCAGATGCGACTGGTCTTGCTGACCGTGCTGCTGGCCGTGCTTGGCGGCTGCGGATTTGCTATGATCGTTGTCGGGGTTATGTCCCATGAATGGATCCTTCTTGATGCGATGATCCAGCCCATGAAAACCTAACCCGTTCTGACCGTGCACGTTCCGATGGTTGCGCCGGTTCCGCGAAAACTTTGCACTTGACGGAACCGGAGCGCAGATCAATCGATGCGATGCGCGGCCCGCAATTCGGCGCGCGCCGCTTCCATCGCGGCTTTGAATTCGGGCTTCTGCATCAACGTCAGCGCCAACGCGGTGCCAAATTCCTGTCCCGCGACGATATCGCTGCGGAAATGCATGCCGCAGACAAGACGATGCTCGCCGAATTCCGATGCCCGCGCCAGAATGACCTGCGATTTTTCCGGCACCACCGACGCCAGCACCACGCCCATGGCAAACCCCAGCGACGTATGCCCGCTGGGATAAGAAGTGGCCGCCGGACCCGGCTTGACCGGAACGCAGGTCTTGATCGACGCATCCACGATCCAGGGACGGTCGCGATGGAAATAAGATTTGGCCGCCTTGCTCTCGACCTCTTCATGCTCCGCGATATCCTTCAGCAGCTTGCTGGTCACGGGAAGGGCCGCGATATCGAAGCCCAGGGCGCCGTTGAACATATCGGGCTTTTCATCGCCGTCATCGAAGCGGGCTTTTTCCACAAGGGCGGAAGAACTGGATGCGGCAATCGCATGCAGTTCGGCGATCTCGGCTTTGGCGGTGTCCGATCCGGCCATGGGCGGCGGTGGCAACAGCTTGGACGCATCAATTTCCGCCGGCGTGGCGGCCTGCGCCCCGGCGCCGAGCCAGATGGCAAGAAGCAGAACGGATGCGCCGGCGCGCCCATAAAATCCCGACATGGCGGTCCTCCCAAGGTTGGCGGTCCATCGCACAAATCCTTGCCGCTTCCATGACAAATCGGGCGCCTGTGGCCTTCTCTCTTATTACTTTTTGCCAACTTGCCCCTGCCGACCGGCCCTTGGCGGGCGGGCCGCTGCCCGGGAGCTGTCGCTGCCAGGCAGCATGCCGTCAGCGCGTCTTCTTTTTACCGCTCTTCTTTTTGCTCTTCTTTTTCTTCGACGCTTTCTTGGGGACCTTTTTGCCCTTCTTGCGCGCCTCGGACAGGCCGATGGCGATGGCCTGCTTCCTGCTCTTCACGGTACCGCCTTTGCCCCCCTTCCCCCGCTTGAGCTTGCCTTTCTTGCGCCGGTCCATGGCGCGCTCGACGTCCTTGCCGGCGCTGCGGCTGTATCTGGCCATGTGTCCTCCTTTAAGATGGAACTGCGACGCCAAGCCAACGCATGGCGCGCAGAAAAGTCTCGCCCCCGGGGGATTCGACATGCGTGACGCAAGATCGGCGGTCGTGACCGGGGCCAGCGGCATGATCGGGATGGCGACGGTGCGTTGCTTGGCCGAAAAGGGCTGTGCGGTGCTGGCCGTGGACCGCGCTCCCTTTCCGGCATCGCAGGACGGCGTCACCTTTTTCACCGCCGATGTCACGGTGCCCGAACAGGTTACCGCCGTTGCGGCACATGCTGCCCGGTTGTTCGGGACAGCCGACGCGCTGGTGCATATCGCGGGTGGCGCCGGACCAACCCGCGCGCCCGATCTTGAAGCAACCGATCTTTCGATCTGGGAGCATGTGATGACGCTGAACGTCACCAGCGCCTTTCTGCTCGCCCACGCCTTGGTGCCGCCCATGCGCCGGCAAGGCTTCGGCCGGGTGGTGTCTCTTTCATCGATCCTGGCGCGGGGTGAGAAAGGTCCGGCCACCACCGTCGCCGCGCGGCTTCCTTATGCTGCGGCAAAGGCGGCGCTGACCGGGCTTACCGCGCAGCTTGCCAAGGATTGCGCCGGCGACGGGATCACGGTGAACGCGGTGGCGCCGGGATTGATCCTGGGCGAACCAGGCACGCGCATTCGCGACCGCTTCGATGCTCTGCCGGCACAGGAGCGCGCCCGGATGCTGGCCTCCATCCCGGCCGGACGGCCGGGCACGGCGGACGACGTAGCGGGCATGCTGGCGTTCCTGCTGTCGGGCGCAGCCGGTTTCATCAATGGCGCAACCATCGCCATCGACGGCGCAGCCTCGTAATCTCAAGCGCCCAGCGTCATCAGAAGCCCGGCCATCAGGCGCCCCCGCTCTGCCAAACTGTCGATTTCGATATACTCGTCGCGCGTGTGCAGGAAATCGCCTCGCGCACCCAATCCGTCCAAAGTGGGAATCCCCATCGCGCCGGTGAAATTGCCGTCAGAGCCACCGCCGGATGTTTCGCCCGGCAGGTCGAACCCCAGATCGGCGGCGATGCGGCTGGCCGTCTCGAACAGAGACCGGTCGCCGTCACCGGTATGCCAGAAAGGCCGCACCGCACCCGGCACCAGCTCGATTTCCGTCCCCGGTGCCGTGGGCCGCAAATCCGCCAAGACCTGGCGGCCGCGCGCCAAAGCTACCTCGCTGGTGGAGACCGACAAAAGCTCGGCTTCACATTCGCGCGCCACGCAATTCACCCATTGCCCGCCACGGATAACGCCGGTGGAGAAGGTGCAATCAGGTTGGCTGAGCCGATCGATGGCAATGACCTGATGCGCCATTTCTTGGATGGCCGAGCGCCCTTCATTCAAGCGCAGTCCCGCATGGGCGGGCCGGCCACGCGTCACCAGCTTATAGCGGGCCACGGCATGACGTCCCACCACCACGCCCCCGCTGCGGCGTGCGGGCTCGGGGATCAGGACATAGCGATGGCGCCGCGCTTCCGCTTCCACCAACCCGCGGGTTGAAGGGCTCCCCACTTCCTCGTCCGAATTGAGCAGCACCGTGACCGGTAAGGGCGGGACCAATCCCGCCTGCCGCAATGCGGCGATGGCGGCCAGGGCCAGGACGATGCCGCCCTTCATGTCCAGAATGCCAGGACCATGGACGCGGCCATTTTCTTCGCGCCAAGGCATGTCATTCAGCGCGCCAATGGGATGCACGGTATCGAGATGTCCCATCAGCAGGATGCCGCCCTCAGGCGCGCCCGGCCCCGCGAAGCGCGCGCGTACGCAATCGCCGAAACCTCCCCTTCCCGGCACCTTCTCCACCTCGCCGCCGATCGCCCGGATCTCGTCCGCTGCCAGCTGGGCCATGCGGCTGACCGCGGCTGAGTCATAACTCGGGCTTTCGCACTGCACCCAGCGCCGCAGAGTGGCCATCATGGTTGGGCTGTCCAGTGGCAGATCGGCGGGACGGAAGGCGGTCATCGGCATGGTCCTGAGGCGGTGTAGGCGAGCTTAGGAAGCAGCCCTGATGTGCGTCAACAAACCCCAGTCCACCATGACCCGCCCCGCAACCCAGGCTATATAAGGGTCACATCCAAAAGGCCGTGGCTGCATCGCCGCCGCCGACCACCAAAGGGAGAGGCGCGATGGCGGCCAACACTCGCAATCTGGAAAATTTCTGGATGCCGTTCACGGCGAACCGGCAGTTCAAGCAGGCACCGCGCCTGCTCGAAAGCGCGCAGGGCATGTATTACCGCGATGTGGACGGCAACCAGGTGCTGGACGGCACGGCGGGTCTTTGGTGCGTCAACGCCGGCCATGGCCGCCGCGAGATCACCGAAGCGGTCGCGCATCAGCTGGAAAAACTGGACTATGCGCCCGCCTTCCAGATGGGCCACCCCATCGCGTTCGAATTCGCTGAAAAGCTGGCCGCTGCCGCTCCCGGCGGACCTTCCGCACAGCTTGATCGCGTTTTCTTCGCCGGTGGTGGTTCGGAAGCGGTGGATACGGCGCTGAAGATCGCCATCGCCTATCAGCGCGCCATCGGTCAGGGCACCCGCATGCGCCTGATCGGCCGCGAGCGCGGTTATCA
>Ga0105240_10013037_pt1 | contig 11442 bp, 7 predicted proteins | sample KBSC54metaG_FD_80426 | JGI IMG/M metagenome (GOLD analysis project Ga0105240, IMG submission 80426) | Corn rhizosphere microbial communities from Kellogg Biological Station, Michigan, USA - KBS C5-4 metaG | ecosystem: Host-associated > Plants > Roots > Rhizosphere > Soil | place: Michigan, USA...
AGCAAAAGCAACGGCCAAACCCAAAACCAAAGCGAGGGCGGCCTGACAGCCGCACTACTTTGTTTCACAAAGCGGACAGATCACTAATTAATAAAACCGGACAACTTGACTAACTACCAACAGTGCAGCAACAGGCGACTGTGGATATCGAACTCAAAGTAGGTTCGGTTGCCACGAGTATCGATGTGCAAGCGTCCGCACCGCTGCTCAACACCACGTCGGCAACACTGGGACAAGTGGTCGACAACCGTCTCATTCAATCGGTGCCGAACAACGGGCGCAATCCGCTCTCGCTAGTCGCGCTGGCGCCTGGAATCGTGGGGTCGACAGGTGGCGTCTCGTTCATCTCCAACGGGGTCCGGAACAATTCGGCGGAGGTGCTGATGGATGGCGGAGCTTTGACCTCCGTCGAGCAGAACGGCGGCATCACCGACGTGAAGTATGCTCCGACGTCGGACGTCGTCGAGGAGTTCAAGGTACAGACCAATTTCTTCAGCGCTGAGTTCGGCAATACCGGCGGCACGATCATCAACATGGTGTCGAAGAGCGGTACGAACGAGATCCACGGCGTGGGATACTACTACCGCCGGGATGCGGCTCTCAATGCCAACAACTGGTTTTCGAATTCCCGCAACAGCCCTTTGGCTGATTCGCACCGTAACTGGTATGGCGGCACGATGGGAGGTCCGGTGTTTCTCCCGAAGATCTATAACGGAAAGAACCGGACTTTCTTCTTCTTCGATTTCGATCATTACAAGCAACTATCGGCCACTACCAGCACCGGCAGCGTACCCACTCCGCAGCAGTTGACAGGGGATTTTTCCAATACGCGTCTGGCCAACGGAAATCTAGTTCCCATTTACGATCCGTATAGCACCTTCGTGAACGCCAGCGGGGTCACGCTGCGTAACCCCATTCCGGGGAACATCATTCCGGCCAACCGGCAAAACCCGATCACGTTGAACTTCATCAAATATTACCCGGCGCCCACTTCCGCAGGCAACGCGTTTACGCACGCGAACAACTGGTTCGCCCAGGGCAGCACTCCAAGCGACGACCACAAGCTGGATGCCAAAATCGACCACAATATCTCCGACAAGCAGCGTATCTCCTCGCGCTACAGTGTGGACTGGTCGCAGAATGGGGTTGCGAATCTGACGGGCAACATTTCGCATAACGGGAACCCCGGCATCGCTCGGTCGCAGAATTTCATCGTGGACTATACGCGGACTCAGAGCGCGACCACGGTTATTACGGCGCGCGCCGGCGTGCTGCGTGTGAAATCAATTAACGACCCTCTGAGCACCGGCTTCGACGCCACTACTCTGGGCCTTCCCGCGTACCTGACCGCTGCGACCGGTACGAAAGTCTTCCCGCAGTTCTCGGCCCAATACCGGTCGATGGGTGTGGGCGGGTATGCCATCATCCACCGGTATGAAGACCTGTACCAGTACATGGGCTCGGTCACCAAGATCATCGGCGGCCATACCATCAAGACCGGCGCGGAGTTCCGCAAGATACACGAGAATTACTACCAACCGAATTTGCCCGGTGGCGGATTTACATTCAACCGGAAGCAAACCGGACTGAATCCTCTGGTTTCCAGCTCCAGCCAGGGTGACGGTCTGGCCTCGGCGCTGCTAGGCTTTGGCAGCGGTGGGACGGCAACCATCGACTATCCCACCGCCCAGTCTGCCGGATACGCGGGCGCTTATGTCAACGACGATTGGCGTATCACACGCAAGCTTACGATCAACGCCGGGTTGCGATGGGATGCCGACATCCCGCGGGTCGACCGGTTCAACCGCATCAACTGGATGGACTTGAGCGCGCCCTCTCCAATTGCTGACAATCCCCAGATCAAGGCAGTCTTTCCCAATCTTCTCGGCGTAATGAGATTCGCCACGTCGAGCGACCGGACTCCCTACAACGGCGACTGGAAGAACTTCCAGCCCCGGTTCGGTTTCGCATACGCGCTGAACAACAAGACCGCAATTCGGTCGGCGTACGGCATCTTCTATTCCGTATCCCGGCACACTGTGAAGGGCGAGGTAGGGACTGCGTTCGGCTTCACCGATTCCTCTGTTCCATGGAGCCTCGATGGCGGCCTCACGCAATACGCGACATTTGCCAATCCCTTCCCGGCAGGTTTGACGTTTCCTCCGGGCCGGAACGCCTCCGCATTTCTCGGACAGGATGCAGGCACGCCTTTGCCGGTGGACAGAAACCCCCAGTATCAACAGTGGAATTTCTCTATCCAGCGCGAGTTGCCTGGCCAGGGAGTGTTGGAGGTGAATTATTCGGCCAGCAAGGGCACTCGCCTATACCTCGGCGACACCAATGACGCCGTGGCGAACCTCAATAATCTCAACCCAGTTTTCTGGGGCCTCGGCAGGACGAAACTTGAGGGCCTGGTGAAGAATCCGTTCTATGGCGTCATCACGAATCCCACAGCGCTTGATTACAATCAACCCACGATTCAGTTGAACCTTCTATTGAGGGCGTATCCGGAATACTCGGGCGTGGGCGGCTACCGCGCGGAGCCGAATATCGCCGACTCCAGTTACCAATCGCTCCAGATCAAGTATGAAAAACGGTTCTCACGCGGGCTCAGTGTGGTGGCTCACTATACTTTCTCGAAGTTGATCAGCGATTCCGATGAGGCTGGCAGCGACGTCGAAGGGTTTGCGGCTTCCGGCAGCATCCAGAACTTGTTTAACCTGAAGCAGGAGCGCTCTCTATCGGCATTCGACAGGCCACACAAAGTGGTGGTCAGCTTCGTCTACGAGTTGCCAATCGGCCGGAACAGGGCCATTGGCAAGAGCATGAATCGGATTCTCGATGGCGCAATCGGCGGATGGCAATTGAGCTCCATCATTTCCGCCCAATCCGGCGCCCCGTTGCAGGTCACGCTCGCCGACGGCAACATGTGGGACGGCGCAGTCCAGCGCCCCAACCTGGTCGGCAATCCGAGCATGCCAGGATCGGTGTTCAGCAAACTGAACAACTATTTCAACGTGGACGCATTCACCTCGCCCGATTCCGACGTCTTCGGTTCGGCACCGCGCTATTTGTCCCGCTATCGGGGGCCGTCCGTCATCAATGAAGACGCCACTCTCATGAAGAATTTCGTCTTCAAAGAGAAGAAGTACCTTCAAGTGCGGCTCGAGGCGTATAGTGTTTCGACTCGCCAATATGGGGGAACCCAAACACCAGTTTCGGCGGATCTACTTTTGGCCAAATTACGAGCGCCAGCGGAAACCGTACGCTCCAGGTAGCAGCGAAATTTTACTACTAACGTGTCTAGAAAAATGAAACGGTATGTCTGGACCGGCGCCGGCATTGGCATGCTCGTCTTACTGGCGGGCGTCGCAAACGCACAGAATATCGTGGTGGATGCGGCGCCTTCGCACGTGGTGAACTCGTTCAGTCCGCCCCGGGCGCTCGGCGGCGCGATTGACCGGTTGCGCGGCGGAGCCACTCGAGAGGAGAACGAGAAGCACACTGAGCGACTGCTCACCGATCCGGTCCTGAAGGAACTTCTGGGTGCGGGATGGGGAACCGTAACGTATCGCCAGAACACGGAATTGATGATCGAAGCCTGGCATTGGAATTCACGCGGCACGTGGAGCAATGCGGCCAAACAGGAGGGCTATTTCACGGGCAGCGCCGAACCAACCAACGAAAAGATTCTGCACTCCTGGGCGTACCCGCTGCCGCATCGCGGCGCCACTATGGGCGACGGAAATGGCTGGTCGCGGCTGACCGATGGCGACCTGAAATCGTACTGGAAGAGCAATCCCTACCTAACCAAGGCCTACACCGGTGAGGAAGACTCGCTGCACCCGCAGTGGGTCATGATCGACCTGGGCGCGAAGATGGACGTCAACGCCATCAAGATCGCTTGGGCCGAACCCTATGCCAAGCGCTACTACGCGCAGTTCTGGACGGGCGAAGACGCACCCTTCTACAACGGCATCAACAAGGGCGCGTGGCAGACGTTCCCCATGGGAACCATCGCCGGCGGCAAGGGCGGCACTCCCACACTGAAGCTGATGAGCTGGAATATTCCCGTGCGGTATCTGCGCCTCTGGATGACAGAATCCTCCAACACCTGCGATACGCACGGCGCGCAGGACAAGCGCAATTGCGTGGGATACGCGATCAACGAACTTTACATCGGCACCGTATCGGCGGACGGCCAATTCACCGACATCGTCAAGCACCTTCCAAGCCGGAAGCAGACCATCACCTGGCCCTCGTCGGTGGATCCATGGCATACCGCCTCCGATCTCGACTACGGCCGGGGCGACCAGATCGGACTCGACTTCTTCTTCAACTGCGGCGTCACCCGTGGTCTGCCCGCTATGATCCCTGTGGCGGTGCTCTACACCATACCGGAGGATGCGGCGAACGAAATCGCATACCTCAACAAACGAAAATATCCGATCTCGTGGATCGAGATGGGAGAGGAAGCGGACGGGCAGCGCGTACTCCCCGAAGATTATGCGACCCTCTACATCCAGTTCGCCAAGGCGATCCACAAGCTGGTTCCGAATGCCCCGCTGGGTGGTCCTGCCTTCGAAGGGACGCCGGGCGACGTCGACTCCTGGGCGGACGCCAACGGCAGGGTCTCGTTCCTGGGCCGTTTCGTGGATTACCTCAAGGCGCGCGGCCACCTGCAGGATTTCACTTTTTTCTCGTTTGAACACTATCCCTGCATGGGTGGGCGAAAATGCGCGGACTGGACATCGCTCTATTGGGAGCCGGCCTACGTGAATCGCGTCGTCCAAGCGTGGAAGGACAACGGCCTGCCGCCGAATGTCCCATTCTTCATGACCGAAGGTAACGACCTGGGTGAGGGTGGCCCGGGTACTGTGAAGGGCGCCCTCTGGCAGGCCGACTATGTTGGTTCGATGATGACGGCCGGCGCCGGAGGCACTTACTATTTTCACTACATCGCATCCGAAGGGCGCAGGGGAGGAGGCTTCCTGCAGATTGACGAAAACAACCACGTCAGGAATTACCCGCCGCAATATCTTGGGGCTCAGGTGATTACCAAGGAGTGGGTACAGCCCATTGATGCGATTCACAAACTCTTCAAAGTCACGAGTGACGTGAAGGACAAAGATGGCAATACGCTGGTGACGGCCTACGCAGTGGAACGGCCCGATGGGCAATGGTCCGTAATGTTAGTGAACAAGGATCAGGACAACGATCACGCGGTGAAGATAACGTTTGCCGATGCAACCGGGGGCCGTGATCGTTATTTCTCCGGCACAGTAGACCGCGTGGTCTTCGGCCCGGCAGAATACCAGTGGCATCCTGATCCGGTTCCAGCCGGCACAGAGCCTCCCGCTCCGGCGGGCGGAGGAGGTGGCCGTGGCCGTGCGATGCCCGGTCACGCAGACCCGGACGGACCGGCGTCAAAATCGAGCGTGACGGCCGGCGGGCCCGAGACACTGTACGAGCTTCCCAAGGCATCGATTATTGTACTTCGCGGGATGCTCACGAAGTAGTTAAACAGAAATCGGGGGACGGTGCTCCCGGCTACTCCGATTTGAGACAAGCCATATCGATCGAGAAGCGGTACTTCACATCCGACTTGAGGAGCCTCTCGTAGGCTTCGTTGACCTTCTGGATAGGGATGACTTCTACATCGGCGGTGGTGTTGTGTTCGCCGCAAAAGTCGAGCATCTCCTGGGTTTCGGGGATACCGCCGATGGGCGAGCCGGAGAGGCTGCACCGTTTGAAAATAAGACCGAAGACAGCGACGGCGAGAGGTTTCTCCGGAGCACCGACCATGGTGATGTTGCCATCGCGGCGCAAGAGTTGAATGTAGGCGTTGATGTCGTGAACGGCGGACACGGCATCGAGGATGAAGTGGAAGCTACCGGCGTGCTTTTGCATCTCATCGGCATTGCGCGAGACGACGACTTGATTGGCGCCGAGCCGGAGCGCGTCTTCTTTCTTGTTGGGCGAGGTTGTGAAGACGACGACGTGCGCGCCGAGCGCATGAGCAAACTTCACGCCCATGTGCCCCAGTCCGCCGAGACCCACGATGCCGACCTTCTTGCCTTTGGTGACACCCCAGTGGCGCATCGGTGAGTATGTGGTGATTCCGGCGCAGAGGAGAGGCGCGACTCCGGCAAGATCAAGGTTGCCAGGAACCTGCAGGACAAAGCGTTGATCGACGACTATGCTGTCGGAATAGCCGCGGTAGGTGATGCCTCCCGAGTGCTTGTCCGGGGAGTTGTAGGTGAGGGTCAAGTTCGGGCAGAATTGCTCCAGTCCAGCCTGGCACTCCGGGCAGGTGCGGTCCGAGTCCACCATGCAGCCAACCGCGGCGAGGTCGCCTGGCTTGTACCTGGTAACTGACGAGCCCACTGCCGTAACACGCCCGACGATCTCATGGCCCGGAACAATCGGATAGACAGTGGGCATGAACTCGCTCCATTCGTTTCGGACCGAATGGACATCGGAATGGCAGATGCCGCAAAACAGGATCTCGATCTGCATGTCGTGTTCGGTTGGGTTGCGCCGCGGGATTGTCGTGCCGGCAAGTGGCGAGGTCGCACTGGTAGCGGAGTAAGCTTTCGTCTTATACATGGACTTTGCTCTTTTCCTTTCTGGTTATTTGTCAGCCAGAGTATTGTTCGTCGCTGACCTGTTCCATCCACTCGACCGCTTTGCCGTCGAGCTGTTCCTGAATGGCGACATGGGTCATCGCCGTGGTTGGATTGGCGCCGTGCCAATGCTTCTCACCAGGCGGAACCCAGACGACGTCACCCGGCCGAATTTCTTCGATCGGGCTTCCCCAGCGCTGTACCCGGCCACAACCGGCCGTCACAATTAGCGTCTGGCCCAGCGGGTGGGTGTGCCATGCCGTCCGAGCGCTGGGCTCGAAGGTGACACTGGAGCCGAGAGCACGCGCGGGAGCGGGCGGACTAAACAAGGGATCAATCCGCACTGTGCCGGTGAAATAATCTGCCGGTCCCTTGCGGGAAGGCTGTGAACCGCTTCGCTTGATCTCCATTTCTTGAATTCCTTCGAGTGGCCGCTCAACGGCCGGTCATTTGCTCGAGCTTTTCGGGGTAGCGAGCTCCTTGCACCGTGATGTTTGAGGCGGCTATATCAATGTCTTGCAGATCGCCGGGCGTGAGCTCGACTGAGACCGCGCCGATGTTCTCTTCCAAACGATGCAACTTCGTAGTGCCAGGAATCGGTACAATCCACGGCTTCTGGGCCAGCAGCCAGGCGAGCGCAATCTGAGCCGGTGTCGCCTTCTTCCGTTCCGCGATGCGGCCGAGCAAATCAATGAGGGCCTGATTCACCTTGAGAGCCTCCTGCGTGAAGCGAGGCAGCGTGCTGCGGAAGTCGGAACTGTCAAACTTCGTATTTTCGTCGATCTTGCCGGTGAGAAATCCCTTGCCCAGGGGGCTGTACGGGACAAGGCCGATTCCGAGCTCCTCAAGGGTGGGTATGACTTCCTTCTCCGGAGTCCTTGTCCACAGCGAATATTCGCTTTGGAGAGCAGTGAGCGGCTGTACCGCGTGTGCGCGACGGATCGTTTGCACACCTGCTTCGGAAAGTCCGAAATGCTTCACCGTACCCTGTTGAATCAGTTCCTTCACCGTTCCCGCCACGTCCTCGATCGGCACGTTCGGGTCAACCCGATGCTGATACAGCAAGTCGATGACATCAGTTTTGAGCCGCTTGAGCGAACCCTCGACGGCCTGCCTGATCTGCTCTGGCCGGCTGTTCAGGGCCGGCAGGCCTTTCATCCCGCGAGGATCGAAATCAGGGCTGAGGTCAAACCCGAATTTGGTGGCGATCACCACTTGCTTGCGAAAGGGAGCGAGAGCTTCGCCCACCAGCTCTTCATTCAAGAAAGGGCCGTAGACCTCGGCCGTATCGAAGAATGTGATGCCGCTTTCCACGGCTGCCCGAATAAGAGAGGTCATCTCCTTCTTGTCTTTGGGCGGACCGTAAGAAAAGCTCATTCCCATGCAGCCAAGGCCGAGAGCCGAAACTTCCAGGCCACTATTTCCAAGTTTGCGCTTCTCCATCATTTCTCCTTGGGAACTGTTTCCCTCATCTCAAGGTTAGATACTTGCGCCGTAAACGCGGTATCCTAATCCTTCCGATTAATTGCCTATTCCTCTTGCCGCCCAAAAATGCTTGATGCTTCCACTGGCCCACCGGCTATCCTAGGCTAAGAGGAGAGTGAAGCGGCTACCATGATGAACAGCATAGGAATCACCACTCTGGCGGGAGATCGAGCCCGCGAATTGCGCTCCGAACTGGCCCGCAAGATTGCCGGGCGCGTGGGTTCGGCAGAGAATCGAGCAACGGAAATTCCTGGCGTGACGCTGCACCGGAGGACCGCCCCAACTGCCCCTTGTTCAGCAACCTACGAGCCTGGGGTTACCGTGATCGCACAGGGGCGAAAGCGGGTAGACCTGGGATGAACCACCTTCATTTACGGTGAGTCGCGATACCTGCTGACGTCGGTCGATTTGCCGATCGTCAGCCAGATTATCGAAGCCAGTGAAGAGGTACCGTGTCTCGCGATGTCGCTGAAACTCGAGATGCCTGTAATCCGCGAACTTCTCAGCCGGGAAGAGATTCAGGCGTCTGACGCGCCGTCTGATAGTCCGGCCATGACGACCGGTGAAGCCACAGTAGAATTTCTCCCCGCATGCTGCCGGCTCATGGACCTGCTGGACGCACCGCAGGACATTCCGTTTTTGAGCGGCCTGATTCAGCGGGAGATCATTTACAGAATCCTTCGAGGGCCGGAGGGAGCGCGGCTGCGAGCGATTGCAACGCTGGGAGACCAGAGCCACCGTACAGCAAAGGCGATCGCGTGGATCAAGGCGAACTACGCAAAGCCCCTACGGGTAGACGATCTCGCACAAATCGCAGGGATGGGCCCGTCCACGCTGCACCACCATTTCGGGGCGCTGACTGCCATGAGTCCTCTTCAGTATCAGAAACAGCTTCGGTTGCAGGCAGCGCGGGGACGCATGCTCATCGATGGTCTGTACGCGGCCAGTGCGGCCTTTGAGGTGGGATACGAGAGTGCCAGCCAATTCAACCGCGAATATAGCCGTCTGTTCGGTCAACCACCGATGCGGGACATTCGGAATCTTCGTTCGCCAAGCGCTCCGCAGTTGGAGCCGGTCAGTAATCGGTAAAATGGCATGCGATCGACGGGTTCGGGTGAGTCGGCGATCCGGGAAGTTGGTCTGAGGCCTCAACGCTGTGCGTCTGGCAAGAACACGAGATGTCATCCTTCACTCTATCGCCAGGCGGGATTGACGAAGACACCATCCGCGGCGACGTCCCAAAAAGCCAGCCGCGCCCACTTCCAGTTCTTGGCATCGACCTTAAACTCGAACGCTTTTTCGCCAAACTCACGTGTGCGTTCGAGCGGAAACAGTTGGCGGTGCGTCTCCGCGCCGTCTCCCCAGACAACTTCGGCGATCTTCAATGGAAACGTGTAGCGGATAGTGGCGGTGGCAATGATTTCGTTGTTCCCGCCCGCAGTGATGCTCCATTTCGGCATCAGAATTTCACCTGTTGTAGTGAAGAAATCGCCTTTCGCAACGGTGTTGAGTAGCGATCCGTAATTGTCAAAATCCGGAAGCCGCGGCGCGCGAACGTAGTTCACGTTCATGGCTGAATAGAGTTCGTGAGTGTGATCGATTTGGAAGACGTCCACCTCCCCCATGATGATCTTGTGAAGACCCCAGTTGCTCATGTCATCGAGCAGCTTCAGGGATCTTTCACCAAGCCGAGGCGACGATAAATCCGACGGCATGGCCTTCCAACCGGCGCCGAGATAGCGCGGATCGAGAAAATGTTCGGTGTTACGAATCTCGTCGGGAAATCCGGTTGACCCTTTCGTGCGCGGGTGTGTCTGATATACAAACCCATGCTCCGCCCGAACCAGGTCGAGCATCTCTTTGGCGTTGCCAACGTTATAGACCGTGCCATATTTCGCATCAGCCGCCTGGAACGCGACGCCTTCAGGGCGCTTCATCCGCCAATACACCGGCTTCGGAAACACCAGCGCCCAATGCCCTCCGAGATACGTATTTGCTTCCTCGGCCGGGATGAGCAGAAAGTCCTTGTCCGATTGCGCCTTGCACGCGCGATAGTACGCGTGGAGTTCTTTCAGCCTCAATTCTCCTGTATCAGCGGGATGCCCGTCGCCGTGAAAATCCATGATCATGGCGGAATCCAGACCCATGTTCTTCAGCACCGGTTTGAAAGGCGGAGTCCAGTCGAAGCCGTTGGCCATGGCCTGCACGGTATACGCGTAATGCCAGTGCGGCGCGAACGTCTGGAAACCATCCACACGCGGAAAATGGTCGCGATGCGTGTACCGCAGGACCGCGTCAAGCGCCGCTTTGGAATCGCCATCATCAACGAGCAGAAAAAGACCGAGATGCTGTTCCGTTCCGGGCGGAGCGTTCATCCAAGGATAAAAAGGCGAGTTGTCGTCATGAAGTTCGCGGATCCCGATGGACACATTGCCGCGCCATGCAGTGTGCCAGAGGTAGCCCATATTCGTCGTGTAATCGCGCGCGAAAAGGTATCGATGCGGCGCGGGGAACACGGCGATGCTGCCGCCCCCTGTCTTCGCGGCCAGCGTTCGATATTTGACGGCGACGGGATGCCACTCGGAGCTGTTGGGATGCGCGACCTGTAGATGATCCTCCGCGTCGTAATAAGTGATGGCCGACTCCATGTTGCCGCCGGGGCGGACATCGGCATCGACGGCCATACGGAGTCCCGCATCATAAAAATACGCGACATCCGGCTCACTAGTGCTGACCACGGCCTCCTGTTGAATGAGTCGGCTGCCGGGATAAAACGTGTACGTAATCCCGCCTTGGAAGATCCCCATCTGGAAGCCGTCGAACGAGATCTCCACTCGGTCGCCCACCGTTTTCGCCTTGGCCTGCGTGAATTTGAAAGTGCTCATGAAAGCGCGCGTGCCCTCTGGGTGGCTCGGAGGAAAATCGAAGAACGCGTCCCAACCGCCGCGGCGCTTTCCGGTTTCGCAGCGGTAAATTGGAATCGCGCGCTCGACGATGTTCTTGCCAGGAAGGCCGATCGCCTGAATGAGAGGCTTGGCGGGATCGAGCGAGAATTCGGCGTGCCATTCACGCCCGGCTGCGTCGGGCCACCGGACGATAGCGGTGCCGGCGCCACTCTCCACTTTCACCGGGCCAGGTACAACCGCCGAGAGGTCGATAGAAACCGTGGCGGCGGACGCCAAAAGCGGGAAAAGAAGTAGCAGGCTGCGCATTGGTAGATTTTAGCGCGGTACTGGTTTACACCAGCCCGTTTCTAAATACCCCTTTCAAACCGTGCGTGCAGTTTTCCTGCACACGGCTTAACGATGATCTTCCTGGTGTGGCTTGCGCC
>Ga0105240_10013042_pt1 | contig 11439 bp, 9 predicted proteins | sample KBSC54metaG_FD_80426 | JGI IMG/M metagenome (GOLD analysis project Ga0105240, IMG submission 80426) | Corn rhizosphere microbial communities from Kellogg Biological Station, Michigan, USA - KBS C5-4 metaG | ecosystem: Host-associated > Plants > Roots > Rhizosphere > Soil | place: Michigan, USA...
AGCGCCGCTGAGGACATCGCCTCGGCGTTTCGGCGGTGAACCCCACAAAATGAAAAAGCCGCCGGGTGGTAACCCGGCGGCCGAGGTTCTAACGAGGGGATAAACTAATCGCCGAAGCTGCCGACTTCTTCCCGCTCTTCCGTCTTCTTCGCCACAGGAGCAGGCGCGGGCGCGACAGGCGCCGGAGCTATCGAACCAAGCTGCACCAGTTCCGGACCGGGCTGCTCTTTCAGCACATGTTCTTTGTACAGCTTCATCATGCGCTGATTCTCGGCTTCCTGCTTGATCTTCGCGTCACGCGCCCGAATCTTCTCTTCGCGCGCCGTCTTCGCGATACCCAGGCGATCCAGATCGTGCTGCACTTCGTTCGTCACGATCTCTTCACGCAGCACCAGCGAGTGCTCCCGGCTGTTCAACTGCACGCTCTTGCCGCCCGCGAAAATCTCGTGCTTGCCATGCTCCTCGTACCACTTGGTCAGCGTAGCCGTCATGTGCATCTTCTCGATAATGTTGCGCCAGCCCACGCCCGTGTTGTACGCGCAGAACGAAATCTCGCCTTCCTGCGTGGCGTACGGAATGATGCACTGCTCGGTCCGCCGGAAATCGTAATTGAACAGATCCTGGAACCACATCCCCGCGATGAACAGGAAGTTCCAGCGATCCCGGCGCCGCTTCTCGATGTCTTCCATCGTGCGGTCCTTGCCGACCTTCCCATAGTTCTTGCCGGTCGCGCCGAACGTCTTGTCGAACTTCTTCATCATGTCGCTCAGCTTGAAGTGCGTGGGCGACTTGAACGGATCGTAATTCCGCGCCACCGCCAGCCCCATGCCGACGATCGACAGCCACTTGCCGCGCGCCGCATCGTTGACCCGCGCCACATCGCGCGCCAGCCGGTCGGCATTCAGGAACGACGTCACGGGCGCCGATTCCTTGGTTTCCTTATCCACCATCACGGCCATGCCGACGCCGCAGTTCGGGTGGCAGCCGCAGCTCAACTGGCCCCAGTCGGCCTGCGGTCCGTGTACCAGATCGCTCCAGTCGCTGAACGTCGACATGAAGGAAATCGGGAACCAGTCGCGCACCGGCTCGCCCAGCCCGGTCTGATTCTTGACGTCGTGCGCCAGGTGCGACAGCGTGTACCGTTGCGCCGCGCGCCGCTCGTCGGTGATGGCTTCGTCGCGGCCCGTGAACGACACCGGTTGGAACGAGAGGAACGGAATCCGCTTGGGATTGTCCAGCGCGAACTGCACGATGCGCCCGACCTGCTCGTTATTGATGCCGTTGATGATCGTGATGACCGGAATGATGTCGACGCCGTTGCTGTACAGATTCTCGATCGCCCGCAGTTTCACGTCGAACAGGTTGCCGACCTTGCGGTGTTCGTTTGCAGCGTTGCCGATGCCGTCGAATTGCAGGTACGCATACCGCAGTCCGTGTTCCGCGGCCTTCCGGCAGAATTCCGGATCCTTTGCGAACTCGATGCCGTTCGTCGCGGCCTGCACGGAGGTGTAGCCCACTTCGCGCGCATAAGCCACCGCGTCCAGGAAGTACGGCGAAATCGTCGGCTCGCCGCCCGAGAACTGCACCGACATCTGCCGCTTCGGCTTGATCGTGATCGCGTTGTCGAGCAGCGTCTTGATATCTTCCCAGCTCAACTCGTGCACGAAGCCGACCTGGTTCGCATCCATGAAGCAGGGGTCGCACATCATGTTACAGCGGTTCGTCAGATCCACCGTGAGCACCGACCCGCGCCCGTGCGTGATCGTGCTCGAACCGTGCTTGTGCAGCGTGGAATCGTTGTGGGCGCGAATGTCGCGGCCCGGGAAAACCTGCTCCAGGTGTTTGAAAAACGCCGTGTCGATCGCCATCACGTCTTCGAAGTGACCGTGAATCGGGCAATCCTTCACCATCAGGATCTTGCCGTCGCGCTCGATGACCTGCGCTTTGATCTCGCCCGGCTTGTCCGTGTAAAGAACTTCCAAAGGAGCTTTGCCGTCCAGGATCTGCTGGCGGATTTCCGGCACGCAGCGGGGGCAGAGCGAATCGGTCTGCCGCGGCCAGCCCAGTGGCGGCTTGGTCTTTTCCCACGATTTCAAGAGCGGCTTATCGCTCCACGCCGGCACGAACCCCGGATTCTGTCCAATCTGATTGACCTTGTTAAATACGGTCCACGCCGCCCCAGCGGCTACAGTCAGTACTTTCTCTGCATATTTAATAGGTTTGTGCATTTGTAAACTCCTCCCGGTGCTCCGGCATCCCTACGCCAAATTAAAGATAGAAGTGCGCTTGTCCAAAGTATAGGGAAGGGCGGTCTATCAGGCCATTGATTGGCATTAAACTGTTGAAATTATTCGTTGTACGGTACCAAAGGGCGTTGAACGGAGACTTTGCCGGGTCCAGTGGAACCCATCCTAGCCGTATGAAAGGGAACGGTTTACATGGGTTTTCGAGTATCATGATTAAATGACAACCGCATTGCCCCCTCTCGTGGACAACTCTGCCCAGGAAATCATGGACCTGGAGCGGGATTACCTGCTGCAAAACTACGCCCGCTACCCTCTCGTTCTGGCGCGCGGAAAAGGCAGCTACGTTTACGATCTGGCCGGCAAGCGCTATCTCGATTTCATCACCGGAATCGGCGTCAACGCTCTCGGACACGCCCATCCGCGCATCGTCAAAGTCGTGCGCGACCAGGCCACCAAGCTGATCCACTCCTCCAATCTTTACTATCACCAGTATCAGGGTCCGCTGGCCAAACGCCTCTGCCAGATGAGCGGCATGTCGCGCGCCTTCTTCTGCAACAGCGGCACGGAAGCCATCGAAGGCGCCATCAAGATGATCCACTCGCAGGGCCGCGCCATCGACTCCGAAAAGTTCGAGATCGTCGCGCTCGAAAATTCCTTCCACGGCCGCAGCGTCGGAGCCCTCTCCATCACCGGCCAGCCGAAATACCGCAAGGATTTCGAGCCCCTCATGCCCGGCGTGAAATTCGTACCCCTCAACGACGTCGCCGCGCTCGAAGCCGCTTTCACCAGCCGCACCGCCGGCATTGTCATGGAACTGATTCAAGGCGAGGGCGGCATCAATCCGCTGACTCATGAGTTCGTCTCCAAGGCCCGCGAATTAGCCGACCGCCACAACGCCCTGCTCGTCGCCGATGAAACGCAATGCGGTGTCGGACGCCCTGGCACTTACTTCGCCTATCAGCGCACCGGTCAGGTGACGCAACCGGATGTTGTGGTCGCCGCCAAACCCGTCGCCTGCGGCCTCCCGCTCGGCTTCATCCTGGCCAACGACAAAGCTGCGGCCGCCATCAGGCCCGGCATGCACGGCACCACATTCGGCGGTGGACCGCTGGCCTGCCGCGTCGCCCTCGAGTTCCTCGACATGCTGGATGAGTTGCTCCCCGCCGTCCAGCGCGTCGGCGGCTACCTGCAAGCCCGGTTGACCGAACTCGCCGCCAAACATTCCTTCATCAAGGAAGTCCGCGGCTTCGGCATGATGATCGGCGTGGAACTCGCCGTCCCCGGCAAACAGTTGATCCTCGACGCCATGGCCGCCGGCCTCCTCATCAACTGCACCCACGACACCGTCCTCCGCTTCCTCCCTCCCTACACCGCCACCGAGAAGGAAGTCGATCAGGCCGTCAAGATCCTATCCAAACTCTTCGCAAAGATGTAGCGCTTTTATGACTTGCGAGTCTTGGATCGGTGTTCATCGGTGGCCAATTGGTCTTTTCAAAACAGCGACAACTGCTTCGATTGATTTGACCTTTTCTTGCGATCGTCGAACACCGTCCGCCCTCCGACCGACTTAGAGATCTTCCGCTCGTGCGCCATCGCCGCGTCGAAGTCCGCCTCCGGCTCGACCCGTTTCTCGATCGCCTCCACGAACCGGTTCAATCGCAGCATGCCGTCCATCTTCTCCGGATCCCCGACCTTCGCCCGATCCAGCGCCCCGCGCAACACCCCCAACGATTCGTCGTACGTCTTCAGCGGCACCGGGAACGGATGCCCGTCCTTGCCCCCATGCGCGAACGAAAACCGCGCCGGATCCGTGAACCTCGATGGCGCCCCATGCACCACCTCCGCCACCAGCGCCAGCGACTGCAGCGTGCGCGGACCCAGATTCTCCAGCAGCAGCAGCGCCGCGAAATCCCGAAACTCCCGCTCGTACGCCACCGCCAGAATCGCGCCCAGCCTCTTCAGATCGACATTATCCGCCCGTACGTCATGATGCCGCGGCATCGTCAACTTCCGTGCCTCAGCCAACGTGACCTCGGGATTCTCGCGCACGATCGTCAGCAGCGCCGATTGTGCCGGCGCCGCCTCCCGGTCCACCAGATTCATAATCGTCCCCTGCGGCTCGCCGACAATCGCCGTGTGTGGTTCCGACGTGAAGTCGCGGACGCTCGCCGAATGCCAGTGATACCGCCGCGCCAGTCCGCGCGATTCGTCCATCCCCTGCTGCACCACCGCCCACTCGCCGGCCGCGCTGACCACGAAACTGTGCAGGTAGATCTGGAATCCGTCGGCGATGGCGTTGTTGTCGATCCGCGCCGTCAGCCGGCTCGTGCGCACCAATTCATCGCCATTCAACCCGCGCTGCGACGCCACCGCCATCAGCTCCGACGGCGTGTTCCGCGAATGCCGTCCGCGTCCCCCGCAGATGTACAGCCCCAACTCCTGCGCCCGCGGATTCAGCCCCCGCTTCAACGCCCCCAGCACCGACGTCGTGATCCCCGACGAGTGCCAGTCCATCCCCATCACGCAGCCCAGCGCCTGAAACCAGAACGGATCGCTCAACCGGCTCAGGAACTCCGCCGTCCCGTAGTGATACAGGACGCTCTCCGTAATCGCCGTCCCCAGCTTCGTCATCCGGTCCGCCAGCCACGCCGGCACGTGCCCCCCGTGCAGCGGTAGATCGGCATGCCCCGAGCGCTTCATACCTCTATTCTCGTGGGGCAGGCGCTTTCGCCTGCCCATCTCAACGTGCCGGGATCAGCCTGTTATTCCGGTCCCTCACCGCCGGGGCGTCAACACCATGACCGCGCCGATAGCAAGGCCGAGTAACCTGTGGCGGACGAAATGCTTTTCCCGACTCAAAGAGAGTCGTTTTCGAGAAGCAGAATCGTTGACCATGGCTCTGCCGAGTCCTCCTGAGATCCAACGTCTGCGTATACCAGTCGTCCTCCATATACTGCATCTTCGACGCCGTATTCAAAACTTCGTCGAGGCGCCCCTTGCTCAAGTCGAACACCAGCAGGTCGCTTGCGACGGTACCGGCTCCCCCAGAGTCTGACTCGACAACAAGTTCGTCTGCGCCATACCTTATGAGATGCACCACGAGCCCAATCGACGGACACGACATCGCGGGGTTCGCATCCCCAAAGTTATACTGCAGAACCGCGAGCAGCGCTCTATCGTTTTCCTTTGGCCATCTGAAAGATTGAATCGAAGCTGCCGCGTATTAGAGGAGTTTTCAGTAGTGAGGTTCTCTGACGCTGCACGCTCTGCTTCGTTGCCCGCGCTGCCCGTGACCGCATAGACGTTCTCGCCTGCCAGGGCGTCGGGGAAGTAAGTCTGCCCCGGCTTTTACCACCAGGACCGCCGCCCTCATTTCTTCCCCATTTCCACGTGCAGTCGCAGCGACGCCGCCCACACCGGACCGCGATCGCGATTGTATGCCGGGTTATTGATGTGCTGCAGATCCAGCGACGCGAACAGCCAGCCTGCAAGCCGCGCCGAGTAGTACGATTCCCAAATCGTCTCGCGCCCATACCGCAGTGCCCCGTCGCCGATCAGGAAATCCAGCCCGCCGCGCTCCAGATATTCCCTGTGAACCGGCGCCAGCCCCGACGTCGTGACCTCCGTGGCCACGGTATCGTCCTTCCGTCCCCATCGCGCCCCGCCGAACGACACGCCCACCGTCGCCAGATTGTCGATCGCGGTAAACGCGAAGCTCTCGGTCTTTCCGTCGTTCCATCCCAGCCGTCCGAAGATCCCGACCCCGGCCGCGACTTCCTGCTCCGCGTTCAATCCGAAGCCGTACTTCAATGTGCCGCTCCGTCGCGTGGCGGTCACGTCCGGTTTTCCGCCGGTCCGCTCGGCCAGCCGGATCGCCTCGGCATACGCCCCCATCGCCGCGTGATTCTGATAGCTCAGCAAACGCACCGCGCCATCGTGTCCATGCGGCCGGAAGCGCGCCTCTCCTTCGAACATATCGGCCCGGTCGCGCAGCAGACGACGGTCGAAGCGCAGCCCATTCGCCACCCGCGGCATGGCCGAACTGCCGTATCGAAACGAATACCGGCGGGTGTGCAGTTCGTGAACCCAGCCCCACGTGTACCCGCGCGTATCGGCCGGATAGTCCCACGCGCCGTTGTACATCACGCCCCAGCCCATAAATTGCGTGCGCGGATCGTGGCTGTACTTGTTGTTATCGAAAAAGTCGGTGACCGTGAAGCGGCCTACCGTGATCGAGTAGCGAGTCATCGGCCGCGACCCGCCCAGTTGGTTTTCGTCGCTCTCCACCGCTTCCCGTTCCCCGCCGAAGCCGAAGTCCTGCGTCACGTAGATCCGCGCCAGATATGGTTTAGGCGTCGCCGTTGCCACTCGCGGCATCTCGCCGTTTGGAAAATTCGCCACGCCATTCGTTCCGCTGAACGCGCGCCCCCCCGCAATTTCCGGATTGAAATAAAACTGCGTGTTCGCAAACGGCCGCCACCCGAAGAACAAGGTGTTGGTCAGCGAAACCTCGGCCTCCGCATGTTCCAACAAACTGAACGGCCCCGAATACCGCGCATCGAACGCCGGATGATATTGACCAATCGAGGTCGCCTGATAGTACAGGTTCCAGCGTTCATTGTTCGCGGCATCCTGCGCCCCCAACCTCAGCGCACTCGCCGCCAGCAGAATGGTCGTTCCGAGGCGCACTACTCAGTAGGATATCCTGGCCCAGACTTGGCGAGCGCAGCGAGCCACACAATCCTGGCCCCCGGCCCCCGATCCCTGGCCCCCCATCCCCAGCCCCCACCCCTACCCCTGCGTTGCTAGACCTTCCCCAAACCCACTTACGGACCCTCGTGCGTGAACGTCGCGTAACCGCCATCCGGCTGCACCGGACGCGTCCCCACGACCCCCGGGTCGTACCGCACCTTCTCCGGCGGCGTCACGTCCGGATCGTCATGCACGATCCCGATCGTCTGCATCCCCGGACCCGGCAGGCCGCGCATTCCGGCCCACATCGTCAGCCGCCCCCATGTCTGGCCGACTTGCGAATACGGTCCCACATGCCGCAAAACCAGCAGCCGCATCGGCGGCAGTTCCTTCACCTCGACGGGTGGAATGTCCCCATAATCGGGCGCGAGATACCCGGAAACATCGTCCAGGTGCGTGCCCGATTCGGACTCGCGGTAATCGGATGGTCGTACCAGACTCTAGTGCCCTGCACATCCCGTTGCTTGACGAATCTTGCGGTTTTTTCGATCCTGCTAACCTGGAAGAGAATGATCACCGATCTCGTACAGATCCGCATGCTCGGCGACAAGAAGCGCGACGAAAACGAGCGCTTCCGCCGCCATATGAAGTCGCACGATCATTCCGATCGCATCCTCCGCCGCATCGCCGAAGGCATCGAGGAGCAGATCGACTGCACTCAGTGCGCCAACTGCTGCCGTGTCGCCACTGCCGTCGTCACCGAACGTGACATCGAGAAACTCTCCCGCGCCCTGCGCATCAAGCCCGCCCGCTTCCTCGCCGACTATACCGACGAATCCCCCGATGAAGGCCGCATCCTCAAGCGCATCAAAGGACAAGGCTGCATCTTCCTCAGCGGCAACGAATGCAACGTCTACGAAGCCCGCCCCGACAGTTGCCAGAAGTTTCCCCACGTCGTCCGCGGCGCCGGCTCCATCCCCAGCCGCATGTGGCAGCTCATCGACCGCGCCTGCTACTGCCCCATCGTCTACAACTCCCTGGAAGCCTTCAAAGAACAACTCGGCTTCACCCGGTAACGCCGGCGATCTTGTCGCCGGTTGCCGAGCGCCAGCTCGGCCGTTCTTCCAGCCTGGTAAGGCAGGCGTCGCGGCAGCGTCGTCTGCCCCCATTCCCAGGCGCCTTGAAGCCGCGAGCGCAGCGAGCGGCGCTAAACTCCGGCCCTGGCCCCCTTCGCCGGCTAATCCCCAACCCCCAATCCCCAACCCCCAATCCCTGTCTTCCCCCTCTTGTGCATCTCACATTGTTGTAGTAGCATTTCAAACAGCTGTAGTATGCGAAAAAAGTTCACGCCGCTGGAGCTCCGGATTATGCAATCCTTCTGGGAACGCGGCGCTGTCTGCATCCGCGACATCCTCGACTCCTTCCCCGAGCGCGATCGCCCCGCCTACACCACCGTCCAGACCACCATCTATCGCCTCGAAGAAAAGAAGGCTGTCCGCCGCGTCCGCAAGATCGGCAACGCCCACATCTTCGAAGCCGTCGTGACCCGCGACTCCACGCAGCGAAAACTCCTCGACGACCTCCTCCGCCTCTTCGGCGGCCGCAGCCAGCCCGTGCTCGAAAGCCTCATCGAATCCGGCAACCTCACGCTCGACGACGTCAAACAGGCCGAAAGAACCCTCAAACGCCTGGCGAGAAAGGACAAGCCCCAATGACGGCCCACCTTTTGCAATCCACGCTGTTCGCAGCCGCCGCCGCGATCGCCACTCTCATCCTTCGCCACAACCATGCCCGCACGCGCCACCGTCTCTGGCTCGCCGCGTCCATCAAGTTCCTGCTGCCGTGCTCTCTTCTGATCGGATGGGGTACCCACATTTCGTGGCGCACCGCGCCCGCGCCGCCCCCGCCGCAAGCCGCCATCATCATGGAGGACACGGCCACTCCGGCCGTCCTTCTCTCCGCCCTACCCGCTCCCCGCCAAACCCACTGGACTCCGGCCCCGCTGCTCTATGCCCTATGGCTCGCCGGCGCGACCGCGATCCTGCTGTGCTGGGCCGTCCGTTACCGTCGCGTCTCCGCCATCTTGCATCGCGCTCGCCCGCTCGGCGCCACCGCCGGCGTCCCTACTCGTGCCACCACCGAATCGACCGAGCCCGCGGTCTTCGGCATCTTCCGGCCCTCCTTGCTCTTGCCCGATGGAATCGCGTCCGAATTGTCCGCACCGCAACTCGACGCCGTCGTCGCTCACGAGCTCTGCCACGTGCGCCACCGCGACAACCTGGCGTCCGCGCTACAGATGCTGGTCGAGACGATCTTCTGGTTTCATCCGCTGGTCTGGTGGATCGGCGCCCGCCTTGTCGAAGAGCGAGAGCGCGCCTGCGACGAGGAAGTCGTGCTGCGCGGCAACGACCCCGAAGCCTACGCCGAAGGCATCCTCGCCGTCTGTCGATTCTGCGTCCAGTCGCCCGTGCCCTGCGTCTCCGGCATCCGCGGCGCCGATCTACCCGAACGCATTGAGCGCATCATGACCGCCCGCCACCCGCGCAAGCTCGACCTCGGCCGCCGCCTCGCACTGTCCGCCCTCGCCGCCGCGTCCATCTGCGGGCCTCTCATCGTAGGCCTTCTCCGCGCGCCCGCCATTCAGGCGCAGGAGCGCAACCCCGCGCCGCTGGCCTTCGATATCGCTTCCATCAAGCCGCTTCCCAACCCCGTGAACTGGCCCTGGCCCGACAAATTCTCCATGACGCCCACCCGATCCGGCGGCCGCATCACCTGGGTCACCGCCCAGTACGCGCTCATTCAGTACGCCTATCGCACGCACCGATGGCAGATGCAGGTCCCCGCCGACGGCCACGAATCTTTTTTCCAGATAGACGCCAAAACGTCCGAGTCCGCCACCGACGACCAGCTCCGCCTCATGCTGCAGACGCTCCTCCGCGAGCGCTTCCACCTAGCCGTACGCAAGCAGCAGAAAGAGATGAATGGCTACTCGCTGGAGGTCGGACCCAAGGGGCCCAAGATCCGTCCCGTCGCCGACGAGGAAGAGCCCCCGCCCATGCCCGACTATTTCCGCAACAAACCGGCAAAAGCCTTCGAGGGTCGCCTGACCATCAGCAAGGAGGGCGAACTATCCGCCCTGACGGGCCGCCGCGTCACCATCTCGCAACTCGCCGACGCCCTCCAGGATGAACTCAAAACCCTCGTCGTCGACAAAACCGCGCTCACCGGCAAATTCTACTTCGGCACAAAATTCGTGCACCCCGACAGCCCCCGCGAAGTCGATGGCCCCTCTCTCTTCGCCGCCCTCCAGGAGGCCCTCGGCCTCAAACTGGAAAAGCGCAAAGGCCCCGTCGAAATCCTCGTGATCGACCACGTCGACCACCTCCCCACGGAGAACTAACTGCGCGTGAGTTGATCATGGCGTTACGATGAACCCTGATGGCAATCCAAGTCGTGATCGCCGCCTTATTTATTCTGCCCGTCGTCGCATTCGGAGGGACTGACGCTGATTCGCCCCTGAACACGAGCGTCTGCGAACTGGTGTAGTCACCAGCCCCATTCAACGGCAGACTCGTACACGGCAACGGCCCCAAAATGCAACCTACGATACTGCCCGGAAGAAAGCCAGGGGCTACCTGTACCGAGTAACAGCGGCCATCAATGGCGGATTTGATGCCGTGGAAACCCGGCCGTGCCCCGGTGATGCAAAGAGCCGTTGCTGTTCGACCGGCTTCGGTCACTTCGGAATCGCGCTCCCCCTCGCCGCCGCGAGCGCAGCGAGCCGCTAATCCCCAACCCCCAACTCCCAACCCCCAAACCCCCCTTCAGTAGATGAGATACTTCGCCCTCACCTTCAAGAACTCCTGCAGCGCATCCTCGTAGCTCGCCTGAATCGTCCGCGGATTCTCCCCCGCCTTGATCCGGCGGATCACGTCATCGCTCCCGATCAGCCGCTTCCCCACCGAAAAGTCGATCTTCCCCGGATACAGATCCTGTATCGCCACCGCGATCTCCAGCCCCAATCGCGTGGAATCGAAAATGTCGCGGTTCGTAATCTCGTACCGCACGCCTTCTATCCGCACGCCCTTGAAGTTCGAGTCCGTCGGCGTGAAACTCGTCGGATAAACGCGCACTCCCGGAATCAGCCGCTGATTCAAATACGCCGCCAACTGCCGTCCGTTGATGAAATCCGCCCCCGTCTGTTCGAACGGCGAGTCCGACCCGCGTCCCTCCGAGTAATTCTTCGCCGACTCCAGAAAGCACAGCCCCGGATACAGAATCGCCGCATTCAAATTCCGCATCGCCGGCGACGGATTGATCCACGGCAGCCCCGTCGCATCGAACCAGTCGCCGCGATTCCAATCCTCCATCGCGATCACTGTCAGATTCGCATTCCAGTGATTCTCTCCGTTGAACAGCTTCGCCAGTTCGCCCATCGTCATCCCGTGCCGCACCGGCAGCACCGCGAACGACCCGACAAACTAACGGTTCGCCGCGTCCA
>Ga0105240_10013043_pt1 | contig 11438 bp, 10 predicted proteins | sample KBSC54metaG_FD_80426 | JGI IMG/M metagenome (GOLD analysis project Ga0105240, IMG submission 80426) | Corn rhizosphere microbial communities from Kellogg Biological Station, Michigan, USA - KBS C5-4 metaG | ecosystem: Host-associated > Plants > Roots > Rhizosphere > Soil | place: Michigan, USA...
CCCGCACATCCCGCGCGAAGCTCACCAGCCAATACATCATCGATGCGATGTACGAGCCCACCACGACGCGATCCAGCACGTGATACAGCTCGTTCAGATGACTCCCACCCACGCCTTGGTTCATGTGCAGAAAAGCCACGCACAAACTGACCAGCGAGAAGAAACCTAGTCCCGTCGAAATCTGCACCACGCGATCACGCCACCCAAGGCAGAGTAGTTGGCTCAGCGCCGCCAGCGACACGAAGAATAGGATCCGCAGCACTGAGGTCGTGATATCCAGATGGATGATGTACTGCGACATCTTCGAAAGCTTCATCGCCCCTGGCGGGCTCGCGATACGCCACACCCCGCTAGTCAATGCGCCGATCACGGCAATCACAGCCAGTAGCGTCCAGCGCGGCAGCATCGCCTTCACGGGCTTCAGAACCGACATCGACATCTCAACCAAAGTCGACAACAGGAACACCGCGTCCAGAATTGAAGACACAAAGAAGAGTCGGTTGTAGACCTCTGATGGCAGCCTGACAGCCGCGACAGCCGAACCCATCGCCACAGCGCAGATCCACACCTGGTAGGCCGAGAAGAGCGGAAACTCCTTGTACATCCGTTTCCGCAACAGCAGGATCACAACCAGTGCCTGCACGGTGGCAGACAGAATTGTTAGATACGTATCCAGGATCTAGCTCCCTTTAAGTCACTTACGTGAAACACATAGAAACCGCTGTCCTGCTGCGGCCCTTCGTGGCCCAACTCCACACATCACGCGCACTTTCGGGAGCTTATGAGTTTCACTTTAACGTTCTATCGGCCAATGAATCCGACCATTGAACACGCCTCACATTACTAAAGGATTAGTCATCTGACCGGGTCGCCGCAGAGATATCAGCAGTGATATCAGCCGTGGCCCAACCTAGCTCGAGACCACTTCTCCCGCAGCCTCGCGCGCCTTCGGCCATGTCACCCCGGTCAGCTGCGTAGCCAGGTCCCAAACTTTCTTCCCCATCGCCGCATCGAGCACCCGCATATCCACCGCCTCCGGAGCCGGAGGCCCAATCAGCTCGGCCAGACTTTTCGCAGGAGGCTCCGACACCTTGGCCAGCAAGTTCTCCACCACGCCGTTGCCATCGCGCCCCGCTGCCTGGTTCGGCATAAGACCCAGCGCCCGCCGGTACCAGCTCATCGACGGACTCACCTCCGTTGCGTTCGCCAGCATCGCAGCATGCGTCCCGATCGGCTGCGCCGAAGTCCCCGTAATGCCCCACTGGTGCTCATCGCTCTTCCGCTGTAGTTCAACTGCAAAGATCATCATCGCCAGCTTCGACTGGCTGTACGCCCTTAGCGGCGTGTATTCGCTCTGCAGTTGCAAGTCGTGAACGTGGATCTCGCCGTGGTGCCTTCCCGTGCTCGTCAACTGCACTACCTTCGCCTGCTTGCTCGCTCGCAGCAGTGGCAGCAACCGCGCAGTCAGCGAAAAATGCCCCAGGAAGTTGGTCGCCAGGTGCAGCTCAAATCCGTCGCCAGTCTGCTGTCTGTTTTGCAGAACAAGCGTATTCGCGTTGTTGATCAGCAGATCCACCGGCCTGCCCGCCTGCATCAACCGATTCGCGAAATCGGCCACCGAGTTCAGGCTCGCAATGTCGAGCTTCTCGAAGCGGACCAGCGCATGCGGCGCCATCGGCCTGATTCTCGCCAGCGCCTCATGCCCCTCGGGACTCTGTCGACCCGTCAGAACAACATCAGCGCCCGCGCGCGCAAGCGCCAGCGCAATCTCAAACCCGATTCCACTGGTTGAACAAGTAATAACTGCCAGTTTTCCGGTTTCTGGAGGGAAGTTCGCCGCAGCCTGGCGCTGCGACCCGTTATTTTCTTGCACGTCTTTACAGCTCCTGAATCTTACGTCTCATGAATGACCTGTCACTCACGTATCGCCCCGATGTCCTGGCCCGTCAAAGCTCTCCATACCAGTCTGAACCCTAATTCCCGGCTCTCCGCTTCATTGTCCCGATGAGCCGCAATAAACTCCGCCGTCGCCTCCGCCTGAGCCCGAAACATCAGCACAAGATATTCGGGCGAAGCACCGTAAAGTCTGCCAAGCTCCGCACCCTCCTTGGAGACGTGCAGCAGCTCCACAATCACCATATTCGGTGCTTCGGCATCCTTAAGCAGTCTTCCCGATGAGCGCAATTGCTGCTGCACCTTCAGTCGCTTAGGAAAACGCTCCGCCAGATCCAAAAACCGGTCCCACACAAAACGAAGGCGCGCGCGAACATCCGCGCTGAAGGGAAAATCGGCCATCTCCAGGTCGATCTCTTTCCGCATCTCGCGGTAAAGTTCGTTCAGCAGTTCGTCTTTCGTTTTGAAATAGGTGAACAGGGTCCCTTCGGCTACCCCGGCCTTCGACGAAATCGCCGATGTCGGGGCGTGAGCGATACCTCGATCCGCGAACAACTCCACCGCGGCATCGAGAATGGCCTTACGCTTCGTGTCGCTTTTGGGCCGAGCCAAACGTTCTCCTATAAGCGACTGCTCACTCATTTATTGTAAGTAGAAGAGTATTCTCCAGCAACAACTTTCTTCATCAGTTCGTAACAATTCGAACCCCAAAGCAAAAAGGCCAGCCCTCTCACAGGCTGGCCCTTGTTCCTGGACTGAAAACTTACTGCGGCTTCGACTCAGTCGCGGCCGGAGCCGCCGGAGCCTCACTCCCTGCCGCCGGAGTCGCCACGGGCCGTTTCGCCTCAAACGTCCCGTTGTATTCCGAGAATGCCCAGTCTCCCGCCAGCGCCTCCGCGTCGCCGAGCTTCCCATTGATGCTCATATCCGCCGTCGTCCCCACCTCATCCGATGTGAACGGGAACTTCAACGCCAGCTTCCCTTCCTTATAGGTCCCTGCCACATCCGCCGGACCCCACTTCCCCGTTACATTTCCGTCGTTGTCTACGGTGAAATCGGCATCCACTTCCCGATCTCCACCCGGAGTCGCCAACACAAAGTGCCACTTCCCTGCTATCCCAGCATCCTGCGCATGTACATACGAGGTGCCCATCATCAAACACACAACTGCCGCGGCCATCACTAAAAACTTTCTCAAGGTCCGTTCTCCTTCAAGGGGGATTTCATCTAGCCTCTGCTGGAACTCACGATTCCGTCAACCCCTGCCCTGCAAATATGTGACGCCCGCTCACACCGAGACCGGCACGTTCGCCACTCCTGCCGTCCCAAACACTCTCCTGTAGCGTTCAATTTCCGCCGCCGGCCCCATCGCCTTCTGATAGTTATCCGACAGCTTCACTGCCGGCCGCCCATCCACTTCGCTCAGCTTGCAAACAAGGCTGATCGGATTGAAAGCGTCATTCCCCTGCGGATTGCAATCACGAAAATCGTTCGTCAGATACGTGCCCCAGCCTGAACTAAATCGGATCCGATGCTCCGGCAGCCATCGCTTTGGGTCCGCAAAATCCGCCGCACTTCGAAACTCCGTCGCCTTCGCACCGTTCCGAAGACTCCCGCCAAAGTACGCATGAAGCGCCACAATCGAATCCACATCCAGCCCATCCGATGCGATCAATCTCTTCGTCCGCGGATCGCGTCCGCGCTTCTCCAGCCACGCGATGTACTCATCCCCTGCGACATACGGGTTCTTGCTGTCGATGCGCTGACCCGTCCAGTTCGCAACCCAGTCCGGCGCGCCCTCCAGAAACTGCGTCGTCCCAAAGGTGTCCGGCAGCATGATCAGCAACTCGCCCTGGTAAGTCTGCTGCCACATCTCAAGCATCCTGTACTGCGATTGCTTCAACTCCTCATCGCTCTCCGCCAGAGCCGCCATCGCCATGGGCAGTTCATGCGCATTCGTGCCGATCGCCTCCAGGTCATGCGTATACGCGAGATAGGTATTCGAGCTCCCCACAAACGTAGCTCCCAGCACATCCCGCATCGCCGTCACCACGTAGTCCTGCCACAGAAAGCTATGCCGCCGGCGCGTTCCGAAGTCGCTCACCGTCAGTCCCGGCACGCCGTACAGCCGCGCCATCTTCTCCCATAGCCGCGTCTTCGCCCGCGCATACAGGATGTCCAGCTCAAGCTCCGTCAGGCTCTTCAAACTCGCGCGCGTCTTCAGCTCATCGATCGCCGACAGCGCATAGATTTCCCACATCGTCGTCTCGGTCCACAGCCCTTCAAACTGCAGCGAGATCTGCCCATCCTTCACCGATAACTCAAAGTCCGACAACCGGAAATCGTGCTCAAGCCAATGCAGAAACGCCGGCTCAAAAATCCCTCGTTTCCCATAGAACGTATTGCCCGCCAGCCAGATCATCTCCGACTTGTGCACGCGCAGCTTCCGCGTATGCTCCAGTTGCTCGCGCAGCTCATTCACATCCACCACTTCGCCCAGCCGCACCTCATGCGACCGGTTCATCAGCGTGAAGGTCGCTCGCGTCCGTGGAAAATGCTTCCAGATGAACTGCAGCATCAGCAGCTTGTAGAAGTCCGTATCCAGAAGCGATCGCGTAATCGGATCGAGCTCCCAGTTATGGTCATGTGCCCGTCGTGCCAGATTGATAATCACGTTCCCGCTATTCTATTCAACCAATCTCGTTCTGAACTAGACACAGCTCCGCACCACCGATCACTGCCTCCATTCGACCCTGTCTCCTGGCAGCAGACGCATCTGCGTAACGCCATCCTGGTTATGAGGGAAAACGATCTCCACATAAGCACCCGACTTCACCCGTCGAAATACCCGAATCGACGCCATTGTCGACATCTGCTGCGGCCGGCGTTGAGACCGCAATAAATCCTCAAGCGACGACCCCAACAGGCAGGAACTCCGGCGCCCATTTACCCACACCGTAGAGAACAAACTCAGCGCGCCCAGAGGAAACTCAGCGCAAACCGTCCCCTGAAGATCAACGCACTTCGCTGGATCGCTCTGATGAATGAGATCTGTCAGCGCATCAAGTTGTCTCTGGTTGGTCGCGCCGATAAGGATTCCCTGAGAGACCTTCCCCCTCCCATAGACTCCCTCCAGAAAAAGACGCAATACCGGCGTCTGAGCAAATCGCTGCGGCAGAGACAAAAGATCCTTCTCTTCCGCGCCCAACCCGTCATCACGCACCCTCCGGCCCTTCCGCGAAAGCTTGAGCTCAACACCTTTACCGCGCCCAGGAACCACCTCATAGCTAGCAATCCACAACCGCGGCGGCCCCTGTGCGCTGATCGACTTTGCTGTAGGCAGGAACCGCTCGAGTCTGATCTCCATCCCCGGCGCCAGGTCAGTGAACCCGATGCCCTGGTCCGAATAGAAGAAGAAAGGCACTTCAGTCGCTGGCAATGGAATTCCCTCCGCAACCGCCGCCCGAATATCCAACGCGCTGAGACCCGACGGAAAACAGCCATCTTCATTCATCCGCGCCAGGCCGCGCGTAAAGATCTTCCATTGCGAGCCAATATCGATTCTGCTCGCAACCTTATCCCACCCGGAAAGACTCGGGCTGCGAACGATCCATCGCCTGGAATCCTCGCGTGACGCTTGACGAAGAGCGAAGACTTCTCCGTCGATCATGCACTGGCTATCAACTCGATCCGCCGCGTTCTCCAACCCGCTAGAAAGGACGAGCGTCGTTGTCTGGAAATTACCCTCATCGGAAACGTTGCTGGCCGTCGGCACCAGCATCGGAGCGCCGCCGTTTTCTTCGAGACGAAACCCATGTCCAATCGCGATCTTGTGGTGGAAGCAAGCCGAGCAGCACAAAAACAATGCGCAGAGAACCACCTTCGTCAGATTCGCCGCAACCGTCGCGCCCGTTCTCGTCCCTTCGATGATCCGTCGATCGACGGTCCGTGTTGTTCGCTTCATCTCCCCGGCCCGATCTCCCCATTTGCTCGCTTGCTCGTCGTCACCCAGCCCCGCGAGATGCATTCCTGAAACTGCTCCATAAAATAATCTCGAATCGCGCACTGTATCACCGCATGCATCTACCGCGTGTCGAAAATCCAATCACTGCAGACAAGGTAACAAGGGCACGGCTCTCGCAGCTTACCGCAAAATTTAACCGCAGCTGCTCTGTATGGGGCACAGTATCGGCATGGCGCTCTCTAATCTGCGCTGCCCAGGACCTAGCCCGCAGAGGCGCCAGAAAAGTCCACATTTCCGTCGGGATCTTCGAGAAGCGAATGAACCCCGCTAGAGTCTTGCTGTGACCAGAGAACGATGGGCACAACTCGGAATCACGATTCAGTTTCTGGTCATTTTGCGGACTATCGGTGAGATCTTCCGGCTAATGCACATTCATGACACAAATCTCACGATAGCAATGGCCACGCCATATCTCGGGGGCGTTCTGATAGCGGCCGGTGCGTGTTGGTTATGCGTCAGCCTCTACTTCTTCCGACGCTTCGCCGCCTCCGCCTGGATCGCACTAGCGACCGTACTAATCTTGGTCGGTTACAAGATTGGCATGATCGGTTGGTGATTGCACAAAATGTTGTTAGGTCAGCGTACGCCAATATTCAGGTTCTGGTCGAATCGTCCCCGATTGTCCGACAACTCCGAATTTCATCGAAAAACGGGTAATGTCAGCATGCACGTTCATCCACGCACAGCCTAGAGCCACGCCTGTCTTGGCGACCACCCCGGCCAGTTTTCCTTGTGCCAAGGACCACGAAGGATCTACTATTTTGGCTCTCCCCATTCTGTAGGCCAACCCTATCCCCAAGTGGTCCTATTCATCACTGCGCCGTTTTTTCGAGGGACACCGATATGCGTCTCAGAGATCGAGCGTTGGACACAAGACCTTTCACATCAGACAACTACTTTCAGAGACCCGCTACGCAAGCGGATCAAGCCGATACAGCTCGATTTCCCAGGAATCATGTCCGTTATCCGGCAAAGCTGAAGCCGATCGAGTGGCTAAACGCACTTCAAGTACGGAAGCAGTCAGGGCCGCTCTCCATTGAGCGCGCTGTGCTGGCTGCGTTTGATCGCGCGCATCCCATGGATGCTTACCTTGGTACGGCCGAAGAACTGAGGACCCTCCGTTCCGCCGTTGTCTCTTTTGTGCAGGGATTTGACCGTAATCCGCATCTGCTTGGGATCGGTCGAGTGCTGATAAAGAAGATTCTGACCAAATACCTTGCCGCTCGATGTGCTGTGCTGAAGTTCTATTCGGAGAACCAATCGTTCATTCAAACTCACGGGAAACTCCGTGCTCCGTTCATCATCACCGGGTTGCCCAGAACGGGCAGCACGTTGCTCCAGCGTCTCATGGCGGAAGATCCAGATGCTCGGTCACCTCTCACGTTTGAGATGGAGAGCCCTTTGCCCCCCATGTCACATGACGGCGATCCTTTAGGCGATCCGCGAATCGCGCGATCGGGCGATGCGCTCAAGTTGCTGGCCCGCATTGCCCCGGGATTCCTTGAGAAGCTTGCCGAATCTCATTTGTGGAGCGCTACAGAGTTCGAGGAGTCGTACATTTACATGCTGGCGCACAATGGCGTGGCGGTAATGGATGCTGCTAACGCCGGAGAAGAATATGTACAGGTCCAGCAACAAGGGCTCTACCACGCTCCGGTACTTCGCTACGAACGCATATTCTTCACAATGCTGGATGCCTATCGACCTGCGAAATCGCACTGGGTCCTCAAAGCTCCGAATTACGCACCAGCCTTCCCATGGATGGCAAAGGAGTATGAGGATGCCAGAATCGTCCTGACTCACCGCAACCCGCTCGTCGTCCTTCCGTCGGTATGCCGCCTGATGGAATCGTGGTGCATCGCCTTTACTCGTGACGGTTTCTTCGACAAGCATGGTTTCGCAAAGATCGTTTCGGAGATTTTGAAACCCAATCTCTCGGTGCCACTTCAGTATCGACGTGATAATCCGGACAGGTCACGTCGCATCTTTGACTGCATGTATGACGAGCTGTTCGCTGACCCAATCGCCATGGTCAAACGAATCTATTCATGGTTCGACCTTGAGGTAACGCAGACGTTTGAGCAACGAATGCGCACTTACCTCGACAACAATCGTCAAGGGAAATACGGGCGTCACTGCTATTCGCTCCAGGAGTATGGGCTTGACCCCCAAGTCTTGCTCGAAAGTAACTACGAATATATGCAGCGGTACGGTTTCACAATTGAAGGGGTAGTGCGTAGCAAACGAGCGGCGAGCCTGCGCTAGTCCTGTGGTGGCTCACACCAAAAGGAGTTTCCGATCGCGGGAGTGTGGTCCCCAATCCTTCCTTTACCATACGGTTGAATACGCAGGCGTCAAGACCGGCAAGATCTCACTGCACCGAAGCCCCTGATTCCCCATGGCGCCAGAACACGCCCAGGTTTGCATCCAATTTCGACCGATTCCTGCACAATAGAACCATGCTCACCTGAAACGGACCTATGGTCTCCGAAACCAAGCGAGGACGATTGCCCTGCATGCCATCTACGAACGAAGAACCGAACTCAAAGCTAAAAGCTGAAAGCTGCTAACTCCTTTGCTGAGATATCTGTGCAGCTAACTCCAATACTGAGATATCTTTGCAGCGCACCGCATCGGTAACTCGCTGAAAGCATGGCCTGTAGCCGCACAGACCGTCTTTTTTTATTTTTGTGTTTACTGGAGAGTACACAAAGCAAAAAAATGCCCAATCAACCCAGCGCGTCCGTTTCCGCCTCGTCCTTCACGTTTCCATTCAGGTGCGCTCCGCAAGAACGCCGCACCACCAGCTTCACCGGCACCAGCACATCCCGCATCGGCATCTTCGGCTGCTCCAGCCGCTGCAGCATTGTCGCCATCGCCACCGCCCCGATGCCCGCGCAATCCTGGTGCACCGTCGTTAAAGGAACCGGCAACAGACCCGCATAGCGGACGTCGTCCACACCCACAATCCTCACCTCGTGAGGAACCCGAACGCCCATCCCAATCAGCACCTGCATCAGCCGCGCCGCCGTTAGATCGTTCGCGCAGGCAATTCCCTCAGGCCGCGCCGACTCCACTATCCGCCGCACAAACCCCTCGTCCGCCGCGCTCCCGCGCCACACCGGTTCCCAGTCCGGCCGCACACTGTGTACGCGCAGCGCCTCATAAAACCCGGTAATCCGCGCGTCCACCGTGTTCGCCGCGCGCTCCTCACCCACAAACACCAGCCTCCGCGCACCATGTTCCAGCAGATGCGCCGCCGCAATGTATCCCGCTCGCCGATTATCGATACCCACCAGGTCGTGCGCCGACCGCTCCGGATACGGCATGTAACACCGGTCCAGCAGCACAAACGGAATCTCCGCCCGGTCCAGCATCCGCGCAATCCGCCGGTTCGCCGAGTCCTTCTCGCTCGCGAGTTCCAGCGGCGCAAAAAACACACCCGCTACTTTCTTCTCGATGAACGACTCCACCATCTGCTCCGCCGCTTTTGCGCTGTCATCAACCGAAGTCGACGAATTCCCCCACAGCAGCGCATCCGGCTTCGCAAACTGCGCCCGCATCATTCCGTTGCAGATCGGCTCAAAGATCTCCGTCAGTCCCAACTCCGGAATCAGCAACCCAAATGTCCGCCCCGTCTGCTTCTGTTCGCCCAGCACATGCGTCCCCGCTCCAGGCCGACGCGTCACCAGACCCATTCGCTGCAGATCGTGCACGGCCTTCGCCACTGTAATCCGTGAAGCCTCGAACATCTTCCCCAGTTCCGCCTCGCTCGGCAGCCGATCCCCAGCCTTCAGCGCTCCGGACTCGATACTCGCCAGCAGATGTTCATACACTCGCCGATGCTTCGATACCCGCCCTGCACCCTCGCTCCCCGCAAGCGGCGCCAATGTGCCCGCCGGTTTCCGTGATCGTGCCATTAAGTCGCTTTCCGAGCCGCTGCCTTCACCGCTCCTCTCAAGAACAGTAGAAGAATGCCTTACGCTTTGCCACTGGAATGTCTATACATATCAACTCACCTGGCTCTTCGACGTTTTCGATCGGCAACCAACCAGGCATTCGCCACCAGCTACAATCTCCACCATGCCCGCAAACCGCTTCCTTCCCCTTCTTGCCGCGACCCTCGCCGTGATGATCAGCCCCGCCCTCGCCCAATCTCCGGAAGAGCAAGCCGTCCTCGCCCCAATCCACGCCATGTTCGACGGCATGTCCAAACGCGACGCTGCAGCGATCAAAGCCCCTACGCTTCCCGGCGGAACCATGGTGCTGATGCGCGACGGCAAACCGGCACAAATGACCTTCGAAGCCTTCGCCGACCGCGTCGGAAAACCCGGCAAGAACCAAATCGAGGAGCGCATCCACGAGCCGCTCGTGCGAATCGACAACGACCTCGCTGTAGTCTGGGCACCCTTCGACTTCTTCCTCGACGGCAAGGTCGATCACTGTGGAACCGACCTCTTTAATCTCGTCCGCGTCGACGGCAAATGGCTCATCGCAAGCGTCGCCGACACCGGCACCAAAACCTGCCCCGCCAAATAAGGAGGTTTACTCTCGCACGTCGCGCCGAAGCTTTAGCGGAGGCGGAACAGGACTGAAGTAACCCAACCCCGCGCTAATTCAGATGTCCGCGATTTCGAAAACTGAGATCATTCCTCAGCCACACTGAGGCCGAACAATGCTCTCGATGACAACTACCCTGCGTCCCCGCTGGGTCCCCAACTCGGATCGCAACCGCTCCATCAAGATCAACGGCGTGACCTACGAGCTGCACCTCACCAATGCAACGCGCGGCCGCCTCCTCTGCCACCAGCTCGTAGCCGGCACTCCCCGCCTCGTCAACGTCATTGAGATTCCCTTGACCCAGCCCGAGCTTCATTCCATGTTCGACGCCAGAACCGCCGCAGACATCCTCCGCGTCGCTAAAGAACTCCGCGCGTAACGACCGCAATCATTGGCAGATCACGCAGACATCTCAATCGCCGCCTCGATCCCGTTTCGCACATCAACTGGCAAGGCTGGCATCGCACCGCTCTGTGACGCAACCCAACTTCCCCATCGATTCCCCGCCTCATTCAGCACCGCGAGTTCCGCGCCCCGCAGCATGTAGTGTGTCATCGCTGCCGTAAACGCATCGCCCGCCCCAATCGTATCCGCCACCTTCGCCGGAAATCCCGGATGCTCGTGCCACTCCTCACGCTTCACCAGCAGGCTCCCATGGGGACCCCGCGTAATCGCCACCATGTCCAGCGTCGGAAACTCCGCGAGCAGCCGCTCCGCACCAGTTCGCAGATGCTCCGGCTGGCCATCGTTCTCCACTGGCATCCCCAGTAGCGCCAAAACCAACGGCACCTCTGCGTCATTCATCTTCATCACGGTCGCGAGTTCAAGCGATTCCTGGATCACCTCGCTCGAGTAGTAAGGTCGCCGCAAGTTCACATCGAAGACTCGAACGCACCGCGCCGGAGTCTGCGCCGCCAGCGTCTGAATCGTCTGCCGCGCCTCCAGGCTCCGCTGCGCCAGA
>Ga0105240_10013044_pt1 | contig 11438 bp, 8 predicted proteins | sample KBSC54metaG_FD_80426 | JGI IMG/M metagenome (GOLD analysis project Ga0105240, IMG submission 80426) | Corn rhizosphere microbial communities from Kellogg Biological Station, Michigan, USA - KBS C5-4 metaG | ecosystem: Host-associated > Plants > Roots > Rhizosphere > Soil | place: Michigan, USA...
AGACGAGCTGCATCGCCTGAACGAGGCTACGGCGAAGATAGCGGTGCAAGGGGCACGCTATTCCGAAGGTGCGCAGAAGATGATTGATCGCTAGGTAATCAAACGACTTGCTGGTTGAAGAAGCAGGCCACCAGGTTGGAAGTTCGACAATGATGAAATAAACCCGCTGAGTGAGGGCGATTTCTCGATAACGCACGATCGATGGGCTTCGCCCAGGTGAATCCAACCAATTTATTCAGGGGTGAGGCTCCTTTCAGGAGCCTCTTTTATTGCACGCCAGATCGGGCTGCCGGCGGCTGGAGTGGTATCCAACAAGTCCCCGGGTCGCGCCGGAATTTGGGGACGAACCAATGTAAGCTCCTGACTTTGGTGCTATTACCTGCGTGTCCAGATACACCTCTGTTGTATGTTCGGATGGCATTACACCCGCGAAACTAGCTATGGAATCCAATCAGGTCGTTCGCGGGACAGGTGCATGTTCGATAGCGCCTACTTCCCACAAGAGTTTCCCTGCGATCGACAACAGAGCGCGCCCCGCAGTTGAATGCGAGCCGAAACTGATTGGTTCCTGAATGTTTCACTGTTTGGCTTGCCCACAGGGTTGTGTTCGGCCTGGAGCTCAATGCTCCCAAATTGAAGGATTCGGTTGAGGAAGAGGTCAGTTGTTATGAAGAGAATCGGCGCGATGGTTTGCTCGATTTTGGCTATTTGTCTTGGTCTCTCGGGTTGTGGCGGCGGCAGCAGCCACAAGAGCTCGCAGGGCAGCGGCGGGACGACCCGTACGCTTGCTTCGATCACTGTTTATGGAGCGAACGCCGCCCGATCTTTGGCCGCGGGCGATACGCTGCAGCTTACAGCGCAGGGCAACTACAGTGATGGCACAACCGCTGATATTAGTTCGCAAGTGACGTGGAGCTCATCTGATTCCACGGTCGCGGTGCTCGGCACCTCTGGGCTTCTTACGAGCTACAAATCCGGATCCGTCATTGCCACGGCGACCAGCGGCACAGTTTCCGGAACGCTGGTGGTTACTGTCAACGGCCTCAAAAGCATCACTGTTGGCGCACCGAATGCTTCGATAGCGTCGGGAGCGACGGAGCAACTCACAGCAACTGCCGTCTATACCGACAACAGCACAAAGCTGATAACGAGCCAGGCAGCATGGCAGAGTTCTGACCCGACCGTGGCTGTCGTGAGCGCCAGCGGGCTCCTTACAGCCCTCAAGTCTGGCAACGTCACTGTCACGGCCACATGGAATTCGATTTCCGGAACTCTTGGGGTGTCGGTAACTGCCGGCGCACTTTCTTCGATCACAGTCACGCCAGTCGCCTTTTCGATTGCATCGGGCCAGAGCAAGAAACTTTCCGCTCTGGGAACCTATGCGGACGGCACTTCGCTGGACGTGACCAGCCAGGCGACCTGGAGTTCCAGTACCTCCGCGGCGTCAGTCGATTCAACAGGCCTGGTGACCGGCTCATCTGCTGGTACATCCACGATTACGGCTACGATTGGTTCCAAAACCGGAACCGCTGTCGCGACGGTGTCGACGGCTCTGTTGCAGACCATCAGCCTGACTCCTCTGACGGCATCGATAGCCACCGGCCAGACACAGAATTTCACCGCAAATGGCTTGTTCTCCGATGGAAGCCAGACTGACATTACAAATGGCGTGAGCTGGAGTTCTGCAGCCACTAACTTTGCCACTATCGACCAGACAGGTCTCGCCACGGGCGTGAGCGCGGGTGCAGCGCAGATCTCGGCCGCCTCGGGCAGCGTCGCTCCGGGACTGGCAACCCTGACCGTAACGCCGGCGGTTCTGACGGAGATCGACATCGCGCCGGATGCGCAGTACATTCCGGTGGGTGGTCAGCTTCAGTTGAGCCTGACGGGAACCTACAGCGATACCTCAACCCAAGACATTACGGCAAATGCAACCTGGTCCTCCTCTGATCCGACGCTGGCATCGGTCGATCCGGCGACAGGGATCGTGACAGGTGTTGCGAACAGCAACAACAACCCTGTGACGATTACGGCGACCTACGGCAGCATTACGAGCACAACAACTGTCTACGTCACGGATGCAGTTCCGGTCTCCATTCAATTGACCCCTTCAACCTCGTCGATTGCAAACGGGACGACGCAGCAGTATGCAGTGAATGTGGTGTACACGGACGGCAGCCTGCAACCGGTAACGGCGGGGCTCTCATGGTTGTCTTCATCAGCGTCGGTGGCTGGTGTGAACAGCGATGGGCTAGCAACTGCGCTTACGCCGGGACAGACGACGATCTCGGTGTTCTATAGCTCAATGTCGGCAACTGCATCTCTGACGGTTACCCCGTCGGTTCTGACGAACATCGTGGTAACGCCGATTACGACGGTAGTCGGGGTGAACGGCAATGTTCAGTTCACGGCAACGGGCGTGTTCTCAGACAACAGCACGCAGGATATGTCATCGCAAGTGGTCTGGACGTCATCTAACGGAGCGTTCGCGACTATCAGTGCGGCGGGTCTGGCAACGGGGATCAGTACAGGGAGCCTGACGATCACTGCGACTTCGGGCACGATCAGCGGTTCGGCGACGCTGAACGTGACGACGGCAACGCTACAGTCGATCACTATCACACCGGATCAGCCGATTGTGCCGCCGCACTCGAGGACGCAGCTGAAAGCAATCGGCCACTTCTCGGATGGGTCGACGCAGGTGCTGTCAGGTGTCTCGTGGCACAGCAGCGCGCCTCAGGTCGCGATGGTGAATGGAAGCGGCGTTCTTCGTTCGAAGAACTCCAAGAATAAGGCTGTTACGATTACCGCGACGCTTAACGGAGTCTCGGGCTCTACCACCGTGACCGTCACGTCAATGACGATTCAGACGGTGGTAATCCAGCCGGCGAATCCCACGATGGCCAAGGGGACGAAACTGCAGCTCTCTCTGATTGGGACCTTCAGCGATGGAACTACTCAGATTGATCTCACAGCTTCGGCTCGGTGGCAAACCTCGAACTATGCTGACGCGGTCGTCAACCGGCTCGGTCTGGTGTCGGGTGTGGCAGCCGGCAGCGTTACGGTTACGGGCAGTATCAATGGTTTGGCGTCTGCAAACACGACAGTGACCGTGACGAATGCTACTGTGCAGAGCATCACGGTGACGCCGGCGAACCCGACGGTGGCACTGGGCTCTTCGCAGCAGTTTGCGGCGAGCGGCTTGTTCAGTGATGGATCGACCCAGGATATCTCGAACGTGGTGACCTGGACTTCATCCACACCGACGGTGGCTGTTGTGAACCAGAGCGGCGTTGCAGCAAGCGCATCGCACGGAACAACGAACATTAACGCGACTCTAACGAGCATTACGGGATCGACTCAGCTAACGGTGAACTAAGCCTTCAGGCTTGGGCGATACTGGATCTTGTTGGATAGGGATAAGGCTCACTCCTTAACGGGAGTGGGCCTTTTCATTTGCTTTTCTGATTTGTCTGCAAGTCGAACGCGAGGGGGCAGTGGAGGCAATTGGGGACTCGACCGCAATGGGCTTTTCCGACCGCGACGGTCAGGGCGTGGAATTCATTGAACAGCGCGGCACGGTTTTCCCCGAGATCGGCGGAGAAGGCGTTGGTGGTGAGCTGAACGAGTGCCTGGTAGCCTCTGCGATTCTTTTCAGGATCGGGATGAATGAGATGATGGCGAGTTGCGAGGCGGCGGAGGTATTCGTCTGCAACGGGAACAGGGTGACCGAGCGCGTAAAGCAGGATGGCGTCCGCGGTTTCGGGGCCTACTCCGGGGAGCGCGAGGAGCCTGTCGCGAAGAATATGGGTGGGAGCCGCGGAGAGGCGACGGAGGGATCCGGCAAACTCGGTGTCGAGCATGTCGATGAAGGCTTTGAGGGCCGGGGCCTTGCGGGTGTAGAAGCCTGAAGGCTTGATGAGTTCTTGCAACTCGGCGGCGGAAAGTCTGCGGATGCCGTTGACGCTCAGGGCGCGAGCGCGGCGGAGATTGGCGAGGGAGACTTCGACGGCTTTCCAGGATGTGTTCTGGGTGAGGTAGGCGCCGATGACGACTTCGATGGGCGTCTTCGCAGGCCACCAGAATTGGGGACCGTAGGTCTTCACCAACTCGTCATGCATGGCGCGGAGTCGCGAGGCTGCCGATCGTACTGCGGGGCGGGTCACGGTTTCTGGTCTGAAGCGGGGGCTCGGAGTTGAGCCTTCCATTCAAGAATGCGGGCACGGGCGGCCGCGGCCTCTGCTTCGGGGATGTGGCCTGCCTGCTGCAGGGAGATGGAGAGCGCGGTGTGCGCGAGAGGATCGTCGGGGGTGAGGGCGGTGAGGGCGAGGGCGGCGGCGATGGAGGGCTCGAGGCGACCGGCATCGCGGAGTGCGCGAATCAGGCCATGGTGCGCCTCGAAGGAAGAGGGGTCAGCGGCGATGGCGGACCGGAAGGTCTCGATGGCGACGGAAGCGTCGCCGGCGGCGAGCTGATCCATTGCCCGCTGACAGAGTTCTTCGGCTGTGGTGTTCGCCTGGGTCACGACTTCTTTAGGATAAAGGCTGACGCGGAGATTGCTGAAGGAGTGTTGGAATGCCTACAGGAGAGATGAAGAGTCACACCGAGTACCTGACCTTTGAAACCGGCAAGCGGAAAGAGATGTTGCACATCACGGAGCAGGTGGAGCAGGTTGTGAAGCGCAGTGGTGTGAAGGATGGCCTGTGCTTTGTGTCGCCCATGCACATTACGGCTGCTGTCTACGTGAACGATCATGAGAGCGGCTTGATTGAGGACATCGGCAAGTGGCTGGAGGAACTCGCGCCTGAGCGGCCCGACTACAAACATCATCAGACGGGTGAGGACAACGGAGACGCGCATCTGAAGTCGCTGCTGCTGCATCATGAGACGACGTTGCCGGTGACAAACGGGCGGCTGGATCTGGGGACATGGCAGAGGGTCTTCTATGCGGAGTTTGATGGGCAGCGGAGGAAGCGGGTCATCGTGAAGGTGCTGGGAGTGAGTTAAGCGGGAGTTGGAATTCCTATTTCGGGCAAGAGGCTGTCATGAATGTTCGATGACGGCCTTTTGTTTTGGATGTTCGTGGCTGGGCTGTGGTGTGGCCGGAGGTGATTGGAATGGGGATTGCTGAGGTTGTTGAAAAACTTTGTAAAGTCCTTTTTGGGTGCGCCGATGAAAGCAGTGGGAAACGTGGTTCCTTCCACAAGGTGACCCGGGGCAGGCGATTGCGCAGGCTTTCCGGTCAGGCACCCGCAGCAGGAACTCACTGGATCAATTCAACCGAAACAAGGAGAATTTCCATGGCATTGGGTGTCCTGAACAATATTTCTGCAATCAACGCGCAGAACAATCTCGCAAATACACAGGCTTCGCTGTCAAAAACTTTGCAGCAGCTTTCGTCCGGGTCGCGGATCAATTCCGGTGCCGATGATGCTGCCGGGCTTTCGCTTGCAAATGGTCTGCAGGCTTCTTCAACCGCGCTGTCGCAGTCTGCAAAGAACGCGTCGGAAGGCGTGGACTTTTTGCAAGTGGCTGATGGCGCTCTTGCGCAGGTAACGAGTCTGCTCAATCGCGCGATCACCTTGGCGACCGAAGCTTCCAACGGCACTCTGAACTCGAGCCAGGTTGCGGCGGCCAATTCTGAATACCAGAAGATTCTCACTGAGACCGACACGATCAATAACAACACCGAGTACAACGGCATCAACACATTCGCCAAGAATGCCGCTTACACGGTCAGCAGTTCGAGTGACAAGTTGGATATAGGCACCGCTGCGGGAAACGTTGCTACAGTAACCTTCGGTCACAAGACTCTCATCCTTGCAAACAGTCAGACTGCCTCCGGGACAGACGATACAACGTCGGGTGTGATCGCTGATATGGGCACGGGCTACTACAAGATGGTCGCCGGTTCCACGATCAATGACATCGCGAATCAGATTAATTCGCAGTTTGGTGCGTCTGTGGCCAATGTTCAAGGCAACCAACTCATTCTGAGCGGCGGCGCAGCCATCACTTCCGCCGTGAAACTTACCGACAGCATCGATGTCACGTCCGGGGTCACAACGTTGACGGTTGGTAATGCGAATGATGTGCTGAAGCCTGGAGGGCTCGCAGGTACGAATATGCTGCAGATTACGCCCACTGGCGGGGCAGCAACGACGCTTGGCGGCGCTTGGGATGGTGCCGGGACAGGCGGCAATCTATCGCAATTGGCCGCTGCGATTAACACTACATTCGGGGCAGCTGGGGTAAATGCCACAATATCCGGAAACAAGATGATCATTACCGGCGGAACCCTGTCTCAGGGTGGTGCCGCAAAACTCACCGAATCAGAGACTGTAAACGCAAAGACCAATTCGACAGTGTCGATCTTCACATCAGACGGCACAATCTCGCAATCCTACAACAACGCGGCTTCTGACCTGGTCCAGGCCAGTTCCAGCGCATTGCAACTTGCCGGAACCGATCTGACCAGCACGGCCGGCGCACAAGCCGCCCTGGTCGCAATCAATAATGCGATTACATCCGTTGCAGCCAGTCGCGGTACGATCGGCGCAAACATCAATACGCTTACGGCGGTCGGCAATGTCATGACGACCCAGTCCACAAACACGCTGGCTGCGATGAACGATGTTACGGCTACGGATTACGGGCAGGCGACATCCGATATGTCGAAGTATCAGATTCTGAGTCAGACGGGTATTGCGGCTCTTTCGCAGGCGAACCAGGCGCAGCAACTCATCACAAAGCTGCTCCAGTAGAAATGGAGCGTTCACTTTAACCCAGGAAGCACGGCGGGGAAGGCTGCGGGTATGGGCCTTCTCCGTTGTGCTTTGAGGGGCCTGCAGTTTCTTGGCCAGCTCTAATTTTCGCGAAGAGCCAATGGCCCACTACCTGATAACGAGGAACAGCGGAGCAAACCGATGGGTGCAGTTGGACTGAACTTTGGATCGCCTACAAGCGGAGCTGGATTTGATGTCACCAGTACGGTGAACCAGATTGTTGCGAATCTACAGTCTGTTGAAAAGCCGTGGAAGGACCAGCTCTCGGCGTTGCAGGGCAAAGATGCGGCGCTGTCGAGTCTTGGAACGCAACTGGCCACGCTGACCTCCGACCTTCAGGCACTGACGGATTTCAACGGTGCGATGGCGTATAAGACGGGCTCGAGTTCCAACACCGATGTGCTGCACTTATCCTCGGCGAGCGCCAATGCTGTTGCGGGCACGCATACGGTGATCGTTCAGGACTTGGCGCAGGTCTCAACGGCGGCAACGGATGCGGTGAAGGCGACCGATGTCCTGGCGGGCGGCATCACGTTCAAGATCGGCACGGGAGAGTGGAAGACGGTCAACGTTGGGGATGCCTCGACGGATGCGACGCTTGCGGGATTGTCGGCTGCGATCAATAACGCGAGCCTGGGCGTAACTGCAAGCGTGCTGACAAATGCCGACGGGACGGCGCGGCTGTCGCTGGTAAGCAAGACGGATGGTAGTGCAGGGCAGATCACGATCGCCGACTCGACGAACAATCCATTGAGCCCGACGAATCTTTCGGACAAGACGAGTACGGATGTGAATGCGAATCTCGGCCTGGCAGTAATTCAGAGCGGGAAGGACGCCACGATGAAGGTAGATGGCGTGACGGTAACGAGCGCGTCCAATACGGTGACAAATGCGATTCCGGGTGTGACTTTTCAACTGTTGTCGACGGGGACGACGGATCAGAATTCCACGCCTCCGAGCATCCAGGTGGTGATCGACAATGACACGTCGAGCATCGAGACGGCTATCGCGAAGTTCGTTACGGATTACAACGCTGCGGTTAAGGCGATCAACACGCAGGAAGGGAAGGACTCGACGGGCAAGCCCGCGCCGCTTTATGGGACGGGCGTGGCTGCGCAGATCCAAGAGGGCCTTCTGACTGCCGTGAGCGCGTCGTTCGGATCGAATGGAATCAATTCGCTGATCGCGCTGGGGATCAAGGCGACGCCGGCTGCGGATGGAACGATCACCCTGGATGGGGATAAGTTGACGAGTGCGCTGAACAGCAAGTTCGATCAAGTTGTGTCGCTCTTCCAGGACTCGGGCAGCTTTGGTTCAGAATTCATGAAGATGCTGGATGGCCTGGGAACCAACAGCGCTGCCGGCGGTGCAATCGCGCTTGCATTGAAGGAAAACAGCAGCCAGGAGTCGACGCTCAATGACAACATTGATCGGCATGAAAGAGTAATCGCGACGCAGAAGGACCGGCTTACCGCTGAATTGAATCTTGCCAACCAGATACTTCAGGCGATTCCGCAGCAGATCAACCAAGTGAACGAAATGTATAGTGCGATCACCGGCTACAACCGCAACCAGAACGGATAGGGGAGAGATGAATACTTATCAGGCGCGCGCGCTTGAGGGCGCCAGTCCAGTGGAGCAAACGATCGCGCTCTATGACGGGATCGCGAGATTTATGAACGAGGCGATTGAGGCAGTTGAGCAGAACGATGCCGATCGACGCAGGGCGGCCGTGAAGCGGGCGATGGACATTGTGATGCATCTGCAAGTGACGCTTGACCGGAAGCGAGGAGGGAAACCGGCGGAGGCGCTTACGGAGTTCTACACGGCGATTTTTGCGCTGATGCTCCAGGGATCGCAGGCTAACTCGCGGGAGAAGTTCGAGCAGGTGATTGCGAATGTGAGGAATGTGCGCGAGGCCTGGAAGCAGGCGCTGGCGGAGACGGCGTTGAATGGTGCAGACGGAAGCGCAGCTGTAAATTCGATGCTGGACGGAACTCGGCCGGAATTCTCGATGAGTGGACGGGGAGGCGCCTGGACGGCGTAGATCGTTGCGCTCCGTCTGCTAGAGCCGGGGTGCAATCTGTCCCTAACTGGCCACGGTGAGTTCCTCTTCGAGTTGCTGTTTCTGGTAGAGGCTGGCGTAGTAGCCGTCTTTTGCGAGCAGATTTTCGTGGGTCCCGATTTCCACGATGCTGCCGTGGTCGAGGACGGCGATCTGGTCTGCGTTGCGGACGGTAGAGACGCGGTGAGAGATGAGGATGGTAGTTGCTGTTTCCGAATAGCTGCGAAGACCGCCGAGGATGCGTTCTTCGGTGTAGGTATCTACGCTGGCGAGGGCGTCGTCGAGGATTAGGACGGCCGGGCGTCGGACGAGCGCGCGTGCGATTGCGGAGCGCTGTTTCTGTCCGCCGGACAGAGTCATGCCTCGCTCGCCAACGATCGTTTCGAAGCCCTGGGGAAACTCTTCAAATTCGCGGCGGATGTGCGCAGCATCGGCAGCCTGGAGTAATTCCTGGGGTGAGGCTTCGGGGGCACCGAAGGCCAGGTTTTCGCGAATGGTTTCGCTGAAGAGAAAGGTTTCCTGGGGCACGATGCCCATATTGCGTCGAAGGACTTCGAGCGGGTATGCGCGGATGGGGCGGCCGTCGATGAGTAGAGTGCCCTCGGGCGCATCGTAGAGTCGTGCGATGAGGTTGACCAAGGTGGTTTTCCCGGAGCCGGTTGGTCCGACGATGGCGAGGCTGGATCCGGCAGGGACTTTCAGAGACACGTTGCGAAGGACTGGCGTTTCGCCGTAGCTGAAGTTGAGATTATGGAACTCGATCTCTCCGCGCAGTACAGCGTCGGATGGAATTCCGGGATCGGCTTCACGATCGTCGATGGCCGGCTTTGCATGCAGCAACTCATCGATTCTCTTGATGGAGGCTGTCCCGCGCTGGAAGAGATTCACCACCCATCCCACTGCAATGATGGGCCAGATGAGCAGGATCATGTAGGTGTTGAAGGCTACGAACTCGCCGGGAGTGATGCGATGCGCGATGACCTCATGACCACCGACGAGCAGGGTGATGATCATGGCGATGCCGAGGATGAACTCGAGTGTGGGCCAGAGCATGCCCATGAGCTGCACCAGGCCTTGAGCCCGGGCGATGTACTGCAGGTTGAGCTTCTCGAAGAGGTTCATCTGAGACTGCTCGCGCCCGAAGGCCCGGACCAGGCGAGCGCCGCTGTAGTTTTCCTGGGCCTGCGATGAGATCTCAGAGAAGCTTTCCTGAATTTTCTCGAAGCGGTCGTGGATCTTGCGGCCGAAGTACTGCACGAGAATGCTGGCGAGCGGCATGGGGGCCCAGGCGACCAGAGTGAGCCAGGGACTTATGCGAAGGAGGAAGAAGAGAGCGCCGACGGTGAAGAAGACCGTATTGGCGCTGTACATCAGTGCGGGCCCGAGGAGCATGCGCACGGCATTGAGGTCGTTTGTCATGCGGGCCATGATGTCGCCAGTGCGGTATTTCTGGTAGAAGTTGGCGTCCTGGCGTTCGAGTTGGAGGAAGAGGTCGTTGCGGAGGTCGAACTCAATTTCGCGGGAGATGCCGATGAGGATCCATCGTTGCGCGTACAGGAATAGGCCTTTGATCAGGTAGATACCGACGAAGATGCAGGCGAGGAATACGATGCGGTGACGCGGAACCCCGCGTTCCAGCTCATCGATGGCTTTTTTAAGGATCTGTGGGCCCTGCACTGCGGCGATATTGGTGGCGATGCACGCGAGGGTGCCCCAGATATATCCCCAACGGTAGCGGCGCATGTAGCCGAACAAGGGCCCCAGGTCGCGAAACATGTTCTTATTGTACGGGCTGTGAGGAGACGGGGCGAAACGGCCCGTTGGCGCTGATATTTATGTTGGCGTGCGCAAAAGCAGGTAACCGCCCGTGAGGGCGAAGAGCACATCGGGAGACCATGCTGCGAGGGCAGCGGGAAGGTAGTTCACGTTGCCCATGGCGCCGAAGAGTCCGTCGACGACCCAGTAGGCGAGGGCGACGGAGATGGCGACGGCGATGCCGGTGAGGGATCCTCGCCTGCCCATGGAGAGTGCGAAGGGGATGGCCAGCATGGCCATGATGACGGCAATGAGCGGATAGGCGAGCTTGTGCCATAAGGCCACGCGGAGACGCATGGTGTCGAATCCGCTCTGGCGTAGGTCGCGTATGTAAGCCTTGAGCTGTTGGAAGTTCATCTCCTGCGATTGAAGATTTTCCTTTTTGAAGTAGCCGGGGTCTTCGCGGATTTCAGCGAAGGTAGTGTTTTTGAACTCCTGGTAGTCGCGCTTGTTCGGGTCGATGTCGCGCACCCATCCGTTCAGGAAATGCCAGGTTTCGGTTTTGTCGTCCCAGATCGCCCTGGAGGCGAAGATTCTTCGGGAGAGTGCGAAGGTCGAAGGGTTGAATTCGAAGACTGAGAGGTTGGCGAAGGCATCGTCATCGCGGTCGTAGAACTGGTAGTAGAAGATGTGCGCCGGCTCGCCGGGGCCGGACTGGCCGAAGATCCATTTTTCTTCGGGATGGAGGAAGGTCTGTGGTGGGCGCCCCTTGATGGTGCTGCGCAGGAATTCCTGGCGGCGGTTTGCTGCCGGAAGGTAGTAGTCGTCGAAGA
>Ga0105240_10013045_pt1 | contig 11437 bp, 6 predicted proteins | sample KBSC54metaG_FD_80426 | JGI IMG/M metagenome (GOLD analysis project Ga0105240, IMG submission 80426) | Corn rhizosphere microbial communities from Kellogg Biological Station, Michigan, USA - KBS C5-4 metaG | ecosystem: Host-associated > Plants > Roots > Rhizosphere > Soil | place: Michigan, USA...
CAGCGCTGTTAGTGACGCAGAGGTGCCCTCCGTCGGTGCTTTTCACGTACAGCTTGCCAGTTCGCGCAATAGCGGAACGCTCCCAACTGCATGCGTTAAATACTCGTAAGACGAGCGGTCCTTTCGTCCGCGAATCGCCCGCATCTTGCGATGTCAGATGATCCAGAGACACCTTGAGCGCGGCATCACCCCCTTCAAGGGCCTTGTCCAGATGGTTGTATGCCACCGATCCCCAAGTCTGACCATGATGATCTTCGCTGAGGCCTGGCTCTGGTGGCGGACCATACTGACGTAAATACTCACAGAGATTGGCGTCGTGACTTTGTGCCGTAAGCAAATCACGCCATGCGGCCTCGAGCGAGGCGGATTGGGATCTCATGCCAAGGCTCTGGGCTATGGCGTCAAAGCGTTCTGCGGCATGAAGCGCTGCCTCCACTTTGCGCGCAGTCACCCGGATCTGTTCACCACCAATTCCCCATGGCAGAAGCTTTTTCCAGGCATCCATTCCAAGATATATAGACTCCCGCGCATGACCGCCGTACTTTCTCAAATATCCACGGAGGGTGACGTATTCAACGTTCAGACCCTCTGACAGCTGTTCGAGCCTCTGAGGTAACGTTAAGTAGTGGGGTGCACCCGGATCTTCAGCCCCCATTTCGTCCCATGCCTGAATGCAGGGTTTGCCCATTTTTTGATATCGGCGTACGTCCTGGCGTCCTTCCGGTGTCGAGAAGTACAGCACGTCACGAATCCCAGCGCATTCCCCGCCGGCATCATGATCCCAGTCGAACCAGGCAAAGGCGTGCAGACGATTCTTAGCCAGACACAATATAGGAGTGCCGTCCATCGCCTTCCAGTTAAAGACGTTCAACTCAAGCTCGGGTGCGCCCGCATAGGCCAGCGAGTCATGTTGAGAGAGACTGGTGTAGTTTACCCCGGCACTTCTCAGGATCTGAGGAAGCTGTGGATGAGCAAACTCCTCTTCTTCCCAAAAGCTATCAATCTCATGCCCCAAAGAGCGCCATATGACCTCATGCCCCATGACGATTTGACGGATACTTGACTCTCCAGAGAAGAGCGTCGCCATAGGTTGCGAGTAGGAGCCTCCGACAATCTCTACTTTGTCCTGCGTCAGGTATTCTCGTAGGCGGTTACACAGGAGAGGGTATTCCTTCGCCAAAAGCTCATAGGCGCGGGCGTCAAAATTAATGCATAGCTTAATCGGCCCTTGGTCCGAAACATTCAAGCAATCGAGTAACGCCAAGGCACAAGATTCCACTCCAAGTGACCAAGCCTCGCCGATATAGCTGGAGTGATTACCTAACAATAAGCAGACGTCGTCCCTATCATCAGTTGCAAGTGAGGCTAAGCTATTTGGTTGAACGACACCTGCAACAGCGCCCATCAAGCCGGCCTTAAGCAATGCTCTTCTTCGCATACCTGTTAGTCTCCTAGTCTCCGCAGTCCGTTCGGCGCTGGATCGTGCTAATAGGTACGCCAGATACTCTTCGCGATCTCCTGTCCGAAGCCGGGACGCCGATAGTCGCACACACCATTTGGAAAAACGGCTCGCAACCGCTGAAGCTGCTGCTTACTGAGAGGCCGCTTGTAGTCGGACGTTGAAAGCGGCTTAAGCCGGCACTTCAATATATCGTTCGCCAGGGGCGCGCCTGCCACAATTCTGGGGTCCGCATACAGGGGATAAAGTCTTCGGCATTTCCCATTTGTACGGTAGATGTCCGTGCCAGCGATCTCCTGACCGCCTTTGGTCCAGCAAGCGTCCTTCAGGGAAGCGGGCTTGTTTCGAGTAACTCGCTCAGCTGCCGTGCCCGGTCGGTTGTCTGCCGCAATGTTGTCTAGCCAGTGGTCCATAGCCGGCACGAGCTCATGCTCTCTAAGCGCAATTAAAGACGCATTGATGTCAGAATCGGTGTAGGTATAGCGACTGTCGCCCGCGTATGTCAGAACCACCTGGTTATCAGCGTGGCCGGACGCCTTGATCAGGCGCGCCCGAGTCGCAAAAGACTCGAAACTGACGTGAAAGTTATCGACATCATCAGTGTACCATCGCCAGTCTATGATCGGTGTTGAGGTTAGTCCGCCTGCGCCCGTCAGGACAAGGCCGGTCTCGTACGCGCGACGCGCAGCATCCTCGCCTGCGTGAGTGCGCTCTTGGACAAAGTCGCCGTCGTCGTCGAACCCTCCGACAAGCTCATTCAGCTCAACGAAGTGCTCAGCATCGACGACCCTTGTGTTGAAAGCATTAAGCCCGTATTGAACACCGACATTGTCCAGTAGTCTTGCTCCCAAGCCTGTGCGAGCGTCCCGTCCGAGCATGTTAATGGTGTTCGCGAAGTAGTCGCACCGAACTCCGTCGCGCCGCGATATGGGGTCGTATATGTCGGTTCTGGGCACCGGATCAATGCAGTCCCGTGGATCTACCGGGGCCAGTTTTGCTTCTTTCTGACAGGTAGCCCAGCTTGCGAAACCCGACACCGAAGCCTTCTCCTTATCTGTCCAGGCTTGATGGGACCTCTCGAAGGCTCCTGTAAGTAATCTACAGTCACTAGTGGAGAATACGAAGGTTAGCGCGTCGGGATATGAGATGAAGGGAATAATTCCATCGAAAAGCCCCGGGTAATTCTGCGCAGTAAAGTACTGACGCATCGCGCCATTAGACGGACCCCAGCCGATAGTGTGTACTGGAGCACCGTACTGCTTAGCGAAGTGCTCCTTAATCATCGCAACGGTTTCTGCCGCAACCACTGGATTGCAGTTGCCCGAGAAGACATTCTGTGCAGAGGTCACTACTGCATACCCTTCTGCAATAAGGACCTCATCCGCTTCGGCACTGTAAATGACATCCTCACCATAGCTGTTAAAGCAGCCGCTACTGTAGGATGCATATACAAGGCGCCCGTTCCATGCCGTTCCAGAACGTCCCCACGGCGTTGGCAATGGCTTGCCGGGCTCCTGTAGAAATCGCAGGTCGTAAGCAACATGGTCGATTACTCCGGTCTCCCGACGCACTATGTAGGGAATTGTGCGACCCCCGGAGATTCTTGTTTGTGCTACATCTTGGGCTGGCTGAGATGCATCGTACAACCGAAATCCCGCCGACATCGCGGGCGGCATTCGCTTCGCAAACCGCTCACCAGAATCCAAACTGCCCTTTGCTGAGGTGCCCTGCTTCTCAGCGCCGCTCACCTTGTAGTAATAGTCAATACGCGTTGGCGCGCTGCACTCGGCATCGGTAGGGGGACCCAGGCCGTTGACCTCTGTCTCGCAGAACTCTGGCCCGTGTCGCGGTCCGGCGAAGACTCCGGCCCCAGGAGGGTGATTGATGATGCGCAACTCTGACTTGAGCTCTCCGGCTACACGGACGTCTAAGCTATTGCTCCCCTCCCTCAGGCCGGTCAATACGGCAATGAACCTACGCTCACCCTCGACCGGGCGAAAATCCGACGTCACATCTATACCGTTCAGCTCCGCGCTCCAATCGATTGCGACTGAAGCATTGAGTTCTACGACGACATCGCCTCCGGTAACCATGTCCGGACGACTCGACAGGGTTCTGACACTCAGGCCCGTTGGCATCGATCCGCCAAGCGCAGCGACAGGCAGTAATGCGGCGGTCGCAACCGCAAAGGCAAGGGCGCGCACGGAGCTCAAGGCAGAGCACTTCACCATGACCTGACCACGTTCATGCCAACCGTCCGGGGCTGGATATACACGAACGCAGTACTTGGGAAGTAGTCTAAGCCGCCTGTAAGAAGCCCTCGCCTGTCAGTCACGTTGTTGGCGAACAGATTGACAGTCCAAGAGTCGCGGCGTATGCCCACATGTAAATCAAGCTTCGCGTAGCCCGGTAAGTCCTGACGCGCTGGCGCGCTCACATATCCAAAGATTCCCTGACGGTCTCCAACATAACTGATTGCCCCCCCAGCAAACCCAGACAGATCATCTGCGATCTCGAATGACTGCTCCGCCGCGAAGCGGGCCGAGAACCGGCTGACGTAAGGGAGCCTGTCGCCCACGTTCGCAGCCGGGTCGAGTGAACTTGCATTAGGGAATGCCTGTGTCATCACTGCATCGTCGTAATCGACCCAGGCCGAAAGCAACAGCCCAGCTAATGGCTTCGACTGAATGGACAACTCAACTCCTTGGCTTTGCGCCTCGCCCGCGTTACTGATATAACCCGTAAAGGTCTGCGGGTCGCTAAGAGAGACCTGGATGTCTTTCCACTTAACACGGTAGACCGCGGCATCAATCGAAAGCAGCTGACCTATCAGGTCTCCCTTAATTCCGATCTCATAGCTCTCTGATTTATCCGGATAGTACTGGCTTGGAATTCCCTGGCTCGCGTTGTTAGAACCGCCGGCGCGATATCCTGAGGCGGCACGCGCGTACGCCATCAGCTGCGAGGAAAATCTGAACTGCGGCGTCACAGAGTAGGTGAAGGCGTTCGATGAAAAATGTCTTTCCGGAATGATGTACGGCAGAGGCCCGGCAGGATAGGGGTAACTGGCTAAGCCAGTCTGGAATTCGGCGAAGCTCTGACTAATCTGACTCTCGCGTCCTCCGAGCTGGAGATCGAAGCGCTCGTTGAAGCGATATGTCCCATTAACGAATCCAGCGGACTCCACGTACGTCGTGTAGAACGGATTATAGAGAAAATCTCCAACATCCTTGCCTCTGACGGGATCGGTGGCTGTTATATTCTGTATGACATCACCCGCTTCGTGCGTGTAAAATCCACCCACCATCCAATCTATACGTTGCCACAGCGTATCGCTGAGCCGAAGCTCTTGCGTAAACTTATCCGTCGTATGCTTTGTTCTAATCAGTGACCCCGCGACACCGAATACGGGTTCCGTCTGGGGTAAGGCGAAAGTAAAGTCGAGTGCGTCTGTGCCCCGTACACTGTTATATCCCGTAAGGGACGTGAGATCGATCGAGCCCAGCTTTGCCTTGATCACCGCGCTGTACGCCTGAATCGCCTTGTCGTATTTTCCAGCTCCGGCAATGTAGTTCTGGTCCCATGATCCCAATCCGGGCCCGGTGTTGACTTCCGATGGTGCATCACCCCTGATGTCTTGGTAGAGCGCGCTGATTTTGAGCGAGAAGTCGCGACTGGGCTGCCACAGCGCGGCGAAGTGTCCGCCATAGGCTTGCGCTTCGTTGATGCCCTTGATATTCAGACTTGGATTGTCGATATACCCCGGGTCTTGCCGCTCATAACCGCTAATGCGGAACGCCAGAGTATCAGTGACCGGCACATTGCCGGATGCGCGGAAGTTAAATCCGGGCTCGGCGCCATGAGTGACGCCACTGGTACCTGCCTCCACCCGACCGCTTGCCATCGCAGGTGATGGATCAATAGTGACAAAGCGGATGAGCCCCCCCATGCTTGCCGCCCCATAGAGTGTTCCTTGCGGCCCACGCAACACTTCAATGCGTGCCAAATCACCGGGATCAATGTCGGGAACGACATCGCCCGTCCACCCCGTAGTACCCCCAAACGGGATGTCATCCACCATCAACGCAACGCTCGGATTTGCTCCACCGCCGGATAGACCGATGCCGCGAATCGAAGGGGTCTGCGCATTCTGGATGCCAGGCGTCAGATTGAGACCCGGAACCGTATCGACATAGTCACGCAGTAATATTTGGTTATTTTGCGTGAGCTGCTGAGGATTAATGACCGAAATGGGAATCGGCACGTCCTGCAGCCGCTCGTCACCCTTTTTTTGCGCGGTGACGAGGATTTCTTCGAGCCGAACGGGAGTCTGTTGAGACGCCTGTTCACCATTTTCTTTGCTGGCAGAAGTTGTGTTGGACAATCTTTGGTCGGCCTGTGCCACCAAAAACCGGTCCCAAAGGCTCTTGCCCGCAGGGTTCGCCTCAGCGTCTGCCGAGGAAGGATGGCCTGGATAGGCTTCCAAAGAGAAATTTGAGTTTGAAGGCTCTCCGCCGGCCGCACTGATTCTTACCGTATGCTCATCAATAAACTCGTAGCGCAGCCCGCTAGGCGCCAGCAGCTTCCGCAATGCTTCCTCCGCCGACAACTCCCCGCGAATTTCTGGAGCTGCCACGTCCTGACCAGCGGGCTCGCCCTCGCGCTTGAGCACCTGAAGCCCAGCCTGACGTCCAAAAACCACCAATGCATCCGAGAGCGGCTGGCGCGGAATATTGAAGGGCAAGCGAACTGCCTTGGTCGTTTGCGCGCCCGCGGCCTGACTAAGGGTCAGTGCAGCCGCTACGATGGCAGCCATCGCGCTTTTGAGCATAGAAGTCCCCTGCAAATGTAGTGGTTGTTGCCTAGACAGAGGGCGCTCACGCGAAATCTTAGACTATTATTTTTTTGATCTAAGATTGGCCTTTTTCGCCCTCTATCTACTAGAGGGTGGTGACTATGCCAGGTGCGAAGGAATCCAATTCGGGCGTATCGGGCGCGCTCACGGCTGCCGCGTACACACAGTACGCTGGCGCGCTGAAGCGCTACCTCGCCACGCGCGTACGTCGGCCCGAGGACGTGCAGGACCTCTGCCAGGAGATCCTGTACCACTTCGCGCGTTGGCGAGCTCATCACAAGGAGGCCCTGCGCAATCCTCTGGGCTATCTCTTCCGCATCGCCTTTCGCGTACTGGAAGACGCCAGGGCTCGGCAGCGACACGATCCCGCGATCTACAGTCCCGCGGAGATGCAACAACGTCTGGATATGGGTTCCGGCAGCGAGTACGTTGACCAGGCTGAGGATCTCGCCGTGCAGGCGGATGTGCTCGCGGCCCTGAAAAGCCTGCCGGAAAACTACCTCACTGCTTTGTTGCTGGTAGAAAGCGAAGGACTCTCCTATCAGGAAGTCGCGGCCCGAACCGGCTGGCGCTACAGCACGGTGGCGACCTATGTCACCCATGGACGCGCCGCCTTAAAACTGGCTTTAGAGGGTCAGCGCAGGGAAAGGGAGCTACGCAAATGACGACGCAGCGACAAATCGACCGCTTGATCGCCATCCGAGCAGCCGAATGGTACGAACTCGTTCGCTCGAACGCTGGCAATGTGCCAACGGAATTTATGGAATGGTTGGAGTCTCCTGCGCACATGGAAGCTTTCATGGCGATCGCGAGCGACGCGCCAGCAATGCGCGCGGCACTGCGAAGCGGGAACTTCAATCTCGAAGAGCTGCTTCAAAGAGCTTCTTCGCAAGTGATTCCGATAGAGCCGCTTCGATTGCAGTCTGAAGTGCGCTCGACCAGCAACACGTCTCGTGGACGGCGATCTCGGTGGGTTTGGATCACGGCCGCCGCAGCTGGATTGGGCCTGCTCGCAGTCGGCGCAGGCCTGTCCGCCCTGCAATGGCAGAAATTCGATACACGGCTCGGCGAGCAGCGCATTTTGCAACTCACCGATGGCTCGGTCGTGCGACTCAATGCGCGGTCGCGCTTAGAAGTGCGCATGAGTAGGCACGAGCGGGATCTGAGACTGACAGGTGAAGCGCTGTTCAAGGTGGCGCCGGACGTTCAGCGGCCGTTTCGCGTATATACCGACAGTGCGACGGTCCAAGCAGTGGGCACGCAATTCAACGTTGACGAACAGCGAGACGGTACCACGCTCGTGTCGGTGGTCGAAGGCAAGGTTGAAGTGAGTTCACCCGTACAGAGCGGAATGATTCCGCAACTGATACAAGCGCGTAATAAACCCAAGGGCTCCACACCTCAACCGCTTTCTACGGGGGAGCAAGCGCGCGTGGCCCGTGCAGGGCGTATCGAGCGTGCGTCCATACCAGATGTCAGCGCGGCTACTGCGTGGCAGGATCGAAAACTGATTTTCAAGCATACAGCGCTCGAGCAGATCGTGGACGAATTCAATCGCTATAACTCGATACAGCTGCGGCTCCAGGATGTGCCGCAGGGCCAATTCTTCTATTCGGGCATCTTTGATGCGGATAACCCGCGGGCGCTGGCGCTATTACTCGCGAAGGAGCCGGACCTTGCAATTGAGCATCGTACCGACGAGGTTGTCATCCGAAGGCGATAGTGTCCTCGGAACGGGACGCTAATCCATCGTCCTGCACGCGACAGATTCGGTAGATCGAAAAGGTAGAACAAGCGCCTCGCGATGGGCCCTAAGATCCTCGCCCGAGCGAACTTCCGGATAGGGATCATTCCCCCTTAGCCCCGCCCACAACCCGCGGTTGCCTGCGCCAAACCGACCCGCGTCGAGGTGTGAGAAGTCCTGGTCGGCCATCGTTTTCACCCAATACTGCGCCGGATGAGCCGGCAGGACGACGCAGGCGCTCTGTCTCTTCGGCAGAGGAAGCTCAGTCGAATACAGAATGTCAGGGACCACCGCCTAATAGGTCCAGGTCTTCTGGCGCCGATCAAACAGTTCGGTCATGGACGAGGCCAGAGCATCATTCACGCCGAGCGGCCCGATGCCCAGCACTGTGAGAATCGTCTTGACGACGTTGACTGTTGTGTAGCGACTTGAAATCAGCGCGCCGTGACGGACGTAGGACGTAGGGACCTGCGAACAGCACCACCGAGCGGAAGGCATCCGCGTGATCGACGCCATCCCAGGTGTCGTCCTCGATGGATATAATCAGAGTACTGCTTGCGAAGCGACTTTGGGCAACCGTTTGGATGATCAGACCTAGGGCGTAGTCATTGTCGGCCATCTGGGTCTCGGGCGTGTTCACCCCCGTCGATCGCGGTGGCGAATCCGCCAAAATGATCTCCCGATAGTTGGACCAACATCAGATTAGGCGAGTTCCCGCTCTTGGTGAATTCGCCGAATTCTCGTTTCCATTCCTGGGCGTGCCAATAATCGGGGGTCTTGTTCCACACGTAGTAGTAAGGATCGGTGCGAGGGACCAGGGCAGCCACGTGCGCTGAGGTCACCTTGCGGCCAGCCGCGTGAGGATCGCGCAGAACGGGTGACGGAAAATTGCAGCAATCGACGCTGCAGAAACCATAGTTGCGCACAGTTAGTCCGGCGCGCAGAGCGGCGTCCCAAATATATCCTGTCCCCGGGTCTGCATTGGGGCCGTCAAGTTCAGCGACGTCGCGCACCCCCGGAAGTACATCAGGATCATCCGGGGCCTGAGGGTCTTCTTCACGCCGCTGCGCCTGGGTCGCCAGCGCCATGTTGAGTCCCCGATTGGGGCCAGCGGAAGCGGCCTCCGAGCCTCGACCTGCGAGGTTCACAATGTCATTTCGCTCGGCGTAGACGCTCGTACGGCCGGCAGTGGACCATTGCCAGCCGGTCCAGCTCCCTTCCCCGCTTACCAAGAAGTTGTCGAGGGTGACAAAGTTGCGCGCGAGCGCGTGATGATTTGGGGTCGTGCGTTCAGGGAAGAGTGCAAGGCGAGGATCACCGTTGCCGTGCTCCAAGTCTCCCAGGATCTGATCGTACGAGCGGTTCTCCTTCACGATATAGATCACATGATGGATATGGCGATGAAGGAAGCTGCTTAGCCGGTGATCGGCCGCTGTTTTCCTTGAATCGTCAAAACTGTTGTTTTTCGCAACCTGCCGAATCAGTCGGACAAGTTCCGCCGACCTCGGCATTGGAATGGTGAGGAACCCGGCACGCTCAAGTTGGATCGCCGTCATACCCTGGGTGGCCTCAAACGCGTTCCCGTTAGGTGCGAAAACATAGCGCTTGCCATCCGGGGCTTCGGTCGCCCAAGGGTAATCGGGGGTAGGGACACCGTAGCACTGGCCTTCCGCTGGGGCTTTGCACCAGCCGGCGTTTGGCCCGGTAGGGCTCTTACCGTTAATGATGTACCAGTCAGAACCGTTTTTGGCAGTCGCAACACCGGTCGGATACCAGCCGGTTGGAATCAAGCCAATCACGGCAGATCGGCTAGGCCGCGGAGGTGTATTATCGTCGTCGGCTGTGCTGTCGACAGCGGTGCCGACAGCCCGGTCGCTAAGCTGAACCACGGCTACGGAGTTCTGCCCGCCGTTGCTGACCAACAAGGTGCGCGCATCAGGCGTCAGCGCCAATGCGTTAGGATTAGCGCCGCCCAACTTGTGCAGATTGATATTTAGAGGCTCTGGCGCGAGGATTGGCGCCTCCTCGATTAAGCTACCGTTCAAAGCGTCCAAGATTGCGACTTTATCCGCGTTGTCGAGCGCCACAAACAGGCGTGTCCCGGTACGGTTGGCCGTCATCGCGACGGGCTGGCCCTGTACAGAGATCCGCCCCGTCACGTACAGGACGTCAGCCTCGACCTTCAGGGAGATCACCTCCCGGTCTCGCTCCGCCGCGATGTAAGCGTTCTGGCTGGAAACCCAGACCACGCTGTTCGGATAGGTGCCGCCAGGTTCGCCAGTGTGCTTTGGATCGATCTTCCCGGGACGAAGGTCACACTCGGACACCACTCGACCTCGCTGAAGGTCGATCAAAGAGACCGAATCATTGAATACATTTGAGACTAGCAGCCTGGCTCCATCGGGGCTTATTGCCAGCTTCGCGGCCATCGGCGCTGGCCCGCCAGCGGATACCGACTTTCCATTGGTGTCATGATGCCCCAATGCGAAAATCCGCGTTTCAGCAAAGCCGTTCTCTCCGCGCCGATACTCGCGCACCAGATCATCCTTGCCACCCGAAACGTAAAGCGTGTCCGAACCGGAACCCCACGCCAAACCAAGGAAGGTATTGGGGGGTCGCAAAACTTGAATCTGCCGTGGCGTCGGCCCCTTGATATCGAAAACAAACACATACTCTGTCGACAAGTCCGGGAGCGTCCCGGTCTCACTGAAGTGCCGGTTATCACCGCTGGTCAGGATCGCCAGCAGACTGCCGTCTGGGGAGGCCGCGATCGCGGCCGCGCCGTTCACGTGCAAACCAGGCACGGCTTTAAGCCCAGGCGAAAGAGTTAGGAAAATCGCTCCGCGTGCGGCGGTCGGCGTGATCCTTTTCCCTGTAGGCGTCAGCAGGTCAGGCCCCGGAGCATATCGGTCCGCCGTATGCCCCTGCGTAGCCACAAGTACGCAGAGTAGGATCCCAGCGATCAGCGCCCATACGCGCATTCGTTTCCGAACCCGCGCGGATGTAACACCAGGGGAGGACACAACGTCACTGTAACTTCGAGAGTGACGCCTGGGCGTCTAGTCGACGTCGACCTGGAACCTAAGCCGGCGCTTGAAAAAAGCCGTCAGCTCCGACCGGTGTCGTCGGAACAGCTGTGCCCAATAGCTCTTGGTCTCCGCCTGCATGACCTACGGCGCCCCTGCTGCGGGGACACTCTTCACCTCTATATATAGTAGGAGTGTACGGCTGGAATTTCGGGTACGGTCGAACGGTGTGAGCAGCCAATGTGGCGCTTTCGCGCGTCGGACCGTGCCACGTGCCCTCTAACGGTCTCTTGCCTACGCTCGGGCGGGAGCAATCGCAGATGCCATCCAGAAAGACGGGTTGAGCCGCTCAA
>Ga0105240_10013047_pt1 | contig 11437 bp, 7 predicted proteins | sample KBSC54metaG_FD_80426 | JGI IMG/M metagenome (GOLD analysis project Ga0105240, IMG submission 80426) | Corn rhizosphere microbial communities from Kellogg Biological Station, Michigan, USA - KBS C5-4 metaG | ecosystem: Host-associated > Plants > Roots > Rhizosphere > Soil | place: Michigan, USA...
CGCCGATGCAGCCGCGGGATATCCCAAGTTCCTCACCTTCAACGTCAGCATCGAAGCCGCGCGCGTTCAAGACATTCTCACGGCGATTGCTTATTCAGCAAAAGCCCATCAGAAGATCGACATCTACGCGACAGGCGATGCGGCCATTTGGGCCACCTTCGCCGCGGCCATCAGCAACATTCCCGTTTCGCTTCACCTCAGCGAGACTCCACCATTGCAGTCTGACGAAGACTACATTCAGCATTTCGATGTGCCCGGAATCCTGCGCGCCGGCGGCATGCCCGCCGCTGACAGTCTCTTGGAGTCGAATCCACGTTGAAAACCCGTACCCCTGTCTCCCGCAGCTGGAGCAATGGGATTCATTGAACTCCTCATCTCGAAAACAGACCAGTAAGAACTCGTAGTTTAGCCGGTCACAATCTCCGAGAAATCGGCAATCCCCGAGAACCCCTTCAGCACTCCATCAATCAGTCCAAGATGTGCCCCACGCACTTTCTCATCCGGATCGAGCACCATTACCTTGTTGAAGAACGCATCCACCACCGGTCGCAGCGTAGCAATCTTCCCCAGCGCCTCGCCGTACGCGCGCTCCTGCCGGAGCTTCGCCACCTCAGGAGCCAGCGCCGCAGCCGCATCCTTCAACTTCTGCGCTTCCGGCGCCTTCACCGCATCCGGCGAGCCCATATCAAAACCCTTCTCCGACGCCTGCCGAAGAATATTGTTGATCCGCTTGAACGCCGCCGACACCGCCTCGAAATCCGCCGATGCCCGCGCTACCGTCAGCGCCTCCGCTCGCACAATCGCGTCGCGAACATCGTCCGCATTCGCCGCCAGCACCGCATTCACCACGTCATACGAGAACCCCCGAACATCCTTGAGGTAGAAGTTCAGGCGCTCCGTCAAGAACTCCAGCACTTTGCGCTCATTCACATCATCCGTCAACGCCGAGTGCGACACCTCGCTCATCTTCAATGGGAGGTCCGATTCCGCCAAAATCTTCACGATCGCATTCGCCGCGCGCCGCAACGCAAACGGATCCCTTGACCCCGTCGGTTGCAATCCAATTCCAAACATCGCCGCAATCGTCTGTATCCGATCCGCAAGCCCTAGCAGCTGCCCCTCAACCGACACCGGAATATTGTCCTCAACCGAAGCAGGCGTGTACTGCTCATAAATCGCCAAAGCCACGCGCTCCCCCAGTCCCTGAGCCCGCGCATAAAGCCCACCCACAACTCCCTGAAGCTCTGTGAATTCCTTCACCAACTCCGTCGTCAGATCCGTCTTTGCCAGCCGTACTGCCGCGGTCAGCGCATCTGGATCAAACTTCACTCCCGCTTTTCCTGCCAGCTCAGCGAGAAAGTTCGCCGTCTCCAGATTCTCTTCCGTCTTCCACTGATACGAACCCAGCTCTTTCTGAAACGTTACCGCCTTCAAGCTCTCCACCCGCTCCGTCAGGGGCGTCTTCTGATCCACATCCCAGAAGAACCGCGCATCCTTGAAGCGCGCCCTCAGCACCTTCTGGTTTCCATGCCGGATGATCGCCTCGCCCTCTTCATCCGCTCTGGTATTCAGCACAGCCAGAAAATGTGGCGCCAGTTTCCCATTCGCATCCTCCACCGCAAAGTACTTCTGGTGGTCGCGCATCACCGTCACAAGCACCTCTTCTGGCAGCGCGAGGTACTCCTCTTCGAAGTTCCCCAGAATCACCGTCGGGAACTCCGTCAGGTGCACCACCGTCTCCACAAGAGGTTCATCCTCGCGCCAGCGCGCGCCAGCGACCCCCCTCGTGGCCTTGTCCAACGCCTTCCGAATCACCTGCCGACGTTCCGCAACATCAACAACGACACTCGCCCTTCGCAGCGCCTCGGCATATTCCTTCGCCGAGCCGATCGTGACCGGAGCATCTCCATTGAGAATCCGATGTCCGCGGCTCGTGTTCCCCGCCGCAATCCCAGCAATTTCCAGCGGCACCACCGCCGAATCCAGCATCGCCACAACCCAGCGCACCGGCCGCACAAATCTCTCGGGCTTCCCTGCCCGCCAGTACATATTTTTAGCCCAGTAAATCCCCAGCACTTCCTTCGGCAACTCGCTCGCAAAAATCTCCGCCGCCGCCTTGCCCGCTCGCTTCACGGTCGCGCCCACGTACTCGCCCTTCGCCGTAGTCACCTTCTCCAGAGCCGACACGTCCACGCCCGCTTTTTTCGCGAACGCCTCCGCCGCCTTCGTCGCTGCTCCATCCTTGAACGCGACACTCCACGAAGGCCCAGTCAACTTCTCTTCCACATCGGCCTGCGCTGCACGCACGCCCTCCACCAGCACAGCCAGCCGCCGCGGAGTCGAATACGTCTTTACGGTCGCGGCATCATCCAACAGCCGCTCGCGCGTCAGCAACTCCTGTACGCGTTTGCCGAGCTCAGCCTCGGCCCCAGCAATCATCCGCGCCGGAATCTCCTCCAGCCCAATTTCCAATAAAAAGTCCGCCATGAACTCAATTCTTTCTGCGATCTCCGCGAACACGCGCGAAGCGCGGCTAACTCCGCTTTACCGACAATCCTGGGTGCCCCGGCCAAGCTCTGTTTAGCGAGATGCGACGAACTCACGCACCCTGCTGCACCGCATAAGCTTTCGCCACTCCCACTGCCAGCGCCCGAATCCTTCCAATTACTCCCACTCGCTCCGTCACGCTGATCGCTCCCCGCGCATCCAGAATGTTGAACAGGTTCGAACACTTCAGCGCTAGCTCATACGTCGGCAGCAATGGAAATCGCATTCTCTCCGCCGCTGTCGCGTCCTCACGCCCCAACAACACACCAGCACGCGCCAGCAGTGCCTGCGCCTCGGCCTCGTAGGAGTTGAAGTGTTCCCACAGGCGCGGGACATCCGCATCCTCGAAGTTGTAGACCGAGAACTGGAGTTCCTCTGCCAGCCTTACCTCTCCGTACGTCATCTCCGCACCCGTTTCCGGGTCCCTCGCCCAAACAATGTCGTAGATCGAGTCCACATCCTGCAGAAACGCCGCGATGCGCTCCAGACCATACGTCAGCTCCGCGCACATGGGATCAAGGTCCATCCCGCCGCACTGCTGAAAGTAGGTGAACTGCGTGATCTCCAGCCCGTCCAGCATCACCTGCCAGCCAACGCCCCAGGCGCCCCCCGCAGGCCACTCCCAGTTGTCCTCTTCGAACTTCAAATCGTGCTTCTTCAGGTCGATCCCCATTGCCTCGAGCGACTCGAGATACTGCTCCTGCACGTTCACCGGAGGCGGCTTCAAAATCAACTGAAACTGCGTGTGCTTGAACAGCCGGTTCGGATTTTCGCCATAGCGCCCATCCGCCGGTCGTCGAGAGGGCTGCGCATACCCTACGCGGTAAGGCTTCGGCCCCAGCACTCGCAAAAACGTCTCCGGAGCCATCGTGCCCGCACCTACCTCCACGTCATACGGCTGCTGCAACACACACCCGCGCTCCGCCCAGAACCCCTGAAGCCGAAACAGCAGCTCCTGGAACGTCAGCGCTGACTTTTTAGAGGAATATCCTGCTGATGCCACCATCAATTCTCTTTCCAAGGGACTAAACGCCAGTCTATCAGCCGGCTCTCGACACAGACCCCTTCGTGACGCCGCCTGAAACGATCCTCCGATTTTCTTTATGCACTCCGCATAAATCTTTTCAAATCAGCCATCAACAGTTGATCCGAAAGTACCACTCACCTACCACTTCCGCCCCTGTCGGCGTTCGCGGAATTCGCCGATAATTGACCCTGGAGAAGTGAGGGCCCAGGTGTGCGCAAGACCACGAAATTCTGGATTGCAACGGCGACTCTCCTCACCCTTGTCCAGTTCGCCGCCTCCGCCCTCCTTCCTCGGGGCGTAGCCCTCAGTGCCGTCAGCGACATTGCCTCTTCTCTCCTCTTCCTGGCTCTCATCATCGCATTCGCCCGGAATGCCGTCCCAACCCGCGGCCGCCTCAGAGTCTTCTGGATCATGCAAGCCACCGGCTGGCTTGTCGCACTCGTTAACCAGCTCTGGTGGATGTACTGGGATGTCATTCTGGTGAAGCAGGTCCCGATGCTCTTCGCGGGCGACGTGCTCATGTTCGTCCCTGGCGTCCTCATGCTTTCCGGTTTTCTGCTTCGTCCCCACCTGCAGCAGTCCCGCCGCAGCGCTCGCCTCGGCACCGTGGACTTCCTTCTCCTCGTCCTTTGGTGGGTCTTTCTCTACGCTTACCTCGTCAGTTGCTGGCAGTACGTCTCACCCAACGAGAACCTCTACAACCGCAATTACGACAATCTCTACCTCGGTGAAATCATCATCATCGCGGGCGTTCTCACCCAGCTCATTCGTCACAGCGCGGGCCATTGGCGCCGCTTCTACGTTCTTTACGCCGGCGGGGTCCTCTTCAACTATGCGTGGTTCGCAATAGAAAACAGGGCTATTGAGAAGTACACATACTTCGTCGGCAGCTGGTACGACGGCCCTTACCTCGCTTCTTGGGCCTTCTACATGCTTCTGGCTGTGGTCGGCGCAAGCCTTCGTCTCGATCGCGAATCCGATGATCACGAAAATGATCGCTCATGGATGACTGTCCTCTCCATCGTGGCTGTGCTCTCATTGCCCGTCATGGTCGTCGTCGCCGTCCTCGAGCCTGGACTCTCCAGTCAGATAGTTCACTTCCGCGTCTTCGTTACCGCTCTTGCAATGTTCTCCATGGCTGGCCTCGTCTTCCTGAAGCAGCAGCTCCTCCATCTCGAACTCAAACACTCCAATCTCGTCCTGCAGTGGTCATCCACCACCGATCCCCTCACCGGCACTCGCAACCGCCGCTTTTTCTTCGAAAACATCCAGCGCGATATTTCCCAATCCGTCCGCGCTCACCTCGAGAACGGCAATCGCTCCGAGCGCGACATCGTCTTCTATCTCATTGACCTCGACAACTTCAAGAAGGTCAATGATCGCTTCGGCCACGATGGCGGCGACCGCATCCTTATCGAGTCTGCCCGCCGCATCGCATCCGCCATCCGCAATTCCGACCTCCTGGTCCGCTGGGGAGGCGAAGAATTCCTCGTTGTCTCTCGATGCACCGATCGTAATCAGGCCGGAATTCTAGCCAATCGCATCCTCGACGCATTCCGCGCCAGACCATTTCAAATCGACGCTTCAGAACAATCAGCTCAGACCTGTTCCATTGGCTGGGCCGCCTTCCCATGGTACGAGGACGATATCCATTCCCTCAGCTACGAAGGCGTCCTCAAATACGCCGACAGAGCCCTCTATCGAGCGAAAAAAGCCGGCAAGAATCAGGCCGTCGGAATGATTCATTCCGAAGAAGGCGCTAACCCCGTCACTCTCTCCGACTCGCTCTCTGAATCCCTCATCCGCTCCGCCAACCTCGATCGCGACGAACTCCTCGAATCTCCCAAATAGCCTCTCATTGTCGCTTCGGCCTAAACCTATTTCAGCAACAACGATTGCAGACTAAGAACTACTGTCATCCAGAGCTACCGCAGGGAGTCGAGGGAGCCACAGTTGCCCTCAATGTTTGATTCCAGTGTTTGCTCCTCATCCAGTGTTCAAGGTGCGGAGCTCCTTTGCCGGGTGCACCATGTCTTCCCAGGGTTGGAGACGTAGGTTCCGACGAACTATACTTTCCCCGCGCCCGCGAGGCCATTCCCCAATGTCATCCAATCCCGCCATCATCATCCGTCAAGCCACTCCCGACGATGCCCCAGCATGCGGCAAGATCTGCTACGACGCCTTCTCCGCCGTTAACGCCGCTCACAACTTCCCCTGCGAGTTCCCCAATTCCGAATACGCCAACCGTCTTATCAACGGTATGTTCAGTGCGCAGGGCTTCTACTGTGTCGTCGCTGAATCTGATGGAAAAGTGATTGGTTCCAACTGTCTCGATGAGCGTGCGGTCATTCACGGCGTCGGTCCCATTACCGTCAATCCCTATGTCCAGAACCAGGGCGTCGGAAGACGACTCATGCAAGCTGTCATGGATCGCTCTCGCGAGCGCAACTCCGCAGGCATCCGCCTGGTGCAAGCTACGTTCAACAGCCGTTCGCTATCGCTCTATGCATCACTCGGCTTCGACGTCCGCGAACCGCTCGTCGTCATGCAAGGCCGCACCCGCGAACGCACGGTCCCAGGCTGCACCGTACGCCCGGCCACTTCCGCCGACCTTGTCGCCTGCAATGCCCTTTCCCATCGCATTCATGGCTTTGATCGAAGCTCGGACCTGGCCTTAAGCACACAGCAAGGGAGTGCGCTCGTCGTGGAGCGCGCCGGCCGCATCACCGGATACTCCAGCACTCTCGCCTTCTTCGGCCACACTATCGCAGAGTCCAACCAGGACGTTCAGGCCCTTCTTTCCTCTGTCGACTCCTACGGCGGCCCCGGCATCATCATTCCCACCCGCAACACCGAGCTCTTCCGCTGGTGCCTCTCCAACGGACTTCGTGTAGTCGAGCCCCTGAACTTGATGTCCATCGGTCTCTACAGCGAACCCTCCGGCGCATGGCTCCCTTCAATTCTCTTCTAGCCTTCCCGTTTAGAATCCGGGGGCGCCCGTCGGCTCTATTCCTCTCTCAGCACCTCGAGAGGACGCAGTCCAAGGATCCGGTAGCTCGCAATCCAACCCGTCGCCGTTGCCAGCACCGCCGTCCCCGCTAGCGCCACCGCCCCCGCAAGCCAGTCAATATGAAAACCGATCTCAAGTCTCCGCAGCAGAACTCTCGTAAGAAGATTCGCAAACACAACACCAACTGATCCCGCCAGTAGTCCCAGCACGCTGAACTCCACGCTGAACGTTCGCACGATCCGCATGCGCGTCGCTCCGAGCGTCTTCAGCACCACAGCCTCCCGCATTCTCCGAAACCGCGCGCTCGCGATACTCGATGCCAGAATCATCAGCCCGGCGAGAATTGAGAATCCCGCCAGAAACCGCACCACAAACGTAATCTGGTCGACTACGCTTTCAATTCGATTTAAAACATCCGCAATGTTGATGACCGAAATCGTCGGATACGCAGCAAACAACGCCCGCTCCATCTCTGGAACGCGCTTGGCGTCGATGTGCGCCCCGCCATACCAGGTCGCCTGCTCACCCTCGAGTAGACCAGAGGGAAGCATGAACGACACGCGACCTCCGATGTGCTGCCCGTCAGGGCGATAAAGAGCTGCAACCTTCAGGTTGCGCGTACGTCCACCCACCTCAAGCTGGACCGCGCTCCCGATCCCCAGATGCAGCCGATCTGCGGTCCCCTTCCCGATTGCGATTTCCTCCGCACCGGCTTCTTTCCACCACTGACCGGCTAATACCTTATCGCCTTCGGGCGGTGAATCAGCCCAGCTCAATTCAGCGTTCTCCAGCCACCTGCGCGGAAAGTGCTGATCCTGCATCTGGTCCAGCGTCTTCCCATTCAGCGTCACAAAACGCCCCTGGACTACCGGCAGCAAATCCACCTGTTTCGTCACCCCGGCCTGATGCTGAAAGAATGCCTTCACTCCCTCAACTTCATCTGTCGTAATGTCGATCAGAAAAACATTCGGCAGCTTCGGCGACGCCGTCTCACGAATCTCTCTCAGCAGCGAGCCCTGCATCAGATACACCGCCAGAATCAGCATCACCCCCGTCCCGAGAGAGGCAAGCACCGCGGCCGACTGGTTCCCGGGCCTGTAAAGATTCGCCAATCCGTGCCGCAAAGACGACGGAAGATGCAACCGGACCCGATTCAGGACGTAACGCAGCGTTCGCAACGCAACGGCCGCGAGCAGCAGCAGCACCAGCAGCGCAATCGAGAAGAGCAGCGCAAACCACCCGCCCACCTTCACTGAATCTGACAGTGCCCATGCAATCGCACCCAACGCAGCGATGACCACCACCGCGATGCCCACCTGCAACCGCCGCTCCCACCACCGTGCAAACCACTCCTTCGCCGTTGCCGGTCCCTGCTCCACCAGCCTGCGCAATACGAGAATTGGCCTCACCGCCCGCACGTCCAGCAACGGTGGCAGACAGAACAGCAATGTTGTCAGCAGACCCGTTCCAAATCCCGCGCCAACCGCCCGCCACGGAAAATGCATCACCGTGTGCACCGGAAGCAGTTTCCCGAAAACAGCCGGCAGAGCCTCCATCACCAGCGCCCCGCATCCCACGCCAATCAGCACTCCTACCAATCCGAGAGCCATCGTCTGCAGCAGAAAGATGCGCAGCAAATCCGACGACCCCGCTCCGATCGCTTTCAGGATCGCGAGCATATCCATCCGCTGCTCGAGATGCGCATGCATCGCCATCGCCACCCCGATCGCGCCCAGCACCATTGCCACAAGGCAGATAAGGCTGAGTATCGATGTGGCATTGTCCAGACCCTGGCTCAGCGCAGGATTCCCTTCCTTGAAGTCCATCACCTGCGCGTCCGGCAGCACCTCTTCCACCTTCTTGCGGACGGTCGCTGCATCTGCTTGCGCCGGCAACTTCATCAGCAGCCGATGAGACGCGCGGCTTCCTGGCGCAACCAGCCCCGTGCGCTCCAGCGCCGAATTCGAGATCATCACCCGCGGCCCCATGCCGGCTCCCGCACTGATCCGATCTGGTTCCTGGCTCAACACCGCTGCAATTTTGAAATTCCGTCCACCCAGCCTCAGCGTGTCTCCCACATGCGCCCGCAGCCGAATCAGAAACTCATCAGCAACCACCGCCGAATCGCCCGCCAAAGCCTGCTGCAGACCCATTTGCGGCTCCAACTGGGCCGACCCATAAAACGGATATACCGCGGGGTCGACCGCCTTCAATGAAACGAGCAGCGGAACAGGATCCGGCGACACCGACGCCATCGACACCGTCTCCGTAACCCACGTTGACTTGCTTCCCGCAATCCCCTGCTCCATCGCCGCGATCTTCTTCAACTCACCCGCATTCGGCACATGGAAGATGCGCGCGCTCAGATCGCCCGCCATCAGCGACCGTGCCTCGGTCATCAGCGTTGTCCGAAAGCTCTCGCTGAACCCGCGCACTCCCACCAGCGCAGCCACCCCCACCGCCACCGACAGCACCACAAACGCGAATTTCCCCGGAGCCGACTTCAAGTCGCGCCACGCAATCGCCGAAGCTCGCTTCCATCCCAGAGCACGTTCAGCCATTGGTCCGCCCGCTCTGCGCCACAACTTCTTCATGGCCGCCAGATGGCAGCATGTCTTCAATAATCATTCCGTCTTTCAGCACGATCTTGCGATCGGCTCGATTCGCGATTTCCGGATCATGCGTCACCAGCACCAGCGTCGCTCCTGCGTGCGCATGCCGCTCCAGCAGGAGATCGAGAACAAGATGTCCGTTAGCGCTATCGAGGTTGCCGGTAGGCTCGTCCGCCATCACAATCGGTGCGTTCACAACAAACGCCCGAGCCAGCGCCACCCTCTGCTGCTCACCGCCCGAGAGTTGCACCGGATAATGATCCATCCGCTCGCCCAGTCCCACAGCCTGCAAAAGCTCCCGCGCCTTCGCCACGCCGTTCCCCTCCACGTTCAGCTCAAATGGCAGCAACACGTTCTCAAGCGCCGTCAATGTCGAGATCAGCTGATACGACTGAAAGACAAACCCGATCTTCTTACCGCGCACTGAAGCCAGATCCGCCTCGGCAAGATTATGGATCGGCGTTCCATCCAGCCAGATCTCGCCTTCACTCGGAGTGTCCAGCCCCGCCAGCAGCCCCAGCAATGTGCTCTTGCCGCTGCCGCTCGCGCCCACAATCGCCACAAATTGCCCTGCCGGAATGCTGAGCGAAATACCCTTCAAAATATCCACGCGCCGCGAACCGTTCTGGATCCACCTCTTGACGTTCCGGACCTCAATCACTCAGCAATTCCTCCTCGCCGCTCCTTCATTCTTACGCATCCCCTCTTTAGCCCGTTCCTGCCTTTACAAAGCTTTACACTGTTCATGTGGACGTACGCCGCTGGGTAATCGTTTCGCTCCTGCTGTTTTCGGGCTCCTCGCTGCTCGCCGCTAACCAGCCCGTGATCGTCTGCTACGGCGACAGCATCACCGCCGGCTACGGCCTCCAACCAGACCAGGCTTGGCCTGCGGCACTCCAGCGCCTCCTCGACCAGAGCGGCTACAAATACAAAGTCGAAAACCGCGGCACCAGCGGTGCCACAACCAAGGATGCAGCCGCGCACGTAAACACGATGATCGAGGCCCACCCATTCCTCGTCATCGTTGAATTCGGCGGCAACGATGGCCTCCGCGGTCTCCCTCCCGACCAGACCCGCAAGAACCTCGACACTGTCCTCACCACCCTCGAAGCGGCGCACATTAAAGTGCTTCTCGCCGGCATCACTCTTCCTCCCAACTACGGACCTGACTACATCCAGGCTTTTGACAAAAGCTTCCGTGATCTCGCCGTCAAGCACCACGTCACCTTCATCCCCATGATCTACAAAGACCTGATCAACGTCCCCGGCACCATCCAGCAGGACGGCATCCACCCGACCGCCAAAGGCTCCGAGATCATCGCTCGCACCATCCTGCCCCGTCTCACTCCGCTGCTTCGCAAATAGACCTCCTTCGGCCCGCCATATCTCAACGTGCGGTCGAACAGCTAAGATGATCCGCATCCACTTCCCCGTTCGAGGTCATCCATTGCGAATTGCATTCCTGCTCTGTTGCCTTGCCACGCCAGCGGTCGCGTTCTCTCAAGCCCAACTTTCGCCCGATGTCGCCCCTTTCGTCTCGGTTAACGCACCCGTCCTTATGCTCAATCACGTTCGCGTCATCGATGGCACCGGTGCGGCTCCGAAAGAAGACCAGGCCATCGTTATCTCAAAGGGCAACATTCAGTCCATCGGACCTGCTTCCTCTACACAAGCGCCCATCGGCGCGCAGGTCCTTGATCGAACCGGCTACTCCGTCATCCCCGGCCTCGTCGGCATGCACGACCACCTCTATTACACTGACTCCGCTTCGCTTCAATTCAGCAATGGAAAAATCGAAGAACCGGGCATCGTCGTCGCAGAGATCCCCTACACCGGCCCGCGCCTCTACCTCGCCGCCGGAGTCACCACCATGCGCACCACTGGCAGCGTCGAGCCTTACACCGATCTCAAAATCAAACATCGCATTGACGCCGGCCTAATGCCCGGCCCGGCTCTCGACGCCAGTGCGCCATATCTCGAGGGTCCTCACACTATCTTCGCGCAAATGCAGGAGCTCAAAGACCCCGATGACGCGAAGCATTTCGTCGATTATTGGGCCGCTGAAGGCATGACCTCCTTCAAGGCCTACATGAACATCACGCGCGATGAACTCGGAGCCGCCATCCAGCAGGCGCACGCACACAAGATGAAACTCACCGGCCACCTCTGCTCCGTCACCTGGCCCGAAGCCATCGCGCTCGGCATAGATGACCTTGAGCACGGCCCCGTCTTCGCCGACAC
>Ga0105240_10013048_pt1 | contig 11436 bp, 10 predicted proteins | sample KBSC54metaG_FD_80426 | JGI IMG/M metagenome (GOLD analysis project Ga0105240, IMG submission 80426) | Corn rhizosphere microbial communities from Kellogg Biological Station, Michigan, USA - KBS C5-4 metaG | ecosystem: Host-associated > Plants > Roots > Rhizosphere > Soil | place: Michigan, USA...
ATCATCGGCGGGCTGGGCTCGATCATGGGCAGCTTCTTCGGCGCCGCGTTCATCGTGCTGCTGCCGATCGCGCTCAACCAATTCCTGCCGGTACTGGCCGGCGTGTTCGGCGTGGTGATTTCCACCGCCGGCATTTCGCACGCGGAGCTGATGGTATTCGGGGTGCTGATCGTGTGGTTCCTGATCGTTGAGCCGCACGGGCTGGCCAAACTGTGGTCCACCGGCAAGCAGAAGCTGCGTTTGTGGCCATTCCCGCATTGAAGCGTGAGTTCGATTTCAGGCAACCGGCACAACAAGTGCCCTTTTCAACAGGAGACGTTATGAGACTGCGCAATCTTGCTTTAGCCACCTGCCTGGCCGTGGGAGTCACCACCGCCTTTGCCCAGGCCAAGGAGCAATTCTTCCCCGTGCTGCCGTACCGCACCGGACCTTACGCGCCCAACGGCGTGCCATGGGCCGATGGCTACGTCGACTATCTCAAGCTGGTCAACGCGCGCGGGGGCATCAACGGCGTGAAGATCGTGTTCGAGGAATGCGAGACCGGCTACGACACGGCGCGCGGCGTCGAATGCTACGAGCGCCTGAAGGGCAAACACGGCGGCGCGACGCTGTTCCAGCCGCTGTCCACCGGCATCACGTTCGCTCTGACGGAGAAGGCGCCGGGCGACAAGATTCCGCTGGTCACCGCGGGCTATGGCCGCAGCGAGAGCCAGGACGGCGGCGTGTTCAAGTGGAACTTCCCGCTGGCGGGCACGTACTGGCTGGCCGCGGACGTGCTGGTGCAAGCCATCGGCAAGCGGGAAGGCGGACTGGACAAACTCAAGGGCAAGAAGATCGCGCTGGTCTATCACGACAGCCCTTATGGCAAGGAGCCGATCGCGTTGCTGCAGGAGCGCAGCCACGAACTGAAGTTCGACTTGCAACTGTTGCCCGTCACGGCGCCCGGCGTCGAGCAGAAGGCGACCTGGCTGCAGATCAGGCAGTCGCGTCCCGACTATGTGTTCCTGTGGGGCTGGGGTGTCATGAACTCGACAGCGCTGAAAGAAGCCCAGGCGACCGGGTATCCCCGCGACAAGATGTACGGCGTGTGGTGGTCCGGGGCCGAACCTGACGTCAAGGATGTCGGGGAAGGCGCCAAGGGATACAACGCAGTGGCCATGCAGCACGGCGCGGAGCCGAATTCAGCGGTCGTCAAGGAAATCCTGGAGAAGGTGCACGCCAAGGGACAGGGCACCGGCCCGAAGGACGAAGTGGGGCAGGTGCTGTACATGCGCGGCGCGATGAGCGCGATGATGGGCGTGGAAGGCGTACGTGCGGCGCAGGAGCGCTTCGGCAAGGGCAAGGTCATGACGGGCGAGCAGGTCCGCTGGGGCCTGGAGAACCTGAACCTCACGCAGCCCAAGCTCGACGCGCTGGGCTTCAAGGGCGTGATGCGCCCGATCAGCACTTCGTGCGTCGACCACATGGGAGCGAACTGGGCGCGCATCCACACCTGGGACGGCAAGCAGTGGAAATTCAGCTCCGACTGGATGCAAGCCGACGAGCAGGTTTTGAAGCCGCTGGTGAAGGCGACGGCCGACAAGTACGCAGCCGAGAAGAAGCTCACCCGGCGCACTCCGGCTGACTGTCAGTCTTGATGGATGGGCGCCCTCCCCCTGGAGGGGGAGGGCCGGGGTGGGGGTGAGCATTAACGCCCCAGGGCTCGCCGCAGGCGAGCCCCTCCCGCCAGGCGGGAGGGGTAGCGGCTGCGAACGAGCCGCCAATCGAAAGGCTCGGGCCTTTCGATTGGTGAATACAACATGACTGCTCCAAACATCGTTCTGAACGTCAACGGCATCGAGGTGATCTACAACTCCGTGATCCTCGTGCTCAAGGGCGTGTCGCTGCAGGTGCCCGAGAAGAGCATCGTGGCGATCCTGGGCGGCAACGGCGCGGGCAAGACCACGACCTTGCGCGCGATCTCCAACTTGCTCAAGGGCGAACGCGGCGCCGTTACCAAAGGCTCCATCGAGTTGCGCGGCGAGCGCATCGAGAACCTCACGCCGGCCGACCTGGTTGAGCGCGGCGTGGTGCAGGTGATGGAAGGGCGGCACTGCTTCGCCCACCTCACCATCGAGGAGAACCTGCTCACGGGCGCCTACTCGCGCACCAGCAAGTCCGAGATCGCGGCCAATCTCGAGAAGGCATACACGTATTTTCCGCGCTTGAAGCTGCGCCGCACTTCGCAGGCTGCATACACATCCGGCGGCGAACAGCAGATGTGCGCGATCGGCCGCGCGCTGATGGCCAGCCCCACCATGGTGCTGCTGGACGAACCCTCGATGGGACTGGCGCCGCAGATCGTGCAGGAAGTGTTCGACATCGTGAAAGACCTGAACGCGAAGGAAGGCGTCACTTTCCTGTTGGCCGAGCAGAACACGAACATGGCGCTGAAATATTCCGATTACGGCTACATCATGGAGAGCGGCCGCGTGGTGATGGATGGCCCCGCCGCGGAGTTGGCCAGCAACGAAGACGTCAAGGAGTTCTACCTCGGCGTGGGCGGCGGCGAGCGAAAGAGCTTCCGCGATGTCAAGAGCTACAAGCGGCGCAAGCGCTGGCTGGCATGACCCACGCCCGACGGCGCTCAAGATATTGCTTCGGAGAACTGGATGTCTGACTATTTCGACGCGCTGGAGACGCGCGCACCCGAGGAACGCGAGGCGCAACTGCTCGCGGCCTTGCCGCGGCAGGTGGCCCACGCGCAGCAGGCATCGCCTGCATTCGCGCAAATCCTTGCCGGAGTGGACGCCTCGCGCATCACCACGCGCGAGGCGCTGGCGCGCCTGCCGGTGACGCGCAAGAGCGAATTGTTCGAGCGGCAGAAGGCAGGACGCGCGCGCGATGTCTTCGGCGGCTTCTCAACGCTGGTGCGCGGCCCGCAAATGCCGCGCATCTTCGCTTCGCCCGGGCCGATCTACGAGCCCGATACCGCGGCCCGCGATTACTGGCGCGTGGCACGCGCGATGTTCGCCGCGGGTTTTCGTGCCGGCGATCTGGTGCACAACGCGTTCAGCTACCACATGACGCCGGGTGCTTTCATGATGGAGTCGGGCGCGCACGCTGTGGGCTGCACGGTGTTCCCCGCCGGTGTGGGGCAAACCGAGCAGCAATTGCAGGCGATGGCCGAACTGCGGCCGAATGCGTACTCGGGCACGCCCAGCTTCCTGCGCATCCTGATCGAAAAGGCGCAGGAGGCGCATTGCGATATTTCAAGCATGCGCAAGGCGCTGACCGGCGGCGAAGCCTTGCCCCCGAGCCTGCGCGATTGGTTCGCGCAGCAAGGCGTCACGGCCTACCAGAGTTACGCCACGGCCGACCTCGGGCTCATCGCTTATGAAACCGAGGCACGCGAAGGGCTCGTGCTCGACGAATCCGTGATCCTGGAAATCGTGCGTCCCGGCACCGGCGATACGGTGCCTGAAGGCGAGGTGGGCGAGATGGTGGTGACGACGTTCAATCCCCATTACCCGCTGATCCGATTCGGCACCGGCGATCTGTCCGCGCTGCTGCCTGGGCGCTGCCCGACCGGACGCACCAACACGCGCGTCAAGGGCTGGATGGGACGCGCCGACCAGACCACCAAGATCCGCGGCATGTTCGTGCATCCTTCGCAAGTGGCCGACATCGCGCGGCGCTTTCCCGAAGTGCTCAAGGCGCGCCTGGTGGTCAGCGGCGAGATGGCCAACGACACCATGACGCTGCGGGTCGAAACAGCGGCGGCCGCCGATGGCCTGCATGCCCGTATCAGCGAAGCGATTCGCGACGTCACCAAATTGCGGGGTGACGTTGTGTTGCTGCAGCCCGGGACCCTTCCCAACGATGGCAAGGTGATCGAGGACGCGCGCAGCTACAAGTGATCAAGGAGGCGGTATGAAACGATTGCTCCAGTGGCTGGCTGCGGCCGTGATGTTCGGCCTTGCCGCCGCAGCCGCGCCCGCGGCCGATTTTCCGGGCGACCGGCCGATCACCATCATCGTGCCGTTCGCGGCCGGCGGGCCGACCGACCGCGTGGCGCGCGACCTGGCCGAGGCGCTTCGCAAACCGCTCGGCGACGTGAACATCCTGATCGACAACGTGGGCGGCGGCGGCGGCTCCATCGGTGCCGCCAAGGTCGCGAAGGCGCCTGCCGACGGACACACGCTGCTGCTGCATCACATCAGCATGGCGACCATGCCTGCGCTGCTGCGCAATCTCCCGTTCAACGTCGAGACCGACTTCGAATACCTCGGCATGATCAGCGACGTGCCGATGGCGCTGATCGGCAAGCCATCTTTGCCGGCTGCCGACTTCAGGCAACTCAGGGCGTGGATCGCCCAGAACAAAGGCAAGATCAACCTGGGCAACGCCGGCATCGGCTCGGCTGCCCACTTGTGCGGGCTGCTGTTGCAGAACGCGCTGAAGGTTGACATGACGCCGGTGCCCTACAAAGGCACCGGGCCGGCGATGGTCGACCTGATGGGTGGGCAGATCGACCTGATGTGCGACCAGACCACCAACAACACCGCGCAAATCGAGGCGAAGAAGGTCAAGGCCTACGCCGTCACGACGTCCAAGCGTCTGAATACTCCCGCCTTGAAGGACCTGCCCACATTGCAGGAGGCGGGATTGCGGGGTTTCGAAGTGACCGTGTGGCAAGGCCTATACGCACCGAAGGGCACGCCCGCTGACGTTCAGAAAAGGCTCAACGACGCGCTCAAGGCCGCGTTGAAAGATCCGGAGTTCATCAAGAAGCAAGAAGCCCTGGGGGCGGTGGTGGTGACCGACAAGCGCATGGAGATGGCGGAACACAAAAAATTCGTCGCCGCCGAAATCGCCAAGTGGAGCCCGATCATCAAGGCCGCCGGCGTTTACGCCGACTGAAAGGAGACTCGCTTGAATTCTTTTTCCACACCCAGGCGCCGGCTCGTCCTTGGCGCGGGCCTCGCGTGCGCCGCGTCCATCGCATTGCCGGCCGCGGCGCAAGGCAACTGGCCGACGCGGGCCGTGAAGATCATCGTGCCGTTCCCGGCCGCGGGCACCACGGACATCCTCGCGCGCGCGATCGCGCCCGAGTTGGCCAAGGCTTTCGGCCAGCAGTTCATCGTCGACAATCGCGCCGGCGCCGGCGGCAACGTGGGCACGGAGATCGTCGCCCATTCGCCGCCCGACGGCTACACGCTCCTGATGGGAACCGTGGGCACGCATGGCATCAATCGCGCGCTGTACAGCAAGCTGCCGTACGACCCGATCAAGGATTTCGCGCCGATCACGATGGTGGCCGGCGTGCCCAACGTGATGGTCGTCCCCGCCGAGAAGTCGAAAACGATGGGCATCCTCACCGTCGCCGACTTCATCAAGTACGCGAAGGCGCATCCCGGCCAGTTGAACATGGCGTCCAGCGGCAATGGCACGTCCATCCACCTGTCCGGCGAATTGTTCAAAAGCATGACGGGCACCTACATGGTCCATTTCCCGTACCGCGGTTCGGGCCCGGCGCTGCTGGACTTGATGAGCGGCACGATGGACGTGATGTTCGACAACCTGCCTTCGTCGCTGCCGCAGATCAAGGCCGGCCGGCTGCGCGCGTTGGCCGTGACCAGCCGCCAGCGCTCGAGTGCACTGCCCGACGTTCCGACGATCGAAGAAGCCGCGGGGCTCAAAGGCTTTGATGCGACATCATGGTTCGGCCTGTTGGCGCCCGCCGGCACGTCGCCGGAGATCGTCAATCGGATTCAGCAGGAAGTGGCCAAGTCGTTCAGTTCGCCCGCCATCAAGGAAAAGCTGGTGTCGCAAGGCGCGATCCCCAGCGGCAACACGCCCGCGGAGTTCGCGAAGCACATCGCCGCGGAGCACGTGAAGTGGGCGAAGGTGGTGAAGGAGTCGGGCGCGAAGGTGGACTAAACCCCCCAGACGATTTCCTTGCCGGCCTTCTCGCAACGGCGCAGCATGTCCAGGAAGGGAACGGCGCGCTGGCGCAGCGTCACGCCCTCGCCGCCGCGCGGCGATTCGTTCTTGGACTTCGCCTCTTCGGCGTGCGATTGCTTGCTCGCGCTTTCGCGGGCTACCGCCGCTTCGAGGGCGCTGATCGCGCCGGGCATGTCCTCGGGGAGAATGATGCCCTGGGGGGCGGGGTCCTTGCCGATGATCTCCAGGATCTGGCGGCCGTTGGGCTCCAGCATGATCAGGTCGCCGGCGGCCTTCGATTTGAATTTGTAGAGCATGAAGAACAGTTGCGCGCACCGCCCGCGCCCAGCGCGCGCTAGCGGTACATGTATTCGCGGTTGAACGGATACAACGATTGTCCTCCACGCAGCGAGCCCGTGTGCATGTCGCCATCGGGGCGCGTCGCCAGCACCTGGTGCAGCGCGATCCAGCCTTGCTCAAAGGTCATGGCGCAGCCGGCCAGGTAGAGGCGGTACGCGCGCAGCACCTTGGCCGCGTCGGGCGCGTTGCCGGTTTCGGCCAGCACGCGCTGCGCCTCGTCCAGCCGTGCTTCGAGCGCATCCGACCAGGCCCACAGCGTGCGCGCGTAGTGCGGCCGCAGATTCTCCACGTCCACCATCTCCAGCCCGCTGATCGCGAGGTCGCGCAGCACGTGGCTCACGTGCAGCAGCTCGCCGCCCGGAAAGATGTACTTCTCGATGAACTCGCCCATGCCGGCGCCCAGCTGCCCCGGGTGCAGGTTGCCGCTGGTGATGCCGTGGTTCATCACCAGGCCACCCGGCTTGAGCAGCCGATAGATCTTGCGGAAGTAAGCAGGGATATGCACCACGCCGACGTGCTCGAACATGCCCACCGACGCGATCTTGTCGAAGCCTTCGGACTCGTCCAGTTCGCGGTAATCGCGCAGTTCCATGCGCACCCGGCCTTTCAGGCCCTTGTCCTCGATCAGCCGCTGCACATGCGCGTGCTGGTTCTTCGACAAGGTGATGCCGGTGGCGTCCACGCCATAGTTTTCGGCGGCCCACATCAACAGGCCGCCCCAGCCGGCGCCGATGTCCAGGAACTTGTCGCCCGGCTTGAGCATCAGCTTGCGGCAGATGTGATCCAGCTTGGCTTCCTGCGCTTGCGCCAGCGACATCGTCGTGTCGCGGTAATAGGCACACGAATAGACCCGGCGCGGATCGAGCCAGAGGGCGTAAAAATCGTCGGAGACGTCGTAATGGAACTGGATCTGCTGCGCGTCCTTGTGCGGCGAGTGCGATGCCAGCGACTTGGCGCGCCGCATCATCTGCGTCCACCAGTCGGTGTCGCTGCTCACTGGCGCGCCTGGAAGCAATCGCGCGGCCACCGCCATCAAGTCGCGCATGCGCCCTTCGAGTTGCACGCGGCTTTCCACGAAGTCCTCGGCCATCCGGCCGATTTGGCCACGCGCCATCGTGGCGAGGCTCGACCAGTCCTTGAATGAGAGGGTCACCGCGGCGGAGGAGGGGCCCACGCGCTTGCCCTTGGGCAGTTGCACCGCCACCGGCACCGGCAAGCCGGACAACTGAGACTCGATCTTGCGAACCAGAGCTTCCATTCGTCGATTTTTGTCAAGCTCAGCGCCTTCCGTCAAGCGCAGCCCTGTAGGACGGAAGCGTCAAATGGGCGAAGCCTGATCTTCCGCAGCGTTGGCGGGCGCCGCCACGCACGAACCGTTGACAGCAATTTCTTCAGGCTTAAACTATTTAGGCACAACAAGGAATGATGATGGACATGGAAGCGCGCGCCCACAGCGAACACCCGGAAGCCTTGCGCCTGTGGCTGCGCTTGCTGACCTGCACACAGATTGTCGAGAAGCGAGTGCGCACTCGGTTGCGCGAGCGGTTCGACACCACGCTGCCTCGGTTCGACCTGATGGCGCAGCTGGAGCGCTCGCCGGAAGGCCTGAAGATGAACGAGCTGTCGCGCCGGATGATGGTGACCGGCGGCAATGTCACCGGCATCACCGACCAGCTGGCCGCTGAAGGGCTGGTGGACCGCGTGGATGTGCAAGGCGATCGGCGGGCGTATCGCGTGCGCCTCACCGCCCGGGGCCGCAAGCTGTTCAACGAAATGGCCCGCCAGCACGAGAGCTGGATCGTGGATGCGTTCGCCGCGCTGTCCGACAAGGAGATCGCCGTGCTGCACAAGTTGCTGGGCAAGGTGAAGGACCATTCGCGCGGCGCTGCGCAGGCGGCGGCCTGATGGCGCACGCAGCCAGCAAGAGCCCACCCATGTCCGCCCAGCAAGACCGCTTCGTGCACGACCGCCTGCCCGCGCGGGAACAATGGCCGCGGATGTTGTATGAGCGGCCGGAGTTCCAGCTTCCGGATACCCTGAACCTTGCCGGGGAACTGGTGGACAAGGCAATGCCCAAAGGATTCGGTCAGCGGCCCGCGCTGCGTTCAAGCCAACTGACGCTCAGCTATGGCCAGTTGCGCGACCGCGTCGATCGCATTTGCCGCGTGCTGACCGAAGATCTCGGCCTGGCGCCGGGCAATCGTGTCCTGCTGCGCGGCGGCAACTCGATCGGCATGGCGGTGGCGTGGCTTGCGGTCGTCAAGGCGGGGCTGGTGGCGGTCGCCACGATGCCCTTGCTGCGGGCACGCGAACTGGGCGACATCATCGAGAAGGCACAGCCGGCGGTCGCACTGTGCGAGTTCAAGTTGCTCGAAGAACTCGAACTTGCGCGCAAGGACCGGCCAGTGCTCGCCACGATTGTTGCCTTCAATGCGCCGGATGTGCCGGACTCGCTGGAGTCCCGCGCCGCGCACAAGCAAGGCGGTTTCGCGCCTTGCCCCACTGCCGCGGACGACATCGCAATGATGGCGTTCACCTCGGGCACCACCGGCAAGCCCAAGGCCGCGGTGCACACGCATCGCGACGTGATGTGCGCGTGCGAAGCGTGGCCGCGACACGTGCTGCGCGCCACGCCGGACGACATCGTGGCCGGCTCACCGCCGCTCGCCTTCACCTTCGGCCTCGGCGGCCTGCTCACGTTTCCGTTGTGGGCGGGCGCCAGCGTGTATTTTCCCGACGCGCCATACACCCCCGAGGCAATGGTGCGCATGATCCGCGAGACCGGCGCGACCATCTGCTACACCGCGCCCACGTTCTACCGGCAGATGGCCCCGTTCGCGCGCGAGCAGGGGGTCGGCAAGCTGCGCATTTGCGTCAGTGCCGGTGAGGGCCTGCCCGATGCGACGCGCCAGTTGTGGAAACAGGCGACCGGCATCGAGATGCTCGACGGCATCGGCGCTACCGAGATGTTCCATATCTTCATTTCCGCGGCGGGCGCGGACGTTCGAGCCGGCGCGATCGGCAAAGTGGTGCCGGGTTACGTCGCCAAGGTGGTCGACGACGACGGCAACGAGGTTCCGCGCGGCAGCATCGGCAAGCTGGCGGTGATCGGCCCCACGGGATGCAAGTACCTGGACGATGCGCGCCAGGCGAACTACGTGAAGGACGGCTGGAACTATCCGGGCGACGCGTTCACGCAGGACGAGGACGGCTACTTCTTCTACCAGGCCCGCGCCGACGACATGATCATCACGTCCGGCTACAACGTTGGCGGCCCTGAAGTGGAGGACGCGTTGCTGCGGCATCCGGCGGTCGCCGAATGCGGCGTGATCGGCAAGCCCGATGACGAGCGCGGCATGATCGTGAAGGCGTTTTGCGTTCTCAAGGCCGGACACGCGGCTGGGCCCGAAATGACCAAGGCGCTGCAGGATCACGTCAAGGCCAGCATCGCTCCGTTCAAATACCCGCGCGAGATCGAGTTCGTCGCCAGCCTGCCGCGCACCGAGACCGGCAAGCTGCAGCGCTTCAAGCTGCGGCAGGCGTAATAATCCCGACATGCCAGCTTATTCCTTCGAGGCCTTGGACGCGCAAGGCGAAACGCGACGCGGCGTGATGGAGGCCGATACCGCCAAGGCGGTGCGCGGAATGCTGCGGGCGCAAGCGCTGGTGCCGCTGCAAGTGGTTCCGGTTGGCTCCGGCAGCGCGGCCAACGAACAGACTTTCGGCTTGGGCATGACGCTGTTCAGCCGTGCCGTCTTCAACTCCACGCGGCTCGCGATCTGGACCCGGCAGCTCGCGGGCCTCGTCAGCTCGGGGCTGCCGCTGGAGCGCGCCCTCACGGCGCTCACCGACGAAGCCGAGAACGAGCGCGAGCGCCACCTCGTGGCGGCGTTGCGCGCGGAGGTCAATGCCGGTTCGCCATTCGGCAAGGCGCTGTCGCGGTTCCCGCGCGAATTTCCCGACATCTACGTCGCGGTCGTCGGCGCCGGCGAGCAGACCGGCAACCTCGGGCTCGTGCTGGAGCGCCTGGCCAACGACCTGGAAGAGCGGCAAGCGCTCAATGCGAAGCTGCTGGGCGCCGCGCTGTATCCAGCGATCGTGACGGTCATCGCCATCACCATCGTCCTGTTCCTGGTGGCGTACGTGGTGCCGCAGGTCGCCAACGTGTTCGCCGGCAGCAAGCACGCGCTGCCGTTCCTCACCGTGGCGATGCTCGCGGTGAGCGGCCTCGTGCGCAGCTGGGGCTGGGTTGCAGCGTTGGTGCTCGCAAGCCTGGTCATGCTGTTGCGACTGGCGCTGCGCGACGAAGGCACGCGCGAACGCTTTGACGCCGGATGGCTGCGGCTTCCGGTGATCGGTCGCCTCGCGCGCGGCTACAACGCGGCGCGTTTTGCCAGCACGCTGGCGATCCTCGCGGGCGCGGGCGTGCCGATCCTGAAGGCGCTGCAGGCCGCGGCCGAGACGCTGAGCAATCGCGCCATGCGCGCCGATGCGATGGACGCGCTGATCCTGGTGCGCGAAGGTGCTCCGCTGGCTTCGGCCATGTCGCAAAAGAAGCGCTTTCCCGGCTTGATCTCGATGTTCGCGCGGCTGGGCGAGCAGACCGGACAACTGCCTTCGATGCTCCAGCGCGCCGCCAATCAACTCGGCGCCGAGGTGCAGCGGCGCGCCGTGCAGTTGGCGACCATTCTCGAGCCACTGCTGATCGTCGCGATGGGCGTCGTCGTGATGCTGATCGTGCTGGCGGTGTTGCTGCCCATCATCCAGCTCAATCAGCTGGTCAGGTAGACCCGGCGCATGGCCACGTCCCTGGACAACAAGCTGGTGGTGGCGATCTCGTCGCGAGCCTTGTTCAACCTGGAGGAAGAGAACGCCATTTTCGAGGCCGGTGATCCCAAGGCCTACATGCAATTGCAGCTCGATCGGCTGGACCAACCAGCGCGTCCGGGCATCGCCTTTTCGCTGATCAAGAAGCTGCTGGCATTCAACGACACCACAGCTCAGCACGTGGAGGTGGTGATCCTGTCGCGCAACGACCCGGTTTCGGGCATGCGGATCTTCTCGCTCGAGCTTGATCTGGTTGGCGTGGCCCGAGCGGAAGATCCGCATGCCCGAAACCGGGTCGTTGCGCGACAGGATCACAACCTCCAC
>Ga0105240_10013050_pt1 | contig 11434 bp, 8 predicted proteins | sample KBSC54metaG_FD_80426 | JGI IMG/M metagenome (GOLD analysis project Ga0105240, IMG submission 80426) | Corn rhizosphere microbial communities from Kellogg Biological Station, Michigan, USA - KBS C5-4 metaG | ecosystem: Host-associated > Plants > Roots > Rhizosphere > Soil | place: Michigan, USA...
ATCAATCCGTTGCTCGCGGACGGCAACGGCGCCGTCGTGCTGGATGCGCGCATGCGCGTCGCGCCGCGGGCCCGCGCCCTCCTCGGGCAGGCGCGTGTAGTAGAACGACCGGCCGTCCCGGCTCCATGCGAGGTGCCGGTTCAGGCGCGCGCGGTCGATCTCGAGGGGCAGGTCGCGCCCGCCGTCGACGTCCACCACGCGAAGCACCGAGTCCGCCGTGCCGCCGCGCGAGATGCCGAAGGCGACATGGCGCCCGTCCGGCGCGGCCGAGAACCAGTCGATCGCCGCGTCCTCGGAGCCGTCCGCGCGGCGGCGCGGATCGACCAGCACGCGCTCGCGCCCGGCGAAGCCGTCGCGCACGCAAAGCGCGGGCGCCTCGCGCCCGGGCGCCGACGCGAGGTAGAAGACGCGGCCCGCTTCGACGGCGATATCGCGTACCGAGGTCGAGGCGCCGGCGAGCGCGCGGATGCGCGCGAGGAGCGCGGCGCGGCCCGGAATCCGGTCGAGGGCGGCGCGCGCCTGCGCGGCCTGCGCATGGAGCCAGGCGGCCGTCCCGGGCGCCGGGGCGACCTCCACCGCCCGCGCTCCGCCCACGGCGAGCGACACGAGCGCGAGCGCCGCGAGAAGCGCGCGGGCCCCGCTCACGAGGCCGCCGTATCGAACTGGAGCGCGGCCAACCGCGCGTAGAGGCCGCCTTCGGCCGCGAGCGCGGCGTGGGAGCCGCTCGCCACCGCGCGCCCACGGTCCATCACCACGATGCGGTCGCTCGATTTCACGGTGGCGAGGCGGTGCGCGATGATGATCGTCGTGCGCCCGCGCATGAGCCGATCGAGGGCAGTCTGCACCGCCTTCTCGCTTTCGGAATCGAGGGAGCTCGTCGCCTCGTCGAGGAGGAGCACCGCGCGGTCCGCGAGGATCGCGCGCGCGATCGCGATCCGCTGCCGCTGGCCGCCGGAGAGCTTCACGCCGCGCTCGCCCAGCTGCGTGGCGGCGCCGTCGGGGAGCGCCTCGACGAACCCGAGCGCGTTGGCCTCGATGAGCGCCTGGCGCACCTCGTGTTCGCCGGCGCCGGGCCGGCCGTAGCGCACGTTGTCGAGCACGGAAGAGGCGAAGATGACGGGATCCTGCGATACGACCGCCACCCTCTGGCGCAGTTCCCGCGGGTCCGCCGCGCGCGCGTCGACGCCGTCCAGCTCGACGCGGCCGCGCGCGGGGTCGTAGAAGCGCAGGATCAGCTGGAAGACGGTGGTCTTGCCCGCGCCGGAAGGCCCCACGAGCGCCACGACCTCGCCGGGCGCCACCGCGAGCGAGAAGCGGTCGAGCGCGGGCGTGTCCGGGCGCGACGGATAGAAGAACGTGACCTCGTCCAGCAGCACGCGGCCCTGGGGCGGCGGGAGCGCCACCGGCGAGGCGGGTGCGACGATCCGCGACTCGGTGGCGAGGATCTCCAGGAGGCGCTCGGAGGCGCCCGCCGCGCGCTGGAGCTCCCCATACACCTCCGCCAGGACGAAGGTCGCGTTCGCGACGATCACCGCGTAGAAGAGGAAGGCGGTGAGGCTCCCCGCCGTGAGGCGTCCCTCGAGGACGTCGTGCGCGCCCGCCCAGAGGAGCACGCCCACCGCGCCGAAGGCGAGCACGATCACGGCGGCGATGAGGAGCGCCAGGTAGCGCGAGCGCTCGATCGCGGCGGCGAAGACCGATTCCACGCGCTCGCCGAAGGTGGCGCTCTCGAAGCGCTCGTGCGCGAACGCCTGCACGGTGCGGATCTCGTGCAGCGTCTCGTCGACGTGGCTCGTCACGTCGGCCACGCGGTCCTGCACCGCGCGCGAGAGCCGCCGCACGCGAAGGCCCAGGAGCGCGATGGGCAGGAGCACCAGCGGCATGCACGCGAGCGCGATCGCCGAGAGCTTCACGCTCGTGAAGAAGAGCATCGCCGCGCAGCCCGCGAGTGTCAGCGCCATCCGCAGCGCATAGAGGAGCGTCCCGCCCATCACCGCCTCGATGAGCGTCACGTCGTTGGTGACGCGGGAGGAGACCTCGCCCGTGCGCGCCTCCTCGTAGAAGCCCGGGGAGAGCGTGAGGAGGTGGTCGTAGACGCGCCGTCGGAGGTCCGCGGTGAACCGCGCCCCGATCCAGTAGACGTTGTAGACGCGGATCCAGGTGATCAGGCCCAGGGCGCCGATCAGCGCCGCGAGCGAGGCGAGGGTGGAGTCGAGGAGCCGCTCCTCGCCGCGCGCGAAGCCCTGGTCGATCACCATCTTCAGGCCCTGCCCGATCACGAGGACCATGGCAGCGGAGATGGCGATCGCCGCGCCGGCGATCGCGATGCGGCCGCGGTAGGGGCGCAGCAGCCGGAAAAGCGGGAGGAGCCGGCGCAGTCGGAGTGCTCCGCGCTCCTCAGCCGCCGCGCTTGATGATCGGGCGCGCGACGGTGCCGGAGACCACGAACGAGCCGCGGTCCTGCGCCACCTGCGACCGGATCTCGAGCGCGAGGTGGCCGGCGAGGCTTCCGGTCTGCGCGAGATCGAACGAGCCGTTCCCGCGCAGCACGCCGCCCTGGAGCACGAGCTGCCGGTAGGCCATCCGGTGCTCCGCGGCCGCGTACTCGCCGGTGAGCTCGGCGAACTTGGTGACGCCCGCCCGCTGGCCGGCCGCATCCGACTGCATGACCGCGACCAGGTCCACGTTGCTCACCGAGCCCTCGGCGAGCTTGAAGCGTCCCTGCACGCGCGGGGCCGCGAAGAGCGTGTCGAGGCCCTGCGATTCCGCGGCGACGTTGAAGTTGCCGTCCAGGTGCCCGGTGACCGCGATGTCCGGCGTGAACGCGTGCATGAGGTCCTTCGCGTCCACGTGCGCGACGGAGAGGTCCGACGCGAGCCTGAACCCGTTGCTCCAGTCGAGCTGCAGGGTGCCGTTCACGGTCCCGTCGAGGACGTGCGCGGAGAATTCCGGCACCACCAGCTGGGTCCCGTCGAAGGTGCCCTTGAGCGTCGCCTCCGAGATCGGGATCGGGGCGCCCATCGGCGGGTTCCAGTTGCTCGCGCCGAAATCGAACTCGAAGCCCTTCCCGGCGGCGGGACGGGCCGCGAGGTTCCACGCGCCCCCGGCGCCCCGGAGCGTCGCCTGGCGAAGCACCCCGTCGCGCGTGAAGACGAGCGTCGCGTCGAAAGGCTCGAGCGCCGGCTTCACCTCGAGCTTCACGCCGTGCAGGCGGATCTGCGCGATCTCGCCCGCCTGGCTCTTGCCGTCCGGCCGTCCCCAGGCGGGAATGCGCTTCACCGCGTCCGCGGAGAGCGTCACGCCCTCCAGGTCGAGGAGGCTGATGGACGGGCGCTCCCCGAAGAGCGTTCCCAGGTCGAGGTAGATCCTGCCCACGGGCGCCTTCGCGTCGAGGAGCTTGCCCACCGAGACGTCCTCGACGTTGAGGTGCGGCGTCGGGAAGAGGCGGAAAGTGACCGCGCCGATCGAGACGTCGTCGTGCAGCCACGCGGCCATGGAGCGCGAGATCTTCGCCGCGTACGGGCGCATCGGGATCACGTGGAGCGCGGCGATCACGAGGATCAGCAGGCCGGCGAGGCCGAAGAACGCCGTCTTCACGAGGCTCCCGCGCCGCCGGTACGTGCGGCGCTTGCGGGCGGGCGCCTCCGGCGCCTGCTCGTCCGCATCGACCTTCGTCCGAAGGATCTCGGCGATCTCCTTCGCCTTGCGCGACTGCTCCTCGCGCAGCCGCTCGTCCTCGTCGAGCTCCGCCTTGGCCTTCGCCTGCATGTACGCCTTGGCCTGGGCCTTGCCCTCGATCTCGGCGCGCTTCTCCAGGTCAGACTCGAGCTCGGCCTGGACCTTCACGCGCGTGTCCTCCGCGATCGTCTCGCGCGCCCGGGCCTCGATCCGCGCGCGCGCCTCCGCCTCCTGCTTGCCCTTGCGCTCGACCTCGATGCTCGCCTGGAGCTCGGCCTCGCGCCGCTCGCGCTCCTCCGCCTCGATCTTCGCGCGCGCCTCCGCCTCGTACTTCGCGCGGCGCTCGGCCTCCAGGCGCTGCTGCGCCTCCTGCTGCTCGCGGGTGCGCGCTTCGGCCTCCTCACGGGCGCGGGCCTCGGACTGGCGCAACCGGCGCGTCTCCTCCTCCGCCTTGATGCGCGCCTCGGACTCGGCCGCCGCCCGCGCTTCGGCCTGGGCGCGCAGCTTCGCTTCCTGCTCGGCGCGGGCGCGCGAATCGGCCTCCGCCTTCGAGCGGGCCTCCATCTCGGCCTGGGCGAGCGCCTGGCGCTCCTCGCGCAGGCGATCCTCCAGCTCCGCGCGCGCGGCGAGCCGCGCTTCCTCCATGATCTGCGCGCGCATCTCGTTGCGCGCCTTCTCCTCGAGCTCGTTCCTGAGGAGGGATTCCATCTCGCCGCGGATGCGCGACTCGATCTCCTCCTTCAGGCGCTCCTTCAGCTGGTGCTCCGCGCTGGTCGCCTGCGCCGCCTGCTTCTTCGCCGCGGCCTCGGCCTCCGCGCGCGCCTTCGCGAGCGCCTGCGCCTCCGCTTCCGCGCGGGCCCGGGCCTCGGCGAGCGCGCGCGCTTCCTTCTCCGCCTTCGCTCGGAGCTCCGCCAGGCGCTGGCTCTCCGCCGCTTCCTTCACCTTCTGCTCGGCGGTAAGGCGCGCCTGCGCCTGCTGGTCCGCGAGCGTGCGCTTACGCGCTTCCTCCTCGCGCATCTTCGCCTCGAGCTCCGCCTTGGCGCGCTCCGAGGCCTCCTTCGCGCGGCGCGCCTGCTCCATCGCCGCCTGCTCCGCCTGGGCCTTCGCCCGCGCCTCGGCCTCGAGCTTCGCGCGCGACTCCGCCTCCGCCTTCGCGCGCACGCGCGCCTGCTCGTGCGCCTGCTCGCGGGAGCGCTTCTCCGTGTCCGCCTTGTCCTGCTGGCGGACGAGCTCGCTGATGTCGTTCGCCGCGCCGGCGATCACGCGCTGCGTGCTCGCGGGCATCTTGCCGGGGGCGGTGAAGTCGAAGTCGTCTTCCTCCGCGAACGGGTCCTTCTCTTCCTGGCGGACCTGGAAGACGCGCGCAAATCCGTCCTTCGTGAGGGTATTCAACGCCTTCTCGAGCGCGGCCTTGTCGAGCTCCGCCTTCTCCGTGAGCTGCGCGAAGTTCGATTTGCCGTCGATGAGCTTCAGGACCTTCATGAGGTCCTTCGAAAGCGAGGCCGACCGCTGGTTGACTTGCGTGATGCCTTTCGCGGTCTTGGTGAATACCGTGGTGCGATCCATCGATTACCGCCTTTTTCAGCTCTCCCTTGGGCCAATAATGGCATGAATTCATCGAGTTGAAAAACTTAGTCGGAGGACTCCGACACGGGATGCGCGAACCCGCCCCGCGCCCTGCGGTCCGATCTTGCGTAGAGCTGTCCTCCGTCGGCTCCCGTCGTGCGTTTTAAGGGTGCGGACCGGCCGATTCCGCGGTCGCCGCGCCGTCCCGAAAGGTCGCCATGCGCCTCTTCTTTTCCGCTCTCCTCGCCGCCGCCTGCGCGCTCGCGGGCAGCGCGCTCGCCCAGGATATCCCCGGCCGCGTGGGCCGGATCTCCGCCCTCGAAGGCTCCGCCGCGCTCTACCAGGATCCGGACCTCGGATGGCAGGACGCGTACGTGAACGCCCCGGTCACGTCGCGCAACTCGGTATGGACGGATCCGGACGCCCGCGCGGAGGTGGCGGTGGGTCCCATCGCGCTTCGCCTGGACGAGGCGAGCCAGCTCGACGTGTCGCGGCTGGACGACGCGATCCTCGACGCGACCCTCGAGCGCGGAAGCCTCGCCGCGCGGCTGCGGCATTTCCGGGCGGGGAACGTCGTGCGCATCTCCACGCCGCAGGCGAGCTTCCTCCTCCAGTCGGAGGGCCGCTATCGCTTCGACGCGGACCCGGACCGCGGCGAGTCGCGGCTTTCCGTCTTCGCGGGAACCGCGGCCCTCGAGACCGCAGGCGGGCGCATCCGCGTATCCGCCGGGCAGTCGGTGGTCGTGTGGGACGACGGCGGGGCGCAATACGCCTTCCAGGACGTATCGACCACGGAGCTCGACCGCTGGGCCCTCGCGCGCGACGCGCGCTGGGTCGAGCGCCGGGCGCCGGAATTCGTCTCCTACGAGATGACCGGCTACGAGGACCTCGATTCGTACGGCGAGTGGAGCCAGGACCCGGTGTACGGGGCGATCTGGATCCCGACCCGGGTCGAGGAGGACTGGGCGCCCTACCGCTATGGCCATTGGGCCTTCGTGCAGCCCTGGGGATGGACCTGGATCGACGCGCAGCCCTGGGGCTACGCGCCCTTCCACTATGGGCGCTGGGTGCACGTCCGCGACCGCTGGGCCTGGTGCCCCGGGCACCGCGTGGATCGTCCGGCATGGGCGCCTGCGCTCGTGGGCTTCATCGGCGGCGGCGGCTGGAGCGCCGGCGCGGCTTCGAGCGGCGGTCCCGTGGTCGGCTGGTTTCCGCTCGCGCCCTCGGAGCCCTATCGGCCCTGGTACAAGGCGAGCCGGGCGTACGTCACGCGCGTGAACGCCGTGGTCCGCAACGTGCCGCAGGCCGTGTCGCGCCCGCACGTCGAATGGAACCGCGATCGCGGGGCGACGGTCGTGCATCGCGATGCGCTCGCCGCCGGAAGGCCCGTGCAGCAGGCGCGCGTGAACGTCGCCGCGGATGTCGTGCGGCGGGCGCCGGTCGCCGCGGCGCCGTTGAACATCCTCCCCTCGCGGGACGAAGCGCGCCGCGCGGAGCGCAACGCGCCGGCGAGTAGCGCTCCCGCGGCGGGCAATGCGCTCGCGCGGCGCAATCCCTCGGCTGCAGCCGGCGCTCCCGCGGCCAACCCGATCGCCCGCCCGTCGTTCGCGAAGCCCAGGGAAGCGCCCCGCGCCGCGGCACGCGGCGCCGCCCCGCCGCCGGCGCTCGCGGGCCGGCCCAACCCGCCCGGCAAGGCCCCGGCTTCGTCGCCCGCCGCAACAGCCCCACGTCCGGACGTGGCACGGGAAGCCCCGCAGCGCGCGGAGCAGCAGCGCCAACGGGCGGCCGAAGAAGATCGCGCGGCCGGCGAAGCGAAGCAACGCGCGGCGCGTGACGCACAGGCGGCGCAGCAGAGGGCGGCGCAGGAACGCGGGCGCGCGGGAGGCGAAGCGCAACAGGCGCAGGAGCGCGCGCGGCAGCAGGAGCAGCAGAAAGCGGCCGAAGCGCAGCAAAGGGCAGCGCAGGAACGCGAGCGCGCGGGACGCGAAGCGGCGCAGCAGCAGCAGCAGAAAGCGGCCGAAGCGCAGCAGAGGGCGGCGCAGGAACGCGAGCGCGCGGGACGCGAAGCGACACAGCAGCAGCAGAAAGCGGCCGAAGCGCAGCAAAGGGCGGCGCAGGAACGCGAGCGCGCGGGACGCGAAGCGGCGCAGCGGCAGCAGGAGCAGCAAAAAGCGGCCGAAGCGCAGCAGAGGGCGGCGCAGGAACGCGAGCGCGCGGGACGCGAAGCGGCGCAGCAGCAGCAGAAAGCGGCCGAAGCGCAGCAGAGGGCGGCGCAGGAACGCGAGCGCGCGGGGCGCGAAGCGGCGCAGCGGCAGCAGGAGCAGCAGAAAGCGGCCGAAGCGCAGCAGAGAGCGGCGCAGGAGCGGCAGCGGGCCGCGCAGGAGCAGCAGAAAGCGACCGAGGCCCAGCAGCAGAGAGCGGCGCAGGAGCAGCAAAGGCGCGCCGCGGAGTCGGCGCCGAAAGCGGAGCCGCAGAAAGCCGAGCCCCGCAAGGGTCCTCCGGCCGGTCGCGGGCCGCCGGACGAACGCGAGAAGGGCGAGGACGAAGGCAAGCGCGGGCGCGGCGAAGGGGGCTAGCGCTCTCCAGCGACGAGGCCGTCACGGGTGACAAACGGTAACGATCCGAAAGCCGCCGCGCATTGAAGGCGGTGGGGAGGCCGGCGCAGAATCGTTCCTGCATCCACGCCGCCCAGGAGAACCCATGACGAACCGACTGCTGCTCGCCGCCGCCCTCGCCCTCGCCGCGCCGGCCGCCTCCGCCGATTGCTCGTGGGAGTGGCTCTGCAACGGCGACGGCAGCTGCAAGCAGATGCCCGTGTGCGACTCGGTCTACGAGGTCCCGCCGCCCAAGCCGGACATGGCGCCGCCCGCCATGCCGCCGCTTTCCATGCGCCCGCAGCGCATCGCCGGCCACATGCAGGGACTCACCTGCGAGCACATCATGCGGCAGGGAAAATCCGGCCGCTGGTACTGGAACGAGGCCTGCTTCTGCACCGATCCCACCAAGGCGAAGGACCCCAGCGCGCCCTTCGCGAACATCGTGCGCTGCGATCCCCCGTGGAAGGACAAATGAACGGAAGCTACTTGATCCGCCGGGGCGTGAGCTCCTCCTCGATCTGCTCGCGGTAGTAGCTCCCCGGCGTGGGCGAGCTCATGAGCCGGCGGTAGATTTCCGGCGAGACGTTGGAGTATTCGAATGTGCCCGCCGTCGTCTCGACCACGAGCCTGCGGTCCCGCTCGTCGTAGCCCGCGGCCTTGAGGCCGGAGGCGTTCAGCCGCTTCATCTCCATCGCGTGCCTCCGCTTCAGTGGCCGCCCGCACGGTCGCCCCAGAGCTCCTTCAGCCGCGCGTCGCGGCCGCAGCCCTTGCGGTAGAACTGGTAGCGGACCGGGTTCTTGAGATAGAAATCCTGGTGGTAGTCCTCGGCCGGATAGAACGGGCCGGCCATCACGATCTGGGTCACGATCGGCTGCTTGAACGGCTTCGTCGCCTCGATGCGGCGTTTCGATTCCTCGGCCGCCTTCCGCTGCGCCTCGTCGTGATAGAAGATCGCCGTGCGGTACTGGCTCCCGGTATCGCAGAACTGGCGGTCCTTCACGGTGGGATCGATGTTCACCCAGTAGACGTCGAGGAGCTTCTCGTACGTGACCTTCTTGGGATCGTAGTAGACCTCGACCGATTCCGCGTGGCCGGTTGTGCCCGACGAGACCTCCTCGTAGGTGGGATTGGGCTTGGTGCCGCCGGTGTAGCCCGAGATCGTCGCGACCACGCCGGGCACCTTGTCGAAATCCGATTCCATGCACCAGAAGCAGCCGCCGGCGAACGTGGCGACCTTCGCCCCCGGGGGAATCTTCGGCGGGGCAGCGCCCGAGGAGAGGACGGCGAGGGAGGCGATCAGCGCGGCGAGGAATCTCATGGCGGCTCCGGAAGCTGGGAAATCTATTATCGGGCATTCGCGCGACTGGGCCTGAAGAAGGCCCGAGCGCGCCGGTCGTGTCGTAGACAACAGCCGCGCCTTACGGGGGATTCCAGAGCCACGCCGCGCCCCGCACCCCGCTCGCATCCCCGTGCACCGGCGGCACGAGGCGCGTGCGGACCTCGTCCGAGAATACGTGCTCGCCCCAGCGGCGCGGGACGTCTTCGTAGAGGCGCGCGATGGCGGAAAGGCCGCCGCCCAGCACGATCACGTCCGGATCGAGCACGTTGATCACGGTGGCGAGCGCGCGCGCGAGGCGACCGGCATGGCGATCGAGCGCCGCCGCGCACGCGGGATCGCCCTCCTCGGCGCGCCGCGCGATCTCCTCCGCGGGCGCCCGCTCCCCGCTCGCGCGCGCGTGGTCGGCCGACAGTCCCGGGCCGGAGAGATATGTCTCGATGCACGCGCGCCGGCCGCAGTAGCACAGCGGCAGCGGCTGGTCCTGCGCGCCGGGAAGCGGCAGCGGGTTGTGCCCCCACTCCCCGGCGATCGAATTCGCGCCTTCGAGAATGCGCCCGTGCGCGACGATGCCTCCGCCCACGCCGGTGCCGAGGATCACGCCGAAGACGACATCGGCGCCCCGGCCGGCGCCGTCGACCGCCTCGGAGAGCGCGAAGCAGTTCGCGTCGTTCGCGAGCCGGATTTTCCTCGCGAGCCGGCGCTCGAGGTCTTCCTGGAGCGGGCGGCCATTGAGCCAGGTGGAATTGGCGTTCTTCACGCGGCCCGTCGCGAGCGAGACCGCGCCCGGCATGGCGATGCCCACGGTGCCGCGCCCGCCCAATGCACGCTCGCCGTCTTCGACGAGCTTCGCCACGGCCTCGATCGTGCCGGCGTAGTCGCCCTTCGGCGTCGCCACGCGCGCGCGGTGCCGCACGGCGCCCGCCGCGTCGAGCGCCGCGAACTCGATCTTGGTGCCGCCCAGGTCAACCCCGAACCTTAACATCTTGATTTTTTATGCGCCTGTCGTGTTTTTTCTTTTCCACAAACCGGAACCGCCCCCCTCGGTGCGCCCGATCGGAATATTTTTCCCGGCACGGTGTTTCCCGGCAACACAATTCGACGGGAGAAAAAATGTCGTTCCGATCGGTCGTTCGCAACACGCTGGTCGCAGGCATCCTCGGGTTGGTCGCAATGCCGTGCCTCGCGCAAGATCCACAGGGGAGCGACGACTTCACCGTGATCTTGCTCGGGACGGGCAGCCCCGTTCCGAGCGTGAAGCGGTTCGGACCGGCCGTTCTCGTCCAGGTCGGCAGGAAGACGCTGCTGTTCGATGCCGGCCGCGGCGTATCCCAGCGAATGGTGCAGGCCGGCGTGCGACTGGGCTCCCTCGATGCACTCTTCCTCACGCACCTGCATTCCGATCATACCGTTGGCATTCCGGACCTCTGGCTGACCGGCTGGCTGCCGCTTCCGGTGGCGAGCCGCAAAGGTCCCTTCCGCGTGTACGGGCCCGCGGGCACGAGGGCGCTCATGGACAATCTCGAGCACGCCTTCGACTGGGACATCGCGACGCGCGTGGCCGACCAGAAGCTTTCGCGTGACGATGTCGCCGTGTCCGTGACGGAGTTCACCGAGGGCGTCGTCTTCGATGCGGACGATGTCAAGGTCACCGCCTTCGAGGTCGACCATGGAGACCTCGTGAAACCCGCGTTCGGATTCCGCATCGACTACAAGGGCCGATCGGTCACCATCTCCGGCGACACCCGGTTCAACGAGAACCTCATCCGCCATGCGACGGGAACGGACCTGCTGATCCACCAGGTCGCCATGGCACGCGAGGAGTTGCTCAAGTCCTCGAAGCCCGTGCAGTTGATCCTCGCCCACCACACCAAGCCCGACGAGGCGGGCGTCGTCTTCACCCGGACCCATCCCAGGCTCGCCGTGTATTACCATTTTTCGCTGCAGGGCTCCCCGAAGATCCCGCCGCCCACCGAGAAGGACGTCCTCGACGCGACGCGAGCCACCTATTCCGGACCGCTCGTCCTCGGCGAGGACCTGATGAAATTCTCGATTCGCTCCACGGGCGTGTCGCTGACGGCCCCGGCAGCCCACTGAGAGTTTGCGCCGGCACGCTTCGGATCGGGCCGCCGGAAAAACAAAGGGCCCGTCTTTCGACGGGCCCTCTTCACTTCTTCGCGGGGCAGGACGATCGCTGCTCGCCCCCGGTGTCACCCCTGCGCCATCAGCCGATGGTGCTGCCGCGCGAAGGCGCGAA
>Ga0105240_10013051_pt1 | contig 11434 bp, 8 predicted proteins | sample KBSC54metaG_FD_80426 | JGI IMG/M metagenome (GOLD analysis project Ga0105240, IMG submission 80426) | Corn rhizosphere microbial communities from Kellogg Biological Station, Michigan, USA - KBS C5-4 metaG | ecosystem: Host-associated > Plants > Roots > Rhizosphere > Soil | place: Michigan, USA...
CGTCCTGGTCGCCGCCGCCTGGATGCGGCAGGACCGGCGCATGCTGCCGTGGGCCGGCCTGGTCGCCGGCATCGCGCTGCAGATGAAATACGGCATGGTCATCTGGATGATCGGGCTTTTAGCCGGACTGCTCGCGACCCCGGCGCGGCGGATGCTGGCATGGCGCGAATTCTGGCTGGGCGCGCTGATCGCCGCCGGCATCGTCGCGCCCAGCGTAATCTGGCAGGCCGCGCACGACTGGCCGTTCCTTGAGGTGACCCGCAACCATTCCGCCGGCAATTTCACCGGCGACCCCATCCGCTTCACCATCGGCCAGATCCTGCGCATGAACCCGGTCCTGGCGCCGCTGTGGATCGCCGGCCTGATCGGCCCGTTCGTGCGCGAGGGGCTGAAGCCGTTCCGGTTCCTCGCCATCGCCTTCGCGGTCTCGGCAGCGATCATCGTCGCCAGCCACGGCAAGGATTACTATCTGGTCCCGGCCTATCCGACGCTGTTCGCGCTGGGCGCGGTCACGCTCGGCGGCGTGAAGCCCCTGCCCCGGCGCATCTGGATCGGCGCGGCGCTGGTCACCTCGGCCATCGTCGCGCCTGTCGTCCTGCCCCTGCTCGACCCGCCCCGGCTGGAACGCTATCTGGCCGCAACGCACCTGAAACCCAAGCCAGACGAGGCCGCAGGCGTCGGCGCGCCGCTGACCCAGGTCTTCTCAGACGAACTCGGCTGGCGCGCATTCGAGAAACAGGTCGCCGCCGCCTACAACGCGCTGCCGCCGGAGGACCGCGCCAAGGCGGCGATCGTGACGATCGATTACGGCGAGGCCGCGGCGCTCGACTATTACGGCCCCGCCGACGGCCTGCCGCCGGCCCTGTCGGGCCAGAACCAGTATTGGCTATGGGGCGCCCACGGTCATGACGGGAGCGTGATGCTGCACATCAACGGTAAGGCGGGACGCTGGGAACGCGCCTGCGCCTCGACCGAGGTGGTCGGCACGTTCGGTGCGCCCTATGCGATGCCTTATGAGAACGACCGCCCGATCATCCTGTGCCGGGGGCTGAAAGCGAATCTGAGCGATACGTGGGTAAGGTTCAGGCATTACGATTGAAAGTAGGGTGGATAAGCGCAGCGTAATCCACCGACCGGCGCATCGACCTGCACCGGATGCCGCGCGAGGCGCGGCTAGTGGAATACGCTGCGCTTTTCCACCCTACCAGCAGTTCCGGAAGGTCAGATTGATCCGCTGCCGCCCGAGCAGCGGATAGTTTCCGTCAGCCAGAGGCGCCACGCCATGAAAGCGCAGCCGCGCGGGGCCGCCCCAGACCACCACATCGCCGTGACTGAGCGCCACGCGCTGCGGCCGCTCGGTCCGTTTCAGTCCGCCGAACAGGAACGTTGCCGGCAACCCCAATGACACCGAAACGATCGGCTGGCTGAAATCGCGCTCGTTGCGATCCTGGTGCAGCGACAGCTGATTGCCGGGCTCATAGCGGTTGATGAGGCACGATTCCGGTCGGAAATCCGGATAGCCCGCCGCAGCCGCCGCTGCCCTGGACAGATCGGCGAAGACATCGGGCATCGTCGGCCAATCCAGGCCGCTTTCCGGATCGCGCGGATCGTAGCGATAGCCGGTGCGGTCGGTGACCCAGCCGGCCTGGCCGCAATTGGTCATCGCCACCGACATCGTGAAGCCGCCGGGCGTGACCATGCGCCGGAACGGCGCCGCTTCCGCCACCAGGGCCACTGCGCGGATCAGTTCGGCCTCACGGCCCAGGGCGAAGCCGCGCATCAGCACGGCCCCCTCGGCTAGGTCCTGGCGCGGCTCGTCGAACAGATCAGGCGGCATCATGGAAAATGATGCCCAGGGTCAGCCGCTCGCCCGAGCGCAGGCGGCTGACGCCGTGCCGCATAGCGGCGCGCGAGGCGCCGCGCGGACCCGGCACCGGCCGATGATTGACCGGAAAGACGACGGCGTCGCCCTGCCCCAGCGGCACCACCTCGGGCCGCGACTGCATGCGTGCCCGCTGCTCGGTCAGCACGAACTCGCCGCCCGCGAAATCCTCGCCGGGCCGCGACAGCAGGATCGCAACCTGCAGCGGGAAGACGTGCGCACCATAAAGGTCCTGGTGCAGCCGGTTATAGTCGCCGGGGCCATAGCGCAGGATCAGCGGCGTCGGCCTGGTCTGGCCGGCGGCGTGGCAGATATCGAGCCAGTCGCCATGGGCCGCCGGATAGCGCGTGCCGATGCCCAGCGCCACGTTCCAGCGATTGCCGATCTCGGCCAGCGCGGGATAGAGCCGCGTGCGCATGTCGGCGATCGGATCGGGCAGCGGGTAGGCGAAGTATTTGTACGAACCCTGCCCATAGCCGTGCCGCGCCATGTCGACCCGTTTGCGGAACAGCGTGTCCTGCGGCCACAGCCCGACGATCGCCCGGCATTGGTCGGCATCCAGCAAGCCGGGAATGACCGCGCAGCCGTCGCGGTCGATCTGCCCGGCGATATGCGCCCAGTCGCTCACGCCGCTGCCTCACGGTCGAGCAGCGCCTGCTTGCGCTCCACGCCCCAGCGATAGCCGGACAGCGCTCCGTCGTTGCGCACGACGCGATGGCAAGGAATGGCGACGGCGATGTCGTTGGCCGCGCAGGCCCCGGCGACCGCCCTGACCGCTTTGGGCGCGCCCAGGCGCGCGGCGACATCGGCATAGCTGGCGGTTTCACCGGCAGGAATCTCCCGCAAGGCCTGCCAGACGCGCTGCTGAAAGGCGGTGCCACGTACGTCGAGCGGCAGGTCGAAACCGGCTGAGGGATTCTCCACGCTGCCGACCACACGGGCGACCAGCGCCTCGAATGCCGCATCGCCGCCGACCAGCCTGGCCTTGGGGAACCGATCCTGAAGATCGCGGACCAGCGCGGCCGGATCGTCGGCGAACTGGATCGCGACGATGCCCTTGATCGTCGCCGCCACCAGGATGGCGCCGAGCGAGGTCTGGCCGATGGCGAAGCGCATCGTCTCCCCCTCGCCGCCCTTGCGGAAGCGTGTCGGCGTCATGCCGAGGCGGCCCGGCGCATTGGCATAGAACCGGCCGTTGGAATTGTAGCCGGCGTCGTAGATCGCCTCGGTCACCGTGCCCTTGCCGCCCAAAGCGGCGCGGACCCGGCGGGCGCGCTCGGCATCGGCATAGGCCTTCGGCGTCACGCCGGTGGCGGCCTTGAAGACGCGGTGGAAATGGAACTGACTCATGCCCACGGCATCGGCCAGTTCGATGAGGCTCGGCGGCGTCTCCGCCTGCTCTACGATCCTGCAGGCCTCCGCCACCGCGGCGGCCTGCCGGTCGGTCTCGTCCGGGCGGCAGCGCTTGCACGCCCGGAAACCGGCCCGGGCCGCGGCCTCGGTGCTGGCATGGAAGGCGACATTCTCTCGCCTCGGCTGGCGCGCGCCGCAGGACGGCCGGCAATAGACCCCGGTCGTCGCCACCGAATAATAGAACTGCCCATCGGCCCGCCGGTCGCGGCCGATCACCGCTTGCCAACGGCTCTCATCCTTCGAAAAATCGGGCGCCGTAACGCTCATCATCCGCTCCTATCGATCGGACGCCCGGATGGGCGCCATGACCGACAATCTGGATCCACATCGCCCGGCGGACACTCCGGGTCTTGCTCTCGAATTCGAATAGTTGGAACCGCGCGCGGAAATACAAGCGACGATGCGAGCCAAGCGCGAAGACCACCGGTGACCGTCGGAATTTTTTACACCCAGGGCATGACAACGCCGGCCAAATTCTCAATATTCAATTTATTTCAATACTATAAAAAATTTAGCACGAATCTTGCATGGCGAGAGAAAAATAACGTAGGGAATAAGCCGGATGACCCACAATCAACGCCTCGCGGCCCTCGCTCTCGCCGGCTTCGCGGCTTTCGGCGGCGCGGCGCATGCCACGCCGATGACCATCTCGCTCGACGGGGTGACCTTCAACGACGGCGGCACCGCCTCAGGCAGCTTCACCTTCGATCCCAGCATCACGAGTTGCTGCTCGGCCGGATCGAACATCAACTTCACGACGTCGACGACCGGCACCTATACCGGAGCGACCTATGACAGCTCGAACGCCAACCCCGCCTTCGCCTTCTGGAACACCCTGAATTACATGTCCGGCGGCAACAGCTATTCGATCCTCGAGATCGCGGCGAAATATTTCGGCGGCGCCGGGCAGGACTTCATACTGCTCGAATTCCAGAACTTCACACCCGGTCAGGACAATTTGATCCTGGCCCAAGGGCACGGCCCCTTCGGCGGCTCATATGAGCAGAACCCGGGTGGCACAACGCGCTATATCACAGGCGGCACCGCGACCGTATCGACGGCAGCGCCGGAGCCGGCGTCGGTCGCGCTGCTGGGCGCAGGCATCGCCGGCCTGGGCTGGGCCCGCCGCAAACGCCGACGCGCTGCCTGATCGCGCCTAGCGCGGCAGCGAGATCCGCACCGTCGTCCCCTTCCCCTCGACGCTGTCGAGGGTCAGCGTGCCGCCGTGCAGCGCGCAGATCCTGTGGGCGATCGAAAGGCCGAGGCCGGTTCCGCCGAACTGGCGCGACAGGCTGCTCGCAGCCTGGACGAAGGGCTGAAGCACCCGCTCCCTGTCGGCCTCAGCTATGCCGCAGCCCGTATCCGCGATCTCGATGACGGCGTCGGCGGGATCGAGCCGAGCGGAAACGCTGACCTTTCCGCCCGCCGGGGTGAACTTGACCGCATTCGAGAGGACGTTCAGCAAGGCCTGGGACAGCTTGCGGCCATCGCCCGGAACCTCGGTCTTCTCCGCCGGCAGGTCGACCGACAGCGTGACGCCGCCACCCCGCGCAGCATCCGATATCGAGGCCAGGGACGCGCCGATCAGCTCCACCAGATCGACCGGCTCGGGCGTGAGGGTCAGCTGTCCGGCTTCCATCCTTGAGAGGTCGAGGATCGTGTTGATCAACGCGAGCAGATGGCGCCCGCTGCTCACCACATCGGTCAGATATTCGTCATAATCCGGCGTCCAGCCGGTCTCGGCCACGCTCTGTTGAATGAGCTCGGTGAAACCGATGACCGCGTTCAAAGGCGTGCGCAGCTCGTGGCTCATATTGGCGAGGAATTCGCTCTTGGCCCGGTCGCCGGCTTCGGCCCGCTCCTTGGCGCGCAGCAGCTCGTCCTGGGCTTCCCGGCGCTGGGTGACGTCGCGGCTGATCACGACCCAGCGGATGGTGCCGTCATCCAGTTTCTGCACGATCTTGACCCGGACCTCGAGCCAGAAGACCCGCCCATCCCGGCCCTTGGCCCGATACTCGACCGGCGCGCCGTCATCGCGTTCGAGCGCGGCCATCAGGATCTTGTAGCCGACATTCGGGAAATCGTTGGCGGCTAGGCTTTCCAGCGGCTGGCCGATCAGGGCCTCGGCGGTGCCGCCGAACAGCTCCGTGAACTTGGTGTTCACATAGAGGATCCTGGTTGCCGCGCTGGGCGTCTTCACCGTCTCGAAGATCACGATCGAGTCGGATGACCGCACCACCACCGATTGCAGCAGATCGACCTGATCCTCGGCCTCCTTCTCGCGGGTCACGTCGCGCATGACGCCCGAATAGATGACGGTGCCGTCGGCCTCGCGCCGCGGCATCGTCGAATGCCTGAGCCAGCGCTTGTGCTCGTTTCCGTCGCGCACGCAGAAATCCATCTCGATCGCTTCCAGCGTCCGCGCCGCATGCTCCAGCAGGGCGTGGTTGCGGGCGTGATCCTCCGGCGAGGCGATCATCCGCCCGAAGAACACCACCGCATCCTGCCCGACGAAGCCCTGGGGCAGATCGAGCAACCGCCGCAGCGGTTCGTCGATCGGCTGGTAGACATAGTTCCCATCTGGCGTGCGCCGCGTTTCGACCAGGACGCCCGCGACGGCATCGAAGCGCCGGTAAACGGTGGTGAGCCTGTCGCCCTGGTCCCGTTCGTCGGTGACGTCGCGGGAAAAGCGGCGAAGGCCGCCCGCCTCTGCGCGGTACTGCTCCACCCGGATGACCCTGCCTTCCGGCGTGCGGTATTCGCCGCGGAAGTCGCTGCCCAGCTCCTCGATGCCGTGTTCCAGCAGGGAATCGAGGTCACCGAAGCCGGAACTGGCGAGGAGCGCGCTGACGCGCGGATCCCGCGACATGGCGCGGGCGATCTCGGCATAGGATGCGCCGGACTTGATGAGCGGCGCGGCGAAGCGGAATTCCTCTACGAAGCCGTCGTCCCAGAAAACGAGCCGGCCATCCGCATCGATCAGCGCGAAGCTGTTGAGGAGATCGCCGGCCATGAGCCTATCGGCGGCGCGCGAGGATCGCGCGCGGGGAGGTGACGGCGCCTTGAAGTCGCGCCGCTATCGCCCGTCTATCGAACATGGCCCTGTCCACCAGCCGATGCCCCGCATTTTCAAGCCGCAACTTTGACAACCCTGCGATCACGGCGCTTGATCCGGGTTAAGGATAACAAACTATTTGATTTTTTATAGGATAATGTACGGCACCGCATCGGTGCCGATTAGCCGCCGCCCCAATTCCAACGGGAGTCTGGCAGGCGATCAGCCTTATTCAGCCCGGTACTTGCGCATCATGAGCCCTGGACGGCGCCGAAACCTTCGTCCGATTTCATGCCGACCAGGCTGTCGGTGAGCCTGTCGTGCCAGAGCCGTCCCTCACGGTCGGCCGTGAACGGGAGTACGATGCTGAACAGGAACATCAGCAACACCCGGAAGACCAGCGCCAGCGCGTCGAGGTGGGGGCCTTCCGCGCTTTTCAGCGTCAGCCCCATGAGATGCGTCCCGGGGGTCGCCTGGGCGGTGATCGGTCCCAGTATCTGGACAATCCACCATAACAGCGCGCCCAACGGAAAAGCGTCGGCCGGGCCGGCCAGCCCGATGGCCGCCAGCAGCACGACCGCCAGGATGACGATCAGGATATCCAGCAATCCCGCGCCGACGCGCCGCGGCACGATCGACCGGCCGCGAGGTGCGGGAAGGCTCGACGCTTGATCTTCGAGCGATTTCGGAATCGGCACGGATGGCAGCGCCGAACCGAACGGCTTCAATGCAGCCTTGAATTCGCCCACCGTCTGGAATCGGTCCTGCGGGTTCAGCGCCATGGCTTTCTCGATATGCCCGGCCAGCGGCGGCGGGACGTTCGGGTTCAACTCCATGATCGGGATCAGCGGCTCGCCAGCGGCCCGTTCGTCCGCCGGCATCGGAATTTCGCGGGAGAGGCTGAAATAGAGCGTCGCCGCCAGGCTGTACACGTCGGTTGCGGGGCTGACCTTCCCCCCCGCATAATGCTGCTCCACCGGAGAGAAACCCGGCGTCAGCATGCTGCTCGTGTCCGGGGCATTCGCGGCGCGGGTATCCAGGGCGGAACCGAGATCGGTGAGAATGATCTTGGTGTCATCGCATATGAGAATGTTGGGCGGTTTGATATCGAGATACAGGAAGCCCAGATCGTGCAGGCCCTCGACATAATCGAGCAGCCTCAGCGCGACATTGACCGCGGTCACGACCGGCAGGTGTCCGCCCACCATCAAATCCGGATCTTCGAGGTATTTGTCGTAGGTGATGCTGCGGAGGAATTCTTCCGTCAGATAGGCCGTCTCGTTTTCTTCGAAGAAGTCGCCGGTCTGGACGATGCCGATCTCGTTCCTGAGCCGCATCAGGACTTCGCCCTCATGGCGCAGCCATTCCTTCGCCTTGCCGAATTCAGCCCGATGCGCATAGGGAATACCGACACGGTCGCCGTCTTCCCGAAAGGCATAGCCCCTCGGGAACAGTTCCTTGACCGCCACCATCGTCTCGGTCTTGAAGTCCCAGGCCCGGTAACAGACCTTGAAACCGCCCCGGCCCTCCACGCGCCCGATCATATAGCGCCCGCGAACGATTGTGCCCTCAGGCAGGTAGCTCGGATCGTTGCGGGGAACGCCGTCGAAACCGCAATGCGGGCAGATGCCGTCCATCTTGATGACGCGAACGCAGTGCTCGCACCGGTCGGGCTGCTCGACCGCCCCGGCTTCAGCCATCCGATTTGGCTCCTTCCTCCGGCTTATCGGCGCTCACCCAGTCGAACTGGTCGCCGCACAACGGCACGAACAGAAAAGTGCTCTGGCCCAGGTCGATGACGTCGAACGGCTGCAGTTGCTCGGAAGCGAACAGATCTTCTCCGTTCAGATAGACGAGGGTCTTGCCGGTGCCGGGGAGGAGCTTGAACACCTTGCTGCGCCGGCTGTACGCGATCTGGCAGTGGTTCTCGCGCGAGACGGTCGCGTCCCCCTCGATGCAGACTTCCATGTTGGGCGCCCGGCCGATCTGATTGCGATCGCTGCGAAGACGGTAGTCGCGGCCCTTGTTCGGCCCCTTGATGCAGACCAGCCAGCCGACGACCGGGTCGATGCCGGTCTGGATCTGGTCCAGACTGACCGTCAGCCCGGGAGTCCCCCCGCGATCGCCGCCGCGTGAGCCGCCGCCGGCACGCCCGCCGCCGGCGATAAAAGGAGCGGCTGCCGGCTGGGTTGCACCTCCCGCCGAATACGCCCCGCTGGCCGCCGCCGTCTCCTGGATCTTCGGCCGCACGTCGAGGATCGAACAGCTCGGGCACTGCGTATATTTCGAGCTATTGTAGTAGTGACCGTTGGTGCAGAGTGTAACCGCCATTTTTTCATCCTCTTTTTAAAACGTACCGCCGGCATCATCCGAAAGCCGCATCACTTGAGCTCCAGCACCAGCTGGTTGCGCGGCGATCCGATCAATATCCGCTGCCCGGGCGCGAAGCGTTCGGTGCTGTTGCTTGCCATTCGCCGTGCGCTCGCACCCTTGACGGCATAAGTGCCGTTCTGCGAGCTGAGATCGCGCACCTCGAAAAGCTGGGCCGTGAAATCGAAGCGGATCTGGCAATGCCGCCGCGATATCTTCGTCTCGTCGGGCGGGAATACGACCGCCGCCTGATTGGGATCCCGCCCGAGCACGACCCATTTCGTGAGCGGGAAGGTTTCGCCGGCCAGCGGTCCTTCGACGATCCTGATCCTGGCCGGGGAATAGACCGGCCGCGGTTTCGACCGGAAGATGGAGTACGTCCGCGGACGATCGGACCGCCGTTTCGGCTGGGCCTCGGATTTCGAAGCGTCGCCATCCGCCTTCTGCAGACGGGACAGCAATACGCGCCCCCAGGGGGTCGTGATCGCAACCTTGCCGCCCAGCACCAGGGAAACGGCCAAGGCGACGATGGTCAGGACCACGCCCAGCCAGCCGCCCTCGCCGGATGTGGAGACGGAGATGCCGGCCGTCTCCAGAGGCAGCACCAGGGCGGCCACGCTGGTCGCGGCCGTGATGCTTTCGCCCGCGGCCACGCGATCGATGGAGTCGCCCTCGGGCGTCACCGTATGGATGGTCACCAGCGGCTTGTCGGAATTCATGCCGATGACCACGCCGTGCTCGTCATAGACCGGACCGCCCGACGCGCCGGGATTGCTGGACGCGGTATGGACGAAGCACGGGACCTGGGTGCGGGCGCATGTCCCGACCCGGCTGACGATGCCCCGCGACACCGAGGGAACGGCGATCTCACCGCGTATGAACGTGTCGTCAGCGGCAACCGGGAAGCTGACCGCGATAACAGGCTCTCCGACGGGAACGGTCCTCGATTCGGACAGGGTTGCGAACGGCCGTCCGAGGGGGCGGGCCGGGCGCAGAACGGCAACGTCCATGTTGGCATCCGACCAAACGACCGGCGCAGCGACTTCGTCGCCCGGCCCCAGGATGACGGTCGGCGGCTGCTTGTCCTCGGCCTCACTGCATACCGCCGTGTGCAGCGTCGTCACGACGTAAGTCCCGGTCTTGTCGCCGACCACGAAACCGGAACCGGTAAACGGCAGATGGGGCTTTTTCTGGCACCGGACGCGAACCGCGCTGTCCTGCATGCGCCCGATATCGGGCGCACCCATGGCCGGCAGCGAAAGACCCAGCAGGCAGACGAGCGCTGCCGGGACAATGCCGTATGCTTGCCCTTTCCCGATCATCTCAGTGCTGCCCCGGAGGCGGTGGCGGCGGCCGCTGCTGCCGGTGTGGCGCGGCGGCTCCACGATGCGCTTGCTGTGGATGGCTGGCGGCGAGAGCGGCTCTCGGCGCCGGAGGCGGGGTTGGCGGAGGCGGTACCGCCGGGACATTTTCCACCGCCTGCATCGCTTTTCCGCTGGCCTGCACGGCTATCTCCTTGAGCTTTTCGGCCACGAGATGCTTGAGGGCCTCGATATCTCCGACGGAGCCGGAGAGATCGGCGGCCTTGAGATCGGCAATCAGCCGGATGGCTCTTGCGGCCGCTTCTGCCTCGCTTGCCCCCTGCCGGACCTCGCCGACGGCTTCCGTGACCTCCTGGGCGCCGATCCTGTCTCGCGGTGCGACGGCTCCCCGGGCCCGATTTTCAGCCGCGATCAGCGCGTCGCGCGCATCCTTAGCTGCCTTCTCCGCCACCTCCAGTATCTCACCCAGGGAGGGTTGCGGCGGGTCCTTCGCCGGCGCGGGGGTCTGCTCAGCGACAGGCGGGGGCGGCGGCGATGGCGCGGGCGCCGTCGCGACGGGCACAGGGCGGACGGTGCCCGCCGGCGCGGCCACCCGCGCCGTGGAGCTGAACAATGCCGGCGGCCGAAGCTGCAGCCGCCAGGCAACATAGATCGCAGCGGCTGTCAGGAGGGCCATCGCGAGAATCGTCGCGGCGACCGCCCGCACGACCGGGTTGCGCATGAATTTCGGCAGATACGGACGCGCGACATCGAGGATGGTAACGGTGACGTTGTCCTGGTGCGGCTGCTCCTGCGCGAGCACCGCTTTAACCAGCAGCTCCGCCGCCGTCATCGGATCCTTGCCACGACCGACCCGGGCGATCGTCACCTCCGGCAGACCCCGGTAGAGGCCGTCGGAGCAGGCCAAGATCCGGTCGCCCGAATGCAAGGCCATGCCGTCCTGGCACATATCGGGCTGCGGCGAATGCGGAGATCCGAGATAGGCCGTCAGGGCCTCGCGCTCGCCATCCCTGGCGGCTGCCTCCTCCGTCGTGAGATCGCCCCTGGCGAGGCCCCTTTGCAGGGCAGCGGCCAGATTATGGTCCTGCGTCAACTGCTTGGCCGGTGCGTTGCCGCGGCAAAGATAGAGCCTGCTGTCGCCGAGCGAGGCCCAGTACAGCCGTCCCCCCGCCACCACGGCCGCCACGACGGTCGTGCCCGCCTGCTTGCCGTCCCCGGTCACATCCTCGACCGCGCGCTGGGCGTCGCGGATGGACCTCTCCAGCGCACGCCCGATGCTCTCGGACGGGGTCTTGCGCTGATATCCGGCGAGAATGGCGTCAACCGCCTTTTGCGCCGCGAGTGCGCCGTTCGCCAAGCCGCCCATTCCGTCGCACAGAACCATCAGCACGC
>Ga0105240_10013052_pt1 | contig 11434 bp, 10 predicted proteins | sample KBSC54metaG_FD_80426 | JGI IMG/M metagenome (GOLD analysis project Ga0105240, IMG submission 80426) | Corn rhizosphere microbial communities from Kellogg Biological Station, Michigan, USA - KBS C5-4 metaG | ecosystem: Host-associated > Plants > Roots > Rhizosphere > Soil | place: Michigan, USA...
GGTTCCTTGCGCTGCTTGTCGCGATTACCCATGGAGCGGCCCTCCTTCACGAAACGCGCAGTCTACGCTTTTTCGCCATCGCCCGAAGCAAGCGCCTGCCGGAAATCGGCGATCAGGTCGTCGCGCTCTTCGATGCCCACCGAGACGCGAACGAGCGAATCGGCAATGCCCATTTCCGCGCGCCGCGCGGCGCCCATTTCCCAGAAGATCGTTTGCGCGACCGGAATGGCGAGCGTCCGGTTGTCGCCGAGATTCGACGACAACACGACGATCCGCAAGCGATTCAGAAAACCGATCACGTCGTGACCGGGTGCCAACTCGAATGACAGCAGCGCACCCGGTCCGCCGAACAACGCCGCTGCGCGGCGGCATTGCGGATGTGACGGCAAGCCGGGAAAGTGCACCGCCGCGACGCATGGATGGCTCGCGAGGAATTCTGCGAGCGCCTGCGCATTCGCGCATTGGCGCTCCATCCGCAACGCCAGCGTCTCCGCGCCGACCGCAAGGTGGTGCGCCTGCTCGGGCGCGAGCGTCGCGCCGCCGTCGCGTAACCCCTTCTTGCGAATTTGCGTAATGCCCCACATCGCGGGCTTCTGCGTCTTGTAGGGGTCGGCGATGTTCGGAAAGCGCGTCCAGTCGAACCGGCCGGTATCCGTCACTGCGCCGCCGAGCGCGTTGCCATGGCCGCCGATGTATTTCGTCAGCGCGTTGACGACGAGGCTCGCGTGGACGGTCGCGGGACGAAAGAGCCAAGGTGATGTCATCGTGTTGTCGACGACGTACATCAGGCCGCGCGCGCGGCACAGGTCGCCGATTGGCGCGAGGTCCGCAACCTGCGTACGCGGATTGGCGATCGTCTCGACGAAGACGAGCTTCGTCGCCGGCGTGAGCGCGCGCTCGACGTTCCCGGCCTCCGTCGCGTCGACGAACGTGACCGGCGTGCCGTGATCGGCCAGTGTCGCCAGAAGGCTGTTCGTATTGCCGAAGACGAACGCGCTCGCGACGACGTGATCGCCGCCACGGAGCAGCGCGAGCAACGTCGCCTCGATTGCCGCCATGCCGGTCGAAAAGCAGACGGTGGCGACGCCGTCCTCCATGCCGGTGACCTTCGCCTCCAGCGCGGCCGTCGTCGGATTCCCCTGGCGGCCATACGCATAACCCGATTGTCGGCCCTGGAAGACCGCGATCAGGTCGGCCGCATCCGGGTAGCCGTACGCCACCGAAACGTGCAGCGGCTTGTGCAGCGCGCCGTGCTCGATGGCCGCATCGCGGTCGCTGTGGAGAATCGCGGTCGTGAAACCGCGGGCGCGCGTGTTCTCGCTCATCGCTCCATTCCTTCGTCGCCTTCGGGGCGCACAAACAAAAAACCCGTCGGGCTTCCGCCAAACGGGTTTCGTGTGCTCCGCCCGATATCTTCGGGCTGGAGCGGACCTCGCTTTAGCGGTATTTGTTATGCGCCCGCAAGCTGAAGCTCAAATCGGCGCATCTACACTATACCACGGTTCGGATCGGTGTCGGAGGTGTAATTATTCGCGCACCGGTCGGCCGAGCAGCGGTGCCGAGTGAATAATTACACCTCCGACACCGATCAGTCGGCGCCCGCATTCGCGTCCTCGATCAGATCGGCCTCCGCCTCGCCGCGCGCCTCGCCGCGCTCGACGGCAAGCTGCGACAGGTAATCGGGCGTGATGTCGCCGGTGATGTACTTGCCGTCGAAGCACGACGCCTCGAAATCCTCGAGGCGCGCATTGCCGTCGCGAACGGCCTCCTTCAGCGCCTCGAGCTCCTGGTACACGAGCAGGTCGGCGCCGATCTCGACCGCGATCTCGGCCTCGGTGCGGCCGGTCGCAACGAGCTCATCCTGATTCGGCATGTCGATGCCGTAGACGTTCGGAAAGCGCACCGGCGGACTGGCCGACGCGAAATACACTTTCCGCGCCCCGGCGTCGCGCGCCATCTGGACGATCTCGCGCGACGTGGTTCCACGCACGATCGAGTCGTCGACGAGCAGCACGACCTTGTCCCTGAACTCCATGCCGATCGGGTTGAGCTTCTGGCGCACGCTTTTCTTGCGCAGCGCCTGTCCCGGCATGATGAACGTCCGGCCGATGTAGCGGTTCTTCACGAAGCCTTCGCGGTACGTCTTGCCGAGCGTGTTCGCGAGCTCGAGCGCCGAGGGGCGGCTCGAATCGGGAATCGGGATCACGACGTCGATGTCCTGCGCACGCGGAATGTTGCGGATCTTCCGGGCCAGCGCCCCGCCCATGCGCAGCCGCGCCTCGTAGACCGACGTGCCGTCCATCACCGAATCGGGCCGCGCGAGATACACGTACTCGAAGATGCACGGGTTGAGCGACGCATGGTCCGCGCACTGGCGCGCGTGGAAGCCGCCCGCCTGGTCGACGAAGATCGCTTCACCGGGCGCCACGTCGCGCAACACGGAAAAGCCGAGCGGCTCGAGCGCGACCGATTCGGACGCGACGAGGTACTCGGGGCCCCCCATTGCCTGGTTGGCACCGATGATCAACGGCCGGATGCCGAATGGATCGCGGAAAGCGAGCATGCCGTAACCGGCGATCATCGCGACGACCGCATACGCGCCGCGGCAGCGGCGATGCACGCCTGCGACGGCGCGAAAGATCGCGTCGGGATCGAGCCGATGATGCTGCGCCGCGCGCTCGAGCTCGAGGGCCAGCACGTTCAGCAGCACTTCGCTGTCGGAGTTCGTGTTGACATGGCGAAAATCGAGCTCCCATAGCTCGTGCTTCAGCGCATCGCTGTTCGTCAGGTTACCGTTATGACCGAGCGTCAAGCCGAACGGCGAGTTGACGTAGAAGGGCTGCGACTCGAGGTCGGAAAAGGCCGAGCCCGCGGTCGGGTAGCGGCAATGGGCGATGCCCGTCGTCCCTTGCAACTCGCGCATGTTGCGCGTGCGGAAGACATCGCGGACGTAACCGGGACCCTTGTACGTATGGAAGATCGGCCCTTCGCTCGTGACGATGCCGGCGGCGTCCTGCCCGCGATGCTGCAGCAGCAGCAGCCCGTCGTAGAGGAGCTGGTTGACCGGCGTATGCGCGACGGCGCCGAGGATTCCGCACATGTCAGACCCAGTCGCTCATACCTGCTCGGCCGGCGCGACCTTCGGGGCGATGCCTCCGGGCGAATAATCGAGCCGGCCCGCGAGTTCCGTGGGCAGATGCGGTCGCAACAGGAATACGCCGGCGACAAGCGGCGGAACGAGTGCTGCACTTTGCCACCACGCCGTGCGCGGCAGCGGTGTCAGGCCCGCGACGAATACGAACGCGAGCATCAGCACGATGCCGCGTACGAAGCCGAAGATCGAGCCCAGGAAGCGATCGACGAAACCGAGGCCGGCAGCGCGAACCGCCTTCGCGAGCGGCCACGCGATCAACGCGCCGATCAACAGCGCCGCGATGAGAATCAGCGCGAACGCGATCACGTAGCGGATGACCGGATGACCGGCGATTTCGGGAAGCATCGAACCGACGAGCGGCGCGAGGACGATGGCGCCGATCAATCCGATCGCCCACGCAATCAGCGCGATCAGCTCGCGAATCACGCCGCGAAAGAACGCGAAGAGCGTCGACAGCCCGACGATGCATACGGCGACCCAGTCGAAGAGCGTCATGATCACGGCCCGGCCGAAAGCCGCGGGATAGCCGCCGCGCGGCGACGTTATTTGACGGCGGCGACAATGCCGCTCTGGCCTTCGGACTTCAGTTTGTCCCGCGCGGCGACGGCCGCCTCATGCGACGAATAGGGACCCACGCGCACGCGCCATAGCGTGCCCTTGCTGGTCTTCAGAGGCTCTGTATATGCGGCATATCCGCCCTTCTTCAAGCGGCCGGCCAGCGAATTGGCGCCCTTGTCGTCGGCGAATGCGGCGAGTTGCACGGCAAACCGCTCATGCGGTGTCGTCGCGGCGCCGTTGGCCTGCACCGCATTCGCGACGCCCGCCGTCGTACTCGTCGAAGGCGCCGGCTTCACCGTTTCGACCGGCGTCGCGGGGGTCGGCGGCGGCACGGGCGCCACCGATGCCGCCGGTGCGTTCGTCACGCCTGACGGAGCAGCGAGATCCGAAATGCGCGTGTCGTATTTCGGTGCGCGATCGGTTGCGGCAGTCCGCGGTGGCGACTGGTTTGCAGACGCCGTGTTCACCGCGTCGTCCGCGGCGGCTGCGCTCGCCGGGCCGCCGGAAACATCCTTCGCAGCATCCGTGGCTTTCGCAGCATCCACGGTTTTCGCGGCATCTTTCGATGCATTGTCGTTCAACCGGTTGACGAACTTGCTGTCGTCGACCGGCGGAATCTTGACCGACACGTTTTCGCCGAGCGGCTTCTGCTCGGTTTCGAGAAGCATCGGCACGACGACCGCAACCCCGAGTGCCAGCACGACCGCGCCCACCAGGCGCCGGCGTGCGCGCCTTCGCAATTCGTCTACGTTGATGTCCGCCGGTTCCGCCATCGCTACGCCGAGCTCGGTTCACCGCCGCATGCCGGCCGCGACCAGCGCCGCTGCGACGGTGAGAAACGAACCAAAGGCCGCGATTCTATCAGTCTCGTTCGCATCGTTGCGCGCCGCGTCGAATGCCTGCCCGATATCGGCGAACGCGCGGATCGAGCGTTCCGCGACACCGCGGTCCGTGAGCGCGGCTTCGATGCGCGCCGACGACGCACCGCGCGGCCCCGGCAACGGCGCCACGTACCAGGCATCGATGCGCGGCGCGAGCGCGGTCACGACAGCGTTGATGTCCTTGTCCGCCAGCATGCCGAACACGCCCAGCGTGCGCGGGAAGTAACCCATCGTCGACAGCGTATCGGCGAGCGCGCGTGCGGCCTGCGGATTGTGCGCCACGTCGAGAACGATCGCCGGACGCCCGGGCAGCACCTGGAAGCGTCCCGCGAGCTCGACATGCACCAGCCCCTCGCGCATTGCGCCCGCCGATACCGGCAGGCGCTCGCGCAGCGCGTCGACGGCCGCGAGCGCGGTCGCGGCATTGCCGAGCTGATGCGCGCCACGCAGCGAGGGAAACGGCAAGCCGTAGCGTGCGCCCCCCGGCCCTTCGTAGCGCCACTGCGCGCCTTCCGCGGTATACCCGTACTCGCTGCCGATGCGCCACAACGGCGCGCCGATCGCGGCGGCATGATCGAGCAGCGATTGCGGCGGGCTCGGGTCTCCGCACACGGCGCGCTTCGCGGGACGGAAGATGCCCGCCTTCTCGCGCCCGATGTCTTCTCGCGTCGCGCCGAGATAGTCGACGTGATCGATGTCGATCGACGTTATTACCGCGACATCCGCGTCGATCAGGTTGACGGCGTCGAGCCGCCCGCCCAGCCCGACCTCGAGAATCAGCACGTCGAGTCGCGCCTCGCTGAACAGCAGAAGCGCGGCGAGCGTGCTGAACTCGAAATAGGTGAGCGGCGTGGCAACGGCATCCGCGCCCCCGGATTCGCGCGCGGCCTCGACCATTTCGAACGCTGCAACCAATGCCTCGTCGCTTGCCTCGCTTGCGTTGACGCGCACGCGCTCGTTGAAACGCATGAGATGGGGCGAGGTGTACAGACCCGTTCGGAAACCTGCGCGCCGATAGATCGTCTCGAGCATCGCGCATGTCGATCCCTTGCCGTTCGTCCCCGCGACGGTGATCACGGCGCAATCGATGCGAATCGACATCCGCTGCGCGACGGCGGCGATGCGATCGAGGCCCATCGCGATCGCTTTCGGATGGAGCGTTTCGAGGCGGGTCAGCCAGGCGTCTAGCGTTCGGGGACGCGTCACGTCGGTCTCGTTCGGAATGTCAGGCGTCGCCCGCACGCACGGCCGGCGCGGTTCGGCGGAAGGTTCAGAGGGACGGGGCGGGCTGGCGCGTCAACATCGCGAGCAGTCGCGCGAGCTCGTCGCGCAGGTTTCGCCGGTCGACGATGATGTCGAGCGCGCCCTTCTCGACCAGGAATTCGGCGCGCTGGAAGCCTTCCGGCAGCTTTTCGCGCACCGTCTGCTCGATGACGCGCGGCCCCGCGAAGCCGATCAGCGCACCGGGCTCGGCGAGCACGAGATCGGCGACGAACGCAAACGATGCCGAAACGCCGCCCATCGTCGGATCGGTGAGGATCGAGACGAACGGCAGCTTCGCGCGCGTCAGCTCCTGGAGCACCGCGGTGGTCTTCGCCATCTGGAACAGCGAGTTGACGCCTTCCTGCATCCGCGCACCGCCCGATGCGGACACGCAGACGAACGGCAGCTGGTTCTCGAAGGCAACGCGCACGCCGCGCACGAACCGCTCGCCGACGACCGAGCCCATCGACCCGCCCATGAAATTGAATTCGAATACCGCCAGCACGAGCGGTACGCTGCGCACGCTTCCCTGCATGACGACGAGCGCGTCGGTTTCCCCTGTTTCCTCGAGCGCGATCTCGAGGCGCTCCGGGTACTTCTTCGTGTCCTTGAACTTGAGGCTGTCGACCGGCACCACCTCGAGGCCGATTTCAAAGCGTCCTTCGACGTCGAGAAGCTGCTCGATGCGCTCGCGCGACGTCACGCGATTGTGGTAATTGCATTTCGGACAGACGAGCAGGTTCTTCTCGAGGTCGGTGCGATAGAGCGTCGCCTCGCACGACTGGCACTTAACCCAGAGGCCTTCGGGAACGGGCGTCTTGCGCACGCCCGGCGTGCTTTTGATGCGCGGGGGAAGGAGCTTCTGCAGCCAACTCATGGGTGGACCCCCACGCTTGCGGCTGTCACCGCTGCGCTGTAAATCGGTGTCGGAGGTGTAATTCGCGTGCCAGATTCGCAGCCGCGCGAATACCGAAACCGCGAATTACACCTCCGACACCGATTTACGGCACCTTGGAACGGCCCGGCGGTGCTCATCCGGCAACCACTTCGGCGTCACGCGTATCGAGTGCATGACGGATCGTCGCGAGGAAAGCGCCCGCGCGCGATGCCGCTTCGCCCGGCTCGCCCTGCTCGATTTCGGTAATGATCCGGCTGCCGATCACGACGGCGTTCGCATGCGCGGCGATGGCGCGCGCACTGTCGGCGTCGCGAATCCCGAATCCGACGCCGACCGGCAGCGCGATGTGCCGCCGGATCTCGTCGAGCTTGCGCGCGACCGCCCGCGTGTCGAGATGGCCCGCGCCGGTCACCCCCTTGAGTGAGACGTAGTAGACGTATCCGGCGGCAAGGCGCGCAATCTCTGCGATGCGGGCTTCCGGCGTCGTCGGGGCCACCAGGAAGATCGGCGCGATGTCGCGGGCGCGCAGCAGCGCGGCGAACTCGGCGGCTTCCTCGGGCGGATAGTCGACGACGATGACGCCGTCCACACCCGCGTCGCGCGCGCGATCGGCGAAGCTCGCAACCCCCATCGCCTCGACCGGGTTCGCGTAGCCCATCAGGACGATCGGCGTTTTCGCGTTGCGACGGCGAAATTGCGCGACGAGATCGAGCACGTCGCCAAGGCCGACACCTTGCGCGAGCGCGCGCTCGGAAGCGCGCTGGACGATCGGCCCATCGGCCATCGGGTCGGAAAACGGCACGCCGAGCTCGATGATGTCGGCGCCCGTCTGCACGAGGCTGTCGACAATTGTGCCCGTCACCGCCAGCGATGGATCACCTGCGGTCACGTAAGGAATCAGCACGGTGCGGCCGGCGTCCCGCTGCTGCGCGAACACGGTGTCGATGCGGTTCAAGCGGCCGGCTTCGCGCGCTCGGCGACGGTGGCCATATCCTTGTCGCCGCGCCCGGAAAGGTTGACGAGGAGGATCCGATCGGGCGGCAGCGTGGGCGCGAGCTTCGTTGCGTACGCGAGCGCGTGCGCCGACTCGAGCGCCGGAATGATGCCCTCGATGCGGCAGCACGCATGAAACGCCGCCAGCGCCTCGTCGTCGGTGATCGACACGTATTGTGCCCGGCCGATGTCCTTCAGCCACGCGTGCTCGGGGCCCACCCCCGGATAGTCGAGACCCGCGGAAATCGAATGCGTCTCGAGAATCTGCCCGTTCGCGTCCTGCAGCAGGTAGGTGCGATTGCCGTGCAGCACGCCGGGGCGCCCCGCGCAAAGCGACGCGGCGTGATGGCCCGTCGCGATGCCTTCGCCCGCCGCTTCCACGCCGACGAGCTTCACGGCGCGATCGGGAATGTACGCGTGGAAAATGCCCATCGCGTTGCTCCCGCCGCCCACACAGGCGATCACGACATCGGGATCGCGGCCGGCCGCTTCGGGCATCTGCGCGCGGCATTCGCGGCCGATGACGCTCTGGAAATCGCGCACGAGCATCGGATACGGATGCGGGCCTGCCACGGTGCCGATGATGTAGAACGTCGAGTCGACATTCGTCACCCAGTCGCGCATCGCTTCGTTCAGCGCATCCTTCAGCGTTTTCGATCCCGATTCGACGGGCACGACCGTCGCGCCGAGCAGGTTCATCCGGTAGACGTTCTGCGCCTGCCGGCGCACGTCCTCCGAGCCCATGTAGACGACGCACTCCATCCCGAAGCGCGCGGCAACCGTCGCGGTCGCGACGCCGTGCTGCCCCGCGCCCGTTTCGGCGATCACGCGCCGCTTGCCCAGGCGCTTCGCGAGCAGCGCCTGGCCGATGCAGTTGTTGATCTTGTGCGCGCCGGTGTGGTTGAGATCCTCGCGCTTCAACCAGATCTGCGCGCCGCCCAATTCCCGCGACCAGCGCTCGGCGTGATAGACGGGCGAAGGCCGGCCGACGTAGTGGCGAAGCTCGCGCTCGAACTCGGCAATGAACTCGGGATCGTCGCGATAGCGCGCGTATTGCGTTTTCAGCTCGTCGAGCGCGGCGATCAGCGTCTCCGCGACGAACACGCCGCCGTACGGACCGAAATGCCCGCGCTCGTCGGGCAGGTCACGCACTGTCGAAAGGCCGGCCATCTGCACTGCGCACTCCTTGCACGAACGCGCGAATGCGCGCCGGGTCCTTCAAGCCACGGCGCAGCGCGCCGTTGCCGTCGCGTTCCTCGACACCGGACGATACGTCGACGGCCCAGGGATTCACATCGGCGATCGCCCGCGCGACGTTGCCAGCGTGGAGCCCGCCCGAAAGAATCAGCGGCTGCGCCAGCGCCGCACGCAGCTTCGTCGTCAATCGGCTCCAGTCGAACGCCCGGCCGGTGCCTCCGGGAAGATCGCCGTCGCAAAAGGCATCGAACAGCAGCGCCGCGGCGTCGTCGTACGGAGACACCGATTCTAGCAAATCGACGCCGTCTTTCACCGGGATCGCCTTCACGTACCGGCGCCCGAAGGCACGGCAGAAGCCGGCCGGCTCCGTTCCGTGGAACTGCAAGAGGTCGATCGGAACGGCAGCGAGCGCCTCCCGCACCGCCTGCGGCTCGGGATCGACGAAGAGCGCCACGACCGTAACGTAAGGCGGCAACGCGGCGATGATCGAGCGCGCTTGCGCATGCGTGACGACCCGCGGCGTACCCGGCCAGAAGACGAGCCCGATCGCATCGGCACCCGCATTCGCGGCGGCGCGCGCGTCCTCGGCGCGAGTAATGCCGCAAATCTTGACGCGGGTGCGGCGCATTGACGGGTCGCTGCTCACGATGGGGTACGAGTCATGACAACCTTCATGCGGGCTCCGGAATATCGCGCCGTGTCGCCGGCAGCCCGAACCCGGCATCGTAATCCGCGCCGACGAAGTAGAGACCGTCCGCGGCAAATGTCGGCGCCGACCGCGTGCGATCGCCCGCCTGCAACAGCTCGCCGATCCATGACGGCGGCCGTTTTCCCTTGCCGACTTCCACCAGCGCGCCGGTGATGTTCCGCACCATGTGGTGCAGGAATGCGTCGGCTGTCAGATCGAGGCGAATCATGGCGCCGTAGCGCGCGACACGGATGCGCGAGATTGTCTTCACCCGCGACTTCGCCTGGCATTCGGCGGCGCGAAACGACGAGAAGTCATGCCGGCCGGCAAGGTGCTGCGCAGCTTCCTGCATCGCCGCCGCATCGAGCGGCACGTGGTGCCAGCCGACACGGCCTTGCCCGAGTCCGGGCCGCTCGGGGCGGTTCAGGAGCAGATACGTGTAGTGCCGCGCGATGGCGGCGAAGCGCGCGTGGAATTCGCCGGGAACGCTCACACACCACAACACCGCGGCCGAGCGCGGCAGATGTGCATTGACGCCGCGTATCCACGCGCCTTGCGGGCGCGCAACCGGCGCATCGAAGTGAACGATCTGCGACGTCGCATGCACGCCAGCATCCGTACGGCCCGCAGCTACGACGCGCATCGGGCTTCCCGCGATTGCGGCGAGCGCGTGCTCGAGCGCGTCCTGCACGCTGCACGCGGACGGCTGCGACTGGAAACCGCAGAAACCGCGCCCGTCGTACTCGAGTCCGAGTGCATGTCGCATCGCGCGCGTCCGCCGAAACGAAAAAAACGGCGGGGCTCGCAAGCACCCGCCGCCCCATCAAGCGATTGCGAGAGTCGGGGAGGGCTCTACGCGGTGAGCTTCGCGAGCAGCGATTGCGCCTCGGACTTCTGCTGCTCGTCGCCTTCGTGCAGCACTTCCTGCAGTATTTCCCGCGCGCCGTCGACGTCGCCCATTTCCTGATACGCCTTGGCGAGGTCGAGCTTCGTCGCGGCGTCGTGCCACTGGCCGTCGAGGACCGACGGTGTCGGATCGTCCTGCGCCGGGCGCTCGGGATCGAACGACAGGTCGAGCTTGTCGAGATCGAGCGCGTTCGCCGAATGTCCCGATACGGCCGGCGCGGAGGCCAATGCGGGTTCGGGCTTTGGCTCGGGTCGTTTGAGCGGTGCCGGCCGATCAGCGTCATCCAGATGAAAATCGAGGTCGAAGTGCGGCTGCTCGGCGGGCGTGTCGACGCGCGTCGTCAGCTCGTTTGCCGCGTCCGCGAAATGCGGCTTGGCCGACGCGAGATCCTGCTCGGCCCCGGCGCTTCCCGTGGCCACCCCCGCGAGCGCCGCAGTTGCCGACGGGCTCCATTCGGTGGCAGCCGTCTTCGCGTTGTGCGCGGCCGCTGCGGCGACGGGCGCGCTCGTGCTTCGCGCGAGCGCGTGCTCGGCGCCGGCCAGGATGTCCGCGGGCGATGTGGCGGGCGGGGCCGTGTCCGGCGTAATCGAGATGTCGCCGTCGTTGAACGCCGGCGCCGCATGCAGCGATGAACGCACGGGCGCAACGTTCGGCACCGCTGCGGCGACCGGCGCAGCGGGCGCCGGCGCGGCGTCCTGGAACATCGGATTGTTGGGATCGAGCTGACGGCCGAGCGTAACGGCCTTGTGCCAGACGTCGCCCTGGCCGTGACTCACGGCGAAAAGCTCCGACGCGACCGTCTCGAACGCTTGCGGCTTGTTGTGCTGCGAATGGATTTCCAGCAGCTTGAGATAGATCTCCTGGCGCTGCGGATCCTTCTTCAGCGCGTCCTTCA